>Ga0207667_10004444_pt1 | contig 17167 bp, 15 predicted proteins | sample KBSCornC52_FD_184301 | JGI IMG/M metagenome (GOLD analysis project Ga0207667, IMG submission 184301) | Corn rhizosphere microbial communities from Kellogg Biological Station, Michigan, USA - KBS Corn C5-2 (SPAdes) (version 2) | ecosystem: Host-associated > Plants > Roots > Rhizosphere > Soil ...
CAGCCCTTCGGCGACCTCAAGGTGCCGCTGACTGCCGCGCTCGGCTGGCTGCTGCTCGGCCAAGTGCCTTCGCCCTGGTTCTGGCTGGGTGCGGCGATGATCCTCTGTGCCTCGATCTTCATCTACGTGGTGGAGACGCAGGGGCGGCGGGCGACACTAGCCGCCGCCTGACACCTACGGCCGGTCCATGCGGGCGATCTGCTCGCGTGGACCGCGCACCGCCTGGTCGAAATCGAACACCGTGCCGGTCATCAGGCCGGACTCGGCACTGCACAGGAACGCCACTGTGCGCGCCACCTCGTCGGGCTTGATCAACCGGCCCCAGGGCTGGCCCTTCTCAGCCTGTTCGAGCCACGTTTCGCCGGCATCGTGGAAGCGTTTCAGCGTCGTGTGCTCGCCGGGTGTATCGGCCCAGCCAAGATTGATGCCGTTGACCTTGATCCGATAGGGCGCCACCGAATGCGCGACGTTCTTGGTCAGCGTCGAGAGCGCCCCTTTGCTGGCGCTGTAGGGCGTCAGATGCGCCGCGCCGCGATGGGCATTGACCGAAACGATGTTGACGATCGCGCCCTCGCTTTTTTCGCGCACCATGATCCGCAGCGCCGCCTGCATCAGGAAGAACGGCGCCCGGACATTGATGGCGAACATCCTGTCCCAGAGCTCGGGGGTGGTATCCCACACCGTGCCGCGGTCGGTAAGGCCGGCGCAGTTGACCAGCACGTCGACGCGGCCGAAGCGCTTGTCCGCGGCCGGAATGATGGTTTCGACCTCCGCCGGGACGCCCAGATCCGCGGCGACGAACTCGACCGGCGTCCCGGCGTCGCCGATGGATTTGGCGACCGCCTCGCCCCTGTCGCGCGTGCGGTCGGTCAGCAGCAGGCCCGCCACGCCGCGCGCCGCGAAAAGCCGCGCTACCGCTTCGCCGATCCCCTGCGCCGCGCCCGTGACCACGGCGATTTTGCCCGCGAACGAGGCGTGCTCGAAATTGTTTGCCATTTGCCGGATTGTCCTCCGCCTGCGACTTTGCGCGCGCCGGCGCGCCCGCTCAAGCCCCTTCCCCCCGCAACCAGTTCGGTTATGCTCTGCCCATGCTTCAGCGCTTTGCTCTTTCCGAACGCGACGTCAAATTCTTCCGTCCGCTGTGGATCCGCCTGCTGGTGACCGGCGTGGTGGCGATATGGTTCGTGGCGGAGACCGTCCTAGGGCACGAGATGCTGTGGATCGGCGTCACCGCGGTGGGTCTCGTTTACTGTATCTGGAACTTCTTTCTACGCTTCCCGAAGGAAACACCGGGCGAAGTGGCGTCGGTGCCGGCCGTGCCGCCGCCACCGGGGCCGGCGCCGTCCGACCCCGGCAAGCAGCCGTAGCAGCCTCTTAATCCTCTACCCAAGCGAGCCTTGACCCTCCCGCCGGGCGCGGCGATAGAAGCGGCGCACCCTTGGATTTGCATAAAATGTCCGCCGATTTCGTCCTGACGCTGAGCTGCGCCGACCGTCCCGGCATCGTCGCCGCGGTGACCACCGAACTCGCCGCGCTCAATGCCAATATCGCCGAATCCAACCAGTTCTGGGACCAGGAGAGCGGCACCTTCTTCATGCGCCTCGCCTTCACCGCCCCCGACGGCGTGGGCCGCGAGGCGCTGGAGCGGGCGCTGCGGCCCGCGATCGAGCGCTTCGGCATGCGGGCGACGCTCGTCGATGCGCGGCGCAAGAAGCGCATCATCGTGATGGTGAGCAGGTTCGATCACGCGATGCTGCATCTGCTCTACCAGATCCGCGTCGGCTGGCTCGATGCCGAGGTCGCGGCGATCGTTTCCAACCATGAGGACTCGCGCGCCACCGCCGACTACGAGGGCATCCCCTACCACTACCTGCCGGTTTCCAGGGACAAGTCCAACAAGCTGGTGCAGGAACAGGACGTGCTGCGCCTGGTGCAGGAAACCGGCGCCGAGCTGGTGGTGCTGGCCCGCTATATGCAGGTGCTGGGCGACAGCTTCGCCACTCGCCTCTACGGACAGATCATCAACATCCACCACTCGTTCCTGCCCAGCTTCAAGGGCGCGCGGCCGTACCACCAGGCGCATGAGCGCGGCGTCAAGATCATCGGCGCCACTGCCCACTATGTGACCCCCGCCCTCGACGAAGGCCCGATCATCGAGCAGGAGACGGCGCGCGTCACCCACGCGATGAGCCCCGACGACCTGATCGCCGCCGGCCGCGACATCGAAAGCCGCGTCCTGGCCCGGGCGGTGAAGCTGCACCTGGAGTCGCGGGTGATGCTGAACGGCAAACGGACGGTGGTGTTCGGATAGGCGTCAGCCAGCCGCCGGGTACAGCCGGTACCGCTTCGGCTTGAACGCGATTCTGGTTTTCTCGCCTGCCGGATGATCGAACGGCAGGTCGATTTCGACGCGCTGGGCCGCCCCGCCGATTTCGAGCTCGACGCGGCGGGTCCCGCCGACACGGCGCGACGCGGCGACGACGCCAGCGATCGCCGCGCCCTCGGGCACCAGCTCGACATCATGCGGACGGAAGAAGAGCTGCGCATGGCCCCTGGGCATATCCGGTGCCGTGAGGCCGATGGCGCGGCCGCCGACCCAGAGCTCGCCATTGTCGACCTCGACCGGCAGCGCGCTCGATTCGCCGATGAAGCCGAAGACGAAGGGATTGTCGGGCGTGTCGTAGACGCTGTCGGGCGAGCCGACCTGCTCGATCTTGCCCTGGCTCATCACCACCAGCCGGTCGGCAAGCTCGAGCGCCTCCTCCTGGTCGTGCGTGACGAACACCGTGGTGTGGCCGGTGCGGTCGTGGATCTCGCGCAGCCATTTGCGCAGCTCTTTGCGCACCTGCGCATCGAGTGCCCCGAACGGCTCGTCGAGCAGCAGCACGCGCGGCTCGATGGCGAGCGCCCGGGCAAGCGCCACGCGCTGCCGCTGCCCGCCCGAAAGCTGCTGCGGGAAGCGCCTGTCGAGGCCGGAGAGCTGCACCAGGTCGAGCAGCTCCAGCGCGCGCCGACGGATTTCGCTGCCGGGCGGCCGCGTATCGCGTGGCCGCACCTTGAGACCGAAGGCGACATTCTCGAGCACGTTCATGTGGCGGAACAGCGCATAAGACTGGAACACGAAGCCGACATTGCGCTCCTGCACGCTCTTGCCCGAAGCATCCTCGTCGCCGAAGAAAATGTGGCCGTCGGTCGGGCGCTCCAAGCCGGCGATCAGCCGGAGCAGCGTGGTCTTGCCCGAGCCGGAGGGACCGAGCAGCGCGATCAGCTCACCTGATTTGATCGCCAGTGAAACATCGTTCAACGCCGGGTAGCGCGAGAATTCCTTGCGCAGATTTTGGACGCGGATATCCAAGCCGTGATGCTCCGGTTAGTGCCGCCGCGTCGCCGCCAGCTCGTCGCCGTAACGCAGCTCGAGCAGCGTCTTGGCCACGAGAGTGACGAGCGCCAGCAATGCCAGCAGCGAAGCCATAGCGAACGCGCCGGCAAAATTATAGCTGTCGAACAACAGTTCGATGTGAAGCGGCATGGTGTTGGTCTTGCCGCGGATATGGCCCGAGATCACCGACACCGCGCCGAACTCGCCCATGGCGCGGGCGTTGCAGAGCAACACGCCATAGAGCAGCCCCCAGCGGATATTGGGGAGCGTGACGCGCCAGAAGGTCTGCCAGCCATTGGCGCCCAACGACAGCGCCGCCTCCTCCTCGGCCGTGCCCTGGTCCTGCATCAGCGGGATCAGCTCGCGCGCGACGAACGGGAAGGTCACGAAGATCGTCGCCAGCACGATGCCAGGCACCGCAAAGACGATCTGCAGATGCGCGTCATGCAGATAGGGATAGAGCACGCTGTTGGCGCCGAACAGGATCACATAGATCATGCCGGAGATGACCGGCGACACCGAGAACGGGATGTCGATCAGCGTGGTCAGGAACGACTTGCCCCAGAACTCGTACTTGGCGATAGCCCAGGCGGCGCAGACGCCGAACACCAGGTTGAGCGGCACCGCGATCGCCGTGACCAGCAGTGTCAGCCGGATCGCCGCGGCACCGGCCGGATCGGTAAAGGCGGCAAGGAAGGTGCCGATGCCCTTCGAGAGAGCCTGCGTGAACACGGTCAGCAGCGGCAGCAGCAGCAGCGCCGCAAGGAACAGCACTGCGATGCCGATCAGCGTCCACTTGACCCAGGCCGGCTCGCTGGTCGGGCGTGAATGCGCGTCGGGCGGCTCGTCCGGCCGCCGGCTGTCATAGACCGCGACGTCTTGCTCAAACCGCGCCATAGCGCCTCCGGGCCCAGGCCTGAATGAGGTTGATGACGAGCAGCATGACGAAGGCGATGACCAGCATCACCATGCCGATGGCGGAGGCCGCGGGCTCGTTGAACTCCTGCAGCCGGATGACGATGAGGAGCGGCGCGATCTCGGATTTGTAGGGGATGTTGGAGGCGATGAAGATGACCGAGCCGTACTCGCCGACGGCGCGCGCGAAGGCGAGCGCGAAGCCGGTAAGGATCGCCGGCAGGAGCCGCGGCAGGATCACCCGCGTGATGGTCTGGAAGCGGTTGGCGCCGAGCGTCGCCGCCGCCTCCTCGAGCTCCTGCTCGAGCTCTTCGAGGACCGGCTGCACGGTACGCACCATGAACGGCAGGCCGATGAAGATCAGCGCGATCACGATGCCCGCCGGGGTATAGGCGATCTTGATGCCCAGGTGCGACAGTGGAGCACCGATCCAGCCGCTCGGCCCGTAGAGTGTCGAGAGCGCAATGCCGGCGACGGCGGTCGGCAGCGCGAACGGCAGGTCGACGATGGCGTCGAGCAGACGCCGGCCGCGGAAGCTGTAGCGCACCAATACCCAGGCGACGACGAGGCCGAAGACAACATTGACCAGCGCCGCAACGAGCGACGAGCCGAAGCTCACCCAGAGCGCATTGACCGTGCGCTGGTCGGTGGCGAGTCGCCAGAGCTCGGCCGGGCCGAGCGCCGCCGAGCGGATCGCCATCCCCGCAAGGGGGATCAGCACGACCAGAGTCAAATAGGTCAGCGACAGGCCCAGTGTGACTCCGAACCCCGGAATCACGCTGGGCTTGACGAAGGACCAGGCGCGCCGCCGGCGGGCGGTGCGCACCAGGCTGTCACTGGCCAGGCTTGTAGATCTGGTCAAAGATGCCGCCATTGCCGAAGTGATAGGGCTGCGCCTTGGCCCAGCCGCCGAAGATCGGATCATCGATAGTGACCAGATCGACCTTTGGGAAGGCATCGAGCAAGGATTTGTCCGTTACCAGATCGGGGTTGATCGGGCGGTAGTGGTTCTGCGCCGCGATGGTCTGCCCATCGGCCGAATAGAGATAGTTGATGTATTCGGTCGCGACCTCGCGGGTGCCGTGTGCATCGACGTTCTTGTCGACCACTGCGACCGGCGGTTCGGCGAGGATCGAGCTCGGCGGATAGACGATGTCGTACTGGTCGGCGCCGAACTGCTGCTGCGCTAGAATGGCGTCGTTCTCCCAGGCGAGCTCAACGTCGCCGAGCTGCTTTTGCGTGAACGTCACGGTCGAGCCGCGGGCGCCGCTGTCGAGCACCGGCACATGCTGGTAGAGCGCCTTGATGAAGTCCCTGGTCTTGGCTTCGTCGCCGCCAGACGCCTTGGTGGCATAGGCCCAGGCGGCCAGGTACGCCCAGCGCGCGCCGCCCGAGGTCTTGGGGTTGGGCGCCACGACCTGCACGTCGTCCTTGATCAGGTCCGGCCAGTCCTTGATGCCCTTGGGATTGCCGTGGCGGACAAGGAACACGATGGTCGAGGTGTAGGGCAGCGACTTGCTGGCGAACTTGCCTTCCCAGCCCTTGTCGATGAGCCCCCTGCCGGCAATCGCATCGACGTCGCTCTTGACCGCCAGGGTTACGACATCGGCCTCGAGGCCGTTGATCACCGCGGTCGCCTGCGCGCCCGAGCCGCCATTGGAGACATCGACGGTGACCGTGTCGCCCGGATGCAGCTCGGTCCAGTGCTTGGCGAAGGCGTCGTCATAGGCCTGGTAGAGCTCCCGCGTCGGATCGTAGCTGACATTGAGCAGGTGATAGTCGGCGGCGCGGGCGGTGACTATTCCCGCAAGGCCGACCGCGGCGAACAGCGCCCCGTAGGCCAGCAGTCTGGCAGTCGTCTTCATCGGAACCTCCGTGGTGAAGAAACTTCCGAAACTCTATAGGATCAGTCGCCTATCTCAAGCCCGGCGCAGCCCGGTAAATTTGCCCGGCGAGGAAAAGTTAACTCGCGCAGGTCGGCTCCATCGGAAGATTCGTGCGCCGGGAGGCGGCAGGCGGGTCCTTCACCGACTGCCCGCTTCGGCTTTACAGCGCCAGCTCCGGTACGCGGCGCTTCCTGACCGCCTCCGCGAACGTCGTGTGGTCGAGCACGTCGCGCTGCGCCTTCACCACGCCGGCAAAGACATGGCGGATTTCGCAGGTGCCCTCGTCCTGGCAATCGGCGCAGCGGCGATAGGCGATCTTGCTGAGGCACGGCAGCGGCGCGATGGGCCCGTCGATCAGCCGCAGCACCTCGCCGAAGGTCAGCTTGTCGGCGGGCCGCAGCAGCACGTAGCCGCCGAGCCGCCCGCGCTTGCTCATCACGATGCCGCCGCGCTTGAGCTCGAGCAGGATCTGCTCGAGGAACTTCTTCGGGATCGCCTGCGACTTCGAGATTTCCGAAATCATCAGCGAGGATTCCGGCGGCGCCTTGCATAACGCCACCAGCGCCCGCAGCGCGTATTTTGCCTTTTGCGAGATCATCGATACCCGACCAATCAGGCCGAGATATAGCGCAATTCGCTGCCGATGCGAGCCTGCGCCTAGTCGTCGGCGGGAACAATCTCGGGATTGAAGGCCCGGCCGGGGCTCGACGCAGGCCCGGACGGCCGCGGACGCGGCGGTTCGGGTTGCGGTGCTGGTTCGGCCTCCGGGACCAGCATGGGCTGGGCCTCGACCTCTGCGGCCGGCTCGACCCCGAGCCGAGATTCGGCCGGTACCGCTTCGTCGGCCGGCTCGAGCATCGACTCGCCCGAGGGCGGCACCACGGGCGCCGGGGGCAACGTCGGCGCATAGGATGCCGGGGCCAGCGGCGGTGCGGCCTGCACGGGAGGCTCTGGCTCGGTCGGCGCTGCCTCCGCCGGCATCTCGCCGAGAGCCGGCACCGCGGCGAGCGGTTCGGCCGGACCGGCGATTTCATGCTCCGGATGCGCCGCTTCGATCGCAGCCTCGAGGACCTCGGCGGACGCTTCGACCGGTGGCACCAGGTCCGGTGCGGCCGGCGCCCCCGCGGTCGGCACGACCGGCGGCGTATGCGGCTCGACCTCGAGCGCGGCGGCGACCGCTGCCATACCCGCATCGGCGGCCTCGGGAGCCGGCGGCTCCGGCGGTAGCGGCGCGACCGGGGCGGGCATTACGACCGCGGCGGACGGCTCGACGGTGGCCGCGTGCGGCACCTGCTCGATCATGCCGAGCCCGATCTCGCGCTCGCCCATGATCACCTCATTGGCGCCGAGATCGCGCAGATAGCTCTCTTCTTCGTCGGAGTGGGCCCGGGCGATAATCATGAGCGACGGATTGATCTTGCGCGCCTGCTCGACCGCCTGCCCGGCCTCGAAGGCATTGGGGATCGCGACGAACAGCGTCTTCGCCCCGGCGATATTGGCAAGCTGCAGCGGCTTGCCGCCGGCGGCGTTGCCGATCACCACTTCGATGCCCGCGGCATGGGCGGCCGCGACGCGGCGCTCGGCGTCCTCGATCAGAACGAACGACGCGCCCTGCCGCCTCAGGCCATCGGCCACCACCGTGCCGACGCGGCCGTAGCCGATCAGCACCGCATGGCCGCTCAGCGTGGTCGGCGTCCGCTCGTCGACCGGTTCCGGCGGAGGCGCGGCCGGTGCCGGGCTCTTGGCGGTCAGCTCGGGCTCGACGCGGGTCGGCACCACGATCGGCGCATCGACCGCGATGCGCGCTTCAAGCCGGGGCCTGATGTGCTCGGCCGCAAACATCAGCAGCGGATTGACGACGATCGAGATGATCGAGCCGGCAAGGATGTAGCTTTGCGCCTCGGGCGGGAACAGTCCGAGCGACAGCCCGAGGCCTGCGAGGATGAAGGAGAATTCGCCGATCTGCGCCAGCGACGCCGAGATGGTGAGCGCCGCCCCCACCGGACGCTTGAGCGCGATCACCAGGAAGAAGCCGAGGACGCTCTTGCCCACGAGGATGATGAACAGCGTCCCCAGGACCTGGAACGGGTGGGTGACGAGGATGCTGGGGTCGAACAGCATGCCGACCGAGACGAAGAACAGCACGGCGAAGGCATCGCGGAACGGCAGGCTCTCCTGCGCCGCACGATTGGAGAGCTCGCTTTCGGACAGGATCATGCCGGCAAAGAACGCGCCGAGCGCCAGCGAGACGCCGAACAGGTAGGAGGCGCCGGCGGCAACGCCCAGCGCGATGGCGAGCACCGCGAGGCGGAACAGCTCGCGGCTGCCGGTGTGCGCGGTGAGGTGCAGGATCCACGGGATGACGCGGCGGCCCACCACCAGCATGAAGCCGACGAAGGCGGCGAGCTTCACCAGCGTCACGGCGAGGACGCCCCAGATATTGAGGTGGACGCCGCTCAGCCGCTCGATCAGGTCGACGAACGGATCGTGCACCTCCTGCGTGGTGCCACCCATCATGCCGGCAAAGGCGGGAATCAGGACCAGCGCCAGCACCATGGCGATATCTTCGACGATCACCCAGCCGACGGCGATGCGGCCGCGGTCGGAATCGACGAGGTGCCGGTCCTGCAGCGCCTTGAGCAGGACCACGGTCGAGGCGACCGACAGCGCGAGGCCGAACACCAGCCCGCCGCCGAACGACCAGCCCATGAGGAGCGCGAGCCCCAGGCCCATCACGGTGCCGCCGGCAATCCTGAGCAGGGCGCCGGGCACTGCCACCGCCTGCACCGAAAGCAGATCCTTGAGCGAGAAATGCAGCCCCACGCCGAACATCAGCAGGATCACGCCGATCTCGCTGAGCTCGCCCGCAAGCTCGGTATTGGCCACGTAGCCCGGGGTGAAAGGTCCCGCCACGACGCCGGCGACGAGGTAGCCGACCAGCGGCGGCATCCTGAGCCGGTTGGCGAGCGCGCCGAAGATGAATGCCAGCACCAGACCCGCAACGATCGTCGAGATCAGGGAGGTGTCATGCGGCATCACTCAGGCTCCATGCGCGGCGGATGGGTGCGGTCGTAGCGCCGAACATGGGGGCGTTCGCGCCGCCGCGCAATGGAACCAAAGGCAAAATGCGGGCGAAATCATGGGCCGCCCCGGATTCCTCCCCTGCGCCGTAAGGCGCGAGGGACGATGGCGCCGAAGGCGACGGAAGGGGGCGGCCGCTTTACGTTGAGCGTAGGGCAGCCCCTCCACCGCGCTTCGCATGGTCACCTCCCCCGCTACGCGGCAGAGGTGTCCCGACTGCCTATTCCGTCGTCGTCACCGGAAGGACCGTCGCCGTGATACGGCCGGCGTCGCCCGACAACACTGCTTCGCGCAGGGTGCTGAGGAAGGCGCGATTGCTCTCGCTCGCCGGCACCGCCTGGTCGAACAGCGGCTTTTCCGAAGCGACGACGAGCAGCATCTCATTGCCCACCGGCTTTTGTACCTCGAGTGTAACGCTGTTCGGCTGCGCCTCGCCAAACTTGAGCTGACTGTGCGGGGCGCGGGCTTTGAGCTCGGCCGAACTCGGCTGCGTCAGCGTCGTCACCGTGCCGTCGGCCGAGAAATAGCTGGCATAGACGTAGCTCGCAAAACCCGGCGACTCGACGCCGATACTGACGCTATCGCCGACCTTCGGCGTGGTCGGGTCGATCACCGCCTGCGGCAGGTCACTGTCGGCGAGCTGGCTTGCCAGCGTCAGCTGCACTTCGCAGGCCGGCCACGGCGCGAGCGCAATGCCGGTGGTATCGGCCTTGCCCTTGAGCAGGCCGCTGACGCGGTCGAGGTCGGACTGCGTGCCGACAAAGCCGGTCGCGACCGCGTTGCCGTCGCTGTCGAGCGACAGGTCGACCTTGCCGCATGCGAGGGTGCCAAGATCGACCTGCGGCAGGCCGGCGCCGATGTCGCGGCTCGCTTCGTCCGGCCGCACATTGAGGATCGGCGGCACGAACTTGTTGGTCTGCGGCGCAGCTTCGACGACGTCCGGGGTGAAATCGGCCTGTGTCAGCGTCACCTGCGGATCGCCCGGCAGATGCATGATGAAGCCTTCGTACACGCGGTCCTTGAAGGTGTCGTAGGTCATGCGGCCATAACCCTTGTCGCCCCAGTCCGTCGTCCACTGGTTGATGAACTTGAAGGTCTGCGTCCTGTCGTCATAGCCCACCAGGGTGACGGCGTGGCCGTCGCCGGGCGTCGACGCATCCGAGCGCCAGATGCTGTTGGTGGGAGTGAGGTTCTGGAACGCATCGTCGACGGAGGCGAGGATCACCACAGGATTGCCCTGCGCCAGCGCGCCCTTGACCTTGTCGAGATCGGGATCGTTCTCCTGATCCCAGACCTGCTCGAAGCTCTCGATCTTGAAGTCGCTGGCCTGGACCCGCTGCCGCGCCGGCGGCCGCGGGCACTTGGTATCGTCGTACGGGAAGTCGGCAAGCGAGTACGCCCCGGTCATCAGTACGTTCATCGCATCGGGGATGTAGGCCCCCTGCTCGCAGTCGTCGCCGATATGGATGATGTCGAAGAGCCACGCCGGGCTCGGCACGTTCTGCTTCTGTGTGGTATCGCGATGCTCGATCTGTTCGGCGTAGTAGGCGCGGGCCGCATAAGCGGTGGCCCAGCCCACGCATGAGCCTTGCTGACCCTGGTCGCCAACCGGCGGCATGTAGCGGGAGAGGTCGACCGCGGCCGGCAGGAAGTCGCGGAATACCGGCGCCTGCGCGATCGACTGCTTGAGTGCCGCCGGCGTCGGCACGCCGCCCAGCGTATAATGATGCGCCTGCGCGAAGGCACCGCCGGTCAACGCAAGCATAAGGGCGGACGCGGCAATCGCGCCCATCCCGGCAAGTTTCAGATTTCCCATGTCACCCTCAAAAGCACGAGCCGAGCCTGTCGTGAGCGAAACGCTAACATGCGGATGCGGGCGGGACCAAGACCGAGTCGTGGCGCCGGAACGGGAGTTTAGTGGCAGCGGGTGGCGCGGGTTAGGCGAAGGTAACGGCGTCGCGGAAGGCGGGCGCCACCGCATCCCGGTCGGAGAGCACCGGCGTTACCTCGGCGGGCCAGCCGATCCCGAGCTCCGGATCGTCCCAGCGGATCGATCGCTCGGCGGCGGGCGCGTAGTAGTCGGTGGTCTTGTAGAACACTTCGGTGCCGTCGCGCAGCGCCATGAAGCCATGCGCGAAGCCTTCGGGGATCCAGATCTGCCGGCGGTTCTCGGCGCTCAGCACCTCGGCGACCCAGCGGCCGAAATTGGGCGAGGATCGCCGCAGGTCGACGGCAACGTCATAGGCGGCACCGCTCAGCACGCGCACCAGCTTGCCCTGCGCCGCCGGGTCGACCTGGTAGTGGAGGCCCCGCACCACGCCGCGCCGGCTCACCGACTGGTTGTCCTGCACGAAACTGGGCGCCTGCCCCGTCACCTCCGAAAAGCGCGTGAGGTTGAAGCTCTCGAAGAAGGCGCCGCGTGCATCCTCGAAGACACGCGGCTCGAGCAGCAGGATTTCGGGCAGCGCGAGCGGCGTGACCTTCATCGCGTCCCCTCGCTCACGAGCGCCTTGAGATATTGGCCATAGCCCGAGCTCGCGAGCGGCGCCGCGAGCCTCAGCAGCGCCGCGTCGTCGATCCAGCCGTTGCGCCAGGCGATTTCCTCGGGACAGGCGATCTTGAGCCCCTGCCGCTTTTCGATGGTCGAGACGAACTGCCCGGCCTCGAGCAGGGAATCGTGCGTGCCGGTATCGAGCCAGGCAAAGCCGCGGCCGAGGGTTTCGACGGTCAGCGCCCCACGCTCGAGGTAGAGCCGGTTGAGGTCGGTGATCTCGAGCTCGCCACGCGCCGAGGGCTTCAGCGACTTCGCCAGCGAGACGGCCTCCGCATCGTAGAAGTAGAGCCCCGTTACGGCGTAGCTGGACTTCGGCTGTTTCGGCTTTTCCTCGAGCGAAGTGGCGCGCCCTCCGGCATCGAAGCCGACCACGCCATAGCGCTCCGGATCGACCACATGATGCGCAAAGATCGTGGCACCGCTGGTTCGCGCCTCGGCGCGCTGCAGCATCACCGGCAGATCGTGGCCGAAGAACAGATTGTCGCCCAGCACCAGCGCCGACGGGCCACCGCCGATGAAATGCTCGCCGATGAGGAACGCCTGCGCCAGCCCCTCGGGCTTCGGCTGCGCCGCAAAGCTGAGGTTGAGGCCCCAAGCCGCAGCCCCCGCGAACAGCCGCTCGAACAGCGGCAGATCGTGCGGCGTCGAGATGATGAGGATGTCGCGTATGCCGCCGCTCATCAGCGTCGACAGCGGATAGTAGATCATCGGCTTGTCGTAGACCGGCAGCAACTGCTTGCTGATCGGCGCCGTCGCCGGCATCAGTCGCGTCCCGGCCCCACCGGCGAGAATAATGCCCTTGCGCGTCACACCCTGCCCTCGTTGCGGAGCGTCGTTATCAACTGCCTTATGCCGTCTTGCCAAGGGGGCAGCGTGAGGCCGAACGCGGTACGCAACTTGGTGGTGTCGAGCCGCGAATTGGCCGGTCGCCGGGCCTTGGCCGGGTAGTCCGCCCCGGCGATCGGCGCGATGGCGTCCGGCGTGACCTTGAGCGCGGCACCGGCGGCCAGCGCCTCGGCGACGAGGAACTGCGCGAGACCATACCAATTCGTCTCGCCCGCCGCCGCCAGATGATAGACGCCGAGCTTGCCCGGATCGCCGAGCGCCTGTGAGATCGCCGCGGCAATGACGCTGGCGATAAGACTCGCCGGTGTGGGCGCGCCCCATTGGTCGTCGACGACGGTCAGCCGGTCGCGCTCTCTCGCCAGCCTCAGGATGGTGAGGGGAAAGTTCTTGCCCTCGGGCGCAAACACCCAGCTGGTGCGAAAGATGAGGCAGCGCGCCTCGGACTGGCGCAGCAGCGCCTCGCCGGCGAGCTTGCTGGCGCCATAGACCGAGGCCGGGCTGGTCGGCTGTTCCTCGGTCTGAAAACCCTCGCCGAGCCCGTCATAGACGTAGTCGGTCGAGTAGTGAACGACGAGCGCGCCCACCTCGTGCGCCCCCTTGCCGATGGCGCCGACGGCATCGGCGTTGATCGTCCAGGCGCGGGCCCGGTCGTCCTCCGCCGCGTCGACCGCGGTGTAGGCGGCAGCATTGACCACGACGTCCGGGCGCTCGTCGACGATCCGCGCCATGACCTGTTCGGGATGTTCCAGGTCGGCCTCGGCGCGGCCCAGCGCCACTACCTGGCCGAGCGGCGCCAGCGCCGGCTGCAACGCGCGGCCGACCTGCCCGTCCTTGCCCAGAACCAGCAGTTTCACGCGTAGTGCTCGGCAACCCAGTCGCGATAGGCGCCGGAGGTGACGTCGCGGACCCAGTCGCCGTGGTCGAGATACCATAGCACGGTGTCCTCGATGCCCTGGGTAAACGAGCGCGACGGCGACCAGCCGAGCTCGCGCGCCAGCTTGCGCGCATCGATCGCATAGCGCCGGTCGTGCCCGGGCCGGTCTTTTACGAAGGCAATCTGTTCGCGATAGGAGCCCGCATTCTTCGGCCGGTGCCGGTCGAGCAGGTCGCAGATCGTGCCGACCACCTCGAGATTGGTGCGCTCGGCATCGCCGCCGATGGCGTACGTCTCACCCGGCGCACCGCGCGCAAGTATGCTCGCCAGCGCCTCACAATGGTCGCCGACATGCAGCCAGTCGCGCACCTGCTGCCCGTCGCCATAGATCGGCAGCGGCTTGCCGCTGAGCGCATTGTTGAGCACCAGCGGGATCAGCTTTTCGGGAAACTGGTACGGCCCGTAATTGTTCGAGCAATTGGAGATCAGCGTGTTGAGCCCAAACGTCTCGTGCCAGGCGCGCACCAGATGGTCGGCGCCGGCCTTGCTCGCCGCGTAGGGGCTGTTGGGCGCGTAGGGCGTCGTCTCGCAGAACTTCGGATCGTCCGCAGCGAGTGTGCCGAACACCTCGTCGGTCGAGACCTGCAGGTAGCGGAAGCGGTCGCGCAGCGCCGGATGCGCCTCGACATAGGAGCGCGCGGCTTCGAGCATCCTCAGCGTGCCGGTGACATTGGTCTCGACGAACGCTTCCGGCCCGCGGATCGAACGGTCGACGTGGCTCTCGGCAGCCAGGTTGGCGACCGTATCGAGCCGCTCGCTCTCGAGCAGCTCCGCGACCAGCGCCTGGTCGAGGATCGAGCCCTTGACGAAGCGGTAGCGCGGGTCGGCCTGCACCGGCGCAAGGTTCTGCAGATTGCCCGCATAGGTCAGCGCATCGAGCACCACCACGCGCTCCGCGCCGTGCGCCAACAAATGCGCGACGAGATTGGAGCCGATGAAGCCGGCGCCGCCGGTGACGAGAATGCGCAAACGACAACCCCCTTCGCGTGCCGGGACCGTAACGACGGGGACGGCTCCTGCCTAGTGCACTTTGCATCACCGATCTCAAGTTTGCGCAAAACATGATCATCAATCGCGTGGAGCCTACAGATTAGGCAAAGACTCGCCATGCCATGGTGATCAGCGTTCCCTAAGCCATTGATTCCAAACGACCGCGGCGCTGGCATGCTTCCTGCATTTTTGTTCGCCAGCGCACCTCCCGCGCTGCACCGCGCGTCCGGAACGGGATGCGTCCATTGGCAAAGCCTCGATCGGCATGTCTCCGGCCCTCCCCGGAGCCGTGACCCTGGAAGCTGTGCCGTTTTCCCCGCCCAGCCGAGGCGCATGGGCCAACACGAGGGACGACATGTACAACGACACGATCGACCAGTTCGCCGAGACCGCCGCCAAAAAGGTGAAGGCACTCGGCGACAGCCCCCTGGGCTTCCTCATCGGCTCGATGATGGCGGGGGCCTATATCGGCCTCGGCATCATCGCCATCCTGTCGGTCGGGCAAGGACTCGACCCCTCCGTCCGCCCGCTGGTGATGGGCCTGACCTTCGCCCTGGCGCTGACGCTCGTGGTGTTCGCCGGCGCCGAGCTCTTTACCGGCCACACCATGCTGATGACCTTCGGCCTCGTTCGCCGCAAGATCGGACCGGGGGGCCTCGTCGCCGACTGGGTCATGACCTGGGTCGGCAATCTGCTCGGCGCCATGGTGCTGGCCGCGATCTTCTGGCTCGGCGGCGGTGGCGCGATCCTCAAGCAGGGCGCCGACCTGATCTACGCGACCGCCGACGCCAAGATGCATGCGGCACCGCTGGCGCTGGTCGCCAAGGGCATCCTCTGCAACTGGCTGGTCTGCCTCGCCATCTGGATGGCGGCGCGCACCAGCAACGACATGGCCAAGCTCGTCATCCTCTTCTGGTGCCTGTTCGCCTTCGTCGCCTCCGGCTTCGAGCACTCGGTGGCCAACATGACGGTGTTCGCCATCGCGCTCCTCGGCAACCACCCCGACACGATCAGCATTGGAGGTGCGTTCTACAATCTGGGCTGGGTGACACTCGGCAACATCATCGCCGGCGTCATCTTTGTCGGCTTCGGTTACGCGCTCTCCTCAGGCCGCGGCAAGGCCGCCAACGCCCTGTCCGCAGACGCCGTCGCGGTGCCCGCCGAATGACCGACGCCGCCACCACCGATTTCACGCCCGAGCAGCGGCGCTATCTCGAAGGTCTCGTCGCCGGTATGAGTGCGGCGCGATCGGTGGTGGCGGCCGCTCCGGCGCAGGGCGAGCCCACCGGGCCGGATGCGCCGCAGCTCATCGCGCAGGCTCGGGCTGAGGCCGGCGGCAACAAGCTGACCGACCAGGAAAGGTTCAAGCGCGACGAGCATCCGCTCGACGCCTATCAGCGGCTCAAGGACGAGGCCACATCCGGTGCCTATCCGAAGCCGCCGGACAATTTCCGCTGGCGCTGGCACGGGCTGTTCTATGTCGCGCCCAACCAGCAGAGCTTCATGTGCCGGCTGCGCATTCCCAACGGCATCCTCAACCATTGGCAGATGGCCGGCCTCGCCCTGCTCGCGACCACGCACGGCGGCGGCTATGCGCATGTCACGACGCGCGCCAATCTGCAGATCCGCGAGATCGCCGCCGAGCGGGCCCCGAGCCTGATCGAGGCCATCCAGGATCTCGGGCTCGTCACCCGCGGCTCCGGCGCCGACAACATCCGCAACGTCACCGGCACGCCCACCGCCGGCATCGACCCGCAGGAGCTCATCGATACCCGCCCCTATGCGCGCGCCTGGCACTTCCACATCCTCAATTCGCGCGCGCTCTACGGCCTGCCCCGCAAGTTCAACGTCGCCTTCGACGGCGGCGGCCGCATTGCTGCGCTCGAGGACACCAACGATATCGGCTTCCAGGCCGTGCACGTGGTGGAGGGCGCCGGCGTCGAGCCCGGCGTCTGGTTCCGCCTGCTGCTCGGCGGCATCACCGGGCACCGCGATTTCGCCCGCCCGACCGGCCTCTATCTGAAGCCGGACGACGCGATGGAGGTGGCCGATGCCATCGTCCGCATCTTCATCGACCACGGCGACCGCACCGATCGCAGCAAGGCGCGGCTCAAATACCTGCTCGATGCCTGGGGCTTCGACAAATTCGTAGCCGAAATCGAGACGCGGCTCGGCCGGCCGCTGGCGCGCATCCCCGAGGACTGCATCAAGGACCGGCCGCGGCCCGACCGGCTGGCGCATCTCGGCGTGCACCGGCAGAAGCAGGCGGGCAGAAACTGGCTCGGCGTCGCGCTGAAGAGCGGCCATCTCAGCGCCGCACAGATGGAGGGACTGAGCCGCGTCGCCCGCGAGCTCGGCGACGGCGACATTCGCCTGACGGTATGGCAGAATCTTATTCTATCCGGCGTGCGCGACGAGAACGTCGACGCCGCCGTGACCGCCATCGAGGCGCTGGGGCTGAGCACAAAGGCGACGCCACTGCGCGCCGGACTGGTGTCGTGCACCGGCAACACCGGCTGCAAGTTCGCCGCCTCCGACACCAAGGGTACGGCCGAAGCGATTGCCGGGCATGTGGAGGCACG
>Ga0207667_10004445_pt1 | contig 17166 bp, 15 predicted proteins | sample KBSCornC52_FD_184301 | JGI IMG/M metagenome (GOLD analysis project Ga0207667, IMG submission 184301) | Corn rhizosphere microbial communities from Kellogg Biological Station, Michigan, USA - KBS Corn C5-2 (SPAdes) (version 2) | ecosystem: Host-associated > Plants > Roots > Rhizosphere > Soil ...
TGCGAGCGCGGCAGCGTCGCCGCCGAGCAGCGCGGCGAATCCGCGCAGGAAACCCTCGAGCTCGGGCGCCTGGCCGAGCGAGAACGTGCGCGGCGCGCGCGTACCGCGCTGCACGCTCGCTTCGCCGTTGGCGACCTTCGTCTGCTCCTTGTACGGCGTGTCGACGCGCTTGCCGAGCTGGCCGGGACCGAGGTACTCGAGTTCGCCGTGCAGGATCAGCGGGCGTTCGAGCAGGCCCGAGAAACGCACTTCGGCGTACGGCGTGCGCGCGGGCACGTCACGCCTGAGGCCAGCGACGAGCGTCGCCGCATCCAGCGCCGCACCAGGTACCGCCTCAGGCGGCGTCGCGCGCGACGGCGGCGGCAGGCACAGCGCGCCCGCCAGCAGCAGGGTCCACGCCGCGCCCTTCGAGATTCCAGAAGTCATGCCAGTTGAACCAGTTGTAGGGATCCTGCCGCACATGGTGTTCGAGCCGTTCCGCATAGCGTTGCACGATCGCGCGCAGAGCGGCCTCGCGATCGCGCCGCGGCAGCGCGATGTCGTCGGCGAGCGGTTCGAAGTACAGGTCGTAGCGGTTGCCGCCGCGATACATCCCGAGGCACAGCACCATCGGTACCTTGAGGATCGCGCCGAGCAGGAACGGCGCGGTCGGGAACGGCGCAGGTGCACCGAAGAAGTCGGCCAGCATCGTCGCCTCGTGTTCGCGCGCGCGATCGGCGAGCAGGGTCGCGAGCGCGCCTTCGGCGAGCGCTTCCGACAATGCGAGCACGATCTCGGTGCCGGGTCGCGACGCATCGATCACGTTGCGCCCGATCTCCGGGTTCAACGCGTGCAGCAGGTCGGTCAGCGCGGGCGTCTTCTGCGTGTCGAGCACGACGCGCACCTTGACGTCGGGACGCTCGGCGGCGGCGACGCGCAACACCTCGAAACTGCCGACATGCGCGCCGAGCAGCAGCACGCCGCGGTCGGGATGCATGCGTGAAGTCAGCTCCTCGAGGCCGTGCAGGCGCACGTCGAAACGCTGGTATCGCTCGGCGAGCAGGAACACGCGGTCGAGGATCGTGCCGGCAAAACGATGGATGTGGCGCAGCACCTGCCATGCGTTCGCGGGTCGGCCGGTCGCACGCTGCAGGAACGCGTACGAGACACGCCGCTCGTATGGGCGGCGGAAATAGAAGTACAGGGTGATCGGCAGCAGGCACGCGCGCGCGGCGCCGCGCCCGCATTTCAAGCCGATCGCACGGATCAGCCAGATCGCGAAGCGGCCGCCGCCTTCACGCCGCTTGCTCCAGTGCTCGCTCATGCCAGCTCCGCCTCGCCGCTGAGGATCGGCCGGCCGTCGCGCTCGATGCGAAAGCGCACGCGCACGCCTTCGCGCGCGAGCGACAGCTCGGCATCCTGTCGCGGCAGCAGCGGCGCGTGGAACTTGACCGCGTGGATGCGCGCGATCGTCGCGCCACCGTCGCGCTCGAGCGCGCGCGCCACGCAGTCGAGCAGGACCACGCCGGGAACGACCGGATCGCCCGGGAAATGCCCGGCGAGGCTCGGATGATCGGCCTCGATGCGGATCGGCTCGCTCATCGCGGGCTCCGCGCGGCATCGTCGGCGAGGCTGCGCAGCAGCGCCGGCCAGCGTTGCACCACGCGCGCGACGAAGCGCGGCAGCGACGGATGCTCGATCCCGCGCAGGTGCCAGCGCCGATACGCGTATTCGAGCACGAGCACGAGCGGCACCAGCGCATAGCTGCCGACGTGCAGGTACATGCGCCAGCCCGGCGCCGCGAACGTCGCCGCCAACGGCCCTCCGGGCGCGGCGAACACGCCACCCGGCGCGCAGCAGAAGATCAGCGCGAGCACGCATGCCTGCAGGCCGAGCAGCAGGGCCCAGGTCCAGGTGAGGCAGCGCGCGTACGCGGCGACGCGCGGCAACGCGAGCCGCTCGCGGCCTTCGATGATCGCGATGAAACGCGCGATCAGCGGCTCGCGGCCGCGCGCGAGCGTGCTCGCGAACAACGCGCACAGGGCCGCATTGACGAGGATCGGCAGCGCATCGAGCGCGAGCATTCCCTCGCCATGCGCGGCGAGCAGGCCGAGCGCACCGCCCGCGCAGGCCCAGGCCAGCCAGGCCGTGCGACTGTGCCGGCGCAATGCCGGCGAAAGCACGGCGCCGACGAGCACGAACAGTGCGAGCGCGGCGATCCCGCCGCGCCGGCTCGACGACGCGAACGTGGCGAGCGCGAAATAGGCGACGACACCGGCCACGAGCAGCCGCGAACGTCGCGTCGACGACGTGGGCGGATCGGCGGAGGCGGGGACGGACACGGAAATCACGCAGGCCGGAGGGATGTTCGGGAGGCGACGGAAATGTACCATGCGTGCACCGCGCCGAAGCGATGCGCGGCCGCCCGCACGCGCGTCCGCGCGCCGGGTCCACTGGATGCGCTGGAGGAATCCGCTGTGCAGGCGACGGAAGACGCGATCGAATGCGACGTGCTGGTGGTCGGCGGGGGACCCGGTGGTTCGACCGCGGCGACCCTGTTGCGCAAGCAGGGCCGCCACGTGGTGCAACTGGAGAAGGATCGCCATCCGCGCTTCCACATCGGCGAATCGCTGCTGCCGGCGAACCTGCCGATCTTCGACGCGCTCGGCGTGATGGACAAGGTGCGTGCGCTCGGCGTGCTGAAGCTGGGCGCGGATTTCCCGTCGCAGGACGGCAACTACCAGACCTTCCACTTCCGCCGTTCGCTCGGCGGCACGCCGCCGCATGCGTTCCAGGTCAAGCGCGAGGAGTTCGACCAGATGCTGTTCGAGCACGCGCGCGCCAGCGGCGTGGATGCGCGCGAGAACGTCAGGGTCGAATCGGTCGAGCTCGGCGGCATCGGCAAGGTCGTCGCGCGGGCGAAGGACGCCGCCGGCAACGCGCTGACCGTGCGCGCGAAGTACCTCGTCGACGCGAGCGGACGCGACACCCTGCTCGGCAACGCGCTCAAGCTCAAGCGCAAGAACGACGCGCACCAGAGCGCGGCGATCTTCGCGCACTTCAAGGGCGTCGAGGCGCGTCCTGCCGAGGACGCCGGCAACATCAGCATCTACAACTTCAAGCACGGCTGGTGCTGGTTCATCCCGCTGCGCGACGGCGTCATGAGCATCGGGTGCGTGTGCCGTCCCGAGTACCTCAAGCAGCGGCGCGGCCGCAACGAGGAGTTCCTGCTCGCGACGCTCGCGCTGATGCCGGACGCGCAGCGCCGCCTGCAGCAGGCCGCGATGGTTTCGGACGTGCGCGTGACCGGCAACTATTCCTACACCTGCGAACGCATGCACGGCCCGGGCTGGGTGATGGTCGGCGACGCCTGGGCGTTCGTCGATCCGGTGTTCTCGTCCGGCGTGTACCTCGCCATGCACAGCGGCAAGCAGGCCGCGGCGCTGGTCGGTGCGGCCCTCGACGAGCCGGCGCGCGAGGCCGGCCTGCAGGCCGCGTTCGAACGGCGCATCCGCCGCGGCGTGCGCGTGTTCTCGTGGTTCATCTACCGCTTCAATTCACCGGTGATGCGCCACCTGTTCGCGCATCCGGGCAACCAGTGGCAGCTGGAACAGGGCGTGATCTCGATGCTCGCCGGCGACGTGTTCGACAACCCGCTGGTGATGCGAAAGCTGAAGCTGTTCAAGTTCGTCTATGCCTGCTACGGCGTGCGCGACCTGCGCCGCTGGCTCGGCGAGCTCATCGAGCGCCGGCGCCAGGCGAAAGTCGCGTTCAGCGGCGGCAATACCCCGGTCGATCCCGCGTAGGACAGGCGGGCGCGGATCTTCCAGCGTGGTAGCGCTCGCTGCGTGGCCTACCCGGCGCGGTGCTGCTCGATATGCGCAGCGAGCGCACGCAGGCTGCCGAAGATGTTCCTGTTGTCCGGGTTGTCCGAACGCAGCTGGAAGCCGTAGCGCTTCGACACCGCGAGCGCGAGCTCGAGGGCGTCGATCGAGTCGAGGCCGAGGTCGCCGCCGAACAGCTGCGCGTCCGGCGCGATCGCGTCCGGCTTGATCCAGTCGATGTTCAGGCTCTCGACGATCAACTGCGCGAGCTCGTTCTCGGCGGGCGTCTGGGCAATGGCGCTGGCATTCGTGTTCATGGACGGCGGGATCGTGGCGAGGCGACAGGCGGTCGGCCAGTGTATCATCCGCGCCCCGTTGCGCGGCCCGCGCGCGACCCACGGACCGGCCTGCCGCTGCATCGATGTCGACCCCGCTGACCCAATCCGCTCCCACCGCACCGCCGCTCTCGATCGCCTACGAATACGCCGGCCCCGCCGCGCTGCTCGCCGCGGACGACGTTCTCGCAGTGATCGGCTTCGGCGCGTCGGGGCCGGTGTCGCCCGATCCGCGCGTACTGCGCGTCGGCCTCGAGCCGCTCGCGCAGCCCGTGCTCGAAGTGTGGCGCGGCCGGGCACCGGTGCGGAGCGGCCGCGATGGCGAGCTGCGCTGGAGCAGCGACGGCGAGCACCTGTACTTCGCGATCGAGCTCGACGAAGCAGCGTGCGGCGGCATCGATGCCGCGGCCGAGCATGCCTATGCCTGCATCGGCACCTTCCTCGCCGCGAGCGAGGCGCCGCACGTGCTGCGCCTGTGGAACTATCTCGATGCGATCAATCTCGGCGACGGCGACGACGAACGCTATCGCCGCTTCTGCGACGGCCGTGCGCGCGGCATGGAGGCGCACGTGCCGACCCGCTATCCGGCGGCGACCGCGATCGGGCGCCACGACGGCGTGCGCACGCTGCAGATCTACGGCCTCGCCGCGCGCCATGCCGGCACGCCGGTAGAGAATCCACGCCAGGTCAGTGCGTGGCGCTATCCGCGCCAATACGGCCCGACCGCGCCGACGTTCGCACGCGGCATGCGCAGCGGCATCGACCAGCTGCTGATCTCCGGCACCGCGGCCGTGGTCGGCCATGCGTCGCGCCATGCGGGCGATCTCGACGCCCAGCTCGACGAGACCCTGGCGAACCTCGACAGCCTGCTGCAGCAGGCAGGCTCGAGCGCCGGCGCGCTCGGCGCGCACAGCCTGCTCAAGGCCTACGTGCGCCGCGAAGCCGATGCTGCGCACGTCGCCGACGTCCTGCACGCGCGCTTGCCCGGACTCGGCGGCCTGCTCCTGCTCGGCGGCGACATCTGCCGCGGCGAGCTGCTGGTCGAAGTCGATGGCGTGCATCAATTGCACGAGTAGGACCGGCGTGCACGTGCGACCGCGCCTGTTCGCGGCGATCGCCGTATTCGCCACGCTGGCGTTCGCGACCGTCGCCTGCAATCGCACGCCCGCACCGGCGCCACCGAGCGCGGCGACCGGCGGCAGCAATGCACACGGGCTCGCCCGCCTGCGCAATCCGTATGTCGGTCAGGCCGACGCGATCGCGGCCGGTCGCGAACTGTTCGCCACGCGCGCCTGCAGCGGCTGCCATGGTGCGCAGGGCGGCGGCGGAATGTGTCCGCCGCTGATCGACGACGCCTGGGTCTACGGCAGCGACGACACCACCCTGTTCAACCTGATCCGCAGCGGCAGTGCCGGCCTCGCCGCACACGGGTACGTGCGCGGCACGCGCGAGCGGATCGCCGGCGACATGCCGCCGCTCGGCGGCGCCGTCAGCGAGGACGAGACGTGGAAACTGCTCGCCTGGATCCGTTCGCGCTACGCCGGCGACCCCGCCCTGCGCGACTGGTAGCGCCGTTCGCGTCGGCTTGGCGTATCGTTGTCGCCCCTGCCCTGCGACCGACCCCGATGCCGGCCCTGCCCGTTCCACGCCTCGCGATCGCCTTGTTCGGCGCCGCCATCGCGGTCGGCACCGCCGTGGCCGCGCCACTGGCCTACGTGCCGAACCAGAAGAGCGGTTCGATTTCGGTGATCGACACCGCGAGCGACAAGGTCGTGCGTACGCTGACGGCGCAGGGCAAGCTCGGCGATCGCGTGCAGGCGATCGATGCGGACGCGCGCGGCGCGACGCTCTATGTCGTCGACGCCGGCCATGAACAACTGCTCGCGATCGACGCCGCGAGCGACCGCGTGCAGCATGCGCTGGCGATCGGCGCCGACGCCGAAGGCGTGCGCCTCGCGCCGGACGGCAAGACGCTCGCGGTGTGTGCCGAAGGCCAGCACCAGGTGCTGCTGGTCGACGTCGCCTCGTTCACGATCGGCACGCGCATCAAGGTGCGCGGTCGCAATCCCGAGCACTGCGAATTCTCGCCGGACGGCGCCTTCCTCGTCACCAGCAACGAAGGCTCGAACGACCTCGACGTGATCGACCTCGCCACGCGCGCCTCGACCGGCACGATCGCGACCGCCGGGCACCCGCGCGGTGCCGCGTTCCTGCCGCATTCGGAAATGCTGTACGTTGCGCAGGAGACCGCGAACGGCGTCGACCTCGTCGATTTCGGCGCGCGCAGCAAGCTGCTGACGATCGCCACCGCCGATCGCGCCGCCGGCGTCAGTGTCGCGCCGAACGGCCAGCGCATCTACGTCGCGAACGGCAGCGGCAGCGTCAGCGTGATCGACGTCGCGAGCAATGTCGTGATCCGCGAGATCGCGGTCGGCAAGCGCCCCTGGAACATGGCGCTGACCGCGGACGGCAGGAAACTCTACGTCGCGAACGGCCGCTCCAACAGCGTCAGCGTGATCGATACCGGCAAGCTCGCGGTGGTCGCCGAGATCGCGGTCGGCGAATTGCCGTGGGGCGTGGTGATTCCGCAATCCAGAACACGAGGAGACTGAAAACGATGAAGACGCGGGCCGCGGTTGCGTGGGAAGCCGGAAAACCGCTGTCGATCGAACAGGTCGACCTCGAAGGTCCGCGCGCGGGCGAAGTGCTGGTGCGCATCGTCGCGACCGGCGTCTGCCACACCGATGCGTTCACGCTCTCGGGCGCCGATCCGGAAGGCCTGTTCCCGGCGATCCTCGGCCATGAAGGGGGCGGCATCGTCGAGGAAATCGGCGCCGGCGTGACCAGCGTGAAACCCGGCGACCACGTGATCCCGCTGTACACGCCCGAATGCGGCAAGTGCAAGTTCTGCCTGTCCGGCAAGACGAACCTGTGCCAGGCGATCCGCGCGACGCAGGGCAAGGGCCTCATGCCGGACGGCTCGTCGCGCTTCTCGATCAACGGCAAGCCGATCCTGCACTACATGGGCTGCAGCACGTTCTCCGAACACACCGTGTTGCCGGAGATCGCGCTCGCGAAGATCGATCCGGCGGCGCCGCTCGACAAGGTCTGCCTGCTCGGCTGCGGCATCACGACCGGCATCGGCGCCGTGCTCAATACCGCCAAGGTCACGCCCGGCTCGAGCGTCGCCGTGTTCGGCCTCGGCGGCATCGGCATGTCGGTGATCCAGGGCGCGGTGATGGCGAAGGCCGGGCGCATCCTCGCGATCGACACGAACCCGGAAAAGTTCGTGATGGCGAAACAGCTCGGCGCGACCGACTGCGTCAACCCGAAGGACTACAAGGACACGCCGATCCAGCAGGTCGTGGTGGAGATGACCGACGGCGGCGTCGACTATTCGTTCGAATGCATCGGCAACGTCAACGTGATGCGCTCGGCCCTCGAGTGCTGCCACAAGGGCTGGGGCGAGTCGATCATCATCGGCGTGGCCGGCGCCGGCCAGGAAATCGCGACGCGCCCGTTCCAGCTCGTCACCGGGCGTGTCTGGCGCGGCTCCGCGTTCGGCGGCGTCAAGGGCCGCTCGCAGCTGCCCGGCTACGTCGATCGCTACATGGGCGGCGAGTTGAAGATCGACGAGTTCGTCTCGGCGGTGCTGCCGCTCGAGCAGATCAACCACGCGTTCGATCTGATGCACGATGGCAAGGTGATCCGTTCCGTTATCAGGTATTGACCAGGAGGCAATCATGGCTATTGCAATCCATCCGTCGGTCGACCGCGGCGTCAGGCAGGGCGCGAAGGATTTCGCCGGCGGCACGCTCGTGTGCAAATGCGCGTCGAACCCGGTCACGGTCACGCTGAAGGCGCAGACCGCGCACAACCACGTCTGCGGCTGCACGCAATGCTGGAAGCCCGACGGCGCGCTGTTCTCGATGGTCGCGGTGGTGCCGCGCGACAAGGTCGAGGTGACCGCGAATGCGGACAAGCTGAAGGTCGTCGATGCGTCGAAGACGATCCTGCGCCATGCGTGCAGCGCCTGCGGCACGCACATGTACGGGCGTATCGAGAACGCGAAACATCCGTTCTTCGGCCTCGACTTCGTGCACACCGAATTGTCGCCGCAGGACGGCTGGTCGGCGCCGACATTCGCCGCGTTCGTATCCTCGATCATCGAGACCGGTGCCGATCCTGCCGGCATGGGTGCGGTGCGCGCGCGCCTGAAGGAACTCGGGCTGGAGCCGTACGACTGCCTGTCGCCGGCCCTGATGGACGCGATCGCCACGCACCTGGCGAAGGCGTCCGGCGTGCTGAAGTCCTGAGCACGGGCCGTGCCCGCCGCGCGCGCGGCGCGCGGCGCGCCTGCGGCCTGTTCGCGTGCCTGCTGGTCGGTGCGGGTGCACACGTGCATGCGCAGCAGCGTGCGGACGAGGATGTGACGACGCTGGATCTCGTCGACGTCGTCGGCGTCACGCCTGTCACCGGCACCGAGCTGCCCGCGGCAAGGCTGCCGTACGACGTGCAATCGGTCGACGACGCCGCACTGTCGCGCGCGCAGGCACTCGACCTCGGCGACTACATGAATCGCCACCTTGCGGGCGTCACCGTCAATGCGGCGCAGAACAGTCCGCTGCAACCGGACCTGCAGTTCCGCGGCTTCACGGCAAGCCCGCTGCTCGGCGGCTCCGAGGGGCTCTCGATCTATCTCGACGGCGTGCGCGTCAACGAAGTGTTCGGCGACACCGTGAACTGGGACCTGATCCCCGAAGCCGCGATCGAACGCATGAGCCTGCTCGCGGGCGCCAATCCCGTCTTCGGCCTCAACACGCTGGGCGGTGCGATTTCGATCCGCACGAAGACCGGTTTCGGCGATCCGGGCACGCGCCTCGAGTTCCTCGGCGGCGCGTTCGGGCGTACGAACGCGACGTTCGAGACGGCCGGAAACGCGGGCGCCTGGGGCTGGTATGTCGTGGGCAACCGCTTCGACGAGGACGGCTGGCGCGACGCCTCGCCGTCGAATGCGAAGAACGCCTACGCCACGCTGTCGTGGCGTGGCGACGCCGCCTCGTTCGACCTCCACCTCGGCCGCGCCGATACCGACCTCACCGGCAACGGACCCGCGCCGGTGCAGCAGCTGGCCGAACGCTGGCAAGGCATCTTCACCGCACCCGACGAGACCGCGAACCGCATGAACCTGGTCAGTGCCGAAGGTTCGTTCGCGCTGTCCACGCATTCGAAGCTTTCCTTCACCGTGTTCCAGCGCAGGGTCGACACGCGCTCGTACAACGGCGACAGCAGCGACGCCGAAGAATGCGCCGACGATGACGACATCCTCTGCGACGACGACGGAGAACCGATCGTCGACCAGAACGGAGCCCCTCTGCCATCGAGCTACGATGCGATCAACAACATCAGTCGCCGCCGCCAGCGCAGCGACGGCGGCACGCTGCAGTTCGCGTTCGACGCGCCCATCGCGGGCCACGACAACCAGTTCGTCGCCGGCGTCGACTTCAACGGCGGCGGCCTCGATTTCGATTCGGCGGTCGAGGCCGCGGTGCTCGATCCGGATCGCCGCACCTCGGCGGATTCGGGGATCTTCATTCCCGCCGACGCGCTCGCCGTGCGCAGCCACGTGCGCAGCTGGGGCGCCTACGCGACCGACACGTTCTCGATGACCAAGCGGCTGGCGCTGACCCTGTCCGGCCGGGCCAATCGCACGCGCACGACGATCGCGGACCTGACCGGCGACCATCCCGACCTCGACGGCCATCACGCGTTCTCGCGTTTCAACCCCGCCGCGGGCCTGACGTATCGCTGGAGCGACGCGCTGAACTTCTATGGCGGCTACAGCGAGTCGACGCGTGCGCCGACGCCGGTCGAGCTTACCTGCGCCGACGAGGACGCGCCGTGCAAGCTGCCGAACCAGTTCCTGTCCGACCCGCCGTTGAAACAGGTCGTCGCGCAGAGCTGGGAGGCTGGCTTGCGCGGTGCGATCGCCGATGGCGGGCGCGAACGCATCGACTGGCGCATCGGCCTGTTCCGCACGACGAACACCGACGACATCCTGTTCCAGTCCACCGGCGGCACGCAGTCGAACGAAGGCTTCTTCGCGAACGTCGGCGACACGCGCCGCCAGGGCATGCAGGCGGCGATCTCCGGTTCGTCGCTGCAGCGACGCCTCGCGTGGTACGCAAACTGGACCTGGCTCGACGCGACCTACCGCAGCGGCTTCCGCGAAAACAGCGCGAACCACCCCGCCGCCGATGACGACGGCCTGGTCGACGTCCGCCGCGGCGATCGCATCCCCGGGCTGCCCGCACAGTCGTTCAAGGCCGGCGCGGACTTCACGTTGACGCGGGCGCTGGAAATCGGCGGCGACGTCGTCGCGAACACGGGCCAGTACCTGCGCGGCGACGAGGCGAACCAGCTGCCGAAGACCGGCGCCTATGCGGTCGTGAACCTGCGCGCAAGCTGGGCGCTGAATCCGCGCGTGACGGTGTTCGGGCGCATCGAGAACGTGTTCGACCGCCGCTACGTCACGTTCGGCACGCTCGGTGATCCGTCCGAGGTGTTCGCCGACTTCGGCGATCCGCGCTTCCTCGGTCCGGCGCCACCACGCGCCGGATGGATCGGCTTTCGACTCGCGCTGTGAAGCGACGCGCGCAGCGGCTCATGCAACGGGCGCACCGAAGCGCGTGTCGAGCCAACCGCGGATCGTGTCGAGCGCGATCGGCGCGAACGTCTCCTCGATGACCGGATACTCGTAGGCCTCGCCCGTGGTGCAGGTCTGGAACAGGTGGTTGAGCGCGGGCAGTTCGAGGATCGTGAAGTCGCGATGCGCGGCCGCACGCAGCGCGTGCGCGATCGCATCGAGGTTCGCGCGCGACGGCACCTGCAGGTCGCGCTCGCCGTTGATCGCGAGGAATGGCGCCGCGATGCGCGCGAGCGCCTGCGTCGGATCCAGGCGCAGGGCCGAGCGGAACCATGGCTCGTTGTAGCGCGCGATCCACGCCTCGATGCCGAGCTTGCGCGCGCCTTCGGCGGCGTCGAAACGTTCGGCGATGGCGAAGATCTGCGCGGCGTCGATCGCGGCATCGACCGGGCGGTCGCGCAATTCGTCGAACAGCGCGCGCGCGAACGGCGCGTGCCGCCCGATCACGCCGGCGTCGACGCCGAGCCGGCGCAGGGCGTCGCCTTCACGCGCGGCGAAGACCTCGGCGAGGGCGGCACCGGCGCCGGCCATCGACACCAGGAATGCGACGCGCGGGCACTCGCCGGCGACGATGCCCGCGACCGTCGCGCCCATGCTGTGGCCGATCAGGCCGATCGGCACGTGCTGCAGATCGGCGCGCGCGGCCAGCCAGTCGAGCGCGCAGCGCTGGTCGTCGGCCTCGTCGCGTAGCGTGATCGCGGAGCGGTCGCCGGTGGACGCGCCGACGCCGCGATCGTCCAGACGCAAGCTTGCATAGCCGTGACGGGCCAGATGGTCGGCGAGCACGAGAAAGGGCTTGTGGTCGAACACGGTTTCGTCGCGGTCCATCGCCCCGGAGCCGGGCACGAGCAGGGCGAGCGCGCGGGCGCGGCCGCGCGGTGTCGTCAGGGTGCCGGCGAGACGCCCGCCGGGACCGTCGATGAAGACGTCCTCGACCGCGTAGTCGAACGGCGGCTGCGGATGTTGCGGTCGCGCCGGCGCACGCGGCGCGGCGACGCCACGCTGCAGCGCGATCGGGCGCACCGTCCCGCCGTCGCGAAACATGCCCTCGACGCGCTCGCCGTCGTCCGCGAGGCGCCCCTCGAACGCACCGAGCGAGCGGCTGCGGAAGCGCAGCTCGCCGCTTTCGATCGATACATCGGAAAACGGCATGCCGCTGCGATGCAGTTGCGGGAAATCGGCGTGCACGGTCCAACCGTCATCGGCGCGGGCGACGTGCAGCACGAGCGCGACACTACGTCCGGCGACATCGGTGGAACCGCTCCATGCACCCTCGAGCGTGCATCCGGCGTGCTTTTCGTTGTGGTCGATCAAGCCAACCTCCTGCGTGTGCGTGAAGATGCGCAATGCCTCGTTTCACGATAGCAGCGGCGCAGAAGATTGCGGCGCGCGCCATGGACGACCGTTCACGCGCTGGCCTACAATGTCTTCAGAGGCTCGCGGGAACCACGCTTCGATCGAGCGCATCCGCCGCGACGACGTCTCCATCCGAATCGACACCCAGGGCCGCCTTGGCGGCGCTGTCACTCATCGACACAAGGGCCGCCAAGGCGGCCCTTTGCATTTCGCGCTCGCGCGATCGAGGAACGCCTTCCGCATGCAAAGCATCGAACAACGCATCGCCGCCGACATCGCCGCGCAACCGGCGCAGGTGCGCGCCGCGGTCGAACTCCTCGACGGCGGCGCGACCGTGCCGTTCATCGCGCGCTACCGCAAGGAAGTCACCGGCGGCCTCGACGACACGCAGCTGCGCCTGCTCGAAGAACGCCTCGGCTACCTGCGCGAGCTCGAAGACCGCCGCGCGGCGATCCTCGACAGCATCGCCGAACAAGGCAAGCTCGACGACGCGCTGAAGGCGCAGATCCTCGAAGCGGACACCAAGGCGCGCCTCGAAGACCTCTACCTGCCGTACAAGCCGAAGCGTCGCACCAAGGCACAGATCGCGCGCGAGGCGGGACTCGAACCGCTCGCAATCGGCCTGCGCGACGATCCGTCGATCGCGCCGGAGCAGCGCGCGACCGCATTCGTCGACGACACCAAAGGCGTGCCCGACGTGAAGGCGGCACTCGACGGCGCGCGCCAGATCCTGATGGAGTCGTTCGCCGAGGACGCGACCCTCGTCGGCGGCTTGCGCGAATGGGTTTGGGGCAAGGGGCAGATCCGCGCGAAGGTCGTCGAGGGCAAGCAGAACGAAGGCGCCAAGTTCCGCGACTACTTCGATCACGCCGAGGCGATCGCGAAGATTCCGTCGCACCGCCTGCTCGCGCTGATGCGCGCGCGCAACGAAGGCGTGCTCGCACTCGAACTCAGCCCCACCGTGGAGCCCGAGCAGGGCCACGCCGAGGCCGAGGCGCGCGTCGCCACATCCGCCGGCATCGCCGCGCGCGGTCGCGCCGCCGATGCCTGGCTGCTCGAAACCTGCCGCCTCGCCTGGCGCGTGAAACTGCATCTGTCGCTGATGCTCGACCTGTTCGCGCGTGCGCGCGAAACCGCCGAGGAAGAAGCGATCCGCGTGTTCGGCGACAACCTCAAGGACCTCATGCTCGCCGCGCCGGCCGGACCGAAGGCCGTGATGGGCCTCGATCCCGGCATCCGCACCGGGGTCAAGGTCGCGGTCGTCGACGCGACCGGCAAGCTGCTCGCGACGACCACCGTGTATCCGCACGAGCCGCGCCGGCAGTGGGACCAGTCGCTGGCCGAACTCGGCGTGCTGTGCCTGAAGCACGATGTCGCGCTGATCGCGATCGGCAACGGCACCGCCTCGCGCGAAACCGACAAGCTCGCCGGCGAACTGATCAGGAAGCTCGGCGACAAGGCGAAGCTCGCCAAGATCGTCGTCAGCGAAGCCGGCGCGTCGGTGTATTCCGCGTCGGAACTCGCGGCGAAGGAATTCCCCGCGCTCGATGTCTCGCTACGTGGCGCGGTGTCGATCGCGCGCCGCCTGCAGGACCCGCTCGCCGAACTCGTCAAGATCGAGCCGAAGGCGATCGGCGTCGGCCAGTACCAGCACGACGTGAACCAGTCACGGCTCGCGCGCGCGCTCGATGCGCGCGTCGAGGATTGCGTCAACGCAGTCGGCGTCGACGTCAATACCGCATCGGCGCCGCTGCTCGCACGCGTCGCCGGCCTGTCCTCCGGCGTCGCCGAGAACATCGTCCGGTACCGCGACGAGCATGGGGCGTTCGCGACGCGCGCGGCGCTGAAGAAGGTGCCGCGCCTCGGCGACAAGGCGTTCGAGCAGAGCGCGGGTTTCCTGCGCATCGCGCACGGCAGCAACCCGCTCGACGCCGGCGGCGTGCATCCGGAGGCGTACCCGGTGGTCGAGCGCATCCTCAAGGCATGCGGCCGCGAGGTGATGCAGCTGGTCGGCGACGGCGCGTTCCTGCGCACGCTGCGCGCCGAGGACTACACCGACGAACGCTTCGGCGTGCCGACCGTGCGCGACATCCTCAAGGAACTCGAGAAACCCGGGCGCGATCCGCGCCCGAGCTTCGTCGCGCCGGCGTTCGCCGACGGCATCGAGGACCTCAAGGACCTCGTCGTCGGCATGGTGCTCGAAGGCCGCGTCACCAACGTCGCCGCGTTCGGCGCATTCGTCGACATCGGCGTGCACCAGGATGGCCTCGTGCACGTGTCGGCGCTGTCGCACACGTTCGTCAAGGATCCGCGCGAAGCGGTCAAGGCCGGTGACATCGTCAAGGTCAAGGTCATGGAAGTGGACCTCGCGCGCCAGCGCATCGCGCTCAGCATGCGCCTCGATGATGTCCCGGGCGAAGCGCGCGCACCCGGCGGCGAGCGCAACGATCGCGGCGCGGGCCGCGCCACGGCGCCGAGGAAATCCAACGCGGTGCCGGCGGCGAATAACGCCTTCGCCGATGCGTTCGCCAAAGCGCTCAAACGCTGAGCAACCGGAACATGTGACGCCGGCGGCAACGTGCCGGTCCACCTCAGAACAATGATCGCTGCGCGTCGCTGTCGCGCGCGACTTCCGCGCGCCGAACCATCTGCTGGACTTCGGGAAGCATGTGCATCGCGGTCAGCTCGATGAGGGGGTGCTCAGCGGCGAACACACGGAAGATCTCGTCGGCAAATGCCTGGCCGATGCTGCTGATGCCCTCGAAATCGAGCACGACCTTGCTGAATCGATCGACCCGTTGCATGAGTCGTTTTGCCTGCGAACGCGAAATCAGGTTCTCGTCGCCGATTTTGGCCAGACGCACCGGGACGATCGTCTTGGCGAACGCGTAGTCGTCCGGTCCGCTCGAGAATTCGTCGAATACCTCTTTCAGCGTGCGCGTGGACGACACCTCGATCTCCATCGCGACCTCCGTTCCCCGCGCAGTCGCGTCGATCCGCTCCTGTTCGAACAACACGTCGTCATCGTGTGCGGCATCGTGGTCAAAGACGAGTCCGCCCGAATGGATCTGGAATGCATCGAATGCGCGCGAAGTGAAGAAGATGCCCTCGCCGGAATGCCGGCGTGGATCGGTAGTCAGCTTTCCCTTCGAGAGTTCGAGCAGGGCAAGGCGCTCGTCCGGAAGGTCGAGTGCACGGGTGATCTTGCGAAAGATGCCGATGCCGTCGTCGGTGATCAGCAAGCCGACGCGTTCGGGCGTGCGCTCCACGCGTACGTCGAGCATGCGCCCTTCGGAGTGATCGATCGCGTTGTTGACCATTTCGGTGACGCCGTGATGGCAGATGTCGATCACGTTGCGCGGCAGGCCGCTCAGGAGCGGCGCAATGTCTTCGCTCCATACACGGTCCTCGGCCAGACCCGGAAGTCGATGAACCGCGTGGCCCTGCCGGTGCGGACCCATGGCATAGCGCGGCCGCGTGGTGCCACTCTTCTGCAGATAGTGGGTTTCAATCAACGCGCGCACGCGCGCGGCGACGGCGGCCCGGCTGAGCTCGAGCTCGTCCGCCACCGTTCGCACAAGATCCGTCGGATGCCGTTCGACCGCACGCAGGAGCGCATCGTCGATCTCGCGCGAACGGCTCGGTCTGGGCATCGGAGACTCGAAAGTTTCGAGCCTCCATTAGATACTTAAATCGCCGAATTGTAAAGTTACGACGGGTGGTGCCGCTTATCCGACTCGAACGGATGACCTACCGCTTACAAGGCGGTTGCTCTACCAACTGAGCTAAAGCGGCGCTTGCGGAGCCTAGTGTAGGGCGGGTCGAGCGCGCAGCGCGAGTCCCGCCGTCATACCCCGACACCGCGACGCACACGACCGGCGGCACGCGCGGCGCGCGTACCGCCCTGCTTTATTCGCATTTCGCTGCCTGCATGTGCGCCTCGCCCGCGTTGGCGACACGGCTGGCGAGATCGCCCGGCTCGGTGCCCGCGAGCGCGAAGTCGAGCCAGTACACCGGCAGGTCTTCGGTGCGCGCGTTGACCTTGGGAGCGAGGCCGAGCGCGGCGATTTCGGCGCGCCGGCGTTCGGCGTTGCCCTGGTCGCGGAACAGGCCGAGCGAGATCGTGTTCTGCTGGTCGCCGGCGGTGACCACGTAGTAGTCGCGCACGCCCTTCGCCGACAGCGTGCGCGCGGTGGTCAGCGCCTGTTCGCGCGTCGGCATCGCCGGCAGGAACACCCAGTAGCCGCGCGTCTGCGTCGCATGTTCCTCGCGCATGCGGATGCGCTTGGTCAGCGGCGTCAACACGGTCATCGCCGCGCGCGTGTCGGCCTGGGTCGGAAACGGACCGAAGCTGCGGCACTGGTCGTTGGCGAGATCGGCAGGGCTCTCCGGCGCGCTCGCGAGCTCGGCGTGGTCGACCTCGCCGCTGTCGCGTTCGGCCAGCAGTTCCAGCCGCGGCACGCCGGGGTCGGTCGCGGGCGACTCCTCCGCCTGCGGACGATTCGCGAACAGCAGCCAGCTGGCGCCGCCGAGATTCAGTGCGAGCAGGAGCATGAACAGGGCACGGATGAACATCGGCTCTCGCTCGCGACGCGGCGTACGGAAAGTCCGATTCTAGCGAACCCGCACGCGCCGTCGCAGCGGCCGCCTTCGCACTCTAGGTCACCGCGTCCGGCGGCGACTGCGCCCACAGCGCAAGCCCATGCAGCACGAGGTCATGCACGCGCTCGACCGGCGCGAGCAGTTCCTCGAGCTCGTCGCCGCCGCCGCCGCCGAGCAGCAATGCCGGCGGCGCGCCGTCGCGGCGCTGCACGCTCGCACGGAAACGGTCGATCGCACCGGCGGCCGCGTACAGGGAGCCGCTGACCACCGCGTCGGCCGTCGATCGCGGCAACTCGCGCAGGTGGCCGCCGAGCACTTCGACGCGCGCGGTCGCGGCGACGAGCGCGTGGCGCATCTGCTGCGG
>Ga0207667_10004448_pt1 | contig 17165 bp, 12 predicted proteins | sample KBSCornC52_FD_184301 | JGI IMG/M metagenome (GOLD analysis project Ga0207667, IMG submission 184301) | Corn rhizosphere microbial communities from Kellogg Biological Station, Michigan, USA - KBS Corn C5-2 (SPAdes) (version 2) | ecosystem: Host-associated > Plants > Roots > Rhizosphere > Soil ...
ACCGCCGGCCAGACTGGGCCGGCCTCAGGAGCTCGATTTGACCATGTCTTCCCGCCTTCACGTCCTAGTCGCGTCTGCCGCCATCGCCCTGCTCATGCCTGGCCTGGCTGTCGCCGCGGGCAATGAATTTACCGGCCCGCTCACCGACTTCGCCAAAGGACAGCTGCGCCAGATTGCCGAAAGCCAGGTGTTGGTGGATGCGATCAAAGCGCAGAACGCCACCACTGCGTCGTATGACCAGGCCAAGATCGATGCGCTCGACAAGCAGTGGCGGACCGAGGTGGATGCCAGCGACAAGCCGCTGATCAACGCGACCCTCGGGACGGACGCGTCGAAGTCCCTTGCCGACGCCATGAACAAGACGAACGGCCTGATCACGGAGATTTTCGCCACCGACGCCAAGGGGTTGAACGTGGCGCAGGCGACGATGACCTCGGATTACTGGCAGGGCGACGAAGACAAGTTCACCAAGAGCTTCGGTGTCGGCCCCGATGCGATCGACATCAGCGACGTCGAGCAGGACGAATCCACCCAGGTCTTCGAGAGCCAGGTGAGCATCACCGTCACCGACCCGGCGACCGGCACGCCGATTGGATCGATCACCGCGGGCATCGACGTCGGCAAGCTCTAGTACACGTCACAAGTCCAGAAGGACGCTGCGAATGAAATTCCGGATCAGTCTTGCACCGGCCATCCTCCTGCCGGTGACGGCGACCATTCTTCTGGTTGTGGCCTTTGCCATGCTGCTCTCGTCGCTGAGCAGCATGGCGCAGGTCGAAAGTACGCTGCGCGATCAGCAGGATCAAATGATCCAGGTGCTGGCGCAGCAATTCGCCGGCAGCGTCCGCTTCGCCAAGATGGACGTGGTGACAGCGGCCCTCGAGAATTACCAGAAGCAACCAAATTTCGGGCTCGCTGCCGCCAGCGCGGTCGATGCCCAGGGAAAGTCGCTGCTCGATTTTGGCGATCGGGCCGATCTCAGCAAGACCACCGCCGACGTTGCTGCCCAGGCACTGAAGAACAACGCTCTGGCGTCGGTGGTCGAGGGCAATTATCACTTCGCCGCCTATCCCGCTTATTACGGCAAGGACAACGCCATCGCCGGCGCGGTGGTGATGGTCTGGGATATTTCTCTCCGTCGCGCGGCGATCATCGGCGCGCAAATCCAGAACGGCCTGTGGGCGATGGGCATCGCGGTGGCCGGGCTCGCCTGTCTCGGATTCTTCCTCGTGATGTATGTGGCCCGCCCGATCCGGGCGCTCACCGCGATCTCGACGGCGCTGGCAGATGGCCACGTGGAGACCGAGGTCAGCGGTGCGAACCGGCGCGACGAGCTGGGCGATCTCGCGGCGGCGCTCGAGGTCTTCCGCAACAATACCCTCAAGGTCCGGCAGATGACCGATGACGAGGCGCGGCGGATCGTCGAGGCACAGGTCGCGCGTCAACACATGATGGTCGAACTGCAGGCGGCTTTCGGCGAAGTCGTCGACGCCGCCAACGCCGGCGACTTTTCGCGCCGGGTCCCGGCCAGCTTCCCCGACGACGAGCTCAATGCCCTCGCCGGCAGCGTCAACACGCTGGTGGAAACCGCCGATCGGGGACTCAAGGAGACCGGTGCGGTTCTGGCCTGCCTGGCCGACGCCGATCTCACGAAACGCATGGACGGCCAGTATGCCGGCGCGTTCGCCGACCTGCAGCGCGACACCAACGCCGTCGCCGACAAGCTCACCGCCATCGTCGGGCGGCTCAAGAAGACCTCGCTCGACCTCAAGACGGCGACGGGCGAGATTCTTGCCGGGGCCAACGATCTCAGCGAACGCACCACTCGCCAGGCAGCGACGATCGAAGAGACGTCTGCCGCCATGGAGCAGCTCGCCGAAACCGTGCTCAAGAATGCCGACCGGGCCGGCCAGGCCTCGGAGAACGCCGCCGACGTCACCGCCGCGGCAACCGAAGGCGGCGCCGTGATGCTCGAGGCCAACGCGGCGATGGAGCGTATCACCAGCTCGTCGGGCAAGATCTCCAACATCATCGGGCTGATCGACGACATCGCGTTCCAGACCAACCTCTTGGCGCTCAATGCTTCGGTCGAAGCGGCACGCGCCGGCGAAGCCGGCAAGGGCTTTGCGGTGGTCGCCATCGAAGTTCGCCGGCTGGCGCAATCGGCCGCAGAGGCGTCTTCGGAGATCAAGGCGCTGATCGAACAGTCGGCAACCGAGGTCACCACCGGCAACCGGCTGGTGGCCGGTGCCGCGGAGAAACTCAACGGCATGCTCGAGGCGGTCAAGCGCAACGACGATTTGCTGCAGAGCATCGCTGCCGAGAGCCGCGAGCAGGCGACCGCCATCGCCGAGGTCAACACGGCCGTCCGGCAGATGGATGAGATGACCCAGCACAACGCGGCCCTGGTCGAAGAGACCAACGCCGCGATCGAGCAGACCGAGGCACAAGCGGTCGAGCTCGATCAGGTGGTCGACATCTTCAATCTGGTCGACGCGGAGGCCGAGGCGCGGCCGGCGGCGCCGGTGCGTGGCCGGGAACGCCAGCCTGCGCCGTCGCGTGAACGCCAGCCCGCGCCGGCGCGGGAGCGGGTCAAGGCTGCCGCCAAGTCCTATCTGAGCGAGGGCAGCGCCGCGATCGACAAGGAATGGGCGGAGTTCTGATCCTTCGGCTCGCGCCGCAACGGTAAGCGTTCGTTAGTCGTACTTATTTACCGTGTGGCCAGGTCAGGCTGCCGCGCGGGTCGCGGGGCCTCGGGGGAAGGGGACTCGCCGATGCCGTTCGTGCCCAAACTGAAGATCGCCCAGAAGCTGCCGGTCGTGGTGGTCGGCGTGGCGTTGCTGTCGCTGGCCTGCGTCGGAGCAGGCGCCTATTTCGTCTCGTCGCAGACGGTGGTCGCGCTCACCGGCGCCGAACTGCAGTCGATCGCCGTCGAGCGGGCGCGCGAGCTGCAGCACGCCTTCGAGACCGTGCGCAACGACCTCATCGTCACGGCGGCATCGCAGACCACCGCCACCGCGATGCGCGATTTCGGCACCGGCTGGTCGCAGCTCGATGCAGGCACCCAGACCGCGGCGCTGCAAAAGGCCTACATCACCGACAACCCCAATCCGCCCGGCAAGAAGCAGCTCTACGACAACTCCGACCTTGCCGCCGGGTACGCCTTCACCCACAACAACTACAATCCCGGCTTCCGCCGCCAGATGGAAATCGGCGGCTATGGCGACATCTTCCTGTTCGACCTCAGCGGCAACCTCATCTACAGCGTCGCCAAGAACGCCGATTTCGCCGAGAACTTCGCCGCCGGCGGCAGCATGGCCGCCACGCCGCTCGGCCAGGTCTTCCAGGCCGCGGCCAAGCTGACCAAGGCCGGCGATTTCGTGTTCGCGGATGTCGCGCCCTATGCTCCCAACGGCAATGCGCCGTCGGGCTTCATGGCCACCGTGATCCTCGATAGCGACGGCAAGCCGACGGGCGTGCTGGCCTTCGAAATGCCACAGGCCAGCGTCGACGACCTGCTGGGGTCGGCCAACGGCCTGGGTGCAACCGGCGAGGCCTTTTTCGTGGGCAGCGACCATCTGCTGCGTAACCGGCTGCGCTTCAGCACCGAGAGCGACGTGCTGAAGACGCGGTTCGACGATCCCGCGCTTGACGCGGTGCTGAGCGGGAAGACGCCGATCGCCTCCGGCGAGACGCAGCTCGGCGGCAAGACCATGCTGGACGTCATCGTTCCGGTCAGCTTCGACGGGACCAAATGGGCGCTGGTCGCCGGCATCGGCAAGGACGAGGCGCTGCAGCCTGTGGCTCAGATGCGCGATCTGATGTTCGAGATTGCGGCGGTGGTGCTGGTGCTGGCGGTGCTTGGAGGGATCGTGTTTTCGCGGTCGATTGCGCGTCCGATTTCGCGGCTGACAGCCGGAATGAAAGCGCTGGCCGCCGGCGACCTTGATGTCGAAATCGGCAGTGGCAGGCGGCACGACGAGGTGGGTGAGATGGCCGACGCCGTCGAGGTGTTCCGTGCCAATGCCCGCCGGGTGGCCGAGATGTCGGAGGACGAGCGCGCCTCGTCCGAGCGCCGTCGCCTCGAGCATGCCGAGATGATGCAGGCGCTGCAGCTCGCCTTCGGCGAAGTGGTCGACGCGGCCGTGCATGGCGATTTCTCGCGCCGGGTCACCGCCGATTTCCCCGACGCCGAACTCACCAGCCTCGCCCGCTCGGTCAACAATCTGGTCGAAACGGTCGAGCGCGGACTCGGCGAGACCGGCGAGGTCCTGTCGGCTCTCGCCCATACCGATCTCACCCGGCGCATGACCGGCGATTACGAGGGTGCCTTCGGGCAGCTTCGCGACGACACCAACGGCGTATGCGATACCCTCGCCAGCATCGTCCAGGGCCTAAGGCACACCTCGGGCACGCTGAAGACGGCGACCGGCGAGATGCTGTCCGGCGCCAACGACCTCAGCGAACGCACCACCAAGCAGGCGGCAACCATCGAGGAGACCTCGGCGGCGATGGAGACGCTGGCCAACACCGTGCATGAGAACGCCAGGCGCGCCGAATCGGCGAGCGCCAAGGCGCGCGCGGTGAGCCAGACCGCGACCGAGGGCGGCGCGGTGATGGATAAGGCGACCGACGCCATGGGCCGCATCACCCAGTCCTCGGGAAAGATCTCGAACATCATCGGGCTGATCGACGACATCGCGTTCCAGACCAACCTGCTGGCGCTCAATGCCTCGGTCGAGGCGGCGCGGGCGGGCGAGGCGGGCAAGGGGTTTGCCGTGGTGGCGATCGAAGTGCGGCGGCTGGCGCAGTCGGCAGCGCAGGCTTCGGCCGAGGTCAAGGGGCTGATCGAGCAGTCCAGCACGGAGGTTTCCGGCGGGAGCCGGCTGGTGGCAGAGGCGGCGAGCAAGCTCGTGGCCATGCTCGACGCGGCGCGCGAATCCAGCGCGCTGATCGAAGGGATCGCCGGGGTGAACCGCGAGCAGGCCGCCTCGATCGAGGAGGTGACCGCCGCCGTGCGCCAGCTCGACGAGATGACGCAGCACAATGCCGCGCTGGTCGAAGAGACCAATGCCGCCATCGAGCAGACCGAGGCGCAGGCCTCCGAGCTCGACCGCATCGTCGAGGTCTTCACCGTTGCCGATGCGGCCGAACCCAGGCCCAAGCCGATGCCGAAGGACGGCAAGGGCATCAAGCAGCGGGTCAAGAGCGCGGCCAGATCCTATCTCAGCGATGGCAACGCCGCCGTCGACAAGGACTGGTCGGAGTTCTGAACCGCCCGGATCGTCGATCGCCGTCGCGTGAAGGGCGCCGGTCTGCGGCATCCTTGCCGTCGCTACGTGCGTAACCGATCGTTAGCGCTACTGACCTTATGGTTCTCAGACGGGTTGCCCAGTATCGCACTGGGCTGTCGCGCTTTGGGGGAGTGCCATGAAGTTCAGCCTCAAGAAGTTCATTCCATCGTTGAAGCTGTCGCAGAAGCTCCCGCTGGCGCTGGTCGGCTCGGCGATCGTGGTGGGCGCCGGGGTGGGCATCGCTTCTTACATCATCGCTTCGAACGCCCTGGAACACCAGGCGCGGCAGCAGCTCGACACGATCGCCTTCGAGCGGGCCAACCAGCTCGGCGTGTATCTGCGCGATGTCGAAACCGACCTCGTCAAAACCTCGGGGACCGAAACCGTCCAGCAGGCGGTGGCCAACCTCGCCACGGCCTATGCCGGCATGACCAACAAGCAGCTCAACATGGACGCGTCCACGACGCTGCGTAAAGCGTTCCTGCAGGGCGATCCGGACAAGCGCATCGACGTCGACAACACGCCGGGCGGTGTGCAGAGCGGCGTTCCGGCGGCGTATGGCTTCAACCATTCCCACTACAACCCGGTGTTCCGCGAGCAGATCAAGAACGCGGGCTATCACGACCTCTATCTGCTCGATATGCAGGGCGACGTTATTTACTCGACCCTCAAGGCCGACGATTTCGCCATGAACTTCGCCAAGGACGGCGGCGGCAAGTATGCAGGCTCCGGCCTCGGCAAGGCCTATGTGGCCGCCAACGCGCTGACCAAGCCCGGCACCTTCGCGTTCATCGATTTTAGCGCTTATGAACCAGCCGGCGGCATGCCGCTGGCATTCCTCGCGGCGCCGGTCTTCGACCAGACCTCGAACAAGGTCGGCGTGATCGCCATTTCGATCGGTGCCGACCGTCTGGCGCAGGTCATCGACAATCGGACCGGGCTCGGACAGAGCGGCGACGCCATTATTGTCGGCCGAGACGGCCTCGCCCGCACCGACAGCACGTTCACCGCCGACAGCGACGTCCTGCAGCCGACGCTCTTCGATGATACCATCAAGCAAGCCGTCGACGGCGTGCCGGGCGAAACCGAAAAGCCCGACTTCCGCGGCGCGGATGTGATCGCATCAGCGGCACCCGTCGATGTCACGTCAGACCTGGGCTGGGCGCTGGTCGCCGTGATGAACAAGGCCGAGGTGTTCGCGCCGGTCGCGACGCTGACCTCGCTGATGGCCGGCATCGGCGGCGGGCTGTTGATCGTCATCGCTGCCCTCGGCTGGCTGTTCGCGCGCAGCGTCTCGCAGCCGATCACCCGTCTCACCACCGGCATGAATGCGCTGGCGGCGGGCAACCTCGATGTCGAAATCCGCGGCGCCAGGAAGACCGACGAGCTGGGTGAAATGGCTCGGGCGGTGGAGGTCTTCCGCGCCAACGCCAAGCAGGTCAACGAGATGAGCGAGGACGAGCGGGCCTCGTCCGAACGCCGCCGCCAGGAACGCGCGGACATGATGCAGCAATTGCAGCGGGCCTTCGGCGAAGTGGTCGATGCCGCGGTGCGCGGCGATTTCAGCAAGCGCGTCGAGGCCGAGTTCCCCGATGCCGAGCTCAACAGCCTCGCGCATTCGGTCAACAATCTGGTCGAGACCGTGGATCGCGGCCTTGGCGAGACGGGCGAAGTGCTTTCGGCGCTCGCCCACACCGATCTTACGCGGCGCGTCACCGGCCATTACGAGGGCGCCTTCGGGCAGCTTCGCGACGATACCAACGGCGTGTGCGACACGCTGAGCGAAATCGTGGGCGGCCTGCGCGACACCTCGCGCCAGCTCAAGACGGCGACCGGGGAGATGTTGTCGGGCGCCAACGACCTTAGCGAGCGCACGACCAAGCAGTCGGCGACCATCGAGGAGACCTCGGCGGCGATGGAGCAACTCGCCTCGACCGTCACCGAGAATGCCAAGCGGGCGCAGTCGGCGAGCACCAAGGCCCGGGCGGTCAGCACCACCGCCACCGAAGGCGGGTTGGTGATGAGCAAGGCAACCGAGGCGATGGAGCGGATCACCGCCTCGTCCAACAAGATCTCCAACATCATCGGGCTGATCGACGACATCGCCTTCCAGACCAACCTGCTGGCGCTCAATGCCTCGGTCGAGGCCGCGCGCGCCGGCGAGGCGGGCAAGGGCTTTGCCGTGGTCGCCGTCGAAGTGCGGCGCCTCGCACAGTCGGCGGCGCAGGCCTCGTCGGAGGTCAAGGGGCTCATCGAGCAATCGGGCACGGAAGTGTCGGGCGGTTCCAAGCTCGTGGCCGAAGCGGCGCAGAAGCTTGTCGCCATGCTCGAGGCCGCCAAGGAATCGAGCGCCCTCATCGACAGCATCGCCACCGCGAGCCGTGACCAGGCGTCGGCCATCGAGGAGGTCAACTCAGCGGTGCGCCAGCTCGACGAGATGACCCAGCACAACGCGGCGCTGGTCGAGGAAACGAACGCCGCAATCGAGCAAACCGAGGCGCAAGCTACCGAGCTCGATCGCATCGTCGACGTGTTCGCGATCGACGATGGCACGCAGAAGCCGCAACGCCGCCGCGCTGCTTAACTCTCAGTCGGCGGTCCTCTCCCGCACGCGGGAGAAGGACCCGACTGCGGCTCCTGTTCTACTCCAGCGCTGCCTGCGCCAGCGCCGCGGCATGCAGCGCAGTCGTGTCGTAGGTCGGGATCGGGCTGACGCTGTCGTCGATCAGCAGGCCGATCTCGGTGCAGCCGAGAATCACCGCCTCGGCGCCGCGCGCCTGCAGTCGCGTGATGGCGTCGACATAGGTACGGCGCGACTCGTCGCGAACGATGTTCTTGACCAGCTCTTCGTAGATGATGCCGTTGAGGTTGGTCATGCCGATGTCCGGCACCAGAACCTTGAGGCCGGCCGCTTCCAGCACATCGACATAGAACCTCTGCTCCATGGTGAAGCGCGTGCCGAGCAGGCCGACCGTCTCGATACCATCCGAGGCGAGCGCCGCGGCGGTGGGCGTCGCGATGTGAAGGAACGGCACGTCGATGGCGCCGGCGATCTCCGTGGCGCAGATGTGCATGGTGTTGGTCGCAAGCCCGATGACGCCGCAGCCCTGCTGCTCGAGGCTGCGCGCGATGCCGGCAAGTACGCCGCCGGCCCTCTTCCAGTCGCCGGCGCGCTGCATCGCTTCGATCGGTGCAAAGTCGACGGAGTGAACGATGATCTGGGCCGAGTGCTGGCCGCCGAGCGCCGTGGCCACGGCCTCATTGATCAGCGCGTAGTAGTGCGCGGTCGACACCCAGCTCATGCCGCCGATGAGGCCGATGGTCTTCATCGGCGCAGCTTCTGCGGCAGGTCCTTGAAGGCGGCGACCACCTGCAGGTAGGCCTCGCGCTTGAACGGCACGATCAGGTCGGGCAGGCGGCTCAGCTCCTCCCAGCGCCAGGTGTCGAACTCGGCGGGCATGCCGCCGTCGCCCGGTTCGGTGACGTTGATCTCGCGCTCGCCGCCGACGAAGCGATAGGCGAACCAGCGCTGGCGCTGGCCGCGATATTTGCCCTTGAGCGCGGTCCCCAGCATGGCGTCGGGCAAGTCGTAATAGATCCAGCCCGGCGCTTCCGCGACCGGCTCGACCGAGCGGATCGAGGTTTCCTCGAACAGCTCGCGCAACGCCGCGGCCTTCGGTTCTTCGCCCTTGTCGATGCCGCCCTGCGGCATCTGCCAGGGCGCGCCGAGCTCGGCACTGTCTTCGGGATCGCCCTGCGCCCTGCGGCGGCCGATCAGGACCTGGCCGCGGTCGTTGAAGACGGCGACGCCCACGCAATCGCGGTAGGGAAGGGATTCGCGGTCGATCTTGCTCATGTCGTCTTGTGCATCAGGGTGCTGACCGGCACCAGATGGAAGCCGCGCGATTCCAGAGTCTTGCTCCAGTCGGCCAGAGTCTGCAGGGACACCGGCAGAGCGGAGATCACGCCGATGGCGTTACCCTTGTCGGTGGCCTTCTGCTCGAGTGCCTTGAGCTGGTCGAGGATCTGGTCCTTGACCGGCTGCGCGTCGATATCGACATCGGCGCGGCCGAACTCGACCGTGTCTGCCGAGGCCAGCTGCGGCGCCACCGAGCGGGCCGACGAGCCGTCGTCGACATAACCGAGGCCGCGGGCGCCGAGCTCTTCCATCACCGGGCCGAAATCGGCGGTCGAGGCGGTGAAGCGGGCACCCATGTGGTTGATGACGCCGACATAACCGCCGAACTTGCCCATCACGCTATAGAGCTTGTTGAGGTTGTCGCGCGGCGCCTGCCCGGTCAGCAGCGTGTCCGGGCCAGGGTCGCTGTCGGGGTAGTCGAAGGGCTCGAGCGGCACCTCGAGCAGGATCTCGTGGCCGGTGGCGCGGGCGGTCCCCACCGCCGCGCCGAGGTTCTTGCCATAGGGCGCGAAGGCCAGCGTCACCGGACCGGGCAATGTCTGGATCGCGGCGGTGGTGCCGGTGGAATTGAGGCCGAGGCCGGTGACGATCACCGCGATCTGCGGCTTGCCGTCGTCGGCCCCCTGCGGCAGCGGCTGGGCATACGCCTCGAACGGGGTCTGGCCGCTCGAGGCAACGCGCGGGATGGCGCCGTGTTCGGACTGTTCAAGCAGGTCCGGATAGAGGCCCTGGGCATTGGCCGTGGCGACGTTGACGCCGGTGGGCGCCGACGCGGCCGTGGGGGAGCCGTCGGGGACCTCGTCGCCGACCATCGAGACCGACGCGCCGGAGGCGGGGATTTCGGGGCCGGCAGTGATGGTCACCGTGCTCGGGCTCGGGCCGGGCTGCTTGCCCGTGCTCAGGCTCTTGGCCAGTGCATTGTTGCCGCGATTGACGCCGATTTCGGTGACCGGCCGGCCGCCATCGGGGTCATTGACCAAGACCACGCGGGCAACGACGCCGACGATCACCACCGCCGCGAGCCCGAAGGCGATGCGCGCGAGCGGCAGCTTGTCGGGCGACAGGCGGCCCGTCGGCGCGGCCTTGCCACGCTTGCGGCCCAACGGTGCGCTGAGGTCGTCCGCCATGAGATCCTTCAGACCGGCCGCGCGGGGCGAATCAGCGTCCCGCGCCTGCCTTCAGCGATACCACAGACCTCAGTCGTCCGCCTTGGGCGGATAGGCGGCGTTCGTCTCGAGGCCGTCGATCAGCCGCACGGCGTAGTTGAGCTGCGTATCGTCCTTCTTGTCCTGGGGCACATAGACCGACGATCCAGTGGTGGCCTCGGGGGCGGTGCCGCCGCCGATCTGGCCGTTGAGGCCGGCTTCGCCGAGGATCTCGTCGCGGCCCTTCAGATCGGCCGGCACGTTCTCGCTGATGACGATGTCGGGCGGAATGCCGGCCGCCTGGATCGAGCGGTTGTTGGGCGTGTAGTAGCGCGCCGTGGTGAGGCGAATGCCGCCATTGTCGCCCATGTGGATGATCGACTGCACGGTGCCCTTGCCGAAGGAGCGGGTGCCGATGATCGTTGCCCGCTTGTGGTCCTGCAGCGCCCCGGCGACGATTTCGGCGGCCGAGGCGGTGCCGCCATTGATCAGCACCACCAGCGGTACGCTGGCGAGCTTGGCGTCGAGATCGTCGGGCTTGGCGTCGTAGCGGCTGCTCTCGGCGTCGGTGCGGCCGCGGGTCAGCACGATCGCGCCCTGCTTGATGAACGCATCGGCTACATACACCGCCTGGTCGACGAGGCCGCCGGGGTTGTTGCGCATATCGAGCACGATGCCCTTGGGCGCCACGCCCTTGCGCTTGTCGTAGAGGTCCTTGATCGCTTTCTGGATGCCGGGGAAGGCCTGCTCGGTGAAGCGGCTGAGGCGGATCACCGCCACGTCCTGCGCGGCGCCTTCGAGCGACCACTTCACGACCGACTGCGCGATGGTATCGCGGGTCAATTCGAAATAGAGCGGCTTCTGCTGGCCTTCGCGGATCACGGTGAGCTTGATCTTGCTTCCCACCGGGCCCTTCATCTTGGCCACGGCGTCGTCGATCGACAGGCCCTGCACCGACTTGCCGTCAAGCTCGACGATGTAATCGTTGGGGAGGATGCCGGCCTTGGCCGCGGGGGTGTCGTCGATGGGCGAGACCACCTTGATGACGCCCTCTTCCATGGTGACCTCGATGCCCAGGCCGCCGAACTGGCCGGAGGTATCCTCCTGGCTCTGGTCGAACTCGGTGGGGTCCATGTAGTTGGAGTGCGGGTCGAGCGAGGTCAGCATGCCGTTGATGGCGGCGCGGATCAGTTCCTGCTCATCGGGTGGATCGACATATTCGGCGCGGATGCGATCGAAGACCTGGCCGAAGAAATCGAGGTCCTGGTAGATTTCCTGGCTGGTGCGCGGATGCTTGTCCGGCTTGCCCACCCCGGCGCCGCTGCCGGTCTGGTCGGGCACCGGCGGCGCCGCGGACGGTTCGGCCGACGATGGCGCCGAGGAGCCGTTGTCGTTGGCCGGTGCCGATGAGGCGCCATTGTCTGCCGGGGCCGAGGACGAGCCGGCGTCGGCCGGGGCGCTGCTGGCCGCGGGCGCACTCGAGGCTCCCTGATCCTGCGCGAGGGCGAATTGGGCGGGCGGCATCAGCAGCACGAGCGCGGCGATGGCGGCGCGCGGAAAGGTCAGACGCATCAGGGTCTATCCAGTCTCACTCGGGTTTGTGGAGGCAGCCCACCATCCGGTCGGATCGATAGGCACGTTCTTTTGTCTCATCTCAATATAAAGGGTCGGCCTTTGCGCACCAGCACTCGTCGCAACCGTCCGGCCAATTGTCCGTGATCCCATGGTGCCGACGGGCTTGCCCATGAGGACGAACTGGCCGGGCTTCACGTCGACGCTCGCCATGCCGGCCAACAGGATCGTGTAGTCCTGCCCGGCATCAAGAATGACGATTTGGCCGTAATTGAGGTAGTTGCCGGTGTACAGCACCCAGCCATCGGACGGCGCCAGCACCTGGGCGTCGGCGTTGGTGACCACTGAAAGGCCCTGCGACGTACCGCCCACGCCATCGCCGTCGCCATAGTTGATGACGTCGACGCCGCGGCTCACCGGGAAATCGAGGTAGCCCTTGGCCGAGGCGAACGGCACCGCCGGCTGCTGCCGCGCGCTGTTGGCGAGGGCGAGGCGGATGGTGTCGTCGTCGAGCTTGGGGGTCTTGTCGCCATTGTTGGCGGCGTTGGTCGCGTTGGCTGCCGTCACCACGGCTTCGGCCTGCTTGCCGAGGTCGGCGATCACCTGTTTGAGCTGGGCCGCCTTGTCGGCCATCTGGGTGGCCTGCTGCTGCTCGTCGGCGAGCGTGGCGTTGGCGGTGGTTTCGTTCTGCTTCTGCGCTTCGATCAGCGTGGCAATGCGGAGTTGCTCTTCCTCGAGCACATCGAAATTGGCCTTGAGGCTTTCGCCCTGCGCCTCGGCGGCCGCGCGGATATCGGCCAGATGCTTGAGGTCGGCCGTCACCTGCTCGGCCTTGGCGCGGAGCTGCGGCAGGATGGCCGAGATGAGGAGCGCCCCCCGCGCCGAGCCCAGCGCGTCGGAGGGATCGACGATCAGCGCCGGCGGCGGGTTCTCCGAGATGCGCTCCAGCGCGGCGAGCACGTTGGAGATCGAGGCGTTGGTCCCGTCGAGCCGGCCGCGGGTATCGAGCTCCTGGACGATCAGATCGCCGATGCGGTCCTGCACCGCGGCGACATCGGCCTCGGCGCTCTTGACCCGTTCGCCGGCCGCGATCAGCGCCGCGTTCTGCTTGTCGCGGTCGCCTTTCATGGCCTCGATCTCGGCCTTGAGCTTGTCGATCTTGTCCTGGCTCAGCGACAACGAGCTTTGCAGCTCCTGCAGTTGAGTCCGGCTACTGGCCGATTTCTGTTCGATCCAGGTCGGCACGCCATTGCCGACCGGCGCCACCGCCGGCGAGGTATCGGGATCGGGCATCTGCGAAGCGTCGTTGATCGCCTGGTCATCCGAGGCCGGAGCTGAGGACGGCGCCGACGATTGGGCGAACGCGCCTGCGGTCGCCAACGCCGCGGTCAGCACCGTCGCCATCGTCCAATGGACGCGTTTCGTCTTCAAGCCCCGTCAACTCGCCGAATCAGTGCGCCAGGAATCCTAGCAGCGCGCGGCGTTAAGCCCGAGTTCTTTGGCTTTTGGATGGCCGGTTGTTCAGGCCCGATGGTACGGGTGGCCGCTCAGGATCGTCGTGGCGCGATAGAGCTGCTCGGCGAGCATGATGCGAACGAGCTGGTGCGGCCAGGTGAGCGGGGAAAAGCTCAGCGTCAACTCGGCCGATTTCAGCAGTTCCGGGTCGATGCCGTCGGCGCCGCCGATGAGGAAGGTCACGGCCCCGCGGCCGCCGTCGCGCCAGGTCCCGAGCGTTTTGGCGAAGGCTTCCGAGCCCATGGCTGCGCCACGTTCGTCGAGGGCGATCAGCATCGTGCCGCCGGACAGAAGGTCATGGACGGCGCGGGCTTCTTCGAGCTTGCGCGTGGCTGCGGCTGCGGCACGGGACTCGCTGAGCTCGGTCACCGCAAAGCCGCTGAGGCCGAGGGATTTGCCGCCGGCCTGGGCGCGATCGAGATAGCGGGCCACGAGCTCGCGCTCGGGCCCCTGCTTCATCCGGCCGATGGCGATGATGCCGACGCGCAAGGGCGCTCCGGAGCGTTCAAGGAAAGGCGGTCGAGCTCAATGGGCGTCGGCCGAAAAGTCCGCCTGCCACATCTTTTCGATGTTGTAGAACTCCCGCACTTCCGGGCGGAAGATGTGGACGATCACGTCGCCTCCATCCACCAGTACCCAGTCGGCATGCGGCAGGCCTTCGATGCGCGGCTTGCCGAAGCCGTTGTCGCGCAGCGCCTTGACCACCTGGTCGGCGACCGCGCTGACGTGACGGTTCGAGCGGCCGGAGGTGACGACCATGTGATCGGCCAGAGAGGATTTTCCGGCGATGTCGATCGCAACGGTATCCTCAGCCTTGGCGTCGTCGAGGCTATGTAGAACGATGTCGAGCATTTTGGGTTCGGGAGTGGGTTCCGGCGCCGGGGCCGGCTTCTTTTTGGGCGCTGCAGCCATCAATCGGCCTTCGCCCATGCGCGTGCATGAGTCATGCGGTTTTCAGCATTCCTTGCAGAGGGGATCGGTCGGTTCGCAAAAGTATTGCGATGGTCTTCAGTCCCGTTCGTCAGCCTGCGGCTGCACTAAGCATAATGGTGCTTCGCTCCTTATTGTGCAAGGCGAAGGTCTCAAAGTGATGAATGCCGGAGACGGCCGCAGCCCTACCGCGTCGCGTTGACGTTGCTGACCACCAGTCCGTTGAGCATCAGCACGCCGCGCAGGCTCGCGTCGTCCTTGCCCAGCGTCAGGTAGCCATTGCCGGAGGCAATGGTCTTTCCGGCCTTGTTGAGCATGTCATAGGTGAAGTCGAGCTCGCGGCCATCGACTTCGCCGGTAAGTTTGGCCAGCCGGCCCGGGCTTTGCAAGGTCCCGGTCACCGTCTTGTCGGTCTGCTTGAGGATCAGCGGCATGCCCGGCTTGCCACTGCTGTCGATCACCGTCCACAGCCCGTCGAAGTTGGCGGCTGCCGCCGAGCCGTTACGGCCCGCGATTGTGCCGGTGGTGACCGCCGGGGCGTCCCCGGTGCTGACCGTTCCCGGGGCAGGCGGCTGCACGACCGCAAAACTGCCGGCGCTGCCGTCGAGGCTGAGGAACTTCTGTGCCGTATAGCCGCCGTCCGAAAGCTGGCACCAGCCGAACTTGCACCGGACCGCAACGGTCTGCCCCTCATGAAGCTGGCCCGTCACGGTCGAGCCATGCGAATTGGGCGCGCTGCGGATATTGACGCCGCTCAGCACGGTGGCGTTGACGAAGGGGCCGTCGAAGTTCGGCATAGCCTGTTCTGTCGTGACGGTCGCGGTCGAGTTGCCCGAGCCATTGGCACCGACGCCGAAGCTCAATGTCTGCGCGACGGCTGGGCTCGCCAGCAGCGGAGCGATGAGAACGATCGCGGCAGGGATGCGCATCTGGGCCCTCTTCAAAGGCGTCAGTCTAGACCCGGGAGGCGGCGCGGGCGAGGCTCTTGCGGATCGCGGTCGACGATGCATTCGACATCATCCCGCGCAGGTACACCCAGGCCGGCGGTGCGGCGTCCGCTAGCGTGGCGGCCTTGTCTTCGGGAAGCCTGGCGTGGCCGAGGGCGGTCGCGGCCACCGAATGGGTGGCCCGGAAGGTCGTGCCGGGCCGGGCGTAAACCGCCATTGGTACACGGTTGGCGATCTCTTCCCAATGCTCCCAGCGATCGAAGGTCTGCAGGCTGTCCGCGCCCATGATCCAGACGAAGCGGGCGTCGGGATAGGTCTCGGTGAGATAGCGGATAGTCTCATAGGTATAGGCGAGGCGATGCTGTGCCTCAAACGCCGTGATCACCAAACGCGGATCGTCCATAATCTTGACGGCCTCCGCCAAGCGGTGCTCGAGCGGAGCCAGGTCGGTGTGATCCTTCAGCGGATTGCCGGGTGAAACCATGATCCAGATGCGGTCGAGCGCCAGGCGCTTGAGGCATTGCAGGGCCACCAGGCGATGGCCCTCGTGCGCTGGATTGAAGCTGCCGCCGAACAGGCCGATCCGCATGCCTGGCTGCGCGGGAGGAAGGTCGAGCAGCGTCATCAGGGCCGAAGCTGTCCGTTGCCGCGGACGAGGTATTTGAAACTGCAGAGCTGTTCCAGCCCCACCGGCCCGCGAGCGTGGAACTTGCCGGTGGCGATGCCGATCTCGCCGCCGAAGCCGAACTCGCCGCCGTCGGCGAACTGCGTCGAGGCATTGTGCAGCAGGATGGCGCTGTCGATCTCGGTAAAGAAGCGATCCACCGAGGCCGGGTCCTCGGTGATGATCGCCTCGGTATGGTGCGAGCCGTAGCGGTTGATGTGGGCGATGGCGGCCCCGACATCGTCCACTACCTTGACGGAAATGATCGCGGCCTCGTATTCGGTAAGCCAATCCTCCTCAGTGGCTGGCTTGGCGTCGGGCCAAACCCGGCACACCGCCTCGTCGCCGCGGATTTCGCAATTGCGCGCGGCCAGCGCATCGAGCACCGGCTTCAGATGGCTGGCGACCATGTCCTTGTGGATCAGCAGGGTTTCGGTGGCGCCGCAGATGCCGGTGCGGCGCATCTTGGCGTTGACGGTGACATTGATCGCCATCGTCAGCCCGGCAGTCTTGTCGATGTAGGTGTGGCAGAGGCCTTCGAGGTGCGCGAACACCGGCACCCGGGCCTCGTCCTGCACGCGGGCCACGAGGCTCTTGCCGCCGCGCGGCACGATGACGTCGATGTTGCCGCCGAGGCCCGCCAGCATTTCACCCACTGCGGCGCGGTCGGTGGTCGGCACGAGCTGGATAGCATGGAGCGGCAAGCCGGCGGCCTCGAGGCCTTCGAGCAGGCAGGCATGAATGGCGCGAGACGTGCGGGTCGAATCCGAGCCGCCGCGGAGGATGACCACATTACCGGATTTGAGCGTCAGGGCGCCGGCGTCGGCAGTCACGTTGGGGCGGCTCTCGAAGATCACGCCGATGACGCCGAGCGGCGTGCGGACGCGGGAGATGTCGAGGCCGTTGGGGCGCCGCCATTCCGCCGTCACCGTGCCGACCGGATCGGGCAGCGAAGCAATGTCGCGCAATCCCTGCGCGACGCCCGCAAGCCGCGCCTGCGTCACGGTCAGGCGGTCGAGAAAGGCGCTCGAGATACCGTGTTCTTTCGCGGCAGCGATGTCTTCGGCGTTGGCGGCGAGAATCGCCGGCGTTTCGGCCAGAATGGCGTCGGCGGCGGCCAGCAGCGCCTGGTTCTTGGCGTCGGTCGCGGCGAAAGCGAGGACACCGGCGGCCTTGCGG
>Ga0207667_10004449_pt1 | contig 17164 bp, 12 predicted proteins | sample KBSCornC52_FD_184301 | JGI IMG/M metagenome (GOLD analysis project Ga0207667, IMG submission 184301) | Corn rhizosphere microbial communities from Kellogg Biological Station, Michigan, USA - KBS Corn C5-2 (SPAdes) (version 2) | ecosystem: Host-associated > Plants > Roots > Rhizosphere > Soil ...
CGCCACCGACTCCACGATTCCGAACGGCATCACCACCAACCAGCTCGCCGGCTTCGGCTACACGAACGGCTGGTCGACCTCCTCGGGCGACACCCTGGTGGGTGACGTCTACTTCAAGGGTGCGCTGGACGACGCCCGGATCTACAACCACGTGCTGACGGCCGATCAGGCCAAGGCAATCTACACCGTCGAGAACGGCTACGAGACGCAGGCTGTCGCCAACGACGGCGATGCGATCAAGCTGGCAGTGACGGACACCCACGCCACCGCGCTGCACGTCATCGGCGTCGAGAACGGCATGACGCTGACCGACGGCACGCACTCCATCACCGCCACAAGCAACACCCAGGTGATCGACATCACGGGCTGGACGCTTTCCTCGTTGCAACTCACCAACGTGGGCACCGGCTCGGCGAACCTCGAGTTCGACGCGATCAACGTCAATGGAAGCCAGTCCGAGGACACGTCGAGCTATCTCAGCGTGGTCAACGGCACCTCACTGGTGGGCGGCACCGTCGGCAACGACACGCTCACGGCCAGCTCGAACAGCGCCGCGTTCATCTCCGGCGGTGCCGGCGACGACTCGATCACGGGCGGCACCGGGCATGACCGCCTCCTGGGCGGCGCCGGCAACGACACGATCAGCGGCGGCGGCGGCGCCGATCTGATCGTCGGCGGCACCGGCAGCGACACGCTGACCGGCGGCGCGGGCAGCGACGTCTTCCGCTGGGAGTTCGGCGACCAGGGCACGGCAGGCACGCCCTCCGTGGACACGATCACCGATTTCAGCTCCACCGCCAGCAACAAGGACGTGCTGGACATGCGCGACTTCCTGGGCGGTGCCAACCACACGGGCACGACCCCCGGCAACATCGCCAGCTTCCTGCACTTCGACCACTCGGGCGCCGACACGATCATCCACGTCAGCACGACGGGCGGTTTCGCGAGCGGCTACAGCAGTGCGGTGGAGAACGAGACGATCGTGCTGAAGGGCGTGGACCTGACCGCCAACGGCACCCAGACCGATGCGCAGATCATCACCCAGTTGCTGACCAACGGCCAGCTGCACCTGGGTTGACGCGGGCTCCTGCACGCGCGGAAGCGCACGGGCAGGCGCGCCGGCTTGCCCGCACCAGCACGTCACGCGCGCGGGGGCGCGGCAACGAAGACGAGACAGGGATGACTCGATGCAACGAACAGTGACGCGCCGTCGCCCCCGAGCGCTTTCCGGCGTGCCGGCGTTGCTGCATCGCATGGCCCTGGGCGCCCTGTTGGCGCTTCTGCCAGCGTGGGCCTTTGCCGCCGGCTTCGACCACCAGCGCAACGCCGAACTGGATCGCGACCAGGCGGACTGCTCGCTGCAGCGACGCGAGGCCGCGCCGGTTCGCGTCGACAAGGTGGGCCGCCCGACATCCGGCATGCAGCTCCCGTGGGTGCAGGCAGCCTCGCCAGGAGCTCGCTGGACTGGCTGCTGACGATCACGCTGGCCGAGCCCGTCTACGCCAGGTTCGGCGGCTTCAATGGCATGGCGCGCATCGACGCCGGCGCGCAGTCGCGGCGCAACGCGGCGCTCGAGGGCAAGGGCGGCACGAAGAACCTGCCGGGCGGCGGCACGCAGTTCTACATCCCGAACCTGACGGTGGCGCAGATCTCGGCGCATGCGGTCCGGCCGCTCTGACGCGCCGGCCAGGGCGCGACACGACGTTGGCCGCGGTGCCTGGCATCGCGCCGATGCCTTGCCGGGATGCGGTTGCGACGGCCGCGGTGCCTGGCGCCGCTTCGAAATCCGGCGTCAGATACCGCCGGCAGCGTCCAGGCGATTCCGGGCAGGAAGCGTGGGCGATGCCAGACACCTCCGGCGCAGGCGATGCCAGACACCTCCGAAGGTCCGGAGCGCGCTAGTCGTCCAGGTACTTCCAGGTGTCCGCGCCGTCGAGGCGACGCACGCGCACGCTGGCGATCAGTGCGGGGTCGAAGTTGCCGAGGTTGACGCCGTGCTTGCCGCCGGGCGTCGGCACGATCGGCTCCCAGTGCGTGACGCAGCCGCACATCCGGCAGAAGATCGTGCGCAGCGTGCGGTCGCCCTGGACGTAGGCGGCCGTCGCGTCGGGGTGGCCTTCGATGGCGACCGTGCCGAACTCGAAGTACACCCACGGGCCGCCGCTGCGGCGGCACAGCGAGCAGTTGCAGTCGGTCGCCACTTCCGGCGTGGACGGCAGCGTGAGGCGGACGGCGCCGCAGTGGCAGGAGCCTTGGTGCATGGGGATCTCCTCGTCGAACGGATGCCGCCATTCCAGCACACGCCGGGCTCATGGCGTGAGCTTCTGCCAATCGCGAAACTGACAGCGCAGTCAACGGCCTGGATGCGACAGACGTCACCATTTCCTTCTCGCCGCGCGGCCACCCGGCCGCTAGCATGGCCCGCGTGTCCCCCGGGTCGATCGCTGCCGCCGCGATCGCGCATCTCGCCATGAACGCCAACGTGCAGCCGGACCGGAAGGTCGACCTCGTCTTCCAGGGCCAGATCCTCGCGGGATTCGAACTTGAGCAGGTCAAGCGCGCGGTCGGCGATTTCTTCAAGCTGGACGAACACAAGCGAGAGCGCATGTTCGCCGGCGGGCCCCAGGTCATCAAGCGGGGCATGGCGCCGGACGATGCGGCGCGCTACATCGACCTGTTCGCCAAGCTCGGCGCGCGCCTGCACCTGCGTGGCAGTGCCGAGCCGGCGCCCGCACCGGCCGTCGTCGCGACCACGCGCGCGCCGTCGCCGCCCATGCCGCGCCACGCGCCGTCGGCTGCGGACTCGCCACGTCCTGTGCAAGCCGCATCGCGGGCCCCCGCGGTGGTCGCGCCCCAAGGCCTTGCGCTGGTTCCGGTGGACGAGCCGCCCGCGCCCCCGCCGTTCCAGGTCGCCCCGCCCCGGTCGGCGTCGCGGGCGCGCGAGCGCGACTCGGAGCCGCCCCTCGAGCCGATGGTGGTCGTCCAGGCAGCGCCCCCGGTGTTCGGCATCGGCCTGGCCGGGCGCGTCGCGCGCAGGCCCTACGGTGCCGCAGCGCTGTTCGGATGGGCCGCCCTGCGCTGGGGGCTGATGGGCATCCTGCACCACCCGCATCCTGCCGTCACGCTGCTGATCGGCCTGGGGATGATCGCCGCGGCCCTGTGGACGTTCCGGCTCACCGTGCTGCGCCTGCACGACGTGGGCCTGTCCGGGTGGTTGGTGCTGGTCGGGCTCGTGCCCATCGTCGGCACGCTGGCCGGCCTCGTGCTGGGCATGGTGCCCGGTTCGCGCGGCGACAACCGGTACGGTGCCGAGCCCGATCCCGGCGACCCGGTGCTGCGCATGGCGGTGGTGGTGGCCGTGGCGTGCATCGGCGCGGGCTTTCGCCATGGCCTGGCCTTGGACGACGGCGGCTTGGGCAGCCGCGGCGCTGCGAGCGTGCAGGCAACGGCGACGACCGACGACGCGCCGCAGGTCCCCACCGACGACGAACTGGCCGCCTTCCTCAAGTCGCCCAAGGCGCGCCACGACTTCCGCGAGGGCTACTGGCCGGCCAAGGGCCACAAGGCCTTCGCCGCCTCGGACAGCGGCGCGTCGGGCTGGAGCTCCGACGCGGGCAGCGCGGACGCGGCCCGGGCCCAGGCCCTGGCCCGATGCGACCAGGCGCGCGACGCCTACAGCAGCGAGTGCAAGACCCTCAGCGTCGACGGCGAATGGGCCGATTGAGACCCGCCACCACGATTCGAGACACCCGCTCGCCACGCGTCGCCCGGGCGCGCCGGATCCGCCCGCTGGCCCCGGGGCGGCGCCCCCACTGCCCCGTCACGCCGAGCGCGAGGCCTGCAGCACCGGCCCGGTGAGGCCATCGACGCCGGCTGACCACAGCGCGGTGGCGTCTGCGACCTCCGTGACGCCTTCGGCGTACACGCGCAGGCCGATGCCATGCAGCATGCGCACGGTGCCGGCCACGTGCTGGGCGCGCGCCTCGTCGGCGGCCAGGCCCTGCAGCAGGCTCGCGTCGAGCTTGACGAAGTCCAGGCCGGCCTCGAGCAGCCCGCGCGTCTCGCCCAGGCGTTCGCCGGCGTGCTCCAGGCCGATCTTCGTGCCCGAGCCGTGCAGTTGCTCGGCGAGCTCGCGCACCAGGTGCAGCTGCTTGACCGCGCCGGCCTCGGCCAGCTCCAGCGACAGCTTGCGCGCCGCGTCCGGGTGCGCCACCACGAGGGCGTGCACGCGCGTGGAGAACGCCGAGTCGGCCAGCGACGAGGGGCTGACGTTGACCGAGCGCGGCTTGGCGTCGCCCGCGATCGCCTGCAGCGCGAGCTCGATCGCGAGCAGGTCGACGTCGGCGGTCAGCTGCGCGCGGCGCGCCATCGGCAGCCATTGCGCGGCGGACACCAGGGCGCCGTCCTCGCCCAGGCGCAGCCGCAGCGGCGATTCGTGGTGCACCAGCTCGCCGGTGCGGCTGACCAGCGGGAAATCGACCAGCTGGGCGTTGCGCCCGGCCAGCGCGGCCTGGATGCGCTGGCGCCAGGCGTCCTCGCCGAGTGCGCCGCTCTCGGTGGCGGCGTCGTCGGATTCCACCGTCCACGGGCCGCGACTTTCCGCGCGGGCCAGCGCCTGGTCGGCGGCGGCCAGCAACGAGGACACCGGCGCGCCATGCACCCAGCGCACCGCCCCCACCACCACGTGCGCGCCGCCCTCGTGCACGCGCATCAGGCTGCGCAGGCGCGCGCCGACGTCCACGGCCGATTCGCGCAGCGAATCGACGTCGGGCAGTGCCAGCGCGAAATCGCTGCCGTTCAGGCGGCCGACCTCGGAAGAACTGAAGCGGCGCGACGACTCGATCATCGCGGCGGCCGCATCCTGCAGCAGGCGATCGGTGGCCGAGCGGCCGAGCGTGCGATTGAGCGACTGCAGCTCGACCAGGCGCACCATCACCAGCGCGCCGTCGGCCGCGCCGTCCTCGGCATCGAGCATCACCTTCATGCGGCCCAGGAAGTGCGCGCGGTTGGACAGGCCGGTCAGCGGATCGCAGTGCGCCTGGCGGCGCAGCAGCTCGACCTGGCCGGCCTGTTCATCGAACATCGACTTGACCCGGCCGACCATCGCGTTCATCGCGCGGGTGACGTTGCGCAGCTCGGGCATGTCGGGCTCGTCGACGGTGACGAAGCGGCGCTCGGTGATCGCCTTGGCCTGGTCGACGGTGCGCAGCAGCGGCACGCGGATGCGGTTGACCCCGATGGTGGAGAACACGCCCGCGAACGCGAGCAGTGCCGCCAGCACGCCCACGGTGTGCAGCGTGCTGGCCCACAGTTCATCGTCGGCGAACGCGGACTGGCTGCGCACCTCGAGGCGGCCGATCTGGTGCCAGCCGTCGCTGACCTGCGCCACGCCGTCGGCGGGCGCCAGGCCCAGCAGCGCCACGAACCAGCCCGGCGCGTTCTGCGGATGCGGGTCGCCCTGCTTCTCGACCAGCGTCTTGCCGTTGCTGCCCACGAGCCGGATGCGCTCGTAGAAGCCGGTGTCGAACTGGCTGGAGATCGCGAGCTCGCGCGCCACGTCCAGCGCGGCCGGCTCGCCCTTGAGCTGGCCCAGCGTCAACGCCAGCGACTGCGCGGTGTCGTTGTTCTTCAGGTCCAGCTGGGTCTGCAAATAGTGGCGTGCCGAATGCACGGACACGCCGATCGCGCCGGCGAAGGCCAGCACCAGCGTCACCGACAACAGCAACCACACCTGGCGAATCAGCGACATGCGCTCTCCTCTCGGGCGGCCTCTGCGGGCCGGGGCGTGCTCATCATTGGAAACCATCCTGGCGTGCGCGCATCAGCACTTCGCGCCATTTGGACAACCGTGTCAACGGATCCCCATTGGCCCGGATGCTACCAACACCCTGCCACAGTCCTTCCGCGTTGAAGCTGAACACGGGCGTCAGGTCCGGCCGCTGGCCGGCCGGACGGATCACCGGCTGCAGGTTGTCGAGCACCAGCGGCTCGGCGTCGGGCGTCGGATAGTAGGCCAGCACCATGTGCGCGACAAAGCCGTTCGGCGCGTCCGGGAGGCTCGCGCGGACGTAGACCATGCGCAGCTTCGCGTGCGGGATGCCCAGCGAGGTCAGCGTGAAGTACTTGCCGATCGCGTAGTCCTCGCAGTCGCCCGCGCCCTTGCCGAGCGACTCCAGCGGGCTGGCCCAGTAGTCGACCTGTCCCCAGTTGTCGACGTCCTCCACGTAGGCGAGGCGCTGGTTGTAGAAGTCGTTGACCGCGCGCAGGCGCGCCGCGTCGTCCTTTCCGCCGAGCCCCAGCATCACCTGTTGCAGTGCCCTGGCATTGGCCAGCCCTGTCGGGCCGTATTTCTGGGCGGCCCTGACGATCCGGTCGGTGTCGAGCGCCTGCACCGAGAACGCCAGCAGCGCGACCACGGCGAGCAGTCGCAGCAGCGCCGCGCGCACGCAGCCGGCCCAGCGCCAGGCCCTGGCCGGGCCGGGGGCGGAGATCCCGCGTGAATAGTTCACGCCCGGCGCCACTGGACAGGAAAGTTGGAGGTCCACTGGCATCTATCGGCCGGACCGGCGTGTCCCTCAAGCCACAAGTTCGAGAATCAATCGATGGTTGGCGCGAATGATTGAGGCTTCCCCGCCGCCGCAGGCCGTGCGCGGCGCCCCTCGGCCGGTATCATCGAAACAACACTCAACATCCGGTCGGGAGACCGCCCTTACCGCATGAAGAAGACGTTCATCCGCTTCAGCCTTCTCGCGCTGGCGAGCTGCGCCGCGATGGCGCAGGCCACGTCCCCCGTGGTCCAGTCCGTGCAGAAGACGATCGAGGGAAATCCGGAAGTTGCCGCCAAGTTCAACGCTTTTCGAGCCTCGAACGACGAGATCGACGTCGCCGCGGGTGCCTGGAAGCCGCACCTGGACGCCACGGCCGAGGCCGGCAAGCGCGCCTACGAGAACACCCAGTCGCTGCCGCGCGACCCGCGCTTCTACCAGGGCGGCGTGCGCCTGCAGCTGACGCAGCTGTTGTGGGATGGCCTGGGCACGCACAACGAGATCGAACGCCTGGGGCATGCCAAGCTCGTCCGCTGGTTCGAATTCCTCGATTCCACCGAGCAGTTCGGCCTGGAGTCCGCCAAGGCGTACTACGACGTCGTGCGCTACCGCAAGCTGGTGGCGCTGGCCGAGGACAACTACGTCCAGCACAAGGTCTCGTTCGACCAGGTGCAGTCGCGCGTGAACGCGGGCGTGGGCCGCGGCGTCGACCTCGAGCAGGTCATCGCGCGCGTGGCGCTGGCGCAGTCCAACCTGGTCACCGAGCGCGCCAACCTGCACGACGTGACCGAGCGCTACATCCGGCTCGTCGGCGCGGTGCCGCCGGCCGAGAACGTCAGCGCGGTCTCGATGACCAAGCCGCTGCCCGCCAGCGAGAGCGAGGCGATGCGCATCGCCGCGCTGCAGAGCCCGGCCGTGTCCGCCGCGATCGAGAACCTGCGCTCGGCGCGCGCCGCGGTCGCCGCGCGCAAGAGCCCGTTCCAGCCGCGCGTCGAGGCGCGCGCGCAGGGTGCCGCCGGCCACAACCTGGACGGCGCCCTGTACCAGAAGCACGATGTCGGCGCCGAGATCGCCGTCACCTGGAACCTGTTCAACGGCGGCGCCGACTCGGCCCGCGAGCGCCAGTACGCCAACCTGCTGACCCAGGCGGAGAACCTGCGCGACAAGGCCTGCGTCGATGCGCGCCAGACGGTGTCCGTCGCCTTCAACGACGTGCGCAAGCTGGGCGAGCAGCTGGGCTACCTCGACCGCAACGTCGTGTCGATCCAGAAGGCGCGCGACGCGTACCGCCAGCAGTTCGACATCGGCCAGCGCAGCCTGCTGGACCTGCTGAACTCCGAGAATGAGCTCTACACGGCCAAGCGCTCGTACGTGCTCGCCGAGGAAGACCTCGCCACCGCCATCGTGCGCACCTACGCGGGCATGGGCACGCTGGTCTCCGGCCTGGGCCTGAAGCGGCCCGAATCGCAGGATCTCGCCCCCGAGGCGCAGAACTGGGGCATCGACGGCGATGCGTCCTCGCGCTGCCCGCTGGACGCCATCGACGTCGGCGGCGCCAGCTTCGCGCAGCTCGACGCCCGCGCGGACAAGATGGCCGCCGAACGCGCGCCCGCCGGCCTGCGCCCCGTCGCGACGCCGGCGCTCGCCGCACCGACGCCCACGCTGCGCGACGTCGCGCCGGCCAGCCCGATGCAGTCCACCACCATCGCGGCGCAGCGCCTGCAGGCGTGGGCCGACGCCTGGATGAGCCACAACGCCGACACCTACCTCGCCTTCTATGCGCCGGAGTTCAGGCCCTCCAAGGGCGCGCGGGACGCCTGGGCCGCCGATCGGCGCCGTCTCGTCAGCCGGCCCGGCGCCGTCAAGGTGACCTTGACCAACATCGTCACGCGGTCGCTGGGCGATACGCGGGTCGAGACCAGCTTCGACCAGGCCTACAGCTCTCCGACGCTCAACGACACCATGCACAAGACGCTGGTGTGGGATCGGGTCGACGGGCAATGGAAGATCGTCGCCGAGAGCAATCGCTGAAGGTCGCTTCAGTGTTTCTTCCTGTGTCGGGGGCGCGAAAAGCGCCCCTTTTTCATGCACCGGCGGCCGAAGACCGCCCCTATTTTCGATAGACTCACGCGCAACCCCGCCGTCCCGGCTGCCCAACCCCCGGACCATCGCCACCATGCGCGTTTCCCGCTCCCCGCTGACGTCGCTGCAATCGCTCACCGTCGCGGCCGCCGCGCTCGCGCTGGCCACGCTGTGCGGCGGGGCGCTCGCGCAGGCCGCGCCGGCGGCCGTGCCGGCATCGGCCGGGGCCACGGCCGACGTTGCCGAGATCCACCGCCTGATCGACGGACACCAGGCCACGCAGGCGCTCAAGCTGATCGACGACGCGCTCGCGAAGAACCCCAAGGACGCGGCGATGCGGTTCCGTCGGGGCGTCACGCTGTCGCTGCTCGACCGCAACGCCGAGGCGATCCAGGTGTTCCAGAAGCTGGTGGAAGACCACCCCGAGATGCCCGCGCCCTACAACAACCTGGCGGTGCTGTACGGCCACCAGGGCGACTACAACAAGGCACGCGCGGCGCTGGTGGCGGCCATCAAGACGAATCCGCAATACGCCACGGCGTACCAGAACCTGGGCGACGTCTACGCGCAGCTGGCGAGCGAGGCCTACCAGAAGGCGCTGCAGATCAACAGCAAGGACACCGTCACCCCGCCCAAGCTGCTGCTGTTGCGCGAGTTGACCAACCCCGGCGTGGGCGGCGTGGCCGCCGCGCCCGCAGCGCCCGCGGTGGCGACCCGGCCCGTGCAGGTGGCAGCCGCCACGCCAGCGCCAGCGCCTGCGCCTGCGCCAGCCCCGGCCCCGGCCCCGGCCCCGGCCCCGGTCGTCGCGCCCAGGCCCACCCCCGTGCCGCCCGCCGCCGCGCCCGCGCCGGCGCCGGTTCCCGCCCCCGCTCCGAAGCCGGTGACGCCGCCCGCGCCGGCCCCCGCCGCCGCGCCGAAGCCGGCGGCACCGCCCGTTGCTGCGCCGGTGCCCGCGCCGGCTCCGGCGTCGGCCGCGGCGAGCAGCAACGCCGTCGCCGAGGTCAGCGACGCCGTGCACGCCTGGGCGTCCGCCTGGAGCCGCCGCGACATGGCCGCCTACCTTGCCGCGTACACGCCCGAGTACGCCAGCGGGGGCAAGTCGCACAAGGCCTGGGAAGAGGATCGCAAGGCGCGCATCGTGCCGCGCAAGCGCATCGCGGTGCAGGTCGCCGAGCTGAACGTGAGCGTCAACGGCGACAAGGCCGTGGCGCACTTCAAGCAGATCTACGAATCGGACACGCTCAGCACGACCGGCCACAAGACGCTGGACCTGGTGCGCTCGCCTTCGGGCAAGTGGCTGATCAAGCAGGAGTCGGTCGGCGGATGACGATGGCAGACGACGCCCTTTCCGCGTCTGCGAGGGCGCCGCGCCGGCCCCGGTGGCAGCGCACGGCCGTGGCAGTGGGTTCGCTCGTGGTCGCAGGCGTCGGCATGCTCGCCAGCACCGAGCTGCACGGCATCCCGACGCCGCACGCCACGCCCGAGGCCGCGCGCGCGTCCATCGGCGCCGTGATCGCGCTGGCCGACGACGCGATCCCGCCGTCGCGCGCCCGCGCGCTGCCCGAGCCGATCACCGCCAACAGCCTGCCCAAGGGTTCGCCCTTCGCCGGCGCCTTCAAGGGCTCGCCCGAAAGCCGCCTGATCGGCATCTACCGCCTGGTCGGCCAGCAGCATCCCGAGCTCGCGCTCGACGCCGCCGCCTCGCTCACGCACGACGTGCCGGGGTTCAAGCTGGCGCAGCTCGTGTACGCCGACCTGCTGACCGCGCGCAGCGGCGCCACGCCGGGCTTCGCGGCCGCGGGCCCCGCCGCCGCGGCCAGCGCCGGCGTGCAGGCCGAGGTGGCCGACCTGCGCGAAGAGGCCGTGCAGCGGCTGCGCGCGCTGCAGGAGCGCCCGCCCGAGGGCCTGGTGCCCGCCGAGTTCATCGTGCTGCCCAAGGCGGTGCACCACGCGATCGCCGTCGACACGACGCGCTCGCGCCTGTACCTGTTCGAGAACGGACCCAAGGGCCTGCGCCTGGTCAGCGATCATTACGTGTCGGTGGGCAAGCAAGGCGTCGACAAGACGGTGGAAGGCGACCAGCGCACGCCGCTGGGCGTGTACTTCGTGTCCGACCGCGTCGGCAAGGGGTCGCTGGGCGAGGCCTTCGGCGCCGGCGCGATGCAGCTGAACTATCCCAACCTGTTCGACCAGTTGCACGGCCGCACGGGATCGGGCATCTACGTGCACGGCGTGCCGTTCAACACGTACTCGCGCCCGCCCAAGGATTCGGACGGCTGCGTCACGCTGGCCAACGACGAACTCGTGATGCTGATGAACACCGTGCCGATCCATGACACGCCGGTGATCATCACCCGGCAGATCCACTGGGTCGCCGACGATTCCGCGCGCCGGCAGCATGCCGGCCTCCTCGAAGCCGTCGACCGCTGGCAGGCCGTGCGCGCCGGTGACGACCCGGCCGCGCTCGACGCGTTCTACTCGCCTGGCGCCGCGCCCGATGCGCCCGCCGCACCGCCCGCGCCGCCGCCGCGCCCCGTCGTCACGTGGATCCATGGCAAGCGCCACGTCGCGCCTGCGCCGGCCGTCCTGCCCAAGGATCCGATCGCGTTCGACAACCTCAGCGCGATGACCTGGTCCGATGACAAGCAGACCATCGTCGTCACCTTCAACGAGCGCAGCACGCGCACGCGCCGCGAGACGACGCTTCGGCAGTACTGGGAACGCGACGCGTCGAAGTGGAAGATCGTGGCCGAAGGCACGGTGCGCTGATTGAATCATCGCGTCGCCTGAGGCGCATGCTGGACATCGCGCTGGCCGTCGTCCTCCTTTCATGACCCGCCTCGACGCCTGGAACAAGGCGATCGCTGCAGTCGATCCACGCTGACGACACGAGCCGCCTCTTGCGGCCGAGCGTGTTTCCACCGCCGCGCAGGATGTTGCGTCTTGCAGGCATGCCATATGCCCTGAACCGTGGAGTATCCCCAAGAGGAGTCCACGGCATGAACTTCACGAAGACCCCTGAACTGCTCGCCATCGCGGCCACGGTCGCGGCGGTATGCTCCACGTTCTCCGTCGGCGCGATCTCGGCCAATGCCGCCGCCACGCCCTCGCCCGCCGAGCAGCGCTACCAGCAGGATCGGGCGAACTGCCGCGCCGGCAAGACGGCGGAAAGCCAGAAGACCTGCCTGGTCGAGGCCGCCGCGGCGCTGCAGGCTGCGCGCAAGCACAACCTGACCACGCCCACGCCCGAGCAGGTGGCCGCCAACGAGCGCAAGCGCTGCGAGGCGCAGTCGGGCGACGACAAGAAGGACTGCCTCAAGCGCGCAGCCGGCGTCGACACGTCGGTGTCGGGCAGCGTCGCCGGTGGCGGCGACCTCAAGGAGACGGTCACCGTCATCCCGGGCAAGCCGGGCACGCCGCCGGTCGAGATCCATCCTGAGACGCTGCCGCCCACGGCTGCGGGCCCGGCGAACATCCCGCCCAAGCCCAGCAACTGAGGGCGGCGTCGATCAGGCTTGCACGGGGACGTGGAAGTCGATGACGGAGCCGGCCTTCAGCGGGTCGAAGCGCCCGTCGTAGAGCTCGAAGTCCGGGCCGCCGGCCGCCTTCAGGCCGGAGGCCGGCAACAGCTCGCCCCACACCACGGCCATCGCCTGCTTGACCTGCGGATGCAGCGCCGAGCCATCCAGCGTGATGCGGAAGACGGCGTAGGTGGCCGCGGGGATCTCCATCATCGAGAAGCCCGGCGGCGGGACGCAGCCCGGTTCGACGCCGACGCCGGCCAGGTACTGGAAGCAGCCCTGGCCCTCGTCGACGCTGGAGACGACGCCGTACGTCGCCCAGCTCTTGAGCTGGCCCTCGAACGGCAGCGCGCCGATGAGCGCGGACCACAGTTGCGGGATGTCGGACTTCGTCGCCTCGTCGAAGCGCCGCGCCGGGCCGGCGACGTGGAAGCTGGGCAGCCTCGCCAGCTCGGGCAGGCGGACGACGGCGGCGGTCTTGGCAGTGGGGGCAATCATGGGGTATTGGCCTTCGATGGGGTCGACGGCGAATCCGCTGCGGAATCGCCCGGGCGAGACGCCGAACACGCGCTTGAACGCGCGCGTGAACGCCTCCTGGGATTCGAAGCCGCAGTCGAACGCGAGGTCGACGAGCTTGAGGTCGGGCTCGCCGCAGAGCCGACGGGCTCCGCGCACGAGCCGGCGGCCGCGCACATGGGCCATGACGCTGCGGCCCATGCGCGCGGTGAACAGCCGCGAGAAGTGGAACGGCGAATAGCCGGCCTGCGCCGCTACCCGCTCGAGCGTCAGCGGCTGGTCGAGCTGCTGCTCGAGCCAGGCGATGAGGTCCTTGAACGGGTCGGTGGTGCTGTCCATGGGCGCATCATCGCCGGGGCGGCGGGGGGAGTCCTGACCGTTCCTGCGGTGGCGACTGCGGGGGTTGACGGGGTGGCGTCTCGGCGGGGGTGGATCCTGCGACTGCGCGCAGGATGACACGGAGTAGCGCGATGCGGTCGCGCGCGAGCGCACGAACGAGCCCATGAGCGCGCGCGTCGGCCGCGCGAACCCTCGTGCGGCCGACGCTCGCCGCCAAGCCGTCATCCTGCGCGCAGTCGCAGGATCCACCGTGGCGCGCCGAAGCGTCCCGGAAAAAGGCAGAAGGGGCGCCGAAGCGCCCCTTCATCGTGCGGCAGGCGCCGTCACTTGCGTTGCGGCGGCAGGTCCGTGCAGCTGCCATGCGCCACTTCCGCGGCCAGGCCGATCGACTCGCCCAGCGTCGGGTGCGGGTGGATCGTGCGGCCGATGTCGACCTCGTTGGCGCCCATCTCGATGGCCAGCGCGACCTCGCCGATCATGTCGCCGGCATTCATGCCGACGATGCCGCCGCCCAGGATCTGGTGTGTCGTGGCGTCGAACAGCAGCTTGGTCTGCCCCTCGTCGCGACCGTTGGCGATGGCGCGGCCGGAGGCCGTCCACGGGAACAGGCCCTTCTTGACCGCGATGCCCTGCGCCTTGGCCTGGTCCTCCGTGAGGCCCACCCAGGCCACCTCCGGGTCGGTGTAGGCCACGCTCGGGATGACACGGGCGTCGAAGCGCGCGTGCGCGTCGCCGGCCGCCACCTCCGCGGCCACGTGGCCCTCGTGCACGGCCTTGTGGGCCAGCATCGGCTGGCCGACGATGTCGCCGATCGCGAAAATGTGCGGCACATTGGTGCGCATCTGCACGTCCACCGGAATGAAGCCGCGGTCGCCCACGATGATGCCCGCGTGCTCGGCGCCGATCTTCTTGCCGTTGGGCGTGCGGCCGACGGCCTGCAGCACCAGGTCGTACAGCTCCTCGCGCGTGCCGCCCTCGCCTTCGAACTTGACCTTGATGCCGTCCGACGTGGCCTCGGCGCCCACCGTCTTGGTCTTCAGCAGGATGTTGTCGAAGCGCTTGGCGTTCATCTTCTGCCAGACCTTGACGAGGTCGCGGTCGGCGCCCTGCATCAGGCCGTCCAGCATCTCCACGACGTCCAGCCGCGCGCCCAGCGTCGAGTACACGGTGCCCATCTCGAGCCCGATGATGCCGCCGCCCACGATCAGCATGCGCCTGGGCGTGTCGCGCAGTTCCAGCGCGCCGGTGGAATCCACGATGCGCGGGTCGTTCGGGAAGAACGGCAGGCGCACGGCCTGCGAGCCGGCCGCGATGATGGCCTGCTTGAACCTGATCGTCTTGGCGTTGCCCGTCTTCTCCTGCGCCGGCCCGCTGGTCTCGTCGACCTTGACGTGGTTCGGATCCAGGAAGTTGCCGTAGCCGCGCACGACCGTGACCTTGCGCATCTTGGCCATCGCCGACAGGCCGCCCGTGAGCTTGCCCACGACCTTGCCCTTGTGCGTGCGCAGCTTGGCGATGTCGATCTGCGGCGCGCCGTACGCCACGCCCAGGTCGGCGAAGTGCGACACCTCGTCCATCACCGCCGCCACGTGCAGCAGCGCCTTGGACGGAATGCAGCCCACGTTCAGGCAGACGCCGCCGAGCGTCGCGTAGCGTTCGACCAGCACCACCTTCATGCCCAGGTCCGCGGCGCGGAACGCGGCCGAATAGCCGCCGGGGCCGCCGCCGAGCACGAGCAGGTCGCACTCGAGGTCGGCGCCGCCGCCGTAGGTGGACGCGACGGGCACCGGCCCTGCGTGCGCACTCACGGGCGCGGCCACCGGGGCGGCCGCGCTCGCCTGCGCGGGCGCAGGCGCCGCACTCGCACTCGCACTCGCGGGGGCCGGCGCGGGTGCCGCGGCGCCCTGCGCATCCAGGATCACGTCGCCCATGTTGACCTTGTCGCCCACCTTGACGCGCAGTTCCTTGACGACGCCCGCGGTCGACGACGGGATCTCCATCGACGCCTTGTCGCTCTCCACGGTGATCAGGCTCTGTTCGGCCTGGACGGCATCGCCCGGCTTGACCAGCAGCTCGATGACGCCCACGTCCTTGAAGTCGCCGATGTCGGGGACCTTGACTTCGATTGCAGCCATGTCGTCCGGCTCCTTACAGCATCACCCGGCGGAAGTCCGCGAGGACCTGGCCGAGGTAGGTGTTGAAGCGGGCGGCCGAGGCGCCATCGATGACGCGATGGTCCCAGGACAACGACAGCGGCAGGATCAGGCGCGGCGCGAAAGCCTTGCCGTCCCAGACCGGCCGCATCGCGCTCTTGCAGACGCCCAGGATGGCGACTTCGGGCGCGTTGATGATCGGCGTGAAGTAGGTGCCGCCGATGCCGCCCAGCGAGCTGATCGAGAAGCAGCCGCCCGTCATGTCGGCCGGGCCCAGCTTGCCGTCGCGCGCCTTGGCCGCGAGCTCGCTCATCTCCTTGGCGATCTGCACGATGCCCTTCTTGTCGGCGTCGCGGATCACCGGGACCATGAGGCCGTTGGGCGTGTCTGCGGCAAAGCCGATGTGGAAGTACTTCTTCAGGACGAGCGTGTCGCCGTCCAGCGAGGCGTTGAACTCGGGGAACTTCTTCAGCGCGGCCACGCAGGCCTTGATCAGGAACGCGAGCATCGTCACCTTGGTGCCCGACTTCTCGTATTCCTTGTTCAGCGTGACGCGGAAGGCTTCCAGGTCGGTGATGTCCGCGTCGTCGTGGTTCGTGACATGCGGGATCATGACCCAGTTGCGATGCAGGTTCGCGCCCGAGATCTTCTTGATGCGCGACAGGTCCTTGCGTTCGACCGTGCCGAACTTGGCGAAGTCGACCTGCGGCCACGGCAGCAGCCCCGGCAGCGCGCCACCGCCGGCGGCGCCGCCCGCCGGAGCCTTCGCGGCCTGCGCCTTGGTCTGCGTGGCGCCGGCCATCACGGCCTTGACGAAGCCTTCGAGGTCGGGCTGCGTGATGCGACCGTGCGGCCCCGAGCCCTTGACCTCCTCCAGCGGCACGCCCAGTTCGCGCGCGATGCGACGGATCGACGGCGATGCATGCGGCAGGTTCAGCGGCGGCCTGGTCGGCTCGTGCGCCGGCACGCTCGCGGCCGGCAGCGGGCGTTCGATTCCGCGCGGATCCTGGATCTCGGCGGCGGCGCTGGTGCCCGAGTCGGAGGCCTCTTCGGCCGGTGCCGGCTTGGGCGAAACGCTCGGCTGCGACGGCGCGGACGCCGGCGCCGCGGCGCCACCGGCGCCCTCGATCGTCGCGACCACCGACCCCTTGGACACGCGGTCGCCCACCTTCACCTTGAGCGCCTTGACGACGCCGGCGTGCGACGACGGGATCTCCATCGAGGCCTTGTCGCTCTCGACGGTGATCAGGCTCTGCTCCACCGCCACGGTGTCGCCGACCTTGACCAGGATCTCGATGACGCCCACGTCGGCGAAGTCGCCGATGTCGGGCACCTCGACGTCGATCGTCCCGCCTGCGGCTGCAACGGGCGCCGGTGGCGCAGCTTGCGCGGGCGCGGGCGTCGCCGCCTGCGCGGGCGCCGGGGCCGGCGCGGCCGCAGCGGGTGCAGGCGCGGCAGCGGCGGGTGCCGGCGCGGCGGCGGCGCCGGTCTCGAGCACCAGGATGACCGTGCCCTCGTTGATCTTGTCGCCCATCGCGACCTTCATTTCCTTGACGACGCCCGCGGCCGCCGAAGGGATCTCCATCGAGGCCTTGTCGCTCTCGACGGTGAGCAGGCTCTGTTCGGCCTTGACGGTATCGCCCGGCTTGACCAGCACCTCGATGATCGCGACGTCCTTGAAGTCGCCGATGTCGGGCACCTTCACTTCAACCAATGCCATGTTCTTGTCTCCGCGAAGGTGTGCTTAGGCGTACAGCGGGTTGATCTTGTCGGCGTCGATGCCGTACTTCCTGATGGCCTCGGCCACCTTGGCCAGCGGCAGCTTGCCCTCGTCGGCCAGCGCCTTCAGCGCCGCGACGACGACGTAGTGGCGGTTGATCTCGAAGTGCTCGCGCAGCTTGCTGCGGAAGTCGGAACGGCCGTAGCCATCGGTGCCCAGCACCTTGTAGGCGCGGCCGCGCGGGATGAACGCGCGGATCTGCTCGGCGTAGCTGCGGATGTAGTCGGT
>Ga0207667_10004451_pt1 | contig 17156 bp, 11 predicted proteins | sample KBSCornC52_FD_184301 | JGI IMG/M metagenome (GOLD analysis project Ga0207667, IMG submission 184301) | Corn rhizosphere microbial communities from Kellogg Biological Station, Michigan, USA - KBS Corn C5-2 (SPAdes) (version 2) | ecosystem: Host-associated > Plants > Roots > Rhizosphere > Soil ...
GTGCGGTGTGGGCAATACCGCGCAGGAGGTGTGGGAGAAACTGGTTGCCGGCGCCAGCGGTATGGCTCCGATCACGGGTTTTGACACCACCGGCTTCCCTGTCACTTTTGCCGCCGAGGTCAAGAACTTTGACCCGTTGAATTTCGTCGACAAGAAGGAAGCGCGCAAAATGGGGCGCTTCATTCACTTTGCCTTTGCTGCCGCGCAGGAGGCCCTGGAGCAGTCTGGCCTTAAGATCACCGAAGAGAACGGGGATCGAGTCGGCGTATTCATCGGCTCGGGTATCGGTGGATTCGAAATCATTGAGCGCGAACATGCAAATCTGCTGGCAGGCGGTCCACGCAAGATATCGCCGTTCTTTATCCCGGCAACCATTATCAATATGGCGGCGGGGCAATTGAGCATTCGGTATGGAGCACGGGGCCCGATTTCGGCCACGGCGACGGCTTGCGCAACGAGCGCGAATTCGATTGGCGACTCGGTGCGCATGATTCTGCATGGCGATGCGGATGCGATGATTGCGGGCGGATCAGAGGCGTCAGTCACGGCGCTGGCCGTGGGCGGATTCGCTTCGATGCGTGCACTCTCAACGCGCAACGACGAGCCCACCAAGGCGAGCCGTCCTTTCGACAAGGATCGCGACGGGTTTGTGATCGGCGAAGGCGCAGGCATCCTGATTCTCGAGGAACTCGAGTTCGCAAAGAAGCGCGGCGCGAAGATTCTTGCCGAGGTCATCGGGTACGGAATGAGCGCCGACGCGTATCACATGACGGGCATCGCTCCCGAGGGCGCGGGCGCACAACGCAGTATGCGCGCAGCACTGAAGGATGCGGGCATCAAGCCGGAAGACGTTGGATACATCAATGCTCATGCCACATCGACACCGGCGGGCGATGGCAATGAATCGCGCGCAATCGAAGTTGTCTTCGGAGAGAACGCGCTGAGCCACAAGCTCAAGATCAGCGGCACCAAGTCGATGACCGGACACCTGCTGGGCGGCGCAGGCGGCCTGGAAGCCGGGATCACAGTATTGTCACTGATCAACCAGGTGCTGCCACCCACGATCAATCTCGACAATCCCGATCCTGAGTGCAAGCTGGATTACGTTGCCAACAAGGCGATCAGTCATAACTTTGATATCGCGCTGTCGAACTCGTTCGGCTTCGGCGGAATCAATGCCTCGCTGATCATGCGGAGATGGGATGAAAGTAGGGAGTAGGGAGTAGGGAGTAGGGAGTAGGGAGTAGGGAGTAGGGAGTAGGGAGTAGGGAGTAGGGAGTAGGGAGTAGGGAGTAGGGAGTAGGGAGTAGGGAGTAGGGAGTAGGGAGTAGGGAGTAGGGAGTAGGGGCGCACATCTTGCGATGTGCGCCGTTTTGTCTGCGCGGAATTCTGGAGGGAATCAGCCCATCAGGGCGCTCCAGCCCACGGAGCAGATGACGATGATGGCCCACCATCCAAACACCGCGATGTAGCCGGATGTGCGCTTCACACCGGCAACGATTGCGATGCCCATCCCAAGCAGAATCATGCTCCAGATCGTGGTGAAGTCGATCGCGGTGGCGAGCTTGTACAGCGCCGCGTTGGTGTCGGTGGGAGACAGGAATGCTCCCAGATTGGTGGGCGCGAAATTATTCAGGTTGAAGGATTCGGGCGCCATACCCAGGAACAAAACCACCGTGCCAAGTATTGTTTTGAGCAGACCCGGAAGCGAAGCATACATGTAGACAGCGAAGATGCTGCCGAAAGTGGCCTTGCCACCAAATCCAAAGTTGATTGTGCCCCAGAGCACCAGCGAAGCGAGCGCAAGTATGGCCAGGATCAGGAGCGGAGCCCCAGCGAAGCTGCCTTCCATCGCATACGCTGTGAACTTCATGCGCATGTCCGCCTGATCTTTGGGCAGTTGCGACATCTGTTCCTCGGCCTTGGGATTCATATGGATCGCGTTTTGCGCGACTTGGCTCCAGCCGATTTTTTGCGTGATGCCCGCAAAGAAGATGTAGCCGAAGATAACCATGATGAGAAACGGCAGCCACCAGCTTCGATTACCCCGCTTGATGTCGTTGAAAGTTTTCGATGGAGCTGTAAAGGTGTCGATCAGGCGCTCGCCCTGAGAAAGGCCTGGAGCTACTTCGGCTGGCGACTGAACTGCAGGATCACTCATATCTGTCCTCGCTTGTCGAACTCAACACGCGGACGCAGGGTGATCCGCGTCCGCCCGCGATTGTAGCGCGTCCAGTGCAGATAGGGAAAATGAAATTGCGATGCAGTGCCGATCTAGGCTGGATTCCTATTGGTTGCTGCCGGCCCCATCATCTTTCACGGTTGCGGTGGATGGATCCGGCGGGACGGCCTGCGGTACGGGTGCGTGATGCGGACCCGGCGATGAGGCAGGCGAGTAGTTCTTGTACACCGTGATGTGGAAGCAGCGCTGGCGAAATTCTTCTTCTACGTCGATGACACCAGCGGTCTGATAGGCGAAGAGGTGATCGCGCATCCACTGCATCTCGCGCCGCGACAGACCTGACTTCGCGATGTCGATGGTAGCTCCCGTCAGGTGGGGACTGACAACGTCGCCCTCGGCGTCGGCTGCATTGTGGTTTACGCGCATCAGGTGCTTCTGGTACTCCACCGTGCGGACTGCCGAACTGACGATCAGCGGCTTGTGGAATTGCGCCTCATGGGCACGCGACAATTCGCTGAGGAAATCTGCGGTCCAGGGGCGGCAGTAGCGGCGGTCGTCGGGTATTCCAGGGTTCATCATGAGTCCTGAAGCCTCGGGCACGCGGACGAGCGAGCCACGGGCGATGCGGTCCTGAAGATCTGCATCGTCGAGGATGCGCTCAAGTGATTCCTGCTCGACGCGCTCGTTCTGGCGGACCAGCGAATCATGGGTCCCGCGCAAAGCGTAGCGGCCATAAACACGGGGAACTTGGAGAGAGGCTATCTGGCCAACGGCGGCAGGTGCAGTCTCGACGGGAGGCGCTGCGAGCGGATTTCCGCCGGCCGTCATGTTTGCTTCCGCAGCGGGAGCGGGAGCCGAATCCATCTCGGTCGCTGCGTTCGGGGCGGGAGAGGGGCCGCTTTCAGGGATATCAGAGCTTTCTCGTGTGTACCTTCGCTCGATGGGCACGGTTGCAAGTGGAACGAAGCGCGCCCTTGTATGGGAGCTGGCGTAACGCGCTCGGCGCATACGAGTGGAAGGCCTTGTCACTGCAGCGGTTCGACGGCGAGTTGAGGCAGTCGACCGGCTCGTGCGCCGCGATGCAGCTTTCGTGGTGTGTCTGGAAGGCGTACTGTGACTCGCGCGAGCTTTGCTTCGGGCGGAGCGTGACGCCGGCTTGGCGGTATGATGCGGGCGATGCCCCGAGGTCCGAGCTACGTTTGCATGCGCGGGGTCGCGCACCGCGTTGATGCGCGCAGCACCGGCGGAAGTTGCAAGGAACAGGACCAGCGAGATTGCTATGAAAACGGGGCGGACCATCAGGGGTACGCGGAGAAACCAGAGCATCACCAGTGTAAGACGCCTATGGATGGAATTGGAGTACCGAAGGTGGTTCGGATTTGTCTGATAAGTTGCGGACACACTAAACCACCTGAGATTGCTCTTTGAATGTGATGCGAGGCGCAGCCGTCGGGGTGTTTTCTACGGTGCGCGTTTGCATTTTGTGATTCTACAACGGCTTCTACTTACGATCGGGCCTTGCTTCCTTAAGCTTTTCTACATCTGCGAGATCCTGATGCCATCCCACAGCAAGTTTGTTCCTTATCAGGTCTTCGCGAGAGATGAATTGGGCAGGGGTTTCATCATCGATCCGACCCTCGAAAACGGTCTTTCCAGGCATCTTCGAAGGTGACCCCGGCTATCCCTTGCAGAAGGTCGATTCGGCTCGGCTCGACGCCGATTTGAAAAGCGCCGATCAAGCCGCCTTCCAGTCCGAGATCTCCAAGCGAACCAATTGCTTATTCGCGCACGAATGGTCAAGATCAATGCCTTTCAGCGCGTAAACGGTTTGCACAATTTCAGCGATTGCGTTCATACGCTCGGCTGTACTGCGGCCGCGCCAGTACTCGTAGGTTTCCTGGCGCTGAGCGGTCAGATCCGTAACGCGTCGAATAGTTTTGTCCATGTTCAAACCTGCAGTCCCAGCTCAGGAGACGCTGCGAACTGGATGGAGAATTCCTGTCTACTGAATCAGTGTTCCCTGCTCGTCTTCCTTGCCGTTCACTTCGTCTGGCGGAATGATTACGGCGGCGGCCACCTTGTCGTCGGCCTCCAGATTCAGCAGGCGCACGCCTTGTGTGTTGCGTCCGGCGGAACGAACGGTGTTTGTATCGATGCGGATGATTTTGCCCCACTGGCTGATCACCATCAGCTCTGAGGTTTCATTCACCAGCATGATGGAAGCCGTTTTGCCGACCTTTGGCGTGGCCTTCAGGTTTGTTACTCCCTGAGCGCCGCGCGCGGTCAGCCTGTACTCATCCACATCGGTGCGCTTGCCGAAGCCATTCTCAGTAACGGTGAGGATGCGGAACTGGGTGACACAGAGTTTCTCGTCGAGGTCCTTGAGTGCGCCCCAGGCGTCCTCGACGGCCTTCTCTGCTTTTTTCTCCCTGGCTTTCAACTTCTCGTCATCGGGTGAGCCGTTGCGGCGGTCCTCACGTGCTTGCTGCAGCGCGTCCTTCGCGGTGGTGTAGGCCTTGCGCAGAGCATTCAGCTTGTCGGTGAGGCCGCGAGTCTTGGCGCACTCGTCGCGCTGCTTGTCGCGGGATTCATCGGAATCGGTGATTGCCGCACCGATGACGTAATCGCCCTTCTTCAGCGAAATGCCTTTGTTGCCGGCTGCGTTGCGGCCCATAGGGCGCAGGCCGATTCCGTTGCGCTCGGGATCGTACTCCTCCTGAAAGCGGATGGCCATGCCTTCGCGCGTGGCGAGGAAGACGGTCTGTTTTCCGTCGGTGAGGCCGGCGGTCACCAGGTCATCCTCTGTGTCGATGGCGATCGCAATGATGCCCCGTGACATCACGTTGGAGAAGTCCTTGAGCGGAGTCTTTTTCACGATGCCATTACGCGTTGCAAAGAAGATGTACTTCCCTTCCTCTTCGAGATCGCGCACAGGCAGAATGGTGCGGACATTCTCGCCGGGTTGCAGGTTGAGCAGGCTCTGCATCGATTTGCCCTTGCCGGCGGCACCCACGTCGGGGATTTCGTAGACCTTGAGCCAGTACACGCGGCCGGTGTTGGTGAAGCAGAGCAGGTAGGCGTGCGTTGAATCGATGATGAGCTGCGAGACAAAATCTTCTTCGCGCGTTTTCATGCCGGTGCGGCCCGTGCCGCCGCGGCGCTGCTGGCGATAGATCGAGATCGGCGTCCGCTTCAGATAGCCCTGGTGGCTGACGGTGACCGCCACCTGCTCATCGGCGATGAGGTCTTCAAGCTGAAGTTCAGCCGACTCGTCGATAATCTGCGTACGGCGCGCATCGCCGTATTTATCGCGAACCGCTTCGAGTTCCTTGATGATCACGTTGCGGAGCTTCTTGTCGCTGGCGAGGATCGATTCGTACTCGGCGATCTTCTCGCGGATTTCCTTCATCTCGTTCAGGATTTCGTCGACTGAGAGTTGCGTAAGGCGGTAGAGCTGCAACTCGAGAATTGCATCGACCTGCCGGAGCGAGAGGCCCCGTTCTTCGTTGGGCAGGCGCTCGCGATCGAGATTGATGACGATCTCGGTCCCCTTGCCCCATGCGTATAAATTCTCGCGAGCTTCGGCGCGGGATCCGGAGCCGCGGATGATCTTGATCACCGTATCGAGATTGTCGAGGGCAATCTTGTAGCCTTCGAGGATGTGTTCGCGTTCGCGAGCTTTGCGCAGCAGGTAGACGGTGCGGCGCTGCACCACGTCAATGCGGTGATCGATGAAGGCGCGGATTGCGGCATCCAGGCCCAATTCCTTTGGCTGCCCGTTGAGCACGGCCAGCAGGATCATCGAAAAGCTCTCCTGCATCTGCGTGTTCTTGTAGAGCTGGTTCAAAACGATCTCCGGCTGTGCGCCGCGCTTGAGCTCGATGACAATGCGCATGCCGTCGCGATCGCTCTCGTCGCGTACATCGCTGATGTCGTCGATTATCTTTTCGGTGACAAGATCGGCGATACGTTCGATCAGCTTGGACTTGTTGACCTGGTAGGGGATCTCGGTAACGATGATCGCCTGCTTTTCCTTGGTCTGATTTTCGATCGCAGCCTTGGCGCGCAACATGAAGCGGCCGCGGCCGGTCTTATAGGCCTGCGCGATGCCGGAGCGTCCATACAGAAAACCGGCTGTCGGAAAATCCGGACCTTGCACGTGCTTCAGGATCTCAATGAGCCCGGCCTTGGGATTCTTCACCAGCTCAATGGTGGCGTTCACAATTTCGGTGAGATTGTGCGGCGGAATGTTTGTGGCCATGCCGACGGCGATGCCGCTCGATCCGTTGACGAGCAGGTTCGGAATTCGCGTGGGAAGAACCGTAGGCTCCAGCGTGGACTCATCGTAGTTGGGAACGAAGTCGACCGTCTCCATGTCAATGTCGGCGAGCAGCTCGCCGGCGACGCGCATCATGCGACACTCGGTGTAACGCATGGCCGCAGGGGGATCGCCATCGACGGAACCGAAGTTGCCTTGTCCATCGACAAGCGGATAACGCAGCGAGAACGGCTGCGCCATGCGCACCAGCGTGTCGTAGATAGCTGAGTCGCCATGCGGGTGATACACACCCATGGCCTGGCCGACGACTTTGGCGCATTTCGTGTACTTCTTGTTGTAGTCGAGCCCCATTTCGCTCATGGTGTAAAGCACGCGACGATGGACGGGCTTGAGACCATCGCGGGCGTCAGGCAGAGCGCGCCCGATGATGACCGACATCGAGTAGTCGAGATACGAACGCCGCATCTCCTCTTCGATATTGATCGAAATGAGTTTTGTGTTATCGCGTGGTGGCGTACCGCCATCGAGAGGGAGCTGGGGGTTCTGATCGTCTGCCATAGAGGTCTTTGCGCCCGCTGAAGAGGCGGCAAAACAACACCGGAGATGCAGGACCGGAATTTCTGCGGGCTACTCGTCTATTCTACCCTTTCGAGGGCTGATCAGCAAGGCCGATAAGCAGGCGCAAGGCTTTATATTTCATAGATTTATGGGACGTCTGTAAACAAGCAGACGAGCCGGCGGTGCATCCCTCAGAACGATGAGATTTCTGGCCGCGGAACACGGCTCCGAACGCTCTCTACTGAGCCACACGCCAGGGCGAGGTTGTGGTCCACTTCGCGAGCTCACCGCGGGCCCAATCGTTGGATTGTTCTTTATGACACGACGTGCAGGGATTCGGAATTCCGGACCTTTCCGTCTCCTCTGGAGTGATGAAACGGAATGTATGCGCAGCCACGTAGTTGTCCTTGATGGTCTGCTCGATGCGTGGCATGTGGCAGGCCGTGCACTGGCTCCCGGCACTATTTGCGGCGTGATGCGTATGTTCGCTCACTGTTCCGTGAAGGCCCGCGGGATTCTGTTTTGTGTGACAGCCGAGACACAGGGCATTGCCGCTTACCGGAAGACTCGACACTGCGCTGCTGTGCACCTGGTGGCAATCGAAGCAGCGCAGTTGGCGATGGTACATGTTGCTTTGCACAAAATCATTGCCCTGCATGCGGTTTTTGTGCGACGTGAGATCGGCATACTGGAAGAAATTTGTGACGCCCGGTTTCGTCTCCTCAAGCTGCCAGTAATCCGCGAGGCGCTCGCCGGCCGTGAAGCCGACAGGCCAATCGTAGTATCTGCCTTCGATGGGGTTGTGCAGCGGGCGGCCCTGGCTATGGCACTGGATGCATACATCGTTGGCGCGAACGAAATCAAGCGTGTCGGGATTCACGATGTTGCGCCGTGTGGCATGCGCTAGGTGCGCGCTGCCTGGGCCATGGCACTTCTCGCATCCGACATTCCATTCAGTCACCTGTTTGGTGTGCACGTCATAGTTGACAGAGTGGCAGCCGTCGCATGTGGGGCCAGTGGGACGATCGAAATTTGTTGGACCGTAAAACGGAACCCACCAGTCCGTCCCAGCCTCCACGTGATACGGGAGCCACTTCTTCTTCGCAACATCCCATTGCGCGGGCAGCGGGAAATAATCGTCGCCGCGTTTTGTGAAGTAGCGCTGCTTGAAGCGGCCGCCGTAGGTGAACGCTACGTCGTCAAGCGTAAAACTACGCACGGGATCAGGATGACTGAAATCTCCAACCACCGCTTCAGGATGTTGCCGCGGATCAAGAAGAATGTTCGCCATCCGGCTTTTCTTCCAGCCGTTGTACTGCGACAGATGACAACTCTTGCATGCCTCCGATCCGACGTAATGCGGTTTGTCGACGGATGCCGCGTTTTGGCCGGATGCTTCAGGACGTTTCTGGGTCTGCCCCAGAGTGGGAGCGCAGATCAGCGGAGCACCCACCAGCAAAAGGCAAATGAGAACAGAGCGCGATGACAACAGCATCAGAACCTCGGAGAATGACGCAGATTACGGCGGCTTAGTTCATGCGAGCCGGGGAAGACTCAGGATGCAAATGACTACCTGAAGGATAACCAGAGAGGCTGCGGCGGCGATGAAGATTTTGCGTCGCTCCGATTCGAACGCATCCGCGAAAACTCCTCCGATGAACGTGAGCAGAAAAGGCAATGCCCATAGCCATGGAGCCGCAGGGACGCCCTTCGTTTCGAGGAGCACGAGTAGAACGAAGCAGATGAGGGGAGCGGTGTTCCCGAAGTAGCGCGAACGGCCGATACCGAGATACAGCAGAACGGCAGCTCCGGCGGCAACAATGATTCCGGCAACGGACGGCATCGTAAACAAGCGCTGCAATGGTTCCAGCGAAACCGAGAGGAATCCCGCTCCTGATCGGAAGACGTAGCTGAAGGCGTCCGGCGAAAAACCATAGCACGCGAAAAGCAGGACCAGCGCGCCTCCGGACGCGATTAGAACGACGGGCAGAATCTGGCTGCGTCGCCCCTCCGCGATCCATAGCATCAGAATCAGTCCCAGAAAAGCAGCGACAGGCAATGCCACAATGTGCGCTGCTGCTGCAATTCCAAGCACCACGGTGAGCAGAATGATCCGCGGACGCCACTTTCTACGCGGACCCTGCATGGCATGCGCGACGCCGATGCAGGTGTAGATACCGCCGTAGATTCCAAGCGCTGCCAGAATTTCGGGGCTGGGCGAGAGGCAGGCCTTCAGCACCGGAGGCGAGAAACAGTAGAGCGCCAGCGCAACGTATCCGCCGAGGTTGCCATAGAGACGGCGAGTTACCCACCACAGTCCGCCACCCAGGACACACCCAGCGGCCAGGAAGGGCAATCTCAGCAACAGCAACACGTGTGTCATCTGGTGACGCAGTTCCCACGTGCTGAGGCCCGCACTTCCCTGCCCCGCAGATGCCTGCACAACTTTGTCTTCTGGCTTACGAAAAAGATCGAGCCCGCGCTGAGCAAAAAGGTTCAGCGTGAGCGGCAGGCCGGCGATGCGGTAAGCCAGAATGCCGTCGCGAATATTGCCGCAGGTTGTGTAGTAGCCCGCGAGCGGAGAAGGCTTCTCCCACGTTTCGCGACCGCAGCGCGCATATTGGTAGTCGCGGCCTGAGAGAGTCTGATGCGCCGCGACCCAGAGCCCCTGCAGCAGAAACAGCGCGAGCAGCACCGCGGCAATGCGCTGTGGCAGATTGAAATGGAAGCGGCGAATACGCGCGAATCGGTGGGTCATCAAACGGGCGAACAGACACTCTCAGTCTAAATGTCTCGGATGGCGATCGCTTCAAACACACGAAAGCCGCCCCGAAAGGCGGCTTTCGAATTGCCGGTTGAGAATCAGTTGAAGATAGCGCCAACTGAGTCGTTAGAAGCTGTGGGGTCGGTACCGAGTACGACCTTGCACTGATTCGGCCCAGCCGCCGTGACGGGTATGGTAGGCGTGCAGTTATACGACCATCCACCGAACTGAACTCCCGACTGCGCAGGCGCGGTGATTAGCACCGTGGTGCCCAGGGGATATGACGCCGTGCACACGGATGTGGCGCCCGCAGAGACACCAGGTCCGCAATTGATGACATTTGGCGTGCCCGTTGCAGAAGGAGCGGTGAGCAGCCAGTTGGAGGTATTAAGACCGGCGTTCCACACAGTGAGTGTCACAAGCAGACCAGATGCGATTGTATGGTCGTTGCAGCTTCCGAGCGTCGGTTGAACCGGAGGGGTCTTAGTCGGATCGCCTGGGTCGTAAGCGACGTAGGGGCAATTGAAGGTCACAGACGGGCTGTAAACAACGGTGCCGTCAGGATTCGCTGCCACAACATAGATATTTGCACCGCCGGTACCGACCGCGGTGGCCAATCCACCCGTCGAACCGGTAGTTCCTGTTGCACCGTAAGAACTCACTGGGAAGATATACGGCGCATCAGAGATCCACTTCACCGGGGCTACATAGCCGTTGTGATTGATGCCGTTCGTGACGTCCTGAACGAGCGGAGGAGTCGAGAATGTTCCGTATGCCAGAAACTGCCCGGTCCCCAACAGATTATTCGTCGTGATGGAACCCGGCACCACAACCATGGAAAGCAACTGCTCGCCACCAATGCCTCCTCCGCTGCCCGTCGGGGCGGTGACTGTCAGAGTCGCGCTTGCGGTGGATGGGCCATTGAAGGCCTGCGCAGTGGCTGTGATCGTCGTTGTACCTGCACCAACAGCGGAAACAACTCCGTTGGCATCGATGGTGGCGACCGATGGGGTATTGGAGCTCCAAGTCAATCCGGAGGTCACCGTCTGCGTCGAGGTGCGTTTCGCATTGCCGAAAGTGCCGATCGCTGTATATTGCGAGGTCTGGCCAACCACCAACGACTGGTTTGCGGGAGAAATTGTGATGAAATCGAGCCCGTGCGGAGCTCCGCATCCGTTGAAGATCAACGAAGCAACCGTCAGCAACGAGGCACACAGCAACGAACGATTACGCATATACATCTCCTGGCGTCTCCGCCTTGCTGACCTGTTCACTCTCGGTCAGCTTTGACCACCATCGGGCGGCAGCGACTTACCGCCGATCAGTTCCCGAATAACTGCAATCAGTTGGCATGTGCCCGCAGCGTCTGCGCATGCATCTTGAAAGCTAAAATTTGACCGCTGCCGATGCAGAATCTGGCCGCACGAAGCCGGTCAACACACATGTCTCCTCTTGGAGGTGGCCCAAGAATACGGCAGGTCAAACCGGTGAATCAATAGCAATCTTGGGTCAAAGAGCCTTGTTTGTTACGCGCGTAACTAGCGAACATGAGCGGGTTTGTGAGTAATTTGAGTTATCCGGCGGAAACCGTGGTTCATGCGGCGCGACTTACCCCATTTATGCCCGCTGAGCCGGAAACTTCAGGCCGTTTTGCCCGGGACGCCCGCAACCGCTACACTGCTGGCATCATGGCCATTGCGCGCGACAACTCACCGGACCGCCTCGTCAGTGCCTCGCGCGCTGAAGAGGAACAGAGTTTTGAGCTCAAGCTCAGACCGCGCTGGCTCAAGGAGTTTATCGGTCAGAACAAAGCCAAGGAACTGCTCGCCATTGCCCTGGAAGCAGCAAAGTCGCGCGGCGAAGCGCTTGACCACGTCCTGCTCTTCGGCCCTCCGGGCCTGGGTAAGACCACTCTCGCCACCATCATTGCCAACGAATTGGGCGTGGGATTCCAACAGACCTCGGGACCGGCACTGCAGATCCAAGGAGATCTGACTGCAATTCTCACCAATTTGCGCGAGCGGCAGGTGCTGTTTCTGGATGAGATCCATCGCATGCAGCCGGTGCTGGAAGAAAAACTCTACACAGCGCTCGAAGACTACAAACTAGACATCATCATCGGGCAGGGGCCGGCGGCGCGCACGCACGTGATGGAATTAAAGCCGTTCACGTTCGTTGGCGCGACAACACGACCCGGATTGCTGAGTTCGCCGCTGCGCTCGCGCTTTGGCATCCTGTTGCGGCTGGAGTTCTATACAGAAGACGAGTTGCGCGTCATCGTGGAGCGGTCTGCCGAGGTTCTCGGCGTGCCTGTTGATCCAGACGGAGCGGCAGAAATTGCGCTGCGCTCGCGAGGAACGCCGCGCATTGCGAACCGGCTACTCAGGCGGGTTCGGGATTTTGCGCAGGTGCGTGGGTCGGGAGTGATCGACAGGCCTACTGCGAATGCAGCGCTGACAATGTTGGAAGTGGATGCGCATGGATTTGACGAGATCGACCGGCGCCTCATGCTCACCATCATGCAGAAGTACGATGGCGGACCAGTGGGGCTGGGGACTCTGGCAGCAACCCTGGCTGAAGAAGAAGACGCGCTTGAAGAGGTCTACGAGCCGTTCCTGATTCAAATCGGGTTTCTGGATCGGACGCAACGGGGCCGCGTGGCTACGCGGCTGGCTTACGAACACTTCGGCGTGCCCCTTCCCGGGCGGCAGGGTGGGCTGTTTTAGAAGAGCAGCTACGAGTTGTTAACTTGCAGCTTTTAGTTCTCAGTTACATGCGATGGGAGTATGAGATGGCTTTGACTGAATCGACAATGCTGAAACTTGGGACGCCAGCGCCGGACTTCGCGCTGCGGGATGTAGTTACAGGGAAAACGGTGCGTCGTGACGATTTTCGCGGGCAGAAGGGCCTACTCGTCATGTTCATCTGCACGCATTGCCCTTATGTGAAGCACATTGAAAACGGATTGGCACAGTTGGGCTCGGATTATGCCGGCAAACTCGGCATCGTGGCCATCAGCAGCAATGATGCGCAGAACTATCCCGACGACAATCCCGAAGGACTGAAGAAACAGGCGCAAAAACTGGGATTCATGTTTCCTTATCTCTACGATGAGTCGCAGTCAGTGGCGCGTGCCTTCGATGCGGCCTGCACGCCCGACATTTATCTTTTCGACAAGGATTTCAAGCTCGCCTATCGCGGCCAGTTTGATGGTGCCCGGCCGGGAAACAACATCCCCGTAACCGGTCAGGATCTGCGGGGCGCGCTGGATGCCGTGCTGCGCGGAGAAACGCCCGGCACAGACCAGAAAGCATCGATAGGCTGCAACATTAAGTGGAAGTAGCAAGGGAGTTAGCGGAGAATTCTAACTCCGGTAGGCCGAAACATAACACGGAAGAGAATCGCTAACTTCCCTAGTCGCAGATTCCCAGGCCCTTCAGATACTCGCGGAAGCGCTCACCGAATTCCGGCCGCTTCAGCGCGAATTCGACGGTGGCCTGGAGCATTCCAAACTTGTCGCCGGCATCGAATCGCTTGCCTTCGAAGGTGTAGCCGAAGACCTTCTCTTCTTTGAGCAATGCCTTGATGCCGTCGGTAAGCTGAATTTCGCCGCCCGCGCCGGGAGTGGTTTCTTCCAGCAGTTCAAAGATGCGCGGCGTGAGAATATAACGCCCGATGATTGCCTGCTTCGATGGCGCGTCTTCCAGCTTTGGCTTCTCTACCATGCCGGTGCAGTTGTATATCCGCGGATCCTCTGGATCGGGCGATCCTGCGAGCACGCCGTAAGCAGAGATTCCGGCTCCCTCGACCGTCTGCGTGGCAAGCACCGATCCACCCCGGTCGTTAAACACGTCGATCATCTGCTTGAGGCACGGCACTTCGGCGTCGATCACATCGTCAGGCAGGACGACGGCGAATGGCTCGTTGCCCACCAGTTCCTTGGCGCATAAGACAGCATGCCCAAGGCCGAGCGGTTCGCGCTGCCGCACGTAGCTCACACGCGCCAAGGTGGACACGCCGCGCGATACTGCCAGCAGTTCCTTCTTTCCGCGTCGCTCGAGGGTGTGGTCGAGTTCGAAGTTGTGGTCGAAGTGATCTTCCATGGCGCCTTTGCCGCGCCCCGTAACGATGATGATGTGCTCGATACCCGACGCAACTGCCTCTTCGACCCCGTACTGGATGATCGGCTTATCGACCAGCGCCAGCATCTCTTTCGGGATGACTTTGGTGGCGGGTAGGAAACGAGTGCCAAGTCCACCGGCAGGGAAAACGACTTTGCGAACTTCCTGTGTCATTACGACTCCGTAAATCTCTTCGCGTCTTATGCAGGCGATCGGCGCTGCGAAACTTCTTATTTGATCCTGAAAACTGCGGGTATGGCTCTACCCAATTGGTTGTACCGTGACGTCTAAAGCGTGGGCGAATCGTCACCGAGCATCGCCTCGCGAACGATCTTGATGGGCGGAAAGCCCTGACTGAGAAATTGATCGTGGAATTTCTGCAAGGAAAAGGCCGTGCCCTGCTTCTTCATCAGGTCCGCGCGCAACTTCATAATCTCCAGTTTGCCTAACGTGTAGTACAGGTATGTGGGGTCGCCTGCCCCGCGCTTGGCTTCGACTGCGGCGGTCTCTTTTGGCTGATAGCCTTCCTGCTGGAAGAATTCAACGGCCTGGTCGTAGGTCATGTTCCCAGTGTGCATTTGGATGCCGACGATGTAGCGAGCGTTGCGCAGCAAAGCATCCTGCAACTGGCCAAGGCGCAGGAATTTTGCCTCGCGAGCGTCTTTGGCGCCAGTACCGGGCTGTCCATAGCCGTTGTCGAGCATCATCTGCTCGGTGTAGTGCGCCCAGCCCTCAATGTTAGTGTTCGCAGTCAGAATCTTTCGCACGCGACTCGGAGCCTTCAGGGAATAGAGGTACTGCACGTAGTGTCCCGGATATGCCTCGTGCACCGACGTCGAGATCACCGTGCCGATGTTGTAGGAGTGCATATAGCCCTCCACCTGGGCCGGCGTCATCGAGGGATCGGGCAACGTGACATTGAAATACGAAGTTGTGGCGCGGGTCTCAAAGGGACCCGGCGAGTCCATGCTGGCCTGCGTGGTGGCACGCATGAAGGGCGGCGTTTCTTCCAGCACCGGGGGCACGTCCGAGGGGATGGTCACGATGTGGTGCGAGCGAATGAATCCCAGCAGGCTCGTGAAGGTCTGGCGGAACGCATCAAGAAGCTTGTCGGGCGCAGGGTGCTGGTGACCCAAGTCTTCGAGTACTTCCCGCGGCGTCTTGTCCGGCTCCAGTTCCTTGGCCACCTCAGCAAATTGCTGCTGATTTTGGTGCATATCCGCATACCCGATCTCCAGCAGCCTGGGCAGCGGAATGTCGATCATCTCGTCATAGAGCACTTTCTTTGAGAATGTATCCGCGCCGATCCTGTAGTCTCCGTTCGAGCGCGGCAGCAGATCGGTTTTAAGCCATGTGAGGTAGTCATTCAGGACGCCGATGACGGCTGCATTGCTCTCCGCGAATTCCGCCTTGAGCGCCTCATCGTGTGCGTCGGTAAAGGCCAGGGGGACGTCGTGCTGGAAGAAGCGGATTATGCCCGGAAGCTGTTCGATTGCAATCTGGGTGAATATGCGGGGTGGATTCTGCAGGTTGACTCGCGCCGCCGCGATCAGAGCAGGCATCTTCTTTTCGCGCGCAATAAGCGAACGCAGGCGGTCGTCGGCCGGAGCAAACTTGCGCTCCATCAATGTAAACGCCGCATTGGCGCAGGTGCTTGAATATTCATCCGCGTTCTTCGCCCAGGGACGGATGGTGTGCAGCGTCAGGCGGCGCGAACGGATTTGATTCAGCACCATCTGCCGGTCGCCGCGCGTGGTCTGGTCGAGAGAGGCCGCAGGAACGGAAGAGATGCGCTTCTCAAACGTGTCGAGCGCGGCAACTTCCGTTTCGATGGTACTGGCTGCAAGATCCTCGAGCTTTGCGTCGTACTGGTGATAACCGGCCACCGTACCCGAGGTCGGCTGGTACGGAAAATATACCTGGTCGAAATAATCATCTGACGCTTGCCGGAATAGCTGTTGTGCGGTTTGATTTTCGGAGTAAGCGGCAGCGGAAAGAGTCATGCAGGCTCCAAAGGAGAGCAGTGTAACGAATTTGATCACGGTCCCTCTTGTACTGATTGAACAATTATGCAGTGACAGCGTCGGGGGCCAGTTTTTCCAGCAGGTCCCGTATTTCGAGCAAAACTTCGTCCGGCCGCGTGGCCGCCAGTGGAAACTTCAGAACGCCCTGCGGGGTGAACTGGGCGCCACGCTTTGCATTCTTTGCGACAAGACGCATCAGGTGCTGCGGATCGATGGCGGCCTTCTCTGTGAACCGGATCTGCAGCTCTGTCCTCTTGCGATCGATCTGCGCGACGCCCATGCGCTCGCTCTCCAACCGCAGCGTGGCAGCCTCCAGCAGATATACCGTCGAGTCGGGCAGGGGACCGTAGCGGTCTTCCATCTCGGCGCGCAGGTCGGCGATAGCTTTCTCGCTCTCTGCGCCGGCAATCTTCTTGTAGAGGCGCAGGCGCTGGTTTTCTTCAGCAACATAGCTCTCGTCGATACGCAACGCAATTCCAAGGTTAAGCTGCGTTGTTGGCCGTTCCTCGCCACCTTCGCCCTTTAGCTCTTTCACGGCGGCTTCCAGCATCGTGGTGTAAAGTTCGAACCCGATGGCTTCGATGTGGCCGCTCTGTTCGCCGCCCAGCATGTTGCCTGCTCCGCGCAGTTCGAGGTCGAGAGCAGCGATTTTGAATCCGGCGCCGAGGTCAGAAAATTCTTTGAGAGCGGCCAGGCGGCGTCTTGCAATTTCCGTCAACTCGCGCTCCGGAGGGATCAGCAAATACGAATAGGCACGCCGATTCGAGCGTCCCACGCGCCCGCGCAGCTGATAGAGCTCGCTTAGCCCGTGCCGGTCGGCCCGATTGATGATGATGGTGTTGGCCAACGGAATGTCCAGCCCATTTTCGATGATGGTCGTCGCCACCAGCACATCGAACTCGTGGTGCATGAAGGCCAGCATCACCTGCTCCAATTCCTTCTCGCCCATCTGCCCGTGGCCCACAGCCACGCGCGCGCCGGGAACGAGTTCCTGGATACGCGATGCGATCTCATAGATCGATTCAACGCGGTTATGAACGAAGTAGACTTGCCCGCCCCGTTCCAGTTCTACCTCAATTGCCGAACGAATGATCTTCTCGTCGAACTTGGCAACGACTGTCTGGATGGCCATGCGGTCCTTCGGCGGCGTCTCGATCACGGACATGTCCCGCAACCCCACGAGGGACATGTGCAGCGTGCGCGGGATGGGCGTGGCGGACATCGCGAG
>Ga0207667_10004455_pt1 | contig 17147 bp, 13 predicted proteins | sample KBSCornC52_FD_184301 | JGI IMG/M metagenome (GOLD analysis project Ga0207667, IMG submission 184301) | Corn rhizosphere microbial communities from Kellogg Biological Station, Michigan, USA - KBS Corn C5-2 (SPAdes) (version 2) | ecosystem: Host-associated > Plants > Roots > Rhizosphere > Soil ...
GGATAACGTATTTGCCCAACAGGTTCGCAAAGATTATAATGCACAGGTTTATTATTTCGATTATAAAAAAGACAGCAGTGCCGTGGCTCCCATGCTGCAGCAACTGAAAGATAGTTTTGATGTTGTGATCATCGGCGTGCATAAGTACAACCGCTTCCCTGCAAACAATTTTGGCATCAGTAATGCAGCTTTACAATTGATTCAGGGATTGCAGCAGCAGCAAAAAACCATTACGCTTGTTTTTGGCAATCCTTATGCTATCAAAAACATGTGTAATGCACCGGTGCTGATCGCTGCTTATGAAGATGATGATATTACACAGAATACAGCTTCTGATATGCTGCACGGCCGTTTTCTGGCAAAAGGAAAACTGCCTGTAACAGTATGTTCTTCCCTTACATACGGATATGGTATAGTGCCCACACGGTTATTACCAACCCTGCCTGCAGATGAACTGGGCTTTAATGCTCCTAAAATGACCAAAGCGATTGACTCAATAGTTACAGATGCTATTGCGCAACATGCCATTCCCGGCGCTGTGGTGCTCGTTGCAAGAGATGGACGAATCGCCTATGAAAAAGCATTTGGCTATCTTACATACGACAGCACCGAACCAGTATATCCTGAAACTATTTATGATCTGGCTTCGGTTACCAAAATTCTGGCGACCACTTTATCGGTAATGAAGTTATACAATGAAGGTAAACTGGATATTCAGAAAACTTTAGGCGATTATCTTCCCTGGGTGCGTAAGACCAACAAGGCCCCGTTAAAGTTGTGGGATGTTTTATTGCACCAGGCAGGATTAAAAGCGTTTATTCCTTTTTATCGTGAAACACTCGATCGTGAGAATGTGCCACTGCCAACCATTTATCATCACGTGCCTGATTCTATTTACTCAGTTCGCGTAGCTGCCAATTTATACCTGCGCAAAGATTGGCAGGACACTATGTTCAGACGCATTTTACAAAGCGATCTTGGCCCCACTGGCAAATATATTTACAGCGATAACGACTATATCTTCCTCGGCAAAGTGGTAGAAGCTATTACTCATATGCCGCTGGATCAGTATGTGAAAAAAACATTTTACGATAAGCTGAACCTCACCTCTACCGGCTTTAAACCGGGCGAACGTTTTCCGCTTGATTACATAGCGCCTACCGAAAACGAAAAAGGCTTCCGCGGTCAGTTGCTGCATGGTGATGTGCATGATCCGGGTGCTGCTATGTTTGGCGGTGCAGCCGGTCACGCCGGATTATTCAGCAATGCGTATGAAGTGGCCGTATTGGCACAAATGCTGCTGAATGGAGGTGTACTGAACGGACAAAACTTTTTCAGCAAGGCTACAGTAGATTATTTTAATGAATATCATAGCGATATCAGCCGTCGCGGATTAGGGTTCGATAAACCTGAGCGTGATAATGCAACCCGCGCAGAGCCTTATCCGTGTGCTTCTGCATCTCCTTCAACTTTTGGTCATACCGGCTTTACAGGTACCTGTTTTTGGGTTGATCCTAAATACAACCTTATATATGTGTTCCTGTCGAACCGGGTGAATAGTCCCGATCCAAATAAATTCCTGCACATGAGCGTTCGGCCCAAAGTACAGGAAGCGGTTTATCAGGCGATGATTGATGCTTATGGCCATCAGGCAAAGCGATAGAGAAATGAAAAATGATAAATAAGAAATGAGAAATTAGGAAGTGATGTACAGTTCACTTTTTAATTTCTCATTTTTCATTCTTTATTTCTCAGTCCCCCTGACGAATATTCAATATTAAGTTAATTTTTGAAGTGAGGCCTTTCTCAGACGCTGAAAAGACAGAAAATCAAATAAATAGGCTCATGGGTCCACCAGGTATCTGAACGAAAAAGAGCAGACAGACACAATTATGTCAATAATCTGTCTTAACTTATACTAATTTTGCAACTAACTAGAACAACAGACAAATGATTCGTAAAGAACAGGTCCTGCACGATGTAGTGATCAAATTTGCCGGCGACTCCGGAGACGGCATGCAGTTAACCGGAACCCAGTTTACCAACAATACAGCCTTGCTGGGCATTGACCTGGCAACCTTTCCAGATTTTCCTGCCGAAATACGCGCCCCACAGGGTACGCTTCCGGGCGTGAGCGGATTTCAGTTGCGGTTTTCGAGTGATCGTATTTTTACACCGGGTGATGAATGTGATGTACTGGTAGCTATGAATGCTGCCGCCCTGAAATCGAACCTTAAATCTTTGAAGAAGGGTGGTAAGATCATTGCCAATACCGACGGTTTTGATGCCAAGAATTTACGCCTGGCAAATTATGCCGATGGCGTTCATCCGCTGGAAGATGGCAGCCTCGATAATTACGATGTAATAAAGATGGATGTTACGAAGATGACGCGCGAAGCCCTGAAAGATATTACCATGGGTACAAAGGAGAAAGATCGCGCAAAAAATATGTTCGTACTGGGCTTTTTATACTGGATGTATAACCGTAGCATGGAAAACACCATCCAGTTCTTAAAAGACAAGTTTGGTAAGAAACCCGAAATACTTGAAAGTAACATTCGTGCGCTGCAGGCCGGTTATAATTTTGGGGATACTACCGAAACATTTACTACCCGCTATAAAGTTGAAAAGGCGCATATGGACGCTGGTGTTTACCGCTCCATTATGGGTAACCAGGCTGTAGCTTATGGACTGATTGCCGCTTCGCAAAAAAGCGGATTGTCTTTGTTCCTGGGCTCATATCCTATTACTCCAGCATCAGATATACTGCATGAACTTAGCCGCCATAAGGCTTTTGGTGTAAAAACTTTTCAGGCAGAAGATGAAATTGCCGGTATTGCTTCTGCCATTGGCGCTGCCTATGGTGGTTCACTTGGTGTAACAACTACATCGGGTCCTGGTATGGCATTAAAGGCCGAAGCGATGGGTCTTGCCGTAATGCTTGAAATTCCATTGATAATTATCGATGTGCAACGTGGGGGACCTTCTACCGGTTTGCCCACCAAAACAGAACAAAGTGATCTGCTGCAGGCATATTACGGACGTAATGGCGAATGCCCTATGCCTGTTATTGCTGCTTCTACACCCAGCGATTGTTTTAGTGCCGTATATGAAGCTGTACGCATTTCAGTACAACATATGACGCCGGTTATCTTTTTAAGCGACGGATATATTGCCAATGGCGCCGAGCCCTGGCGTTTCCCGAAAGCCGATGACCTGCCACCTATTGAAGTGAAGTTTAAAACAGAACTGGGCCATCAGGAAGAAAAATTCCTGCCTTATCTGCGCGACGAAAAATTGGTACGGCCCTGGGCTATTCCTGGTGTACCGGGTCTTGAGCATCGCATTGGCGGTTTGGAAAAACAAAATATCACCGGTAACGTAAACTACGAGCCGGAAAACCACCAGCTGATGGTGAAGATCAGACAGGAGAAAGTTGATAAAATAGCTGATTATATTCCCGAACAGACTTTAGACAGCGGCCCTTCTTCAGGAAAAATACTTGTGCTGGGCTGGGGTAGTACCTATGGCGCTATTAAAAGTGCAGTAGGGGAATTGCAGGACCAGGGTTATGCGGTAAGCCATGCTCATTTACGCTATGTACGTCCATTCCCCAAAAACCTGGGCGCCATACTCAAAAACTTTGAACACGTACTGATCCCCGAAATCAACAACGGACAATTAATTAAAATTATCCGCGACCAGTATTTTATAGATGCCAAAGGATATAACAAGATCATGGGCATACCCATTACCAAAACCGAACTGGTAATGAAGCTGCATGAAATGCTGGGTAGTGTAAATTAATATTTCCCTCACCAAGAAGTTTATACAAACGAAAATCCCGTTCACATTTAATGAACGGGATTTTTATATATAAACAAAACAATCATGACACAACAGGTAACAGCGTGATGTTGGTTATTCTTAGCATGTACGTCTTCAATCGTCTGTTGATCTTCTCCATTCCTTTATCTTTTGTCCGGTCTCTACGTTTCTTTGCTCTTATACTTTCGCCTATACTTCAATTCCCCGCACATTTTTGCCTTCAGCTTTGTTCATCGTAAGGTTGATATTTTCATTGCTATCTTTCTGTTACTGCATCCTGTGTTTATGTATCATTTCTGCTTTGGATGTACATTATAACCCTAAGCAATTCTTGTGCTTTACCGGAAATAATGCCTGATATAAAAAAGCTGTGGAAAAATGGCAACACTGCATACGATTATTCATCAGATTTTTAAGGCATATAATTCCATAGCCGATTCTTTTCCCTTTAAGTCAACCATGCCCAGGTTGATTACTTCCCAATTTTTTAAATTGCTTTGACTGGCAAAATCCTTTGAAATAATTACTTTCTGGTTTAACTCGCTGGTGGCTGAGCGAAGACGAGCTGCTGTATTCATAGTATCGCCGCTCATGGCAAGGTCTTTTTTAATAACGCCTATTTCGCCTATGGTTACAGCTCCGGTGTGAATACCTGCCCTGAATTCAGGAACAACTCCATATTGTCTTTTAAAATAGTTTTTATTCCGCTGCAATATTCTTTTGCAATCCTGCAGGGCCTGCAAACATTTTTTATTGGCATTGGCTTTCTTTACTACCCATGATACCACTACTTCATCACCTACGTATTGATAGATCTGTCCGTCGTTTTCCAGTAAGGCCAGAGAAATAAAGTATATGAAATCGCGAATGAAGCGGAAATATTTTTTGTGACCCAGCTGTTCGGCAGTAGCAGTTGAGTCGATCAAATCAATAAACATGATGGTTCTTCTTTCATTCTTTGGGTTAAGGTATCTGCCCAAAAGAATGTCCCAAAAAACACCAGGCGAATATTTTTCATTTACTTCAATAAACAGAATGGTAACTAAAAAAGTAATGAGCCACCTGACCATCTGGCTTAAAAACAACGACGCCTGAAAGGCCCTGTAATAATTACGACCGAGTTCGGTAGTGATCGGTTCTTTTTCTATGAGCCAGATGTAGGTGAAGTACAAAACGAAGTTTAGTAAAAAGGCCGAGCCTACCAGTACAATGCTTTTGAAACCTAAACTTACCCACAGAGGCAGGTTTCTTACAATATGCTTTAACTGGTAAGTTAACAGGTATGCCATTACGAGGCATATTAAAAATATCAGTACCGAACGCAATAACAAAACCACCGAAGAATGCAGATCGAATGGTTGAGGAGCCAGGTTGATATGGTCCCTGTAAAACTTGTACAGATAAACACCTGTATCGATAATTGTCCAGAAAAGGGCAATAACAAGTACCTGGTTGATCCGGTACTTGTTTATTACACCTAGTTTATCTGTTATGTTTCTAAATAACTTCATTTATTAGTAGTAGCCTGAGTTTATCTGTATGGCGAAGCTGCAGGCGCTTCAATTACGGGTTGTTGAGGCGTATGCAGCATAATAGCTATTATAAAAGCAATAACCGATACAAACAGCCCGATCATAAACACAGTATATGCCAGCCTGATAAGCCTGTACTTGCGCGCCAGTACCACACCCAGCTGATGAATATCCATGATGAGGGTACTGTACAGATAGTCAGGATCACGCATCATCGTGTTCATGGCCCACTTATATTCGGTTACTTTTGTTTTATAGAAATTTCCAAAGAATAGGAGATTGGTATTTTTGTTCAGAATATCTTCCCGGCTAAAATTGCCTTGTGATATCTTGGGCCGTGTTGCGAGGATGGCTATTATGATTGTGGCCAAAGATGACGCAAGAAACACAAACGTAGGAATAGTCAAATGCGTTTCTACCTCAATACGCCGGATTAAAACCGAAAGTATCACAGATATGATAATTGCATTGACACTTATCAGAATGCTGGCTTTTCCATCAGCCATATTGCTGAGTTCAACATGGTTTTCGGAGGTTAACCGCAACATAGTTTGAATACCGCGTGTTACCAGTGAATTTTTGCGCTTATTGTCCTTATCTTCTTTTGCATCTTCGGGGTCCATTAACGTTTTGCTGGCGTTTACACCAACGAGCTTATTTATTTTTTTCTGCAAACGGCGTATATTCTTTTCTTTTCCTTTTTGTAACACTTCAATACAATAAGAAGTAAAGAACTGGTGCTTTTTCAATAGTGCAAGACTGTTCTTTTCCCAGTCCATGACCATCGTGTTCATGTTACGAAGGATCAGTTCCTTTTTAACAGCCTTGTTTGTTTTTTTAAAATCATCCAGTCCGAAATGCCAGGTATCTGCATCGCATATGATCATTTCCTGCAATGTTTTTGGTGCAGGCGGAAATTTGGTAATGTATATTAACCGGGTAATTCTGTTTACCAGTTCCTGATCATCGACTCTGCTTTTTATAAATTCCTGCATGAAGGCTATGCTTTTTTCTTCATGTAAAGGCGGTTCGGTTACCAGATGGCCTGTATCGTGGAACCATGCAGCGATAGTAAGATCGGCCACATCCTTTTCAGGCAAATTATAGTAGGAAGCCAGTTGACGTACATGTTGCACTACTGTTTCGGTATGTTCAATATTATGATACACCAGGTTTACCTGGTAGAGTTGCTTAAACAGGGTTCTTACATAATTTTCAGTTTCTGTTACAAGATCATTATATCCTAACATACGAGCAGTATTAAAATGTAAGGTTTAACTTGGTGCCCAGCGTAAAGTTCACAAGGCGTTCTTCGCTTGAAAAACCTACTGTTGCCGATACAAGCACCATATTGTAGGGTACATAATAAAATCCGCCGCCATAGGCATCATGCCAGCGATGGCTGTTTTCGCCACGTAACCAAACACGACCAATATCATTAAATGCCACCAGCCCAACCTGACCAGGCAAAACATATGATTTGCTGTCGAATAATTTGATCCTGAATTCAAGACTGCCATAAGCAAGGCCATCCCCCGAAAAACGATTCTTTCTGAAACCGCGTAAAAAATTATTGGCTCCCAAAGTGAGCGCCTGAAAGTATTCGAGGTTGTTGGTGAAAATACGTCCTGCGCCCAGCCGTAAAACAGTTACCCATTTGGCCGGATAACTCATACTGGCATACACAGTCATATCAGATTCAAGTTTTGACAATGATGAACTGTTCGATGTAAGCGGTTGCAAATTCGTGTAGGTCGTTTGCCAGTTTATACCGCGGGTTGGGAACAGCTCATTGTTTAAGTTGTTTATAATAAAGCCCGCTTTAAAACCTGCATAGGATTTTACAGAATATACCTGCGATGAATCAAGCCCTATAAGAGAAGGCTTGCCAAGAATGTAATTTTGGTTGTTCTTCTCCTTGTTCCAGTAACGATAAAAACTGGGACCTGCAAAAATGCTGAATACCCTTACTATCTTTCGTTTAAATAATGCGTCAGCTTCTATGTTTTTAAATCGCGCCCTGTAATATTTAATTGTTGAATCCTTATTGATGGTCGTGTTGTTACCAAAACCAAAAAAGTTATTCAAAGCAGGGTCCAGTAAACCGGCATTGATCATCAGATCGGTTTTGGGCAGTACATCCGTAAAATTGCCTCTGTACCGTAACTGAATGGCCCGCTGACCCAATGCGAACAATGTTGAAAGCCGTTGCTCAGAAGAATATGGATCTTTGCGCCATTCGTAGCGGCGAAACCATAAGCCGAAGCCAGCCATAAATCCATCGTCGGCATTGTATCCTATATTAATGCGGGGAAAGTGGAAGATGTTATACTGATATTCATTAAAGTCGTAATTATTAACCTCAGGGTCGCTGCTCATTCTGTTTCGGGTACGGCTGCCTTTATCCAATACATTCTTTTCGCTGGTGAGGTCATAAATATAGCTTTTCATATTACCGGTTATATGAAAAGTATCATCTCCTTTACCACCAATAACTCTCACGAAAGTCTTTGTACGGCCATGCGGTATATTGGCAGAAATGTCGAATTTATCATTACCACGAAATCCATATAGCCTTAGTTCTTTCGTTTTATTGGGATCGAACAGGCGATCGTACATTACAAAGCTGGTGTCGTTATCTTTTTTATGCGCCAACACCTGCACACGAATTTTAGAACCTTCATTAAACACTTTAAAGTATTCGGTTTTATTGCTGCCCAAAATGCTTACACGCCTTGATAAAAACCTGTAATATTTCAATGATTGTTTTTCGAGCAGGTTACGTCTGCTGATGAGTTTATCAGCGGTTTCTTTTCCGTTGATAGCATAGATCTCGGGAGGGTATTGTTTAACTGCTTTTTTTATAGCGCTATCTGGCAACTCATGTATAAACACTTTGGTTACTGAATCCCAGTTGTTTTTATCCAGTGCACCCATAAACAACCTGTCAAAGTCTTTTGATTCAGCCGTTAAGTGATTTACGTCGGGTATACGATATCTAAAACCTTTTAAAAACGGCAACCGTCTGCGGGATACATAGTCAACCAGTAATCCGTCTGACCGAAAAAATGCCTGGTCCCGGTCTTTAGGAATTGGATAATATAATTTTCCTCTGCCTGTATCTTCTACGCCCCATTTAAACTGGTCCATATGACGGTCCCAGTCGCCAACGAGTATATCCAGTAAACGAACTTTCAGCACTTCAGGTTGCAGTACCCGTTTTTCATTGTCTTCAATCATGTTGTTGAAAACGGTGATGGAACTTTTGGTATCCTTTCCATCCCACGATGCATCCTTTTCTTCAAGCATACAAACTTTATTGGCAAAAAGAGTGCGGTATTCGCCAAAGTCCTGATCATCGGGAACCAGGAAGAATTGAGGTGTTGCATGAGGAATTTGAGCCGATGCTGCCAAAGAAGCCACAGGCCCTGGTGCGTAAGGATGCGAGGCTGAGATCATGTCCTGTACGATTTCAGAAGCCACTGTGTTTCTAAGGTTTTCGGGTAATGCAAGATCGGGATCCTTATCAATGGTTCGCAAGGACCATTCTTTGCCATCTTTATCTACCAGTGTTAACGATTTGGTTTGTTTACCACCACCCAGACTTTTAATTTTTAAACCACCATGCTCTTCTTTTAAACGAAATACTTTGAGCTTTACAGGCGTTGACCATAAGTTGCGGTAATTGTTGCCAAGGATCAAACGTTTCAGATCAGAAGCGTGTTTATATTGAGTGCTGGCTGGTACACTAACATAATCTGTATAAGGCGGAATTTGCAGTTTGGCGGTATCTTTTGGCAGCGCCGGTAACTTCGAAAAGTCAATTATATTTTTTGAGAAAACTTCTGTTGGTGTGGCTGAGTCAATATTAACGGTATAAAATTTAACACGTACATTTTTGTTTTTTGATACTTCCAGAACAGAAAACCCTACGGCTGCTTTGGTAAATAATGATCTTTTACTGTTTTCAACCCGGCTGAAGTGACAACCACTGCCGCTTATGATATAATAGTTACTCGTGTCTTTAAGTAACTGTAAACTATGATCATGACCATGCGCCATGATCACGTTCTTATGCATCTTTGTTTCTGCCTCTATCTGGGTTATCATATTTTGATAGGCGGGGTAGTTAATATCCTGCGGACTGCCAAATACACTTCGGCTGATAGGATAAATACTGCCAAGCACCGGCAGCGGGATCCACAGATTTTTTTTCATATCCGTAAACGGAAAAATATGCTGTTTGATGCCAAAGTAGCCGCCATGTATTCCATTACTCATGAATGGATGGTGACAGGCCAGTACAACTATCTTATCCCTGTTTTTACGGATCATCTCTGAAAGGCTCAGCATAAACTCACTGATGTTTTTGCAGGGACAATCCCATTCAATACCGGGTTTTTCATACGGATGCAAAAACCACTGGCTATCGAATACAATAAGTACAACATCTTTATTAATGGGAATTTCTACTGGTCCGGGACACCCTTCAGAAGGAAAGAACTGAACATTTTTTTCTTTCATCAGGTTTACATAGGCTTCCTGGCGAAGAAGGCGTTCCCATCCGTCGACACTGCCATTTCCCCAATCGTGATTGCCGGGGATCATATAAACATGTGCCGGCGTATTGGCGGCTACAGCCATTTGCGAATCCAATACTGTGCGGGATAAAGTATATTTTACGTTGGCTTCATCGGGCAATCCAAACTGATACAGGTTATCGCCCAGGTAAAGAATGGTTGTTTTTTTATCGGGGTGCAGGTAATTTCTTACAGCAGAAGCTACGGGATGTTGGCCGTTTATTATGGCGCCTGCATCTCCAATTAAAATAATGCGGGCACTTACCGAGTCGTCAGTTTGGGCATATGTTGTAAAGTGTGCCAGTAATACAAAAAGGGCAAAAGCAGATCTCATGTTTTCACTTTCTTATTATATTTAAAAAATAGCAGGTTTGCTACGCCGCGTTCTGCAGCTTCATTTGAAATGATCATGTCGCCGGCCGGAGTAAAAGTTATTCCCTCGGGTTGTTTGAAAAGACGGGGATCAACAGGGTAGGCTTGTTTGGCATGACCATTCCCGTCGGCTACTATCAGCAATTTGTTTACCGCCGACAGAATGTATAATTCACCTGTTACAGGATGAATAGCTGCTGCAGAAGGTTTGAATTTTATTTTATTTTCTCCCATCATATTGGCAATGGAAGTAACATTAATTGAAGAAGAATCATCAAAATGCTGATTGCGGGGATCAAAGTAAAAGACCGTTAGTGACTTCTTTTTATCTGCTTCGCAATCTTTACATATCAGGGTAAGTTTATACAGGCGGGGATCATAATACAAAATTTCAAACTCATTTCCTTTTGCAGGAAATGGCTGCTGACTTTTTATTACCTGATTGTGACTGTCGAAGCCAAAGGAGGTAATGTCGCCATTGCTTTTGAGCACATAAAAAACGGTATCGATCATGGTAAGATCTTCATAATCGCCGTCAGCTGAAAACTTCCACTTTCTGATCGGCTTGCCTGATGATGTTAAAGGAATTTTATATAACCAACCGTATTCATCGCCGATGGCGAATACGCTGCTGTCTTTGGGATAGAATGCAACGCCTGATATTTCATCCAGTTCAACGGGGAGATTGAGCAGGAAGGGTGTGTTTAAATTATATCCTTCGGGACTCTTATATACAATACCGGCTCGCTGTGAACAGTGATTATTGATTAATAAAATGCAGAAGCATATGGCATATACATGTTTGTAGAGCATACATAATGCGATATCGCATATGGAACTGTTCAAAATCTGATGCCATACTGATGCTTAGGCTTTTAGTTCATGTAAAACAGTAAGATCTCTGAAGTGTAGAAAAACTTCTACGGCGACTTTTTAGGCAATACGTTTTTATGATAATACTTACACGCTGGTTTTAAACCGCACTGATCACATTTCGGATTGCGGGCAACACAAATATACCGGCCATGTAAAATAAGCCAGTGGTGGGCTATATGAATAAGTTCGCGGGGAATAAGTGCAACGAGTTGCTTTTCGGTTGCCAATGGAGTTTTGGCGTTAACGGTAAGACCAATACGGGCCGATACACGAAAAACGTGCGTATCTACCGCCATATTAGGCTGCTGGTCAACTACAGAAGTAATGACATTAGCTGTTTTTCTGCCCACGCCGGGCAGTTGTACCAATTCATCCACCGTAAGCGGTACCTGGCCATTAAATTGCTCTTTCAGCATTTTGGCCATGCCGATCAGGTGTTTCGTTTTGTTGTTGGGATACGATATACTTTTAATCAGCGGGAACAGTTTGTCGAAAGTGGCTTTCGACAAACTATCCGCATCCGGATATTTTTCAAAAATAGCCGGTGTAGTCATGTTAACCCGTTTGTCGGTACATTGTGCCGACAGGATCACCGCTACCAGTAGCTGATAGGGATTGTCATACAGCAACTCGGTTTCGGCATCAGGTGCATGATGCTGAAAATAATCGATTACAAACTGGAATCTTTGTTTTCTAGTCATCCTGTTTCAGAATGACTGCGAATTTAAGGGAGTGGATTAATGTAGCCCAATGAATAATTAATAATTGATTCAATGTAAGGGCTGTGAGCCTGGCTGAAGTTTTTTAAGCAGTTGCAGAAGCCGTTTCACGGGCATATTGCATAATGTTCAGAATAACTTCCGGTCTGGGTGATTCCATGATCGCGTCCAGGTTGTGGGCCGAGGCTTTCAAAACTTCTAATTTTTCGCGAAGCGTCCAGTCTTCTGCCAATGCAGCTTCAATGGCTGCATTCATCTCCAACGAGGTTTCTTTGTACAAATAGCGCAAAAGGTCCTCTGGTGTAAAGAGAATAGTCATAGGCAAACCATTTATGTCCTTTAAAATTCCGAAAGAGTCAATTTCGGAGTCCGTCCGTGTTATAAAACGATATTAGGTTTCTCTTATTGTGCAGGAAATTGGATGGGAGAGCTGTAATTCGGTGGAAAGATATAAAAAGACGTTGAATGATGCAATAGAGCACATCGAAACTACTTATTCAGGCAATATGAACAAATCTTCATTGTCCTTTTTCATCCAATATTTCTCGCGGGCGTATTTTTCCAGCATGGCTGGATCCTGTTTCAGGCCGTCAAGCTCCTTTTTGGTGGCTTCGATCTGTTGCAGGTAATAATCGCGGCTTTGCTCCAGTTGCTTCAGTTCCCTGTGGTATTTGAAGTGGGTGGTAATAATATCGCGGTCGTCGAAAAACAGCAACCATACCGAAAATACCAGTACAGTTACAAAGTACTTGTTTTTAAGCCAGGAGGGGATATGGTCAAAAAGCTTCAAAATTCAAGTTTCAGGTTAATTGTTACAGATTTCCAGGTTACAAGCTGCAAGGGTTATACCATGATTCCCTGAAACTTGTAACCTGAAATCCTGTAACTATGCGTTATTTACCAAATTTAATTCTTCCTTTGGGATAAATGGCATTTTCACCCAATTCTTCTTCAATACGGATCAATTGGTTGTATTTTGCCAGGCGGTCAGTACGGCTGGCTGAACCGGTTTTAATTTGTCCGCAGTTCAGGGCCACAGCCAGGTCAGCGATAGTGGTGTCTTCAGTTTCGCCGCTACGATGGCTCATGATAGAAGTATAACCGTTGGTTTGCGCCAGTTGTACTGCATTGATGGTTTCGGTAACAGTACCGATCTGGTTTACTTTAATAAGGATGCTGTTGGCGATTCCCTTATCAATACCTTGCTGCAGGCGTTTTACGTTGGTTACAAAAAGGTCGTCACCTACGAGCTGGCATTTGCTGCCCACGGCATCAGTTAATTTTTTCCAGCCATCCCAGTCATCTTCGGCCATACCATCTTCAATAGAAACGATGGGATATTTTTTAACCCAATCAGCCCAGTAGGCTACCATTTCATCAACGCTGATGGTTTTGCCTGAGCTTTTATAGAATTTGTAGGTTTTTTTGGCTTCGTCGAACATTTCACTGCTGGCGGCGTCCATGGCAATACCTATTTGTTCGCCTGCTTTGTAACCTGCAGCTTCAATGGCCTGTAATACGGTTTCAATTGCTTCTTCATTGCTTTGAATATCAGGAGCAAAGCCGCCTTCGTCACCCACATTGGTGCTGTAGCCTTTCTTTTTCAATACAGTTTTCAGGTTATGGAAAACTTCAACTCCCCAGCGCAGTGCTTCGCTGAAAGAAGGAGCGCCCACGGGAACGATCATAAATTCCTGAAAATCAATTTTATTATCAGCGTGTACACCACCATTTAAAATGTTCATCAGGGGCATGGGTAAAATGCTGGCATTAACGCCACCCAGGTAGCGGTACAGAGGTAAATTGCTTTCTTCGGCAGCAGCTTTGGCAACAGCCATAGAAACAGCCAGCATGGCATTGGCGCCGAGCTTGCCTTTATTTTCAGTGCCATCGATCTTGATCAGCATCTCATCGATGTATGACTGCTTTACTACTTCAATACCAATCAGTTGATCAGCAATAATTTCGTTAACATTTTTTACTGCCTGCAAAACGCCTTTACCCATGTAGGTTTTTTTGTCGCCATCGCGCAGTTCCACTGCTTCGTGTTTGCCGGTAGAGGCGCCGCTGGGAACGGCTGCTCTTCCCATAAATCCGTTATCGGTATATACATCTACTTCTACTGTGGGATTACCGCGGCTGTCTAAGATCTGCCGGGCATGAATGTCAGAAATGTAACTCATGATTGGTATTAGTTTTTTGTTCTAAGTTTTTAAGTTCTGAATACTCAGCTTTGGGCTTACGGTTTTTCGGACCTGAGTTCAGCGTGCAAAGAAACAAAGTTTGCGTTACAATCTTCTTATCGGAATTTTATTTTTAGGGGAGGGGAGGGGGAAATAGGTAAATTCTATTTATCGTAGTCTTCTTTTTATGAAACTTTTAGCCCGCTTATTATGAAGAACAGCAATTATTTCAGTTGTATTGTTGTGGGGGAGACGATTATAATAAATAACATAGGGGAATTTTTTCAATAGCAGTCTTCTATAACTGCCAAATAACTGTTTATGCTCTTTATTGTCTTTTTGAAGAGAATCAATGGCTTCAGTTAATTCGAAAATGAAGTTTTTTGAAGCCACAAGAGATTGATCTTTTTACCACTTTTTTATATCATTGATATCAGTTTTCGCAGAGTCGGTAATTCTGATCTTCCATGGCATTAGTCAATCTTTTTTATTTCATCTTTTATATCATCCCAATTGTGAAACTTTTCCTCGCCCTTTTCTATTTTAATTCTACGTTCTTCCAAAATTTCCTTATGCCATTCCGGAATATCTTCATCTACCTGCAATAACCTACCTATAGCAAATAATATTCGCTCGTCATCTGTTTCCCGAATTGCTTCGATAAGTTGTTCTTTATCAATGTTTGCGGCCATACAATCCATTTTCTTACAATTACATAAAATGCCTGTCAATCAAAATTTTTGCCTGTTAAACTTCTAAACACCTCCTCCAGACTTTGTCCACCCGATTGCAGGGAAACAATATTGAGGTTGTGCTGCAAAGCCAGCTCGAGCAGCTGCCGACGGGTTTCCGTTACATCGGTGCAGATAAGTTCCCATTCGGTTGTGCTTATTTTATTGACCGATTGTACACTGCTTAACCGCTGTAACCATTCAGCTTCCAGAGCCTCTTTAAATGTTACTTTTAATATGTTGGTATTATCGGCCTGCGAGCGCAAACTGCTGAGCTTATCGTTGGCTACCAGCTTACCGCGATTAATAATGATCACGCGATCGCAAATAGCTTCTACTTCCTGTAATATGTGCGAAGAAAAAAGAACAGTTTTATTTTGCCCCAGCGCTTTGATCACTTCCCTGATCTCAATTATTTGGTTCGGGTCAAGACCGGTAGTAGGTTCATCAAGGATCAGCACTTCAGGATCATGAATAAGCGCAGCTGCCAGTCCCACGCGTTGCTTATACCCCTTTGATAACTGACCTATTCTCTTTTTGCTTTCAAGACTTAATCCTACCGTTTGAATAACGGCTTCAATACGGTCTTTTTTTATTTTGGAAGGAATATGATGAATATCCGCAACAAAGCCCAGGTATTCACGCACGTACTGATCGTAATAAAGAGGATTGGCTTCGGGAAGATAACCGATAGTGGCTTTTGCCTCAAGCGGTTGTTTTTTTACAGAAATGCCCGATACAATAGCCTCGCCTTCATCCGGCTGCAGATAGCCGGTAATGATTTTCATGGTAGTGGATTTACCGGCGCCATTGGGACCCAGAAAACCAACGATCTCTCCCTTATTCACTGTAAACGTTACATGATCGATCGCTTTCTGCTCGCCATATAGCTTGGTAAGATTGGTGACTTGAATAGACATAGTCGCAAATTAGCTAATTTTCACATTTGGCTATTGCTATTTTCGAGTCGGCCGTACCATAATATAGCAGCCACTTATTATTAAAATGCACCAGCGCTTCTATAAAACAAACCCTGTTCACCTGGCCGGTAATTTCGTATGGCTTATCGGGTTTTATAAAACAGGTATCCATTCGCTGCAATACCTGTGTAGGATCATTTTTATTGATCAGAACCTGCGAAGCAGCATAGGTGCCTTCAGGCAGACTGCTGTCGCCGATTGCAGGAATATTGCGGCCATTATATAGTAATACAATGCCTTTGCCGGTTAGCATGGCCGGCGGGCCCGACTCAACAATATCACTATCGAATTTTTTGGGTCGCGGACCAAGTACAATTTTTATTTCAGGAATGTCTTTGGCATAATGGCGTAATGGAATGCCTGGTTTTTCACCAGACCCATACAATACAGGCGTCCAGTTGATCAGATCATCTGAAGTAGCCGCCCAGATATTTACGTCGCCCCAGTACATCCAGTATTTACCATTGATCTTTGCAGCAGTGATGTTGCCATTATTATATTTCGAAACTATGGAGCCCGATTTTGACCATGTGTTCAGATATTTGCCATTAAAGGCTTTGGCAAATGCAGGCCCATGTTTGGTCCATTGCAATAAGTTTTTAGAAGTAGCAACCATTAAACGGGCGGTATGACCATCGTAAGCGGTATAGGTCATGAAATAAGTGCCGCTGCTGTCCTGTACAACACGTGGGTCTTCGCAGCCACCTTCCCATTCATATTTCTTTTGTTCATCGGGTGCCGGATAAAGCACCGGTTGTGCATGTCGTGTAAAATGAAATCCATCATTACTTTCGGCTAGGCCAATGCGGGAAGTGCCGGCGTATTTGCCAATGGAATCTTCGGCACGATATAACATTAATACTTTTCCGTCTTTTACTACTACCGCAGGATTAAATACGTCTTTTTCTTCCCATTTAACTTTTTGCTTTCTGATGGGGCATATAAATTCACCATTGCCTGGAGTAAGAACAGGATTAACGGAATCGATTTTTACAAAGGGAAGAAGAGCCCATTCGTATGTTGATGAAGTGACTGCAGTGCTGTCTTTTTTTTCTGAATTATTCGCTGCCGGGTGATTGTTGCAGGCAATAAGTATAGTAATAAGTGCAGTATAGTTGGCAATCGTTTTGAGCATAGCAAAAGATGAGTTTACTTTTATTGAACTCTCTTTATAAAGATATAAAACCCGGCGTGCACAGGCCGGGTTTTATTTTAGCGTTTATCTTTGAAAAATGTCCTTTACAGGTTATCGTATTCATACAATGGATCGATATGTGTACCGGCGGGCATTTCAAATACAGGTTTAATAATGCCGTCTTTTAAGCCGTATACCCATCCATGCAGGT
>Ga0207667_10004457_pt1 | contig 17141 bp, 15 predicted proteins | sample KBSCornC52_FD_184301 | JGI IMG/M metagenome (GOLD analysis project Ga0207667, IMG submission 184301) | Corn rhizosphere microbial communities from Kellogg Biological Station, Michigan, USA - KBS Corn C5-2 (SPAdes) (version 2) | ecosystem: Host-associated > Plants > Roots > Rhizosphere > Soil ...
CGCGCCCGAGCAAGTGAAGCGCAGCGACTTCGGCCGCGTGATGGCCGAGTTTTGGGCCGACGGCCCCACGTCGGAGACGCCCCCCGGGCACTGGAACGTGATCGCCAACGACGTGGCCGACGACCCGCGCTTCGAGCGCCGCCTGTTCGGCACGGGTCCGGTGCTCGATCCGCTCGCCTGGGACGTGCGCGCATACCTGGCGCTGAACGGCGCGGTGCACGACGCGGCGATCGCGGCTTGGGAGCTGAAGCGCAAATACGTGACGGGCCGACCGATCACGCTGATTCGTTACATGGCCGAGCACGGCCAGCGTAGCGATCCGAGTCTCCCCTCGTACGACCCAGATGGACTACCGTTGATCGACGGATTGATCGAGCTCATCACCGCCGAGAGCTCGGCGCCCGGACAACGGCACGAGCACCTCGCGCGCTACGTTGGAGAAATTGCAGTGCGTTCCTGGCGCGGCGAGCCCGGAAACCGCACCACGCAGATCGGCGGCGTGGGCTGGAATCTGGGCGTGGAGTGGATTCCGTATCAACGCCGCACTTTCGTCACGCCCGCTTTTCCCGGCTACCTGTCGGGACACAGCAGCTTCAGCCGCGCGGCGGCGACCGTGCTCGCAGGCCTGACCGGCTCGGATTTTTTCCCTGGCGGCCTCGGCAGCTACTCGTTCCAACCGGGCTATCTGTTCTTCGAGTACGGCCCAACCGCACCCGTTCGCCTGGAATGGGCCACGTACTACGACGCCGCCGATCAAGCCGGCCAGTCCAGGCTGTGGGGCGGCATTCACGTCTCCGCGGATGATTTCGACGGCCGGCGCGTCGGCGCGCGCGTCGGTGCTGCGGCGTTGACGCGCGCGGAGCACTTTTTCGGCGCTTCACCGCCGTGAGTCAGACGGAGCGCGCTCGCTTGCCCGCGCCTCGCCGCGCGCTCACCTGTGCCGCCAAAAGCCCACGCCCCCAACTCTGGGCCCCGATCAAAGTTTAGGTTTTTGATGGTCACGCGCTACGGGTCACGGCGGCATAGCCTTCGGCGGCGCGCTGCGGAGGAGAATTCACCACCGAGCCGCAGAGATCACGGAGATCACAGAGAGTGAACGGGGATTGAGGTCGCTCCTGAGCGCAGCCTTTCGCCGGCTCATTGCACCGCGCGATACCGACGCCGCGGTGCACCGCTCACCACCCGAGCGCCGCGCGGCCACTCGTGCTCACTTCGGCAAAAGATCGAAAGCACACCGCCCAGCGTAGCAGCGCGGAGTGGGTGCAACGCACAGATTGTCGCCCGGGGGCGGGCACGACTCGCAATCCATGAGCGCCATTTGGTTCAGCGTGTCGAGCAGCAACTGCGAGGCGGAGCTCGACACGGCAATCGCATCACATCCCGGCGTGCAGCGATTGACCGACGCGACCGCCGTGCAATCGCTATCGACCTTGCACGACAGCGAATGATATTTCTCGAGCACCTGCTGTTCGGTCGTGGCGTAGTTCGCTTGCCCGGATCGGCAGACCGCGGACAGCGGATCCTGAACGCAGCTCGGACAGCAGGCTCCATTCACGAGCTCAGCGTGATAGCCCGCGGGGCACACGCTCGGATCGCACGGGCAGATGGGCTCCGGGACGCACTCGGCACAACAAGCGCCCGGCTGCTTCATCAGCACCTGGCCGACGCCGCAGCCGATGTTGATGCAGCCCTGCATGCAGCCGCCGCTGCCGGCCTGCGCAGCGCCGCCGAACGTTGCTCCGGCGCTGCCCGCCGCGCTGCCTCCGCCCGCGCCGTCGCTGATCACGGCGCGGCCGCCGCACGCGCTGGCGAGCCACGCGCCCGCGGCGAGCAGGTTCAACCCGAAGATCTTCGTCGCGAAGCGATGTTGCATGCGTGTTTGTGACCCGCGCCCGTCGCTCACTCTAGCACTCGGCGTGCGGCCGCCGTGCTCAAAACGCGGGCAGCCCCGGCAGGCCGCCGCCAGCGCCGCCGAACCCGCGCCGAGCTGCAGCAAAGGCTTGGGAATTCGGCCCGCGAGCGGCAGTCCGCGCGCGTGCTGGCGCGCGCTCAAAGCTCGTGGCTAATTGGCGGGCGACGATGGGCTCCAAACGCAGCGCCGGGATTCTTCTGTATCGTGTTCGGCCGGAGCTCGAGGTGCTGCTCGTGCATCCGGGCGGACCGTTTTGGAGCAAGAAGGATGACGGCGCGTGGTTCGTGCCCAAAGGCGAGCTCGAGGGCGACGAAGAGCCGCTCGCGGCCGCGCTGCGCGAGTTTCGCGAGGAGCTCGGGCATGACCCGCCCGCGGGCGAGCCGCTCGCACTCGGTAGTGTGAAGAACAAAAGCGGCAAGCTGATCTCCGCTTGGGCGCTCGAAGGCGAGCTCGATCCCAAGAGCGTGCAGAGCAATACCTTCGAGCTCGAATGGCCGCCGCGCTCCGGCAAAATGCGCGCGTTCCCCGAAGTGGATCGGGCGGATTTCTTTTCGCTGGCGCGCGCAGCGAGCAAGATGCACTCGGCGGAGCTGCCGTTTTTGGAACGGCTGCGTCAGCTGCTTTTGGGTTCGCCTGCCGATTCTGGTTGAGCCGCAGCGGTCAGCTTGGCGCGCTCCTGCCAAGCTTCGCTCAGCGCTTGCAGTAAGACGGGCGCGGGTTGCGCGCCGCCGATCGCGAATTTGCGATCGATGACGAAGAACGGCACGCCGCTCGCGCCGAGCTGGCCCGCTTCGCGCGCTTCATTGCGGACTTGCTTGGCATAGCGGCGCGAGGTCAGCGCCTGGCGCGCGCCGTCGGCGTCGAGTCCAACGCTCGTGGCAAGCTCGACCAGCGCGTCGAGCTCGAACACCGATTTTTTCTCGCCGAAATAGGCGACGAACAAGCGATCCCAGAGCGCAGATCCCCGACCTTGTTCGGTGGCCCAGGCGGCGAGTTCGTGCGCGAGCGACGTGTTCCCGACTTGGTTGTCGAGCACGTGGTACGGCGCGAGCCCTTCTTCGGCGGCCAGGGCGGCGACGCGCGCGGTGACCGAGTCGATCTGCGGATCGCTCAGGCCTTTTTTGAGCAGCATGCTGCGCACGCTTTCGGTCTGACCCTCGGGCGCTCGCTCATCGAGCTGAAACGAGCGATGCACGACTTCGATCTCGGCCGCGTGCTCGAAACGCGCGAGCGCCGCGCGGAGCCGATGTAGTCCAAGCCCGCACCACGGGCAGATGATGTCGCTCCAAACTTCGATTTGCATGTCGCTCCTGGCCGGTAGGGGAGAATAGCGCTTCGGCATAGCCTTTGCTCATTGTCGTGCGGCGCGCGATTTCACGCGCAATTCGGCCGCTTTGCAGGGTGAATTCGGCACACTTGGCACAACTTCGGGCGTCCGTGTCAGGCGCGGCGCTCGGGGCTCGGCATTGCGCGGAGCTCCCGGTTATAGTCCCGACTCGCGCCGAGCCTTCGGCTTGCCAGTCCTCAAGGAGAAAACGACCATGCGATCACGCAGAACAGCCATCGTCCCGCGCGTGCTTTGGGGAACCGCCGTTGCCGGCATCGTGCCGATGCAAGTCATGGCGTGCAGCTCGTCCAGCTCGGATTCCGGATCGGGCGGCGGCTCGAGCGGCAGCGGTGGGCAAGCTAACCACGGCGGCGCAGCGGGTCACGCGGGCAGCGGCAAAGGCGGCACCTCCACCGGCTTTGGCGGCTACATCGCGCTCGCGATCGGCGCGTTCGGTAATACCAGCGGCTCCGTCGGCATCGCGGGAACGAGCAGCAGCGGCGGCAATGGCGGGCACGGCGGAACCGAGGTGATGATGGGCGGCTCCTCCGGTGAAGGCGGCGCCGCGGGCGAATCGCCGAGCGGTGGCACGGGCGGCTTCATCGTGCTCGCAGCGGCCGCTTTCGGTAGGCCGTCGGAAGGACGACAGGGCTGACGCCGTGGACGTGCAGCTCACGCGCGCGCTCAGCAATACGCCGCTCGCCGACGTGCACGACGACGCAATTCGCGGCGCAGTCGGGCGCAACTCGCGGCCGATCCCGTGGCAGGATTTCGAGCGCGCGCGCTATCCCGAAGAGGCCCTCAGCCTGGCGCGCGAGCTGTTCGTCAAGCTCGCCGGCGGCGAGTACAGCGCCGTCGCGCTGTTCGCACAGATCACGTCGAGCCTGGCGCTGACGCAAGCGCCGATCGACTTCGTCGCGGCGTCGGCGCGGGTCAGCAGCGACGAGATCCGGCACGCCGATTATTGCCTGCGCATGGCAACGCTCTGCCAGGGCAGCCCGGTCACGGTGACCGTGCCGAGCGCCGCACTGGCGAGCGATATTCCGCACGCGCTGAACGTGGAAGAGCTGGATTTTCTGATGTTGAAGTACGCCGCGGTCGGCGAAACGCTGGCCGCGGCGCTGCTCACCGAGTGTCGGCGTTCGGCGACTGACCCGGTGCTGCGCGCGCTGTTCACGTCGATCGTCAGTGACGAAGTGCACCACGCGCGGCTCGGCTGGTATTACGCCAAATACCGCGCCGAGCTATGGTCGCCCGAGCTGCGCGCTCGGCTGTCGGAGCGCGTCGCGGGTTTCGTGGTCGGGATCGAGGTCGAGTTTTCGCAAGGTCGCGATGCGCCGGCGCACGCTTCCGCTGCAGCGCGCGCCTTGGGCGTGCTCGATTCGGTCACGCAGCGCGCGGCAATCCACGACGTGATGACGACCGAGATCGTGCCGGCGCTCGATGCGATTGGGCTCTCGGGCTCGGTGGCCTGGGACGAGCGGCGTCGCGCTTCCGCGGCATGAGCGCGCCGGGCTTTCCGCTCACGCCCTTGGCTCGGCCGCTCAGCGCGGACGACCGGGACGCGCTCCGCGCGAGCTTGCAAGGGCTCTTGCTCTGGCAACGCGAGCTCCGGAAATGGCCGGAGTTTCCGGCAGCTCCCGATGCGACGCCGATCATCTCGCTGTACTCGAAAAGCGGCCTGTGTGGCTGCGCGGGCGTCAGCGACGGGCCGCCCGCAGAGCGCGTGTTTCGCGCGTTCGTGCAGGCGCTCGGTGACGGTCGCTTCGGCGGGCTCGGGCCCGAGGCGCGCGCCGAGCTCCGCTGCCAGCTGTCGTACGCGCGGAACGTGACGCCTTTGGGGCTCGCGCAAGCGCGGGCCGCGCTCGAAGTGTCGCGGCATGGCCTCGCCGTTGCTTCGAGCGGGCGTCCCATCACGCTCTTGCCGGACGTGGCGGGCGACAACGGGCTCGACGCCGAAGGCATGCTCGAAACCTTGGAGCGCAAGGCCGGCACGCCGCGCGCGAAATGGCCCGAGGGCGGCCTTTACCTGTTCGAAACCGAGGGCGTGATCGCACGTCAAAGCCCCGCACCTGAGCTCGCTCCCGATCCGATCGAAGCCGCCGCCGAGTGGCTCGCGCGGCGCGTCGATGCCGACGGTCAGGTCACCTTCGGCGTGAACCCGCGGACGGGCGAGAGCCATCAATTGTCGCCCATGTTTCACGGCCGCGTGGCGATCTTGGTGCGGGCGCTGTGCTCGCAGAAAAATGGCCGCGGTGCGGCGCTGCGCGCGCGCCGCTTCCTGTCCGGCGAGCTCACGCGCGCGCTTGCCGGCCAGCGCGTGGAACAATTTCCGGAAGAGCCCTCGGTCATCGCGGGCACGCTCGCGCTCGCGGCGTTGTGCGGCATCGAAATGAGCGACGCGCTGCACGCCTATGCGCGGCGCGCCGAGACGCGCGCGGTGCCGTGGCACGCCGCGCAAGTGGTGGCCGCGCTCGGTAAGCACGCGCCGAGCGAGCTCTGGCAAGCGTGTCAGCGCCAGCTCGACAGCGAGCCGTGGGCTCCTTGGACCGCCATCGCCGCCAAAGCGCGCGGTGATGGGCCGACGCTCGAGCGCGCTGCCGCGGCGCTGATCGCCGCAGTTCCGGAACATGGGCCACACGTGGGCGGGGTTGGCCCCGGCACTGTGCCCGAGCTCGCGCGCACCGCGGCGACGGTCGAAGCGCTGGCCGCGCTCGATTCGCCGGAGGCGCGTGCCGCGTGTCAACGCGCTCGACGCTTCTTGCTCGAGCACCAACTGCACGGCGAGCGCTGCGCCAAAGCCGCCGATCCGCTGCTCGTGCACGGCGCGTTTCCGCAGACCCCGGTCCACGATTTTCTGCAAATCGACGTCACCGGCCACGCGCTCTTGGCGCTCAGCGCGTAGGCCCGGGCGTCGCGCGCGGAGGCGCGAGCGTGGGCTCTGCGCGCGAGCTCTCCGTAAACGCGAAAAGGCTGGAGTTGAACCGCGCGCTCCCGCGGTCTAGCTTGGTCGATTCGAGGGAGATCCGATGAGTGCAATGTATTACTTGAGCCGCGGTGCAGCACCGGAGGGTCCCTTCGAAGAGGCGCGCCTCGTGCAAATGATCCAAAGTGGCGAGCTCACCCAGGGCGGCGCGTGCCCCGTGGGCCAGACCCAGTGGCAGGCGCTGAGTGCGTTTCCAGTCTTTGCGCAGGCGCTCGCCGCGCGCGCTGCCGGCGCCGCGGTGCCGCAGGGCTACAGCGCGCAGGCACCGGGCGCGCCGTATGCGCCGCAAGCCGGCTACGGCGTGCAACCGGCGGGTTACGGCGCGCAACCGCCTGGGCCGACCGCGCCGGGTTACGGCGCGCAACCGCCTGGGCCGACCGCACCGGGTTACGGCGCGCAGGCGCCTGGGCCGAATGCGCCCGGCTACGGCGCGCAAGCGCCGGGTCCGACTGCGCCAGGCTACGGCGCACAAGCGCCAGGCTACGGCGCGCAACCGAATGCGCCGGGCTACGGCGCGCAACCACCAGGGCCGACCATTCCCGGCGATGCGTCCGCGCCGTACGGCGGAGCGCCGACTGCGGCAGCTGCGCCGCCAAAAAAGAGCCGACGCGGGTTGCTGATTGCGTTGCTGGTCGGGATCTTGCTGCTCGCGGGCGTGGGCGCCGCGGTCGGCGTGTACTTCGTGTTCTTTTCGAGCGGCGGCGCGCCTGCGATCGCGGCGAGCGTGCCCAAAGATTGCGAGCTATTGCTCGAAGTCCCGAGCGTGCGCCGGCTCGTGCTCGATTTGCACGACGTGCAGTACCTCGACACCTCGCTGCGCGACGACAAGAAGGTGTTCGACGACAGCGCGAACTCGCTCGCCCAGGCGTTCGATATCTCGCCGAGTGACGCGACCTCGTTGCTGGTCGCTACGGAAACCTTCGGTATTTCCGCGCGTAAATTGGAAGCCACACCGGAGGGTGTGTTGGCCGTTGGTTTGCGCGACGACGATCCGGTCGAGGCGCTCTTGAAGTCGAGTCGCTTCACTGCCGCGGGCGCCGTCGGCCAGCACGGGCGGCGCTACTTGCTCACGAAAAAGGTGCTGCCGCCGAGCGCGAAGCAAGACGCCGTGTTGAAGACGCTCGCCAGCGCCGAGCTCAGCGCGACCGACAAGGAAGTGCTGGTCTGGTTTTCGGCGCAGAAAGTGTTGGCCGTCGGCAGCCTACCGCTGGTCACCGACTTGGCGCAGGTGCTCGAGAACGGCGCGGCTTCGATCGAACAAAACCCGGCCTACCAGGCCGCAAAAAAAGACTTCGAAACTGGCTCGCGCTCGAACGCTTTCCTCGATCCGGGCGCGCTTTCGAACGTCAGCGATCCCAAAGTCAAAGCCTTGATCGCTAGCTACTTCACGCCGGCCGGACCGCTCACCGGCTCGTTCAACGTGAAGCCCGCGGGCTTCGTCACCAGCATGGTCGGACACGTCACCGGCTCGAAACTGCCGCGCATGTCGGCTTACGAGCCGCCCCAGCCACTGAATTTGGCCGATCGCTTGCCGAGCGAGACCTTCGCGTATTTGGCTTTGACCACACAGAGCAAGCTCAGCGGCGCCGAGACCGAGCAGCTGCTACTCGACCAACTGGGCTCACTCGACGCGCACTCGCGCGCAGAAACCGAGCACGGACTCCGACAACTCGAGCAGCTATTGGGCGTGAGCGCGGCCAAGCTGCTCGACGGCGTCGGTGGCCAAGCCGTACTGGGCGTCGCCGCGAGCACGGACACCGCGATCGACCAGCTGAGCAGCGGGCCCGCCGCGGCCTCACACTTCAACCTGACCTGGGTGCAAGAGCTGAAAGACGACTCGGAGTACAAAAAGCTCGCTGCGCAGTTGAAGTCCAAACTGCTCCCTGGCCTGCGCGAGGTCACGGTGAGCGACGCGGGAACCGGCTTCGACATCGCGCCGCGCGGCACCCCGCTGCCCATCAGCCTGCGCCTGCGCTTCCTCGACAAATACTTGTTCGTGACCGCGGGCTCGAATGCGCTCGACGATCGCGCGCTCGCGGCGTTCTCCAAAGGCGAACACACGCTCAAAGACGACGCCGCGCACCAAGCCTCGCTCAGCGCGCTGCCGAGCACGCAGCACTTTCGGCTCTGGCTCGACACGGGTCGCATCGTCGACACCTTGCTCAAAAATCCGCTGCTCAAGGCGCGCTTTGCCGAACAAGGCCTGGCGCTCGACAAAATCACGCTGAGCGGCCCGAACCGCGTCGTGAGCGCGCTCTCGATCCGCAGCGAGGTGCAAACCGAAATTTGGACCTATCGCATGGACGCGCTCAATTTCCAGGCCCTGGCGCCACTCGGCGTGGGCGCGGCGGCGCTCGCGGGGGGATTGCCGGGGTTGCCGGCATTTTGAGCGGAGCGAGCGCTGACGGGCGGAGTGACGTCCGCGACGCCGAAGGCTGGGCCGCACTCCGGCGTAGCGTGTGACCATCAAACCCAAGTTCGATGACTGAGCGATGACCGTCGAGGCTGGTGACGTACCCGGCTGATCCCCGTTCCGGTGAATACCTAATTTGCTCGGACCTTGGTATCGTCCGCAGCATGGCCGATTTGATCAAATATGCAGAAAATGGGTTGCTGGTTGAAGTGACGCGCACCACGAGCGCGGTGGCGGTCAGCAACTCCCAAGCTCAGCAAGCGGCCGTGAAGCTCGAGGCAGCGGTCAAATCGATTGAACCGCTGCTCCGCGCGCTGCAAGAGACCGCACACAAGACACTCGCTGAAGCGCACTTCAAAGAAGCAGAGATCAAGCTCGGCTTGTCATTCACAGTCGAGGGCAACGTGTTCGTGAGCAAGGTCTCCGGCGAAGCGAACCTCGAACTCAAACTCACCTTCGAGCAGGCGAAGAAATCGTGAGCCGATGGCGCGAACTGGGAGCCCATTGTCCGCGACGGGCACGCCCTAAAGTGGGCGGGTAACATGGCGCAACCGACGCAGTTCTCCATCGTTCTCATCACTTCTGCGCAAGCGGGCATGCGCGACTCCGGCTCCGGCTTCGTCGTCCACAACGACGGCGAAGCGGGCTACGTGGCGACTTGCGCGCACGTCGTGCGCGGCTGGGACCCCGATTGGCTTCAGGTCAACGGCGTGAAAGCCAGCATCGTCAGCGACGGGAGCGCACAAGGACTCGACGTTGCCGTGCTGCGCGTACCCGAACTGCGTGAAGCGAGGCCGCTGCAACTGAAGGAATTCGTGCGCCCCGGCGCCTCGGTATACGGCTACTGCTTCAAGCACTTGTACGGAGACGACTACGTGCGCAGCCGCGCCGAAGGCAAAATCCGGCGATTATTGAGCATGCAGGGCAAATCGGCGCAGCGGTCGGTCGCGGCGTGGGAAGTGGTGGCCGAAGACGGCTCGAGCTTCGAACCCGGCAACAGCGGCTCGCCGTTGATTGAAGCCAAAACGCATCGGGTCGTGGGAGTGCTCAGTCACGCGCAACAAGACGGTCGAGCCGGCATCGCCATCTCGCCCGAGGCCATTCGCCGAGCGTGGGCGCCCTTGCAACAGAAGGGCTTCTCCGCGCCCGCGTGGTTCGAAAGCGCCGATGAGGTGCTGGATCAATCGTCGCAACGCACACCCAACCGCAGCGGAAAGTCTTCGCCGCTGCCACCGCGGCCCGGCCCAATTCACGACGAAGAAGATCCGCAGCGCGGCCGCTTCGGCGGCAAGAGCGAGAGGGCCGGACGAAAACTGTTACCAGTCGTCACGGACACGAAAGACCCGAACTACTTCTACGTCGACTTCGTGGTTCATTCGCTCGACGGCACGCCGATCGAGCCACCCGCGCGCTTCTTTCTGCACGACTCGTACCCAAAAAACGTGATCTCTCAACCGCGCGCCGAGGAAGGCGGCCAAACGATCGCGCTCCGCGACGTATACGCTTACGGCGCCTACACGGTCGGCTGCCAAGTGCGGGACAAATCCGGCAAATGGATCGAGCTCGAGTACGATCTCGCGCGCGTCAAAGGCTTACCCAAGCGCTTTCTCGAGCGCTGAACACGAGCGCGGCGCGCGACCGATCGCGGGTGATTCCGACACGCCGGGTGGAAATGACACGCCGAGCTTCGTCGCTTCGAGGCGCAAGCGCGCTGATTTTGCGCAACTCGGCGACCATGATTTGCGGCATGACTAGTGCTTACCGGGGCGCATGCCGCACAGCGAAACGTACGAATCCCTCCCGAATTCGCTCAAAGCTCATTCAGCTGCCGAACGGCGCGAATGGGGCTCGAAGGAGCTTGTCGATCGGCGATCCTCGGACTCCAAGCAATTCGGCGAGCTCTTCCGCTCTCCGGTGATGTGGAACCTGCTCTTCGTTCCGGCGCTCCTGGCGCTCGCCGCCGTGATTTATATGCTCTCGAATCTCCATCCCGGCCCAGGGCGAGTCCCGGGCGTGGGAGATAGCGCTTCACCCAACGCACAGCCCGGCGACATCGGGCGCGGGTGAGACCATTTGGGGTGTCGGCAATTGAGCGGAGCGAGCACTGCGGTGAGGGAGCGACGTCCGCGACGCCGAAAGCTGGCCGACACGTCACGGCTCATTCAAGCGCGAATTACGGGGCCCGAGCTGGCGATTGTACGAATTCACGGCTCCCGCGTACTTGCCGTCGGCGCCCAACGCGAAACCAACCGAGAGGCCGAGTGACGCGCCGCCTGCCACAAAATACGGCCAGGACTTTTGATTGTTCATCGCTTGCGCGGCTCCAGTGCCCAGCAAAATACCCGCTCCGACACTGGTGATCAGGGTCCCCACTTCCAGCGCCTCCGCCGTCTTGGTATCGTCGGCAGACTCCTCCACCTTCTTCAGATTGTCCTTGGCGTCTCCGCGATCGACCCGATGCCCGTGCTGATAGAACTGAGCCCACCCAACCCAATTGCCCGGCCTCACCTCGAGCGGCGCGTCGGCCGACATTTTGGGCGAGGCCGCGCACGCCTGGATCAGGATTGCGATGGCGCACGTGGCGCCGCATTTCTTGAAGTGGTTCAACACGATGTCTTGCTGCACTGGAAGGGACTCCTGCGTTTCGTTTGTTTCACGTGAGCACGTTGCGACGGATCGCCCGCTCGCCGTTGCTCATCGGCTTAGAGTCGCGATCAGTTGCGCATCTTTGTGAAGCGCGCGCAGGTTCTGATGAATCAAGGCGATTGAATGTCGCCGTCAGCAGCCGCCGGTTTCCGCCACTCTGCTCGAGCCGCTCGAGGTCGGGGACAACGAAGGCGCTCGAATGCGTGCCCGCGAACTTCCTTCATCACACCCGCTCAACTGCGTCTTCCAAGGATTGCCTAATTGCGATTCACCGACACCGCTCCCAAATTCAGAGTGCCACTCACTCCGGGCTTCTGCACCGGCATTAGGCACCCAATGAGTGCACACGTTGAATTGGCGCCTACTGGTGCTCGCCGCGCGTCATTGCGTCGCGCAGGAGCGATATGGCCCAGCGCGGTTGCAAGAGAGCGATGCCGTTCTGCACGTGCGCGTCGCAGATCACGAACCACGTCAGAGGCCCGCGTTGCTGACACTGAGCGCGCGATGGTCCCGATCCATCGGGTTCTGAGTCGCGATTGGCGGGAGAACGCCGTACGCTTCGTCGAACACGATCAGCGCGCGCAATTTGTGCATGCCGGGCAGCGAGCGCCCTCGTGCAGCGTGAGCTACTCGCCGATGAATCTACTCGGGTGCGTCGTTGCTCGGTTGCTCGGAGTTCGCAGAGCTCGCGCGTGGATCTACTGCTCAAGTCAGCCTCAACGCGTCGCGCCATTCAGCGCAGACTCGAGCTCTCGCTAACGTGGCTGTTGAAGATTACCACCTTGGCTGTAGTCCTGCTCCGAAGCTACAAGTGAATGCGCGGAATTTCCAAGACCTCAGGAACGAACGCATGCTTCATCGTTTTAAGATGAAGGTTCGGTCAGTCGCGTTTGGCTTGGTGGTCGCAGTCGGAGGAACCGGAGCAGTCTGCACCATTGACGGGTGCAGCAGTCAGAGCTCGGCCAACGGCGGCGGTGGCATGCAGGGCACGGGCGGCAGCACGAATGCGATGGGTGGGAGTGGCGGAGCGGCCGTCGGCGGCTCAGGCGGCGCCGCGACCGCATCGTGCGACAACATCACCGCGTGCGGCGGCGCCGTGCCCGGCAAGTACACGGTCACCTCGTCGTGCTTGAAGGTGAGCGGCCAACTGAACCTTGCTGACGCAGGTCTCGATCCGCAGATGTGCAAGTCCGCGCCCATCACCGGCACGCTCAGCGTCACGGGTTCGCTCACTCTGAATGCCGACTCGACCGTCCAGGACGGCACCATGACGACCGGTGACGTTTCGGTTCAGCTCGACGCAGGCTGCCTGAACCTGTCCGGCACCAAGATCGACTGCAAGGGTGGAGCGGATGCGATCGACGCGGCCGGGTACAGTATGGTCAATTGCACACAGACCGCCAGCGGTGGCTGCAGCTGCACTGCCAAGATGGATCAGAAGGGCACACCGGGCTTCGCATCGCCGACGCCATCGACAATCGGTAACTTCTCGGTCGCTGGCACTAAGCTCACCCTGACGACGGATGGTTCGCCCGCCGACTACGACTACTGCGCGTCGGGCGGCACGCTCAAGCTCACCCCGAAGCCCGCTGCTCCAACGGTCGTTACCGGAAGCATTGCGCTCTCGACATCGGGCTCTAACGGCGGTGCAGGTGGCGCCGGCGGCGGCGGTTCGTCCGGCATGGGGGGTAGCGGCACAGGCGGCTCCGGCGGTGGTAGCGCGGGATCCGGAACCGGTGGCTCTGGCGGTTCTGGCGGCAGCGGGCCGGCGGATCGTCCGTGCGACATCTACGCAGCCGCCAACATGCCGTGCGCGGCCGCATACAGCACCGTCCGGTCGCTGCGCAAGGCTTACACCGGTCCGCTGATCCAGGTCAGAAATGGCAGCAATGCCATGAATCAAGGCACTGGCGGCATGCTCAAGGACATTGGCCAGACGCCGGATGGCTACTTGGATGCTGCGGCCCTCGATGCGTTCTGCATGGGCTCGTTCTGCACGGTAGCCAAACTCTACGATCACTCGGTCAACGGCAATGACATCGCCCGCGCTCCCGCGGGCAATACGGCCGGCGGCTCCACGGGCGGCGAGGACGATTACGAGTCGACGATTGGCACCGTGAAGAGCCAGCTCACGGCGGGCGGACACAAAGTTTACTCGCTGTACATGGCCAAGCACGAGGGCTACCGCACCGCGCGCGGCGTCAAAGGCAAGAACATGCCGACGGGACAGGTTGACCAGGTCATCTACGAGCTGGCCGATGGCACCCACTTCGGCGAGCCGTGCTGCTGGGACTTCGGCAACGTTACGCCCGACCCCAAGATGTACGCCGACATGAACACGTTGTTTTTCGGCAAAGCATTCTGGGGCAATGGCGCAGGCTCCGCACCGTGGTTCATGGCCGATTTCGAGGCAGGCGTTTGGGCCGGCGGCTCGAACCCGGGCGATCCCGGTTGGGGTGCCCTCAACGACACGCACCCGCCGAATCCTATGGATCCGTCGATGGCCAGCGCGAACTTTGCGCTGGGCATGCTGAAGACCGGACCCATGGCAGGCAAGAAAGGCAAATGGGGCCTCTTCGCCGCTGACGTCTCGACGGCCACTGCAATGGCGACAGCCTTCGACGGCGAGGAACCGAAATCGATCAGCAACGCGGGTGGCATCGTGCTCGGCGTCGGCGGCGACAACAGCAACAATTCGTGGGGCACCTTCTTCGAAGGCGCCATCGTCGCCGGCTACCCGACGACGGCGACCGACACCGCCGTCTTGCAGAACATCAAAGCGGTCGGCTACACGAAGTAACGACAACGCCGCGCGGTTTGCGCGTTCCGCCCACTGCTGGCTCCGAGTCGGCGGTGGGCGTGGTTTTGTGGAGTTGATGTTCGGCTGACTACGGCGCGACACTGTTACGACGTCGCGGTCGCACTCGGCGTCACCGAATAGCTTCCACCCGGTTGCGCGCCTCCCGGGAGCCCGATCGCTAGGGAGCTGAGCACGTTGCCGCCGGCGCCTAGAACGCCGCCAAGGGCCGACCCGCCGGCGCCCGATGCTGTGCCCGTGAATGACGGGTTGCTCGCGAAGTAGCCGAGACCCTCTGCGACGAACCCGCTCGGATCCGTGTAGTTCACGGGGTTGTTGAATACGTAGCTATACCGATTCAGTCCTTGGCTCCAGAATGGCGCCTGCACGATCGGATCGGCTGACATGAATCTGCCCGCGAGCGGGTCGTAGATCCGCCCTTTCATGTCGGTGAGGCCCATGTCGCCGTCTTGCTCTTGCCCGGTGAACCCGATGCGCGTCAGCGCGGGGGTTGTGGGGTTCAAGGGCATGCCGAACGGGGGCTGCTCCCGCGGGGAATGGCGTGGGACGGCCGGTCGTGCTCGGGCGGCTGCGCCGTCCTGAGCGCGACCGTGGCCCTCTTAGCCGGGCGCGGCGCCAAAGCCCGCCGCGCGCGGCTGAGGGCATTGCGACGCGAGCGCGCTCCGTGCGGCTCGGACGCGAACGCGGTTGGTCGCGGCGCGGGCTTGTTGTCGATTCGAGTCATGCGAGAGGCGCACGCGCCGCGCCAGCGCCGCGTATCACGGCGTGATCCGGCGGGGCGCTGTCACGCCGCCTACGCCAATGGCGGCATGACTCGAATCGACAACAAGCCCTTGTTTCGCAGCAACGGCGCGCAGCGCGCGGTGCTCTTGGCGGTGCGGGCGCGTGACATGCGCCACGTCCCTACCAGTTCCGAAGAGCTCCTTTGGCAAACGCTCCGCGCATGTCAGCTTGGGGTCGTCTTTCGGCGTCAAGTTCCCTTACTCGGTCGCTTCATCGCTGACTTCTATGCGCCGGAAAGGCGCCTCGTGATCGAGGTCGATGGAGGTTATCACGGCCAGCGCGCACGTGCTGACAAGCGCCGCGAAGCGGTGCTCAGGCGCGCGGGGTACCGCGTACTTCGCATTCGCAATGAGCTCGTGCTCAATGAGCTTCCGGCTGCGCTCGAGATGGTTCGTGCCGCGGTCTGGCCGCGCTGAATCAGCACGGCATGGACCTGCGTGGACCAGCATGCAGGCATTGTGCTCAAGCCTGGTTGCCGCCTATCCCCCGCGCCGCCCGCTCAGCTCCCGGCGCCGCGGGCTGAACGGTTACTCTCGATCAGCTTTTTTCAACTCTCCTGGCTTAGTTTGTCTTTGAACGCCTCGCGGATTTCGTCATAGGTCTTGCCTCGCGTCCCATCTCCTTCTCAGCATTCCGATTTTATTTCCATTATCTCGCCAGTTGCCGTTAAAGGATCCGGGCATGACCCCATCATCTGAACTGATGGATCGAAATTCAGGTTTAGGATCGAGCGCATGCCCGATGGTCACATCGAACCCGTCGTCGCTGTCAGCGAATTGATGCTACTCCCGCTCCGACCATGGCTCCGATCATCGCAAGGCCGCGCAGCAGTAACTCATGACGACCACGGTATCGAAGTGCGGTCAAAATCAGGCTCAGCGTCGGTAATGTCAGAATCAGCGTCGCCTCGGCAAAAACACCACCCGTCCCCTTGCTAACTGCTGTCGCATATATGACGAGACCGCCACAAAAACTCGCGCCCCCCAATAAAGCCCAATGTTTCCAAAATTGCTGTTGATAAGACCTGAAACTGGCCCTGATTAGCGGCAACATGGCCACGGCCAGAATGATCACGATCCAGGCTGCGTGCCTACCAACGTAAAACCGTAGGAGATCGCCAAAGTTGATACCCACTACCTCGGAGACCGCCAATGCAGCGAGCAAACCCGCAGTCCCGGAAACAAACGCTATGCCTGGACCCTTCGCCAGCCGCGAAACGCTAGACCAAAATGTGAGAATGGCAACAAAGTGCGTAAAAGCTGCTGCGTTCGCGAGGCAACGGGATCCAAACGTTACCTCGAGGAAGGGGTCGACCGTCGTTTGGCGCGTGTAAACGAGCACCGAGAGTAGAAGCAGCGAAATTCCCATCGTCATTTCAAGTGCAACGCGGCTCGTACGCGAGATTTCCCGATGCATTTGGTTACTCCACAATGAGCTTGCCGTACTTCGTGATAAGCGCAGGTTTTGCCCAGAATTTCCACCAAGGTCGAGCGTTGTCCATAACGGTCGTCGTTCTGGTGCGTCCGATCAGAGCCTTAATCTTGTCCCAGCCGTTAAGATCCTTGCAGGCGATGCAACCAATTGTATTCCCTGGGCCATGCAGGCGAAAATGATCGCGCCCTGTCGGCTCGTGCACGTCGTTCCTCGGTTTCGCGTCGACCGCATCCAATCGGTATTCTCCGCGAACGGACGGCCGCGATGAATCGCGAGCCGCTTCCTGCGCGAGTATTTCCCAGGTGCCGTTTGGTATCGGATCGCCATACGGTTTCCCACCGGAACCAACGTCGACCACAGCCTCCTCTTTCGTGTCGTCATCGGTCACTGTTAGCTTTCCCGTCTTTCGGTTGTACCTGCCAGTAACTTCCGCGAGCGCACCCCGCTCGGGATCGAACAGACTTGGACGTTGGCGCTCCTGCACCACGGCAAGTGGCCCCCCTTGGTTCTGCCCCTTAGCCTGAACAGTCTGCGGTGTAACCGCGCTGGACTTCGCGGTCGCACTCGGCGTCACCGAGTAGCTTCCGCCCGGTTGCGCGCCTCCCGGCAGCCCCATCGCTAGGGAGCTGAGCACGTTGCCGCCGGCGCCTAGAACGCCGCCAAGTGCCGAGCCGGCGGCGCCCGATGCTGTGCCCGTGAATGATGGGTTGCTGGCGAAGTAGCCGAGACCCTCTGCTACGAACCCGCTCGGATCCGTGTAGTTCACCGGGTTGTTGAACACGTAACTGTACCGATTTAGTCCTTGGCTCCAGAATGGCGCCT
>Ga0207667_10004458_pt1 | contig 17134 bp, 14 predicted proteins | sample KBSCornC52_FD_184301 | JGI IMG/M metagenome (GOLD analysis project Ga0207667, IMG submission 184301) | Corn rhizosphere microbial communities from Kellogg Biological Station, Michigan, USA - KBS Corn C5-2 (SPAdes) (version 2) | ecosystem: Host-associated > Plants > Roots > Rhizosphere > Soil ...
CGTGAGCGTCGGTTTCGAATCACGCTTGTACCTCGTGGAATTTCCTGGCGGCGTGGAAACGGACGCTCACGTACCCACCGAGCAATGCGTGGGCTACGTGCTCGAAGGCCGCTTCGCTGCTGGCTCTGGTGACGAACCGACGACGCTGAAGCGGGCGGGCGAGGGCTTCTCCGTCGTGCCGAATCTACCTCACCGTTTTCAGAACGTGGAGCCGGGACACCCCGTACGTCTTCTGCTCGCGGGCGCATTTCGAGAAGATGAACCGCTGCTTCGGGGAGTGCCCGATGCAACGGGCTTCGCTCCTGGCACTGAGCACTCTGCGGCAGAGCTCGCCTTCGCGCCAGCGAGCGGCCCGGTAACCGCGGTTAAGCGCGCACTGCTCATACAGCGCGAAATCGCCGACCTTCCCGGCCGAGAGACGCGAATTTATCTGATCGAGTTTCCTCCCGCGGCGAGCTCAAAGCTTCACCTCCATACGACGCCGGGCGTCGGCTATGTGCTCGAAGGCAGTTTCGAGTCGGCCTTCGGCGACGAGCCGGCAACGAACAAACGCGCCGGCGAAGCTTTCGTCGACTTACCCGGCCAGCCACACCATTTCAAAAACGCGGACGCGACTCGGCCGCTGCGGTTCGTGGTCGCCGGCACCTATCATCGAGACGAACCGCTATTTCAAGAGCTCGAAAGCGGCATCAAAGCGAGCCCCGCGCCCTGAGCCAACAGTCGGACTGATTGAACGCTGGCGGACCGCGAGCAGGCGCGGGTCCGTCTCATTGCGTCACTCGAGCGATGGGGCGGATCGTCGCTTCCACGCGCAGCTGATTCTTCTGCTCGGGGGGACTCTGAATCAGCTCGTTCAGCTTGCTCTGGACAACGTAGATCGTTTTGTCTCGGAGCACCGCCGTGGTGGGGTAGACGTCCCCGAGCGGCTGAACGGCGCTCAGCTTGGCGCTGCTCCAGTCGTCTTCGCTCACCAGCGAATAGGCCGCATTCGCCACTATGCTCGGCGTGCGGTTGGCGATCAGCACCAGGTTCTTTCTCCCGACGAGCGTCAGCCCATCTCCGCCCGCGAAGCGCTGGCTGATTGCAACCTTCGTGAACCGGTCGGGTCGCGCCAACGGCACTTTGAACAGCACGCCGTCACTCTTTTTGATGACCAGCAGATAGCCGTCGGGATGAACGACTAGCCCATTCAAGTTGATGCCTTCGCCGACGAACTGCTCGTCCCGCACGAAGATCGAGGCCACGCCTCGAGGATCGATCTTGTAGATGATGGGTGAGAAGCTGTCGCTGGCGTAAGCATTGCCCGCGGAGTCCACGGCAATCCCGTTCAGGAGGTGTGGACCCGCCGCGAGCGGAGCAAGGTCGACGTAGCTGAGCGCTTTGCCGGTTGAAAGATCGTACACGCCCACGGCTGCGAGCTTCTTCGGCCCGGCTGAAGAAGGCTTGATGCTCGCGCCCAGATCGGAATTGACCGCCCACAGGCGCCCTCGCTCGACATCCAGCGCGATGCCGAGGACCGAGCACAAGCGCGGATCGTCGACCAGGAGCGACGCGCTGCCCGAACTGTCTACCTCGTAGATCGCTCCTTCTCGGAACGAGCCCAGCAAGAATTTCCCGTCATTGCGGTTGTATTCGATCGTTTCCGGGTAGAGAGCCGCCTTTTGCACGGTAATCGCTGGTCCCGAGGCGTCGAGCGTGACGCGAGCCGCGCGGGTACAGCCGAGTGCACAATAGGCCAATGCGGCGACCGCGCTCGCCGTGTTGATGAACGACATCCTCGGAGTCCCTCGGTTTGGCGCGTTGAAAGCGGCCGCTCAGCGCGGCGCGCGTGGCGAATCAGGTCGCCCGTCATCCGACTTCGCCCACTCTTCGACGAAGCGTTGTTCGAGCCAGGTTTGGGTGGCGCGCACGTGCCGCAACTCCTGGCTCAATTCGAGGAGGCGCGCCGCATCCGGCATGGGTGTTTCTTGCGCGTCTGGAGTCCCTTGCGTTGCTTCGAGCAGACCCACCAGTTGGTGCTCGCGTTGTGCCAGCTCCGCCATGCGTTGGCTTTGCTCCGCCGCATCGGGACGCGGAGCAGCCGCTGCCCCGCTGGCTGAGCGCGAGTGAATCCACTGCGTCGGGGCCTGCGCAGTGACCGTAGTCGGACGCGCTTGGGCGATCTGAACCGTCAGCGTGCCGAGCGCGCCGCCGAGCAGCGTCAATGTCGCGATTGCGCCCGCGCGCCCGCGCCCACAGCGCGCCCAGTCAGCTGAAGCGTCACCGCCGCCAGTGAGGCGCGCGACCCGCGGCAGGAGCACGCCCCGCGAGCGAACCATGGCCGGTGTCATTATCGGCCGCTCTGCCCGCGACGCACGGGTCGCCACCTGCACCAGAGCGCGCGCGAGCGCCAACGGATCTCGAGTGAGCTCGACGGCGCGATCGTCGCACGCGAGTTCCGCGCTCCGGCGAAATGCGGCCGAAACCCAGTAGTTGACCGGGTGCAGCCAAAGGACCGACTGCATCAAACCCACGATCGGAAACCAGATCCCGTCTCCCCGTTCGAGGTGCGCGAGCTCATGAGCCAACACCGACTCGAGCTCCGGGGCCGCCAGGGTCGCGAGCAGCGTTTGCGGGATGCAGATCTCCGCCGCGCCGATGACCAGCGGACTTTCGATTTGCGAGCTCTCGGTCAAACGGACTCTGGGTAGCTCGAGCCGACGGCGCAGGCTTTCCAAGCACAGTAGCCACTTGGGATCAGTGGTCAGCCGCCGTGCACGAAGGCGGCGGCGGAGAAGCAGCGCAGCCACGAGGAAGCGTAGCAAACCAACCCCGGCGGCTCCCAAGCCACACAGCGCGAGGATTTCGACCGACGAACGTCGCTGAGCAGCTTGCGCCGCGAAATCCCGAGTGGCCGCGCTGTCCGACGCAGCCTCGGCTACGAAAGACCCCGCGGCTGAATGCGTGGGCACCGAGAGCACGGAGATTTCTCGAACGTACGGCTTGGTGCCAATTGCGCGCTCCACCCGCCCCGAGGCGGCGCCCGCCAAGGACGCGCTGAGAAATGGTCCGAACAGGGCCATCTTCCAACAAAGACTGCGCGCAGCCGAGGAGAGCGCGCGACGACGAGCCAGCAGTGCGGCGCAGAGCGACCACAAAACGGAGTGAGCCAGGTAGGTGACCGTCAGCGCCAGCCAGGGAACGGTCGCGCCGGGTGCCATGCCCAACCAAACGGACAGACGGAGCACCATGATCAGCTCCCTTTCTCCTTGATCAGCCGGCGCAGCTCTTTGAGCTCGTCTTGGCTGAGCTGCTCGGATTCCAGTAGTTCTGCCGTGAGGGCCGAGACGCGGCCGCCGAAAAATGAGCTCAGTACCCGCTGCAGCACGCTCTTCGCCGCCTCCTTCTGGCTCACCTTTGCGCGATAAAGAAACTGCCGACCGTTCTTACGGTGCTTCACCCAACCCTGCTTGCTCAGTCTTTGCAACAGAGTCGCCACCGTCGTCGGTGCAAGCTCTCGGTCCTGACTCGCGAGCAGCGCCAGGACGTCAGCAACGGTGCCCTCGCCGACCTGCCAAAGTGCCTTCATCACCGCGAGCTGCAGCTCCGTGAGCGTCTCCGTCGCCATGACTACAAGTGTCGTCGATGACCCGCACCTCCGTCAACTACAATCGTAGTTGATGATGGGCCAGGCGATCGCCCTAAATCCTAAAGCATCCGTTTCGACAACAAGAGCAGGGTGCGCGGATCGCGGACGCGCCGGCGAAGGCCGGAGACAGAGCCGTGTAGGTCGCGTTCGCCGATCCGGTGCGCGTGCTGCACGTCCACGTCGCGAACTTGTTCCAGCACCGAGCGTGCGAAGGGCTCGTCGTCCACGAGCACGATGAGTTCGAAATCTTTGTCGTTTTCGAGGCTGCGGCAGTTCAGGTTGGTCGAGCCGTGGATCGAAAAGCGGCCGTCGAATACGGCCATTTTCAGGTGATTGAAGTGGTTGCGGTACTCGTACACGTGGATGCCGCAAGTGACGAATCGCTCATACTCGTGCTCTTGCGCGTCCTGACTGAACGAGTTGTCGTTGTGACGGCCCGAGGGCACGATCAGCTCGACTTTGAGCGACGGATTGGCGGTCTTTGCGGCGCACAGCACACGGGCCAGCTCGGGATGATAGAGGTACGGGTTCTCGATGAAGATCGAGTGCTTGGCCTCGCGGATCAGACGTAGGTAGAGTTCGCGCACGCTGTTCGGCTGATCGTCCGGCTGGTTACTGTAAATCTCGGCCGTGCGGATCGCTCGTCCGCGCGTGGCGCTGTTCGACGGAGAGTGCGGCGTTGATTCGTAGTCGTCACCGCCGTCGAGCACCCAGCGCTCATGAAAATGCTTTTCCAGCTCGCTCACGATCGGGCCCTCGAAGCGGGTGAGGCTGTCGTGCCATTTCCACCACGGCTCCGGCAGGTGCGCGAGCTTTCGCTCTTGGCCTTCTTCTTGCGCGTCTTTTTCCGGGTCGAAGGGCACGTGAAACAGGTACTGCGCGCCGATGTTCGCTCCGCCACACCAGCCGCTGCGACCGTCGATCACGATCAACTTGCGGTGGTCGATGTGCATGTCGTCGATCTCGATCGCGCCGCGGATCTGCTGCGCAATCGAACGGAGCCGCGGGTCCGGCACGTTGACCTCGGCGTCGTAGTCGATGTTCGTGTCTCGGACCAAGACGCCGCCGGCGGTCAGCTGTTCGCAGAGCGGTTTCACGTCGGTCGGGTCGTATTGGACGTTCGGATCGTGCTCCATCATCTCCTTCTCGCCGGTCGAGAAGGGATCGCCCATGTGCGTTTTTTGGATGTTCAGTAGCACCCGCACATCGACGCCGGCCCGTGCCTTGGCCGCCAAAGCCGCGGCGATTTCTTCGCCGATCGGATCGCGGAAGAACAGGAAGATCGAGATGTGGATGAAGCGCTCGGCACCGGCAATGTCCGCCAGCAAGGCCGGTAAGATGCGGTGCCCGTCCACCAGCAACTCTGCATAGTTCTCGGTCACGTCCCGGCTACGATAACCGAATCACGCGATTTCCCAGTGTGTCGATATTGCGCGCGCAGGGGCGCGATGCGCGCGCATCGGCGCCCCACGAAGCTGCGCGAAGACGAAGCTCGCGCGCAAAGCTCACGCGCTCGGCTTGGGCAGCTCATCCAGCTCGAAAAACTCGCGGATTTCGAGCTCGCCTTCGCCCTCCTGCTCGCCGCCCGCCGCGAACGGAAAGCGTTTCACCCATTCAACGGCTTCCGCTTTCGAGGCCGCCTGCAAGATGAAGTAGCCGGCGATGACTTCTTTCGCCTCCGCAAACGGCCCGTCGACGAGCTTGAGCTGACCCGCTCGATAGCGGAGCTTTGCGCCGTTCGCAGTTGGTTTGAGCCCGGCAGAGTCCAAGAGCACGCCGGCCTTGTGCATCTCTTCCATGTACTTACCGGCGGCCGCCATGAACTCGGGCGGCGGCAAAATGCCGGCTTCAGATTGCGCGTTGCCTTTGATGATCACCATGAATCGCATGTTGCTTTCTCCTTTTCGAAATCTAACTGGTTGTGCGCGGGTCAGCGCTGCCCGCCAAGCTTGCCGCCCAGCCACGCGCAGGGCAGCGCGACCGCGACGAGCGCGGCCGGGTACCAAATCGGACCAAGCTCCGGCTTGCTCAGCGACACCGCCAAGCCCACGAGGCTCAAGAGCACGCCCACGCCACCGAGCAGCAGCGCAGTCCGCATCGGGCGCGTTACGGACAAGCGCGCGGCCAGCGCGCAGCCGAACACCGAGATCAGGCTGCGATAGCTGAGCGCGAGCGCGAAGAGTCCGGCGCTCATCGGCTTGCCCATGGCCGGAAATACACCGACCGCGTGCATGAGCCCGTCGCAGGCTGAAGAGAGCACGAAGATCGCGACCAGGCCGAGCGCCCCCGGGCCGATCCGGCGCACGAACTTGGGCCGTTCGGAGGTCGGCTGCGGGGCAGTGACGGCGCTGGTTTCGGGCTGAGCCATGTTCGCTAAAACTACAGATTGCATGATCATTTCTCCATTTGGGGGTGACTGAGTCAGGCTCGGTTTTCGAGCGCTTCTGCCCGGGCGACGAACGCCCACGGAGGTGATCGACAAGTTCGAAAATCTTTTTTTGGCCAGCCGTCGCCGCTCCGATTCCGCCTCAGCTCGTTGGCCGGGGGTTGCCGCCGTGGCGTGGCTGTCCGATATCGAGCGCTCCCCACTCCCACTCGAACCTGCCTCGGAGAATGCTCGTGAATATCCCCTTGAAGTATGCCGCTCTGCCCGTCTTCGCGCTCTCGTCTCTCATCGGTTGTGGTGGCGAAAGCCCGCCGCCCGCTGCGCCACCCGCGCCACCACCCGCCGCCGCTCCGGCCCCGCCGCCCGCGCCGGTGGCTGAAGTTCCGCCCGCTCCGCCGCCTGCGCCGAAACTGCAGCTGCAGGTGATCACCGGCTCGCCAGAGGGCTTCTTGGTCAACTCCACGCTCATCAGCGGTGACAAAGAGGCCGTGCTGATCGATTCCGAGCTCACGCTCGCCGACGGCAAGCGCGTTGCCGACGCGGTGACGGCATCGAAGAAGACGCTGACGACCGTGTACGTCACGCACTTCCACCCCGATCATTACTTCGGCTTCGTGGCCGTCAAAGAGGCGTTCCCGAACGCGAAGCTCGTCGCGCTGCCCGCGACCGTCGAAGAAATTCAGAAGACGTGGGAAGCCAAGGTCAAGCAGTGGAAGCCGTTGTTCCACGACGCGATTCCGGCGAAGCCGCTGCTGCCCGAGCCGCTGACCACTGATTATCTCACGGTCGATGGCGTGAAGCTCGAGGTCGTCGGCGCGCAACAGGGCGACTCGCCCAACAACTCCTACGTTTGGATCCCGTCGCTGCACGCCGTGATCACCGGCGACATCGTCTATGACGACGTCTTCCCGTGGACGGCCGAAACCACGCCCGATAGCCGCAAGGCCTGGGCCGGCACGCTCGACAAGCTGAGCGCGCTGAATCCGGAAATCGTGGTGCCCGGGCACCAAAAGGCGGATCACAAGCAGGCACCGTCGAGCATCGCCTTCACCAAATCGTATCTTGCCGCTTGGGATGAAGCGCTCGCCAAGTCCAAGAAGCCCGCCGAGCTGCAGGCCAAGATCAAAGCCAAGTACCCCGACGCCGCGCTCGACGTGATCGTCAAGATCGGCGCAGACGCCGCCTTCGCCAAGCCGGAGAAGCCGAAGGCGGAGAAGCCTGCCGCCGCGCCCAAGGCCGACAAAGCCGCAGCGCCTGCCAAAGCAGACAAACCCGCGGCAGCTCCCGCGGCGGCGCCGAAGCCCGCAACGCCGGCTCCCGCGAAGAAGTAGTTGCCCCAACTCGCAGGTGCTCGGCTGCCGAGCAGCCTGCGCGCCTGCGGTCTTCCCCAAAGCCGTGCTCGTGGCCGAAGCGGCCACTGCGCGCGGCCGGGGAAGACCGGCGCGGCGTGCGCTGTCAGCGCCGCACTCCTATCAGCGCAGCGTTGCTTGCAACGACCGAGGCCGCTCAAAGGTAGCTCAGCCACACCGAGCGGCTGAGCGCCTTCTTGCGTGCGAACCAGCGACAGAGCGGGTAAAGTAAGACGAGCGCGACGAACCACGCCGCGTACGCCGCCCACAAGCCGAAGCCCGGACTTCCCGCGTGGCCCGGCGGCGGCTCGAGCGCGGCCTTGCCGAAGCGATGAATGGCGATCGGCAGCGCGCTAAAGCGCAGCAGATACAAATGCGCGATGTAGAAAAAGAGCGGCACGCGCCCGAACAGCTCGAGCGGCTCGAGCGCGCGCGAACGCATGGTTTCATACGCGCGCAGCAGGAGCAGCGCCGGCCCGAGCGTCATCAATAAATAGCAGAGCGACGGCGGATACTTTTCGCAGTTCAGCCAAGAGAGCGCACTGAACACCGGACCGCGCGGCTGCACCCGCCACGGCTCGGGATTGCCGTACAAATTCGTGCCGCGGAGCACGAGAAACAAGAGCACGCTCGCCAGGCCGAGCCGCAGCAGCAAACGCTGGCGCTCCGCCAACGGCAGCTCGAACACCTGACCCAGCCCGAAGCCGAGCGACATCACGCCAATCCAGGCCAACACCGGATAGGCTACGTACACCGTGCGCGTGCCGAGCTTCAGTTCACCGGGCTCGTGCAGAAAATGCCAAATCGTTTTCGGTACGCCGGGCAGCGACAGATGATCGACGAAGTCGAGCGCGTTGTGCCCGACCACGATCAGCACGCCGACGGCAATCACCGCGCGCACGGGCAAGAAGCTGAGCGCCGACAACGCGAGCATCGCCCAGCCCAGCGCCCAGATCACCTGCAGCACACTGAAGTGATAGAAGGGGTCCGGGATCCAGGCGAAGCGCACCACGGTGATCTCGAGCAAGATCAGCCACAGCCCGCGCGTCCACAGGAAGCGACGCGTCGACGCAATGCCGTGCTTGCGCGAATGGAGATAGGCCGCGGTGCCCGCGAGCAGCACGAACACCGGCGCGCAAAAGTGCGTGATCCAACGCGTGAGGAACAGCGGCACGGTGGTCGTCGCCAGGTTCGTCGCGCCGCCGCGCATGCTGACGAAAAAGTCGCGAGCGTGGTCCAGCACCATGAGCACCATCGCGGTGCCTCGCAGGACGTCGATGGAGCGGGCTCGTTCGGCCATTTGCCGCAAACAAGCCCGAATTGTCGAACAAGTAAAGCCCACACCCGGGCTCAGCGGCGCGTGCTGGCTCGGGCGGAGCGTGCTTTTGTGCACTGATTTTCGGCGGGGCGCGCGAGCGGATTCGCCGCGATAATGCTAAGGAGCGGGCGCAATGTCGTCCGCGCCCGCACTGCCGACCGGATCTGGTCGAGCGCGCATTCGCTTTCCGGCGGAGCTGCCGATCTCTGCGCGCGTGGCGGATATCGCGGCGGCGGTCAGCGCGCACCCGGTGGTGATCGTGGCCGGCGCGACCGGCTCGGGTAAGACCACGCAGCTGCCAAAGATCTTGCTCGACATGGGGCGTGGCACCGACGGGCTGATCGGCGTGACGCAGCCCCGGCGCATCGCCGCGACCAGCGTCGCGCAGCGTGTGGCCAGCGAGCTCGAATGCGAGCTCGGCCAGGAAGTGGGCTACCAGATCCGGTTCGAGGAGCGCACGAGCCCGCGCACGTACGTCAAATTCATGACGGACGGCATTTTGCTGGCCGAAATTCACGGCGATCGTTTGCTCCGCCGCTACGACACCCTGATCATCGATGAGGCGCACGAGCGCAGCTTGACCATCGATTTCTTGCTCGGCTGGCTGAAACGCATCTTGCCCGAGCGCCCCGATCTGAAGGTCTTGATCAGCTCGGCGACGATCGAGACCGAGCGCTTCTCGGAGTTCTTCGGCGGCGCGCCGGTGATTCAGGTCGAGGGCCGCACGTTTCCGGTCGAAGTGCTGTACGAGCCGCCAGAACCCGAGCTCGACTTGCCGGAAGCGGTCGCCAACGCCGTTGCCAACGTCACTTCACTCGATCCGCGCGGAGATATCTTGGTGTTCTTGCCCGGCGAGCGCGAAATCCGCGAGACCGAGCGCGAGCTCGCGGGCAAAAAGCTGCGGCATACCTTGGTCCAACCGCTCTATTCGCGCCTGTCCGCGGCCGAGCAGCGCAAGGTGTTCACGAGCATCCCCGAGCGGCGCGTGATCCTGGCCACGAACGTGGCCGAGACTTCGCTGACCATCCCCGGCATCGTGTACGTGATCGATACGGGCGTCGCGCGGCTGTCGCGGTACGAGCCGCGCACGGGCACGACCAGCCTGCAAATCGAAGCCGTTTCGCAGGCCAGCGCCGATCAACGCAAGGGCCGTTGCGGGCGCGTCCGTGAAGGCATCTGCGTGCGCCTGTACGGTGAAGACAGCTTCGCCGCGCGCCCCGCGTTCACCGATCCCGAGCTCAAGCGCACCGGCTTATCCGGCGTCATCTTGCGCATGAAGGCGCTCGAGCTCGGGGACGTCGAAGAGTTCCCGTTCTTGGATCCGCCGCAAGGCCGCGCGATCGCCGAGGGTTATCGCGTGCTGCAGGAGCTCGGCGCGCTGGACGACGAGCGCAAGCTCACGCCGCTCGGCGCGCGCTTGGCCCGCTTTCCGGTCGACCCGCGTATCGGCCGCATGATCCTCGCGGGGGACGAGCAGGGCTGCCTGCCGGAAGTGTTGGTTTTGGCCGCCGCGCTCAACATTCAAGATCCGCGCGAGCGGCCGCGCACAGCCGAGCAAAAGGCCGACCAGCTCCACCAGCGTTTTCGCGATGAACGCTCGGATTTTCTGGGCTTACTCAAGCTCTGGGCGTTCGTGCGCGAGGCACAGCAGAAGGGCATGTCCGAGCTGCGCCGCGTCTGTAAGGACAATTTTCTCTCGTTCTTGCGCGTGCGCGAATGGGCCGAGGTACACCGCCAGCTTGAGGACGTCGCGCGCGAGCTCGAGGTGGAAGGCGCGCGTGCCAAGCGCGGCGGTCGCGGTGCCCCGAAGGCGAAGGTTCCGGCCGCCGAGTTCGAGACGCGGCTTCACCGCGCGCTCCTCAGCGGCTTGCTGTCGAAGATCGGGCAGTGGAATCCGGAGCAACGGGTGTACATCGGCGCGAAGCAAACGCGCTTCGCGCTTCATCCTTCCTCCGCGTTGGCCAAGAAGCCGCCCGCTTGGGTGATGGCGTTCGAGCTGGTGCAGACGAGCCAGCTGTTCGCGCGCACCGCCGCCAAGCTCGATCCAGAGTGGCTGGATGAAGTGGGCCAGCACTTGCTCAAGCGCAGCTACTCCGATCCGCATTGGTCGGAAAAATCGGCACGCGCGAGCATCAAGGAAAATACCACGCTCTTCGGTTTACCGGTGTTCCGTGGCCGAAGCGTGGATTACGCGGCGGTGGCGCCGGTTCGCGCGCGGCTCATGTTCCTCGAGCACGCGCTGGTGCGCGGCGAGTACCGCACGCGTGGCGCGTTCCAAGACAAGAACCGCGCGCTCTTGGCGGAGGTCGCGCGGCAACGCGACAAAGCCCGGAAGAGTGATCTCTTGGCCGACGACGAGGCACTGCTCGCGTTCTTCGATCGGCGCGTGCCCGAGCACGTCAACAACGGCAAGAATTTCGAAGCTTGGCGCACTCGCGCAGAGGCAGAAGATCCGAACGTGCTCTGCCTCGAGCTCAGCGACGTGCTCACCGCCGAAGAGCAGCTCGCTCCAGAGCTTTACCCGGACAGCATCCACTTGCACGGAGTCGAGCTACCGCTCAGCTACCGCTTCGATCCGTCTCGGGACGACGACGGCATCACGCTGTCCCTGCCATTGCCGCTCTTGCTCCAGCTACAGCCAGGCGAGCTCGATTGGACGATTCCGGGTTGGCACGAGCAAAAAATCTGCGCGCTCTTGAGCGAGCTGCCGCGCGCGCTACGGCGTGATTTGGGCTCGATCCCCGAGCTTGCCCAGACGGTAGCGAGCGAGCTCCACCCGTTTCAAGGCCCGCTCTTGCCGGCGCTCGCGCGCGCGGTCTCCGCCGCGGCCGGCGTTCACGTGCCCGAAGACGCATTTCGGCTGGACGCGGTGCCGCCGTTCATGCGCCTCACCTGTCGCTTGATCGGGGAGGGTGGTCGCACGCTCGCCGAGAGCCGTGACGTGGCCGAGCTCATGCAGCGCTACGGCGCGGACGCACGCGCGGCGTTCGCGCAGAGCGCGCCGCCCGCCCGCTGGGAGCGCACGGGGGTCACCAGCTGGGATTTCGACGAGCTGCCGGAGTTCGTGCTGCGGCGGATCGCGGGCGCGGAGCTGCGCTCGTATCCGGCACTGGTCGATCGGCGAAAGTCGGTCGATCTCTGCTTGCTCGAATCCGTCGACGGCGCCGAACGCGCGACGCGGCTCGGCGTCCGTCGCTTGCTGGCGCTGGCCGCGAAGAACCCACTTTCGGCGTTCGAAAAACGCTGCCCTGCGCCGTTTCCGCGGCGTGGCGCATTCCTCGCGGCGCGCGCCGAGGTCGACGCCTTTCGTGAGCTCTTCCTCGCGCGCGTGGTCGAAGAGGCCTTCGAGTGCAGCGCGCCTGCGCCGATTCCGCGCACCAAGCCCGCTTTCGACGGGCTATTGGCGGCAGGCCTGCCGCGCTTGGCGGCGGCATTCAAGCGCGTCGAGCGCGCGGTGGCGCTCGCGTCCGGCGAGCTCCAAGCCACCTATCGCGCGCTCGACAACGCCGCCAAGCACCCGAGCGGAACGGCAGCCGGTGCCGAAATTCGCGCACAGCTCGAGCTGCTCTTTCCCGAAGGGATGCTGGGCGAAATCGAGCTTGGGCGCCTCGAGCACTTCCCGCGTTACCTGCGCGCGGCGCAAGCGCGGCTGACCCGCGCCGTCAGCGATCCGCGCAAGGACGCCGATAAGCTTGCGCCGTTCGCGCCGCTGTGGAGCGCGTTCTTGAACAAACAGCGCATCGTGGCGGACCGCAGCGCCGTGCGCGCGCTCCGCTGGTCATTCGAAGAGCTGCGCGTCGCGATCTTCGCCCCTGAGCTCAAGCCGGCGGCGCCGGTGACGCTTTCGAGCATCGAACTCCTGCTGTCGAGCTTGCGCTGAGCCGAGGGGGCGAAGCGGTGGCGAACGTCAAACTTCGGATCGAGCCCGAGCTCTGTGGCGCGATGAGCATCGGCACGGTGCGTGTGGTCAAGCTTCTGACGGAGCACTTGGAGCTCCGGCTCGAAGCCGCGCTGAACTACGTGGACCGCTGCGTATTTTCGGCGGAAGAAGTCGACATTCCGGCGCCCTCCGCCGAAGCCGCCGCGCGCTTCGTTGCGGCGGTTTCGTGTCTGCCGCCCGTGCCAAACGTCGTGGCCAGCGCCGGTTCTGCATAACGGATGCCGCGCCAGGCGACCGATGCTAGGTCTGCGCGCATGAGCTCCGAAGCCCTGGTGACGCCGCGCTCCGACCGCACGTTTTATACGTTCAACGCCCTCCTATCGACGGTGGCCGTCGCGTTCATCGCCTTCATCCTGCTCCGCGAGCGAACGGGCTCCGGCCCGGATCTCAGCTTCATGCCGGCCGTGAACGCGTGCTTCAACGCGCTCTCCGCGGTTTGCTTGGTCTTGGGCTACGTCGCGATTCGACGCAAAAAGATTGCCGTGCACCGCCTGCTGATGGTGACAGCCTTTGCATCGTCAACCATTTTTCTGGTCGGCTACCTGAGCTACCACTTCGTGCACGGTGATACGCATTACACGGGCACGGGGGCGATTCGTGGCGTGTACTTCGCGCTGCTCATCAGCCACATTCTGCTCTCTCTCAGCGTCGTGCCGCTCGCGCTGAGCTCATTTTACTTCGCGTTCACGCGTTCGTTCGTCCGCCATCGCCGGTTGAATCGCGTATTTTTGCCGATTTGGTTGTACGTGTCCGTGACCGGCGTGGTGATTTTCTTCATGCTGCGCTGAGCTCCAAACACGCCAACGCGGGGTTGGTCGCGTTGCCCCCGCGCACTGTGTCGCCGCCGAGCGAGCAAGCTTGCAGCAACTGTTTCGGAACTGTTTCGCTCGTTGCACGCATTCACGCGTTCGTTACAACGTGCTTGCGACAAACGGCGCGCGCTGAAACATCTCGTCATCCCGCAGTGGAGTCCGCACAATGTGTGCCGTTCCGCGCGCCGTGATTCGCGCGCCGCGGTGGAATCAGTCTTTGACAGAGCCCTCGCTGAGGGCGATGCTTTCGTATTGCGAACCGCTCGAAGGTCCGCGTTCGTGGTCAGCAGCGTGCATGCCGTCCGATAGTTCTCCCGACCGGCTTCCGAGCATCTTTCCTGGCGCGACGATCGCGGGGCGCTTTCGGCTCGAACGTCTGCTCGGTCGCGGCTCCATGGGCTCGGTCTGGCTCGCGCGCCACTTGAGCCTGGACGTCGACGTGGCCGTAAAATTCATCGATCCCGCGTTTCGCGATCAAAAAGATCATCGCGGCCGGTTCGCGCTCGAGGCGCAAGCGGCGGCGCGCATCAACAGCCCGCACGTCGTGAACGTGCTCGATTTCGGCGCGGAGGATTCAGGGCGTCTGTACATCGCCATGGAGTACCTGCAGGGCGAAGATCTCGGCAAAGTGCTCGATCACCAGGACGGCCGTTTGTCGCTCGAGACCACGGCACGCGTCGTGAGCCATGCCTGCCGCGGGCTCGCTCGCGCGCACGCGCTCGGCATCGCCCATCGCGATATCAAACCCGAAAACTTGTTTCTGTGCGGCGATCTCGGGGACGACGATTTCGTGCTCAAAATATTGGACTTCGGCGTGGCCAAAGCAGGCGACGACAATGTGGTCGATTTGGTGGCCACGACCGCGGGACAGCTCGTCGGTAGCCCGGCCTACATGAGTCCGGAGCAAGCTCGCGGTTCGCTCGACATCGACTTTCGCTCCGATTTGTTCTCACTGGCCGTAGTCGTCTACCACTGCCTCACCGGCAGCTTCGCCTTCGGCGGCGGTTCATTGACCGATCTGCTCGTCAATATCGTGAGCAAAGATCCCACGCCGCCGACGCGCTACACGCCCAGCCTGCCGCGCGCGCTCGACGATTGGTTCGTCCGTGCCCTCGACAAGAAGCCGGCTCGGCGCTTTCCTTCCGCCAAAGATTTCGCGCAGTCCTTCCGCATGGCCATCGGCCAGCACAGCTCGTCCGCGTCGGACTATTCGTCTTCCGGCACCAGCTTGTCGCGGACGATCGTCGATCTGACCCCGGCGAGCGACGCAAAGGTCAGCCTCGGTCCGGTGTCGCGCGCGCAGCGCGCCGAGCCGCTCAGCGCGGACAACCAAACCGCTTTGCCCGCCGTCGCGCAAGCGTTAGCGCAGGTCGCGGAAGTCCAGAACGTGCTCGGCGTGGCGCTGGTGAGCGCGGAGGGGGAGCCCGTTGCGCACCACAGCCCACCCGGGTTTCCTGCTTCGATCTTCGCAGACGTCGCGCAGCACATTCAAGCTTCGCTGGCCGCGTTCGAGAGCCTGGAAGCCTCGCCGCGCCAGGCGCTCGCGTTGTACTTCGAGAATGCCACGGTCTCCGTGCGTTGGCTCGCGGGCTACGCGCTGATCGTGATCGCTACCGAGCAGATCCACCCGACCGTGCTGTCGGTGAGCTTGAATGCGGCGGCGTCGCGGTTGCTCGCGCTTGCCCATCAGAGCGGCGGCGCCAAACTCGCCTTTCGCGTCACGAGCCCAAGCGTCTCCGATTCTGCTCTGAGCACGACCACGCAATCGGCTCGCCGCTACGTGATGTACCGCGGGCGTAAGGTGGAGGAATAGGCCGGCGCATGGATACCCTGATCAAAGACTTGAAGCCGGTGAGCGGCGTGGCCCTGAGCTCGGAAGACGGCGACGTGCTCGAGGTCAGCGGCGAGTGCGACGCGGACACGCTGTGCGCCGTCACCAGCGTGAGCGCCGCTCAACTGAGCAAGATCGGCGAGCTCCTGGCGGCGGGCAGCCTGGAGCGCTGGTACGTCGTGACCGAAGCCCAAACTTATTACGCCAGTGAACGCCCGCTCGATCGACGCCGCCTCGTGGCCGTCGGCGAGGCACTCAAAAGCCCCGAGGCGACGTCGAAAGGGCTGCACAAAGCCGCCCGCTGACTGGCAACTCAGGCCGAAAGTGCCTGCTCGAGCAGCTCGGCCATTTCATCGATCTCGGCCGGCGCGACACGCAGCGAGGGCATGAGCCGCAGCAGCTGCGGCCGCGGCGCATTGATCAGCAAGCCACGCGCAAAGCAAGCGCGGACGACCTGCTCCGCGCGCGCTTCGGGCAACACGAGCGCCCAGAGTAAGCCGCGCCCACGCAAGCCGAGGCCGCGCCTTGCGCACAGCGAAGCCAGTCGCTGTTCGAGATAGCGCCCGCTCCGCCGCACTTGCTCGAGGAAGGACTCACTGCCGACGATCGAAAGCACGCGCCGGGCGACCGCGGTCATCAGCGGATTGCCGTTGTACGTGCCGCCTTGATCGCCGGGCACGAAGCAACTCGCACGCTCGTTCGCGAGCACCGCCGAAATCGGCACACCGCCGCCGAGCCCCTTGCCCAGCGTGAGGATGTCCGGCTTTACGCCGGCCTGCTCGAACGCGAACAAACTGCCAGTGCGGCCCATACCCGTCTGCACCTCGTCGCAAATGAGCAAGAGCCCATGCTCGTCGCACAGCGCGCGCAGCGCCGCCAGATACCCCGACGGCGGCACGACCACACCCGCCTCGCCCTGGATCGGCTCGACCATGATGGCCACGGTCCGGGCGTGAATTTGCGCCCGAACCGCCTCGGCATCGCCGAACGGAACCTTGACGAACCCCGGCATTTTCGGCGGAAATAGCGCATCCCACCCCGGCTTGCCGCTGGCCGCCATCATCGCCAACGTGCGCCCGTGAAAACTGTTCTCGGTGGTGATGACCTCATGCGCGCCGCCGCGCGCGAGCTTTCCCCATTTGCGCGCCAGCTTCAGCGCAGCCTCATTGGCCTCGGCTCCACTATTGGCAAAGTGCACCGTGGCCATCCCCGCGCGCGCCGTGAGCTCACGCGCCAGCTCCAGTTGCGGCGCGTTGTGAAAGGCGGGACTCGCACTGATCAGTGTTTGCGCCTGCTCGTGCAAAGCGGCCGCGATCTCCGGCGCCGCATGCCCGAGCGCGTTCACCGCCCAGCCCTGCACGAAATCCAAATAACGAGCGCCCGTGTGATCCCAAAGATACGACCCCGCACCCCGCACCATGACCCGGTTCGGGCGGTCGGCGACGTGCATCAAATGAGCGTTGGCGCCGAGCGCACCCGGGTCGTCGAAATGGCTCAAAAGGTGCGGAAAAGTCGGGGAAATTGAAACACTATTCACGGCGGCTATCCTTTCGGGTGGCTCGCCAGAATTGCGCGACGTAACCACCCAGTTGCGGGCGGTTACGCGATTTACCGAGGCGACTTCGCTACGGCATTTCGCGCCCGCCGCAAATAGCGGCGCGGCGAGCGAAACGACGACGAGCGAAGATCGACATGGGGAATGCAGTATCGCTCTCCGGGGAGAGGGACGTCAAGGGGGTCGTGCTTTGGGGGACGCGCGGCTCGCCGAAGAGCTCGATTGTAAACGCTGGCGCCAGGTCAACGTTTGAGCAGCTTCGCGTGCGGGCCGACGCTAGTGAGCTCCCTGCGCCGCCTCGTCGTCGAGCCACTC
>Ga0207667_10004459_pt1 | contig 17134 bp, 9 predicted proteins | sample KBSCornC52_FD_184301 | JGI IMG/M metagenome (GOLD analysis project Ga0207667, IMG submission 184301) | Corn rhizosphere microbial communities from Kellogg Biological Station, Michigan, USA - KBS Corn C5-2 (SPAdes) (version 2) | ecosystem: Host-associated > Plants > Roots > Rhizosphere > Soil ...
GACCAATGCTCTGGCCGCTGCCGAGCGTGGTGCGCGTCTTACAGGACAATTACTGGCATTCAGCCGTGTGCAGCGGCTTGAAGTGCGGCCGGTCCACGTCGCACCGCTGATCGAGCAGATGCGGCCGCTCCTTCGCAATGTCCTTGGGCCGGGGATAACCAAGACATTCGATCTCGACGAGGCGATGATGCCAGTGATGGCCGATCCCACACAGCTCGAGGTCGCGGTGCTCAATCTCGCGATCAACGCCCGCGACGCGATGCCGGAAGGCGGCCAGCTTCACTTCGCAACCGTTCCGGTGAGCATCGAGAGCGATTCCGAGCTGGAGGATGGCGATTACATCGAACTCACCATCAGCGACACCGGAAGCGGGATGACGCAAGAAGTCGCAAGCCGCGCATTCGAACCATTCTTCACGACGAAGGAGGTGGGCAAAGGCACGGGGCTCGGCCTCTCAATGGTCTACGGAATGGCGCGGCAGTCCGGCGGTACGGCCCGAATCGAGACTGCGCCGGGCCGCGGAACAGCGGTGAAACTCTACTTCAAAGCCGCGGGGGAGAGCGCTCACGCAGCGGGCGCGGAAGGTCAGGATGACCCGGTCGGCCAGAAGCTGGAGCCGGCATCGGTGCTGGTGGTCGATGACGATGCTGACGTGCGCGGCTTCATCGCCGAAGCACTTGCCGACACCAGTTACCGGGTGCGCGACTGCGCCGACGGGCGGAGCGCGCTCAAGCTCTTTGCAGAGGAACGGCCGGACCTCGTGGTGCTCGATTATGTGATGCCCGAAATGTCTGGCGCCGAAGTTGCCGAACGCATTCTGGCCGATTGTCCGGAACAAAAGATACTTTTCGTTTCCGGCTACAGTGAGACCGAGGCGATCAGGAAGATTGCCTCCGACGCACCGCTGCTTCCCAAGCCGTTCCGCGCGGACGCCCTGACGCGCGCGGTGCAAAAGGCACTGGCGAAGGGGTAGCCTTCACACGACAATCGGATCGAGGAAAACGCCGCCCGCCTCGTGACCGCTAATCCAGTGGATTATTCCGCGGACCGCGGGCACCTGTGGCATCTGCAGGAGGATTTCTGCACCCACTTCGAGCTCGTCATCAGAGCGGAGCCGAAATCCATGCTGGGTCATGTCGATCAGCGTCACGTCGGTGCTGCAACCATCCGGCTCGACCACGACTGCCTCACAGTTGAGGGTGACCCGCCGTTCGCGCCCGCGGTCAATGCATGCCGCCAAATTCATACTCGTCGCCACTCCGGTCCCCTGGTCAAAACCGACACTGGATGGGAACCTCAGCAGCGTCCATCTGCGCCCGCGGGCGCAGCGGATCACCATTCTTCAGGATGTTATCAAGCCGCATACCTGCTGTCCGGGCAGGCGATTTGCGGCCGAGCTCACCCTGGCTGGTCCACGTCCGCGAACCAATTAATTTGTATCAACTTAATGCCGACCCAAGTGATCTGGTTGCGGCTCCGTTTACCGAAACACCTGAAAGCTGTGCGGGGCGATGGTCACCGTTTGTGGTTGCGCTCGGCCTCTGCGATCGATCCGGACAGTCACTGAGTCATCGCGATAATTCTCAACGATGAAGGCGCCGTTGTCGTAGGTAAACAGCGCGACGTGATCCGGAGCATCGATCTGCACCGTCTGATCGCCGAACAGATACCGCTTTATCCGGGTGATCATCGGCTGCGGCAAGTTGTAGAGGTCACCGAAATTCTCGGGCATTGTCCACAGATAAAGCGTTCCCTTCGAGTACCTGTTCATCACCACGATTGGAAAGCCCTTCGCGGCAGCTACTCCGCGGATGATCCCCCAGCTGTCGTTGGTGTAGAAGCGAACCTGCGGGAACAGGATCGGCTTGTCCTTGCCGGGCTCGGCAAGCTCCTTGCCGTTGCCCGCGCCGAAGCCATCGAAATACTGGTCAATGTTGACGATGTTCCCGGTCGCGTTCCACTCGGCCAGATCCTCGAACCCGTGCCCCTGTGTGGCCTTCAAGAAGCCGGACGTGACGATCACATTCGCTCCACCGTGAAGGCTCGCCTTGATCTTTGAAATGATGTCCGGATCGCTCGCCGCGGCCTCGGTCAGGATGACGGTGTGTGCCTGCGCCGGATAGGTGGGATAGAGCTCGATCGGGATTCCGAGGTTGCCCAGATAATTGTGGAGGAAATCCTCACCCGTCGCGTGGGGCGGCCTATAGCTTGCGATGCCTACAGGATTGCCCAGGCCGTCGAGCGCATTGTCTGCGATGTGCAGCGCTGCGTTGGCGGCAGCCGCCCAACCAGCGTTCGGATGCGCGACGGAGATCGCGTTCCAGTCGAAGCTGGAATGCACATTCGCCCACGGGCGGTCGCCGGCAATTGCGGGTCCAGGCTGCGCCATCGCTGACCACTCAAACAGCACGATCTGCGGCGCCTTGGCGAATTCCGTGTCCCAGAGCTGCTCGGCATATCGATCGATGCTTCGGATGCTGTAGGTGTCGACCCAGCCGCCGCCGTTGCCCCCGCCCGGGCGGATATTGTCGAAATAGCGGATGATCTCGTAGCTCTCATATTGCTGCAGGAGCTGGTCGGTGATTACCGGATCGCGGGTTTCGGTGCCGGTATAGATGCCGTCGAACATGTGCGCTTCTTCGGCGAGGTCGAATCCGCTTCCGTGGAAATGTTCGTACCAGTTGGGGAATTTAATGATTACCTTGATGCGCGGGTTCGTCTGCTTGGCGGGCCCCAGGACGAGGTCGCGCGCGGCCTCGTGCATCTTTTCGATGCGATAGTCGGTCCAGCTTCGGTTGCCCTTGGCGGCGATGTCGGCGTCGCTCTTGGTGTTATAGAAGAAAAAGTCGTCGAGGATCAGCTCGTCGAAGTGGCGAGCCATGAGCCGCGAGGCGCGCTCCGCGGTCGCGCGGTCGACGGGGTTCTCATAGTCCAGAGTGTTGAACTGCCCGCCCGAGGAACCGGCGTCGAAGGTCACTCCGCCGGCGGTTTCGATGCCCTTGGACTGGAATTCGTGCTTGACCGTTTCCAGCTGGGCATCGGTCGCGAAGGTGCGGCCGCGATATCCCTCAATATAGACTTTGTCGAAATCGAGTTGGGACGAAACGCGCGCGAACTCACGGTTGAATTCGGCCGGGTCGGAAAGGCGGATGGTGACGCTGACCGGAATGTAGATGGCGGCCTTGAAGTTGCGATGAGCGTGATGCGGCGCAGCCGGTGCGGCACCCGCTGGAACTTGGCTGGAAAACAGAAACGCGGCGGCGACGGCCGCGACAATACTCAGCGCTTTCACTCGAACCTCCCCCTAAGAGCTGGACACGCGCTAGCATGCGCCGAAGGCAGCGCAACCTCTGCTAATGGAAGTCGCGCGATTTTAGTTTGAGAACCGGTTCGCTGCGCGCGGTTGGTAGGCGCGCGGACCCCTCCGACACTGTTTTCGCAACTGCCCATTCGCGCGGGTCTGGCCCCTTGTTCGCGCCGTCGGCTGGCCCATGGCGGTTCGGGAATGGCATTTCGCCAATGCCGTGGAGCATCGGTGTCATGTCCTGCAGCTGTTTGGCAATCACGTGGATGACTTCGCCTTCGTGTTGAACAGTGCCGCGAATTTTCAGCAACGAGGCCGACATCACTGGGCGGCGGTGAATCTCGAACAGCCGCTGCCAGACGATGATGTTGGCGATACCGGTTTCATCCTCGATGGTGAGAAAGGTGACGTTTCCCTTGCCGGGCCGCTGCCGGATCAGGACGATCCCTGCCACTTCTATCCGCCGGCCGTCTTTGGTGCTTTGAAGATTGCCGCAGCGGACGACGTTCATCGCATCGAGCTGTGGTCGGATGAAACCGATCGGATGGGCGCGAAGCGAAAGGTGGAGCGACCGGTAATCCTCGATCACTTCGCGGCCGTCGCTCATCGGCTTTAAGCGAACAGCAGGCTCGCGCTCTTCCTCGCGTGCATCGGCGGCGGCGAAGAGGGGGAGCGTGCCACGGCCAAGCGCCTTCACCCGCCACAGCGCCTGCCGCCGGTCGAGGCCAAGCGACGCGAAACCGTCAGCTTCGGCGATCCGCTCAAGCGCGGAAACGGATACGCAGGAGCGGTTCCAGACATCCTCCACAGACCGGAACGGTCGATCGCGAACAGCGAGGATCTGGGCGGCGTGAACATTCGCCAGGCCCTTTACCATCCTTAGGCCGAGCCGAACCGCACGATACTCGCCTGACTGTTCCTCGATCGTGCAATCCCAGCGGCTCGCGTTGATGCAGACCGGGCGGACTTCGACCCCATGTTCGCGTGCATCGCGGACGATCTGCGCGGGCGCGTAGAAGCCCATCGGCTGCGCATTCAGGAGTGCCGCGCAAAAGATATCCGGATGATAGTGTTTCATCCAGGACGACGCGTAGGCGATCTTGGCGAAGCTCGCCGCGTGGCTTTCGGGAAAGCCGTAGCTTCCGAAGCCTTCGATCTGCTTGAAGGTGCGTTCGGCGAAATCGCGCTCGTAGCCGTTCTTCAGCATCCCCTCGATCATCTTGTCGCGGAACTTGCTGACTCCGCCGGTCGATTTGAACGTGGCCATCGAGCGCCTCAGCGAATCCGCTTCCGACGGGGTGAAGCCGGCGCCGACGATCGCCACCTTCATCGCCTGCTCCTGGAACAGCGGCACGCCCAAGGTCTTTTCTAGCACCTCGCGAAGATCGGGATTGGGATATTCGGCTTTCTCCTTGCCTTCGCGGCGGCGGAGATAGGGATGGACCATGTCGCCCTGGATCGGGCCGGGGCGGACGATCGCTACCTGGATGACAAGGTCGTAGAACTCCTTCGGCTTGAGCCGCGGCAGCATGCTCATCTGCGCCCGGCTTTCGATCTGAAAGGTGCCGAGCGTGTCGGCCTTCTGGATCATCGCGAACACGGCCGGATCGTCCTTCTGCAGATCCTCCAGTCCGTGGCGAATGCCCTTGTGCTCCGCCAGAAGGTCGAAGGCGCGCCGCATGCAGCCAAGCATCCCCAGGCCGAGCACGTCGACCTTCATGATCCTCAGTTCTTCAAGATCGTCCTTCTCCCATTCGATCACCCACCGGTCTTCCATCGCCGCCGGCGCGATCGGGACCAGCGCGTCGAGCCGGTCGCGGGTGAGGACGAAGCCGCCGGGATGCTGGCTCAAGTGGCGCGGGGTACCGATCAGCTGCCGGCTAAGTTCGATGGTGAGCGCGATCCGCGGATCGCTTAGATCGAGCCCGAGCTCCTCGACATGGCGGTCGGCAACGCCTTCGTTGGACCAGCCCCACACCTGGCCCGATAGGGCGCCGGTCACATCCTCCGGCAGGCCCAGCGCCTTGCCGACATCGCGGATCGCGCCGCGGGTGCGGTAGCGGCTAACGACCGCCGTCAGGGCGGCATGGTCGTGTCCGTAGGTTTCGTAGATCCACTGGATCACTTCCTCGCGGCGCTCATGTTCGAAATCGACATCGATGTCGGGCGGCTCGTCGCGGTCGTCGGACAGGAAGCGCTCGAACAGAAGCTTGTGCTTGATTGGATCGATCGAGGTGATCCCGAGCACGTAGCAGATCATAGAATTGGCGGCCGATCCTCGCCCCTGGCAGAGGATGCCCTGGCTTCGGGCGAAAGCAACGATCGAATTGACCGTCAAAAAATAAGGGGCGAAGCGCCAGCCGGCGACCAGCCGAAGCTCCTTTTCGAGGAGGTTCGAATATTCGCCTGGCATTCCGTCCGGAAATCTGGCGGTGAGCGCGGCGCGGGTCATCTTCTCGAGCGCGTGCTGCGGCGTGTGGCCGCTCATCACGATCTCGTCGGGATATTGATAGCTGAGCTCACGAAGCGAGAAGGTGCAGCGTTCGGCAATATCAGCGGTGGCGCGGATCGCGTCCGGATGTTCAGCGAAGCGACGCTCCATTTCCGCGACGCTTTTGAGGTGCCGGTCGGCATAGCGTTCGCGGCGGAAACCGAGCTCGTCGATGGTGCAGATGTGGCGGATCGCGGTGACCACGTCCTGAAGCATTCGCTTGTCGGGAGAATCGTAGAGCACGTCGCCGGTGGCGAGACTGCGCAGACCGAACCGCTGCGCCAGCCGGTCCAGTTCGTACAGCCGCACCGTGTCACCCGGGCGGCGGCGAAGACTCAGGGCGAGATGTGCACGGTCGCCGAAGATGTCGCGCATTTGCGCAAGCGCGGTTTGCGTGGCGCCATCAGCCTTGTCGGGAACGAGCGCGGCGACAAGGCCGTCGCTCCATTGGGCGACGTCCTCCCAGTGAAGGAAGCACTGCCCCTTCTCCCCCTTCTTCGGGATCGCGCGCTTCTTGCCGATCGTCAGCAATCGGGTCAGCCGCGACCATGCGGCGCGGTCTTCGGGCCAGACCAGCAGCGCATTCCCGTCCATCAGGTCGAGCCGGCAGCCGGCAACAAGACGAACCCCGGTGGTATCGCTGGCCACCATCGCTCTAACCAAACCGGTGACGGTGTTGTGATCTGTAATCCCGAGCGCCTTGTGGCCAAGCTGGGCGGCTGCCGAGAACAATTCCTCGCAGGAAGAGACTCCGCGAAGGAAGCTGAAATGACTGATCGCGTTGAGCTCGACATATGCTGACTGTTTAGGGCTCACCCGAACACCCCGTGGATGTACCAGCTCAAGTCGCCGGTGCGGGGGTCGAGGCCGTCGCCACGCCGGAACAGCCAGAAGCGGGCGCCGCTCTCGTCCTCGACCTGGAAGTAATCGCGAACCGAATCCGCTTCCCGAAGGGTCTTCCACCATTCGCCGTAGATCCGCTCCGGCCCGTCGGCCTTGCGGATCCGATGAGTCTCGCCGCGCCAGGAAAAACGGAGCGGCGGCTGATCGGGAAGCTCGGCGATCACCTTGCCGACCCGCTCCGGGCGGGCGAGCAGCCGAACCGGTCGCGGCCATTCGCGTGACCACCCTGCCGCGCGCGCCAGAGGTGCCGAGTGACGGACGCTGCGCTCGGGAACGTCGCTTTCGATCGAGCTCATCTGGAAGACTCGATGCATTCCGATGCGGGTGGCGATTCGATCTACCAGCGGCGGGAGCTCAGCTTCGCAATCCGGTTCAAGCGAAGCGACCTGCCGCGCCGCAAGTGGTTCCGACCGGGTGGCGATGAGCCGAATCGCCTCAATCCCGAAACCAGGCTCGATCTGTTCGATCTTCATCCGGAGCAGCGATGCGAGATGACCGGAATCGCGCGTTGCGCTTGCCAGCCCGATGACGATCGCCTGCTCGTCGCCATCGACCCGATCGCAGGCGAGCATCACCCGCCGTGCGCCGAGACCCTGCTGCTCGAGCGTGCAGGCCAGCATCGCAGCGAGATCGCCGATCACCTGCTCGATCGCTTCGGCGGAAAGAATTGGCTCCAAAAAGCGCAAGGCCGCTCTTGGCGCTTCCCGGGGAATGATCGGATCGAACGTCTCGGCGGAGCGGCCGAGCGCCTGATCGAGCCGAGCGAGCACATTGTTCCCGAACCGCCGCGCCAGCGGCCCGCGCGGCATCGCGGCAAGCTCCCCGATGGTGTCGATTCCGAAGCGGCGGCAGGCGTTCGCCGTCTCCTCGTCAATCCGGAGCGCCTGCGGTGGGAGCGGCGCAATCGCTGCGGCTTCCTCACCATTCGGGCAGAGCGCGATTTCTTCGGCAGCGAAGCGGGCGAGCGCGTGGGCGGCGCCAGTGGCACCCGCCACTGCAATACGCGCGCTGAAACCTGCGCGTCGGCAGGTGCGGAGGATCCGCTCGCACAATCTGCGTTCACCGCCGAACAGGTGCGCACACCCGCTGATATCCAGCCACAGTCCGTCGGGTTGATCGATCGCGACGAAGGGAGTCCAGCGCCGCGCCGCAAACAATGCGAGGCGCATCAGAAGAGCTCTGTCCGACTCCGGTTCGGCAGGCCGGATGTCGAGCCCCGGCACCAGCGCCCGAGCCTGGGTTAGCGGCATTCCGGGATGAAGACCGAGCGATCGCGCCAGCGGGCATACGGCCGCGAGCACCACCCGCTGGCCCTGCCGTTCGGTCGTGACCAGCGGCCGGTCAGGCGGCGGCGGTTCGGATCTGCCGGTCCGGTCGAGTCGCCGGAGCCACTCGATCGGGAGCATCGGCAGGAAGAGCGAGGCAACCCGCTTCATCCACTCCCTCCAAAATCCATGTCCCTGGCCCGCCGCTGCGCTGCCGGACCAGCTCCACTGACCAGCGCGGCCGCCCGATCCCGCTGACCGGCAACGCGCGCGACGGAGCGCAGCCGACCCGCCACCGCGTAACTGCCGCAGAGGGGAGGGCCAGCGGGTCGGCCCCGCTCTTGCGCCAGCGCCTCAGGAGCAGCCCCATCGTTCCGCTCGTCTCGGCAGCAAGCTGCAGCCGCCGCCCGGAGACCATCGTCATTCGTCCGACTTCGCCGACAACTCCGCCGAGGGCGCCATGCCGAAGCCCCTCCTCGACGATCGCAAGCGCTTCGTCGTCGTTGCCGCATTCGGCGTAGAGGAGCCGGTCGGGAGGAAGACCCGCCTGGGCGAGTGCCGGAGCGAACAGGTCGCGCCGCTGGATCACCCACAGCACTATTCCCTTCAGCCGGGCGGCAATTCCGGCCGTGAACAGTGTCGCGGCTGCATCGTCGCCGGGAGAACTCGTGGAGCCCCCGATCTCGTGCAGCGCCGCGACCGCAAGGCCGCCGCCGAGCTTTCCATCCACTGCGTCCATCCCGAACGGCAGCCGCTCGGTTGCGCCCATAGATCCCGAGGCCTCAATGGCCCGGATCTGCGCTCGAAGCGTCTCCAGCGGATGAACGGAATGGCTTTGCATAGCGACTCAGACGACTCATTTGTTCACTTTATGTTCCCAAGCTGAGCCAAGAGTCAATTGGATCGGGATAAGCCGCTACCCTTCTGTTTTCCTTTGATTTCCTAGTTTTGCTTAGCGACTCACCGCAAACAGCGGAGTCATTGTCACCACGCCTTTGTCGTTGTCGGCTGCGTGGCCCAGATATTCATCGATCCCGAACGCTGCCTCGGTACTCCGAAGCAGCGAATAATGATTGTACGGCGTCGGGTCCTGCAGGTGTCGCGGCCCGTGATTGGTGATCACAATCGTAACAATATGGCCGCCGCCGAAGTTGGCCTTGCTCTGCGGCTCGTAACCGCAGCAGCCCTGCGCACCGTGTGAGCGCTCGCCACCATTGTTCTCATCGAAGGTGACAACAATCGCCGTGTTGCCCGGATCGGTCCACACCTTCGAACGCATGATCTTGTCGACCAGAATTCCGACTTCCGCGTCTCCGCGCTTGATTACCCCTGCCGAATCTCCGCCTCTGCAATCTACCGGAACACCGGGTCCCTCGCTGCCGTGCATCTCGTTGCACTGGTTAGGGATGATCTGCGCGTAGTTGGGCATGGTGTCGGCGGCGAGATCCCGGCCCAGCTGGTTGAATCCGACGATGTGCCAGGCAAGCTCAGGATAGGGCTCACGGTTGATCGAGCGAAAGCTGACGAAAGCGTTATGCTTGGCCGCATACATTTCGTTCGGAACGCCGCGCGACGGATAATCCGAAACCGGCCAGCGCGGCATCAGCGAACCCGGAGCCGGAATATCCTCGAAATATCCCTTCCAGGTGAGGCCCTTTTCGGCCAGTTGGTCAATCAGGCTTCGCGCTGTCACGTCATGATCGGCGTAGCCGGGTTCGGCAGAATTCTCGCAGAACCGATCCTTGACTCCGGCATGGCAATAGAAAGCGTCGTCGTCGTGGATTCCGAAGGTGTCGCCACCAACCATCGCCAGGTAATTACCTTCGCTCGAATGGACCTCGCCGTAGAACTGGGTCGCGCTCCCATATTCGCTCGTCAGCCGATGGATCACCGGAGTCCACTGCGGCTGGCTCATGATCTGCTCATAGCCCTTGTTCTCCTCCACGATCACGAACACGTGCTTGTACAGCGGTATCGCCGATTGCGGGGCTGCGCACGCAGGGCCGGCGGCAGCCGTCGCGAATATTGCTAGTTCAAGACCGGCCTTGAGGGTCCAGCTCTTCATTTCCTGCGCTCCTGCATCAGGAGAGACGGGAGAGACCCCGTCGAATTTGTTCTTCATTGGAGTGGTGCCGCCTGCGTGACTCGAACACGCGACCCTCGCATTACGAATGCGATGCTCTACCGGCTGAGCTAAGGCGGCATCTCACGGAAAGCTTGGCACTACCGTTGAGCGGCGCCGCACTATCAGCCAGGCTTCGGCCCGGCAAGGCCGCGAGCGAACTGGCAAGTCAAGGAACAGGGTTAACGCTTTGGTAACTCCACTCGGCGATTAGTGGCCATTAACTAATGGGAGCAGTGGGGCCCTGTTGATGGACGGCTTTCGGGAGCATCCGAGCGAGTTCGAAGCGGCGGACGGCGCATACGTCAGCGAAGCTGCGTCCTCGCCATTGATGGAAATCGGCACCGACGAGCGGCGGATGCACGTGCGTGCCTACAACTATTGGGTCTCGCTTCTTGACGGCCGCGACTATCCCTCGATCGAGGACCTCGAGCCCTCGGACGTCGCCGATTTCGCGACCCACAGCGTTCTGCTGGACTTCACTGCCGGCCCGGAAAATCCGGCGCTTCCCTACATTGGAACGGAGATCCGCGCCGAGGGCGGTCTGCCCGACGAAGTGCGTTCGATCGACGAAGTGCCGAGCCGCTCACTGCTGTCGCGCCTGACGGATCACTACATGCAGATCATCGCCAACCGCGCTCCGGTCGGCTTCGAGGCCGAATTCGAGAACCAGCGCGGGGAGGAAATCTGCTATCGCGGGATCCTGATGCCCTTCTCCTCGGACGGCGACACGATCGATTTCATCTACGGTGTCATCAACTGGAAGACTGTCGAGCCGAAGGCGGACATGCCGATCGTTCCAGCGCTTCCGCCGCTGGAGCCCGAAAGCGAGCCGAACGAGGAACCGCTTGAGCTGGCCGCGACAGCAGAGTTTATCGAGCCTGAGGCAGAAGCGTTTGAAGAGCCGCTCGACCTTACCGAGACAGCCGAGTTCGAAGAGATTGAGGAACAGCAGGTTTGGGCGGAGCCAGAGCATGATGCCCTGGACCTGACCGAACCCGTCGCGCCGGAACCGAGCGCGCTCTGGCCCGTCGCCGGCGACAATGATGAGATCGCCGAGATCGTGCTTGGCGAGGATGCCGGGCTCGCGGATCGGCTGTGGGCGGCGCGCGAGAGCGCCGAAGCCGTCAAGGCCGCAGAAGGACGTAGCCGGGAGGCGCTCTACAAGACGCTGAGCTATGCTTACGATTTCGCGATCGCCAGCAAGGCCGAGCCCGACGACTTCGCCGAACTTCTCGACGACTCGGGAGTAAAGGCGCAGGCGCGAGCGCCAATGACTCCGATCGTGAAGCTCGTCTTCGGGATCGACTACGACAAGGCGCGGCTGACCGAATATGCGGCGGCTCTGTCCTATGCCGAACGGCAGGACGTGGAGCTCGGCGGGTTCCTCGCCTTCATCGAGGTTCAGGCCGGCGGGCTTAAGGCGCTCGTGGCGGCGGAACGGCAGGCCCGCCGTCCAGCCACGACCACGGACACCAAAACCGAGCGCGCACGTGAGCAACTGAGACAAGTCGATCCGATGCCGCTCAGCGAAATTGCAACGGACGATGAATTCGCGCTGGTCCTGACCCGCCGCTCGGCCGATGGACGCTATCAGCCGGTCGCGGTGGTGGACGACCCGACCCTGGTCGAAAAGGCGATCCGCAAGGCCGCGGCCTGATCACGGACCGGTCACGCAGTCCAAGGTCACAAAGTTCGTGCTCAATGAGCCGGATCGGGGGCCGGTTCCCTGTGGGTGGCATGTCGTAGGCGTGACCTTTGCCGGACGCGCGAATCTTCCCAATCTTCGCAGTGACGGCGTGGCCGAGCGCTTTTGCTCGTTAGCTCGAATCAGCATCAGCCATTCTGGAGCACAATGAGCGGCTTGTAGGACAGCCAAATCACTGCGCCGATTGTTAGCGGTAACCTTCGGCGGCGGGGTTGTCCCGCTCTTGAGCGGGGGTCTATAGGCCGCCGGGACGCAAATTCCGGCGGAGCAAATCCTTCGTATGACGGCCCATTCCCGCCTGCCGAAAGCGGTAGTCGATTCGATTTGCGCGGCGCTCTTGAGCAACGCGCTTCCCGGCGAAACGCAGGGCTTTGACAAAACCCGCCAGCGCGAGGCTGCGGAATTCCTGGCCCAAGTGGCGAGCCGGCGCCGGGCAGGCGAGCTGGCGTTGGCCATTCAGTCGATCGGCGGCAGTGTCGGACGTCGGCGAATGCGGATCGGGATCGTCAACGACGACATGCCGTTCCTGGTCGACTCGGTCGCCAACGCGATCGCTGCGCGGCAGCTGACGATCTACCGGTTGCTGCACCCCGTCGTTTGCGTGGAGCGTGACGCCAAGGGAGAGCTGAAGTCGGTCGAGCCGCTCTGTGAAGATAAAGGGCGACGCGAATCGCTGATGTACGTCGAGCTCGATCGCGCCGATGCTCGCGGGCGGCAGGCTCTCGCCGCCGACCTCCGGCGCGTCCTCGGGGACGTTCGCCTCGCCGTTCGCGACTGGCAGGCGCTCCAGGACCGCATGCGAGCGGATGCCGCCGAGTTGAACGACGCCGAAGGCAAAGCGCTACTCGAATGGTTCGCGGACGGAGCGATGACCCTGCTCGGCTATCACATAGAAAAGCCGTATGAGCAGCCGTCCGGCTCGCTTGGAATCTTCAGCATTCCAGGGGCACCCACCGACGAGGGCGGCTGCCTTGGCGCGATGCGCTATTTCGAACAGGGCGGCGGAGTTCCGCTGATGGCGAAAGCCGAACGCAAATCGACCGTTCACCGCCGGGTACCGCTCGACCTTGCTGTCGTCCCAATGCGGGAAAAAGGGAAGGTCACTGGAATAGGCGTGCACGCGGGCCTGTGGACAAGCGAAGCGTTGCGCGTTCCGCCCGAGGAAGTTCCGGTTCTCCGCGAGCGCCTGAAGAAGCTCGACAAGGACTTTGGATTCGACCCAAAAGGGCATTCCGGCAAGGCGCTGCGTCACTCGGTCGCCTCGCTTCCGCGCGACCTCCTCCTGACCATCCCCTACGATTGCCTGAGCGAACTGGTGATGATGGCGATGTCGCTCGCGGACCGCCCGCGCCCGGCGCTGCTGCAGGTCCGAAGCCTGCTGAAAGGCCAGTTGTTCACGTTCGTCTGGCTTCCTCGCGAGCAGTTGAGCACCACAAGGCGGCTGGCGATCGCCGACCTGCTGGTCAGGGAGGTCGGACACGACATTACCAGCTGGTCCATCGAGCTTGGCGACGCTGACCTCGCCCTCATCCGCTACACCCAGTACATTGACGACAAGGCTCCGCTGCCCAACGGCAAAACGCTTGAGGCAGCTGTAGTGGCGATGGTCCGGGGCTGGGCTCCCGGCGTCGAGAGCGCGCTGATCGAGGCGGCCGGAGCATCGCGTGCAACCAGGCTGGCGCTCACCTACATCAACACCTTCCCCGAAGATTATCGGGCCCGCACGTTCGCCGAGGAAGGTGCGGCGGACATTCTTCGGCTGTGTGCGCTTGGCGAGAATGGCCGCGACGTCCGCATTTGGCGGGCGGCCGACGATCCGCCGGGCCAATTGCGGTTGAAAGCTTATGGCAAAGGCAGCCTCATTCCGCTTTCCGACGCGGTGCCGGTGCTGGAAAATTTCGGCTTTCGGGTGCTTGAAGAAATCCCAACCGAGCTCGAAGGCGGGCGCGGATATATCCACGATTTCCATCTGGAAGTCGCGAGTGGAGATGTTGATCCGATCCTCGATCGCACCTCTACCATCGAGCGGGCGATCGCCGGTGTCCTTTGCGGCTCATCGGAAAACGACGAATTCAACCAGCTCGTGCTCTATGCGGGGCTGGAGATGGAGGCGGTGGTCTGGCTTCGCGCGTGGTTCCGCTACCTGCGCCAGACCGGAAGCTCCTACGGCCTGCTCACCATCGTCGACGCGCTTCGCCGTGCACCGGAAGCGACCGACGCCCTGATAGGGCTGTTCCGCGCTGAGCATGACCCTGCGGTTGGCGATCGTGAGGCGCAAGCGGGCAAGTTCCGAAATGCGTTCGCACAGGCTCTGGCGAAGGTCAGCGCGATTGACGACGATCGGATTCTTCGCCGGCTGCGCGACCTGGTCGAGGCGATCGTTCGAACTAACGCCTTCGCCGCGGCTGCCGGGGAAGCGCTTGCGTTCAAGCTCAATTCGAGCCTGGTTCCGGGCCTTCCGGCGCCTGTGCCGTGGCGCGAAATTTGGATCTACAGCCCGCGCGTCGAGGGCATCCACCTGCGCGGTGGACCGGTGGCTCGCGGCGGGATCCGCTGGTCGGACAGGCGTGACGATTTCCGCACCGAGATCCTGGGGCTGATGAAGGCGCAGGTGGTGAAGAACGCGGTGATCGTTCCCACCGGCTGCAAGGGGGGATTTTATCCCAAGATGCTGCCGCCTCCGTCCAACCGTGACGCGTGGCTTGCGGAAGGAACGGAGAGCTACCGAATCTTCATTCGGTCCTTGCTTTCGATCACGGACAACATCGTCGGCGGGAAAGTGGTACACCCGGATGGCGTGGTGATCCGCGACGGCGACGATCCCTACTTCGTGGTTGCCGCCGACAAGGGCACCGCAACCTTCTCGGACATCGCCAATTCGATAGCGCTGGAGCGCGGATTCTGGATGGGCGATGCTTTCGCCAGCGGCGGGTCGCACGGTTACGATCACAAGGCGATGGGGATCACAGCGCGCGGCGCATGGATCTCGGTGCAGCGGCACTTCCTCGAAATGGGCGTCGATGTGCAGAGCGAGCCGGTGACCGTCGCCGGTGTCGGCGACATGTCGGGCGACGTGTTCGGCAATGGAATGCTGCTGTCGAACGCCATTAAGCTGCAGTTCGCTTTCGACCATCGCCACGTCTTCATTGACCCCGATCCCGATCCGGCGGTGAGTTGGAAGGAGCGCAAACGGTTGTTCGACCTGCCGCGGTCGAGCTGGGAAGATTACGACCGGAAGAAGCTATCGTCCGGCGGCGGTATCTTCCCGCGGACTCAAAAGGAAATCACGCTTTCGAAGCAGGCGCAGGCCGCACTCGGGATCGACTCCGCGAAGATCGATCCCGCCTCGCTGATCAACACGATCCTCAAGAGCAAGGTGGATCTGCTGTGGTTCGGCGGGATCGGCACCTATATCAAGGCTTCCAACCAGCTCGATGCCGAAGTCGGCGATCCGATCAATGACGCTATCCGGGTCAATGCCGCCGAGGTGGGCGCGAAGGTGATCGGGGAGGGCGCGAACCTGGGAGTCACCCAGGCCGGCCGGATCGAGTTCGCTCTGAAGGGCGGGCGGATCAACACGGACTTCATCGACAATAGCGCCGGCGTCGACACCTCCGACAAGGAAGTGAACATCAAGATCCCGCTCAACGGCGAGATGAACGAGGGGCGGCTGACCTTTGCCAAGCGCAATGCACTGCTCGTCAAAATGACCGACGAAGTCGCCGACATGGTGCTGGAGGACAACCGGCTTCAGACTCTGGCGCTTTCGATTGCGGAAAGCGGGGGCGCACCGGCGCTGCCGGCATATGTGCGGACGATCGAGCTGCTCGAGGCTTCGGGGCGGCTGGACCGCAAGGTCGAAGGATTAGGGGGCAGCGAGGAGCTGCTCCGGCGCCGTCTGGACAACCGCGGCCTGACTAGGCCGGAACTAGCGGTGGTCCTGTCGATGTCGAAACTCGCGCTTCAGGATGCTGCCGAGCGGCTTCGTCTTGGCGACGAGAAGGTGATGGAGGCCGATCTCTTCGAGGCCTTCCCGAAGCCGATGCGCAAGACTCATGCCGAATCGATTCGGCGCCACCGCCTCCGCAACGAAATTGTCTCGACGAGAGTCGCGAACCGCCTGGTCAATCGGCTGGGCCCGGTGAACGCCTTCGATATGACCGAGGAGGAGGGCGCTTCGCTTGGCCAGGTGATCACCGCGTTCCTGGTTGCCGAGCGGCTTCTCGACCTCGATCGGCTGTGGGTCGAAATGGAGCATGCAGTGATCGCCGAGCCTCTTCGGGTCGAACTCTTCGCGATTGCCGCAGCCAGTGTCCGCGCACATATTTCGGACATCCTGCGCGCGACTGGCGGCGAGACGAAGGTCAGCTCGCTTTGCAAGCTTCTGGAGCCCGGAGCGCGCAAGATCGCGGGCGCTGCAACGAGGCTGATCCGGTCGGAAATTCGCGACGAAGCCGATGCCCGGCGAGATCGGCTGCTACAGCTTGGGGCACCGGAGGAGATCGTTCGCGGGCTGGTCCGGCTGTTCGAACTCGACGGGATGTTCGGACTGGCGGCGCTCGCGGCACGCAAGCAGTTCGACGAGGTGCCGCTGACCCGCGCCTACACGAAGCTTGGCGAGGCGCTCGGCATCGACTGGGCGCAGCGGCAGCTTGCGCGATTTACGCCAACCGATCAATGGGAGCGGCTGCTGGTGGCCGGCCTTGCGCGGGATTTCGAGCAGCTGCGGATCGATTTCCTGTCGCGGGTGAAGAAAGACCCCGAGCAGGCGGTGGCCGATTGGGTTTCGGGTCAGCAGGCGCGGACCGATCAGTTCCGCAAGCTGGTTCAGCGGGCGCGGAGCGAGGGCGCGGTCACGACGGCGATGCTCGCACAAATCGCCGGCCAGGCTCGAATCCTAATGGCCCGATAAGCGGCGGACGAACAGCCACTGGCGGATTGCGGAGGCGAGGTTGGGCGGAGGCGATTGCTCGAGCCGCTCCGCGTCAATCCGGGCGATCAGCGCGTTCAATGGGAGCCGTGATTCGGTCGCTGCCTGATCGAGGGCCGACCAGAATATCGGCTCTAGCGCGATCGAAGTTTCGTGGCCGGCAATGGTTACGGAGCGCTTGGTGGGAGTTCCGAAATTCATTCAGCATCTTCGCCGTCGCCGTCACGGGAGTAAATCCCGTCACGTCGGTCGTTGCTTGGCGGCGCTGGCCGGATCTAGCGCGCAGGCGCGGTTCGCAGGCAAACCGCTGCTGGCGCTCGATCAGTACATATGCTGCCCGCCGTTGATCGACAAAGTCGAGCCGGTGACGAAGCCGCCGTTCTCGTCGCAGAGAAACGCGACGCCGCGAGC
>Ga0207667_10004461_pt1 | contig 17129 bp, 17 predicted proteins | sample KBSCornC52_FD_184301 | JGI IMG/M metagenome (GOLD analysis project Ga0207667, IMG submission 184301) | Corn rhizosphere microbial communities from Kellogg Biological Station, Michigan, USA - KBS Corn C5-2 (SPAdes) (version 2) | ecosystem: Host-associated > Plants > Roots > Rhizosphere > Soil ...
CCCCGATCCCGAAAAGCGCGAACAGCAAGAATCTGCGGCAACTCCTCCCGCTGCAGAGGAAGAGGAGGCGGCCGAGTCGGTTTCGACGCCTGAAGCGGCTGCCCCTCTTCCACCAGTTCCAGGCCTTGAAGAGGTGTGGGCCGTCATCCCTGCCGAGGCGCAAGCCAAACTCGCCGCAAAGGAAGCCGAGGCTTCAAGCCGGATCACCGATCTTTCACGGCAGGTCGGATCGTTCAAGCAGATCAACGAGGTGGTGAAGAAGCACCGCGACCTCTATGAGCACCGCAAGATGCCGGACGGTTCCGCCGTCACGCCGACCGCGGCCATGGATTTCCTGTTCAACGCCCAGCGCAAGCTGGACCAGCACCCGGCTTCCGGGATACTCGACATCATCGACAATTACGGCCCGGAGGTGAGAGCGGAACTAGCCGCGGTCCTTACCGGCCAGAAGGCAATTCAGCGTCCAGCACAGCCGGCAACCCCGCCCGTTGATGTCGAGGCGCTGGTGGAAGAGAAGCTGCAGAGCTTCATCTTGGCCCAGAAGGGAGAAGAGGAAGTCAGCCGCCTGTCGAAGGACAAGCCGCTGTTTTCCGAAATCGACCCTGACGATATGGTCCACCATATCAACGCTGCATGGAAGAAGCTCGGTGCGACCGCTTCCAAGGAAGCCGTCTTCAACGAAGCTTACGATCGGGCAGTCTTTGCAGACCCGGTTCTGCGGGCAAAGGCCACGGCGGCGAAAGCCCCTGTCGTCAAGCCTCCGAACGTGGAAGCAGCAAAGCGCGCCAATTCGGTAAATCTCACATCAACGTCATCCGGCAAGACCCGCGCCCTCACGGAAGAGGAGCTGCTGGCCGCCGCCTATGACAAGGCACAAGGACACTAACTGATGGCAACTCCATCGAGCACCTTCACGCAGATGGTTTCGACCACGCTGCGCAATTCGGCAACCGAGGTGACCGACAACGTCACCCTCAACAACGCGTTGATGCGCAACCTCAAGCGGAAAGGCAAGTTCATGTCGCTCTCGGGCGGCTATGAAATCCAGATCCCGATCGAGTACGCGGAAAACGCCACCTACACCCGCTATGGCGGCTACGACACGCTGAACATCAACGCTTCGGATGTCGTGACTTCGGCCAAATACGACTGGAAGCAGATCGCTCTCCATGTCGTGTCTTCGGGCAAGGAACTGCGCATGAACTCCGGCAAGGAGGCCATGATCAACCTCGTCAAGACGAAGAAGGCCAACGTCCTCAAGACCGCGGCCAACCAGTTCTCCATCGATCTCTATTCCGATGGGTCGCTGACCAACCAGATCGGCGGGCTCGCCAACATCATCCAGACCAACGGTCAGGGCACTGTCGGCGGCATCGACTCGGCGACTTGGACCTTCTGGCGCAACCAGTTCTATGAAATCCCCGGCACCAATGCATGGACGGCGGCGAACTTCACCGGCTTCATGAACACGGCCTGGTATCCGCTGGTGCGCGGCGCCGACGCTCCTGACCTCATCGTCATGAGCCAGGATTTCTACAGCGCCTACGAAGGCTCGCAACAGCAGTTCATGCGCTATTCCAGCGCTGAATCGGCCAATGCCGGCTTCCAGACGCTCAAGTACAAGTCTGCCGACGTCATCTTCGATGACAACACCAACTTCGCCACAACGGCGGAGAAGGCGTACTTCCTCAACACGGACTACCTCTATGTGGCCCAGCACAAGGAAGCGCAGTGGACCCAGGACGACGAAAAGGCGCCGATCAACCAGGACGCCGTGGTCATCCCCTACTACTGGATGGGCAACCTCGTCTGCACTAACCGTCATTTGCAAGGCGTCATGATCGACGCGGCATAAGGAGACACAATCATGACCGCTTTCGCAGGCGCGAGCCTCACCGCAACTTACACGACTGCCCAGTTGAACGGCAGTGAAAGCTATGCCTGCCCGCAGATCGGGCAGCGCTATGACTCGCTGGACAAGACCTATCGCTTTGTCCAGTACAACTCGGGTGCCGGCGCGATTGCCGCCGTCGCCGGCAACATGGTTGGCTTCTATGCCCCTGGCGGCGTCTCTGCTGGCGCTTCCAATGTTGTCACCTCGGACGTGTCCGACACCATCGGCGTTGGCGCCGGCATGCTGATGGCTGTCATTGCCAACGGCGATTATGGCTGGATACAGACCAAGGGCGTGGCGACCATCACCCCGGCTCTGGTCTCCGGTGCGGACGGCAATGCCCTGACGCTTTCTTCCACCACGGACGGAACGCTGAAGGTATGCGGCGCCGTGACCGACGCCGAATGCGCGGTAGCGATCGACGCTTCGGCGAAGATCATCTTCCTGAAGTGCGCTGACTGATTACGGAGGGCCCTTCGGGGCCCTTCTCCCCTTCAATTCGGAGAACGACTATGGCCAAACGTGCATCCAAAGCAAAGTCCGTCGAGGTTGTTCTCGACCCTGATGGCAACCCGCCTAGCAACAAAGTCCCGTCGAATGCGGCGCCAATCAATGAGCGTGTGGCCAAGTTGATCTCACGCGGCGAGATGGCTCATGCCGCTGCCGAACTGAAGGCTGCTGAGCTCTCTGAAGCGGACACGGACGCAATTCTGGATGCGCTCCCGAACCTCCGCGATGTCTGCAACAGGCTCTAAAGGAACATCAAATGGCTGAAGCGTCGAACGCCCAAATCATCGTCATCCGGTTTTGGACGGAGGTGGAAGAACACCCGAAGAAAGCCGACAAGATGAACGATCTCCTGAACCTGATCGACGCGAGGGGGTATCTGCTGGAATCGCCCGGCGGTCCACGGGTCATGGAAACCATCGATGTGGATTGGGTGAGCTATTCCCCGGCCGGCTGGCTCAACGCCAACACCACCGAAAGCCGGGTCGAGCACCTTCGCCCGTCAAAGAAGCACATGGCTTCTCCCCAGGCCCTCGAAACCGTCATCATGCTGCAGCGCTGGAAGCAGATCGAGCCAGCCTATGAGCTGTGGAAGTCGGGCAACGAGATCCCCCAGCATGGTACGCCGTTGACCCAGTGGGCTGGCGTCAAGCCGGCCTATATCGCGGAATTCAAGAAGCACGGCATCACCACGGTAGAAGGCGTGCGCGACATGATGGAAAGCCATCTGGAGCGCATCAAGCTTCCCAACATCCGCTACATCAAGCAGGAAGCCGGCCTGTTCCTCGAAAGCACCGACAAGGCCCGTTCAGCGGCGCGTGAGGCCGACATGCAGCGGCGCCTGCAGGAACTGGAAGAGCGCAACGAGGCGATGTTGAAGCTGCTGGAGGAGCAGACCAAACCGAACACGGAAGTGGACGAACTGCGCGCCCAACTGGACGCCAAGGGCATTCCCTATCACCACAAGGCCGGCCCGGCCAAGCTGCGTGAACTGCTGGCAGAAAAAGAGGCCGCATGACCATCCTGCAGGTTGTCCAGGGAGCAGCAACGGTTCTCGGTATTGATGTGCCGTCGCTGGTCTTTGGCGCGACCTCGCGCGAAATGGTCGAGATGCAATCCCTCGTCAATGAGATTGCAAGGCGCATCGCGGAAGTGAACGACTGGCAGGCGCTCAAGACCATCAAGCAGTATGACGGCGACGGCGTAAGCGAGGCCTTCGATCTTCCCTCGGATTATGACCGGATGCTGGTCACCGCGTCCATCTGGTCGAGCCAGTGGACATGGAACCTCAATCATATCCTCGATTCCGACCAGTGGCTGGAAATGCAGGTTATTCCGTTCACCTTCATCTATGGCAACTGGATGCTCTACGGCGGACAGTATCACCAGCTGCCGATCATGCCGGTGGGGGCCAACGTCAAGTTCTTCTACATCTCCAACCTGATCGTGCGCGCCGCGAACGCCTCGACAAAGGCCTTGTTCAGCGCGGACAACGATAGTTTCATCCTTGACGAGCGCCTGCTGAAGCTTGGCATCATCTGGCAGTGGAAAGCCTCCAAGGGCTATCCCTACGCCGAGGACATGGCCAATTACGAAAAGCAGTTGGCCGCCTGCCTACAGAAGGATCAAGGGTCCAAGCCGATCGTCTCGGGCAGGCCACGGCATAACTGGTGGTGGCCCGGTTCCGCGCGGGGTGTCGTATGACCCTTGTGCTTCGCCAGCCTGTCCAGGCGCCGGTTCAGAACAAGAGCCGGCCTTATACCTTCGTTGCTCCCCGGGGCGGCTGGGTGACATCGCAGAACCTTGTCCAGTCTCCTCCGGGAACGGCTCAGGTGCTGGAGAATTGGCGTCCCACGACGACAGGGATTTCGCTCAGGGGCGGATCGAGGACGCACGCCACCATCAATTCGACCGGCGTCATTTCGATGATGGCCTACAATCCGACCGGGGCTCAAAAGCTGTTCGCATGCGATGTGACCAGCATTTACGAAGTCACCACGGTTGCCGATCCTCTGGTCCCACCAACCCCGGATGTGACCGGGCAGACATCCGGCTATTATTCCTACGTCAATTTCGTCACGGCCGGCGGCGCCTTCCTGACCGCTGTCAATGGAACCGACGACGCGCTGCTCTACAACGGGACGGTCTGGGGGTCTGCTGCGATCACCGGGGTTGCGACCAACACCTTGTCGCATGTGTGGGTCTATCGCAATCGCGAGATGTTCGTCCAGGATTCGAGCCTGAGCGCCTGGTATCTGCCGGTGAACTCGATTGGCGGCGCGGCGCTGGAAATCGCCCTCTATGGCATTTTCAAGAAGGGCGGCAAGCTTCTGTTCGGGTCCACATGGTCGCTCGGTCAGACCACGGGACTTGAGGACAATTGCGTTTTCGTCACCGATCAGGGCGAGGCCGCAATCTACAGCGGCGACCCAGACGACGCGACATGGACCCTGGTCGGTGTCTATGACCTCTCCACGCCTCTGGGTAAGCGCGGAACCATGCGGGCTGGCGGCGATCTGGTGATTGCCACCGAGGAGGGCATGGTGCCGATTTCCTCGGCTGTGTCCAAGGATGCCGCGGTCCTGTCGCTGGCGGCCATCTCCCGCAATATTGAGCCCGATTGGAGGGCTGCGGCTCTCGCCCGCAATTCCCTGCCGTGGGAAATCGTCAAATGGCCCGAACAGCGTTACGCCGTCGTTTCACTGCCAATCACCGCGGATGGGCAGGACTCCATCTGCTTCGTGGTCAATACCGAAACCGGCGCATGGTGCAAATATACCGGCTGGAATACCCAATGTCTGGAGCTCTTGGACGGACAACTCTATTTCGGCACCAAGGCCGGAACGATCAAGCTTGCTGAAGTCGGCGGCTCAGATGACGGGATGCCGATCTATTACACCTATGTGGGCAACCCGGACCCGATCACCAAGAACATCGCCGGCATCAAAACGATGCATCAGGCACGCGTGACCTTTCGTTCCGCGACCTCTTTCAACGCGCAAGTGACCTTCGCCACCAACTATTCGGTGACTGTGCCGGCGCCTCCGAATGCGGCGGCCGATGCAGCATCGAACGAATGGGATTCCGGTCTCTGGGATGTCGCGCTTTGGGATCAGCCATCCCCGGCCGCGTCGATCGGCACCAAATGGATCTCCATCGGTCGCTCCGGCTATGTGTTTCAGCCAATTGTTCAGATCACGGGAGCCCTGAGCCAGCTTCCGAGGACGGAGCTGGTCCAGATCGATGCCATGCTTGAGAGCGGAGGCGTGGTAATATGATCGTCTGGGGCAACCAAAAGACGCCGGAAATCAACGATGGCCTCGCATCATTCGTCGGCGGCCGCATCGAGGGGGGGCAGCGTGGGTTCGGCGCTCATACTTCCATGGGCGTCGTTGAAGGTGAGAAGCTGATTGCGGCTGTTGTCTTCCACAACTTCAACCCGGAAGCCGAAGTCGTGGAATTCTCGGCGGCCTCATCCTCGGGGCGGTGGCTAACGCGCCCGGTTCTCTGGGCGATGTTCAACTACGCTTTCAACGATGCCGGTTGCCAGTTGGTGGTAATGCGCGTCTCGGAGAGAAACCGCACATGGAATGGTCGTGGAATTCAACGCATCCTGAAGGCCTACGGTTTTAGGGAAACCCGCATTGATGACCTCCGGGGTAGGGGCGTTGCCGAACTCGTCTACACCCTCACAGACGAAGCGTGGAGCCTTAACGGCTTCCACCATCAGCACGAAAAGGAGGCGCGGAAAGCCGCGTAATCCCATGGGAAAGTCATCCGCTCCAGCTCCCCCCGATCCCAAGGAAACGTCTGCCGCCTCGACGGCAACGAATGTTGGAACCGCGATTGCCAATGCGAACCTTGGCAACGTCAACCAGGTCACGCCCAACGGCAACCTGACCTATTCGCAAAGCGGCACCTACAAGTGGAATGATCCCTATACGGGGAAGTCCTACGACATCCCGCAGTATACGGCCACGCAGACGCTTTCCGACATCGGGAAGCAGACCAAGGACCAGACCGACCAAGCGCAATTGAACCTCGGCAAGGTCGCCAACAGCCAGTCCGCGTTCCTGAACGACTATCTAGGCAAGCCCGTCGATCTGTCGTCGGAGAATGTCAACAACTACACGAACACGCATTTTGGCGACGACTTCAACAAGCAGTGGGGCCAGAACCAGACCGATTTGGAAAACCAGCTTGCGAACCGTGGCGTTCAGCAGGGCTCGGCCGCCTATACGAAGGCGCTGTCAGACTTCAACACCAACAAGGCCAACGCCTACGACAACATGCAGGGCAACCAGTACGGCCTTGCGCAGCAGTCGATCCTGACCCAGCGCAACCAGCCGCTTAACGAGCTGTCCGCATTGCTCTCTGGCTCTCAGGTTCAGCAGCCGAACTACATCAACCCGAACACGAGCCAGGTCGCAACGACCGATACCGCCGGCATCATCAACAATAATTACCAGCAGAAGCTGCAGGCCTGGCAGCAAAATCAGGCGCAGACGCAGGGGCTTCTGGGCGGGCTATTCTCGCTCGGCGCCTCGTTCATCTGAAGGCATACATCAATGGCGCTACCGCAATTCATCTTCGGGGCAAATACCGGCATAAAATCGCCGGAAGACCTTGCGCGCGCTCGCATGCTGGCGGAAGCCCTGCTTGGCCCACAGCGACCGGCTCATGACGTTGGCGAGGGTCTTGCTGTCCTCGGGCAGGCCATTCGCGGCCGACGCGAGATGAATGCGGTCAACCAAGCCTCAGCGGCAGGGCAAGAGAGTGCGCAGAGCGCGATTGCCAAGGCGCTGGGCGGCGCTGGTTCGTTCCCGGCTGCTCCGGCTTCCATAGGCGCTCCATCGGCCTCAGCGCCATCCACGCCTTATGCCGGTGACCTGAAAAGCGGCATCCAGTCCACCGCGCAAGCGTTGGGCATCGATCCTGTGGATCTTGGCACGGCAATCTCCTATGAGACCGCCGGCACGTTTGATCCGACCAAACGTGGTCCGACGACCCAGTGGGGCCAACATAAGGGCCTGATCCAGTTCGGCGAGCCTCAGGCCAAGCAGTACGGCGTTGACTGGCAGAACCCGGTTGGTTCGCAGCTCGGACCTAATGGTGCCGTGGCGAAATATCTGACCGATCATGGAGTAAAGCCCGGTATGGGGCTTCTCGATATCTATTCGGCGATCAATGCTGGGGCGCCCGGGCGCTACAATGCATCCGATGCCAATAATGGCGGGGCACCTGGCACTGTCCGCGACAAGGTGGAGAAGCAGATGGCCGTGCACAGGGCCAAGGCCCTCGCGCTGCTTGGTGGCGGCCAAGTGGCTTCGAATGATCTATCGATCGGCGTTGAACAGGCTCTTGCGGCACAGCCGCAGCCAGCGCCGGCACAGCAGGCGATTGCTGCGGCGTTGAATGGCCCGCAACAGGGACCGGTTCCCGGCACGCCCGCCGCCGTTACGCCAGCCGGTCAGCGTGTTGTCCAACAGATGGTCAATCCGCAGTCGATGACTGGCGGAGCACCCATGCCGATGATCCAGCCGCAGCAGGCACAAGCCGCGCCGCAGCCCCCACCACAGGCGGTGCCCCAGCAGGCACCGGACAACCTCCCTGTCATGGCAGGCGGGAACGCCGATGCCGTGCAGAGGGGGCAGCTTCCGAGTATTCAGGACTTGATGCAGGCGGCGCAGAACCCGTGGCTGAACGAAGAGCAGCGCGGCGTCGTCAACATGCTGCTGAAAAGGCAGATGGACGCGCAAGACCCCAACAACGCGCTCGACGCGGAATACAAGCGCGCCCAGATCGATGCATTGAAGGCAAAGCCAGATCAAACGCCGGAGGCTGTTCGAGCGCTGCAGATCCGCGCCGATCAAGCAGGCCTCAAGCCGGGCACGAAGGAATATCAGGACTTCATGCTCACTGGAGGTACACCGAAGGCCGAAACCAAGCCGGCTGGCATTCAGGAGTATGAATACGCCAAGTCTCAAGGCTTCCCTGGCACCTTCCAGGACTGGGAGGCATCGAAGAAAGGCGGCATGAGCCTTTCCGTTGACCCGGAGACCGGCGCTGTTTCGTTCCAGCAGGGCGGCAACATCAAGCCGATGACCGAAGCGCAGAGCAAGGACACCACCTTCGCAACGCGAGCGGCTGGCGCTTTGCCGTTGGTCGATAAATTCGGTGATGCGCTCACCAGCCTTTCACAAAGCGCTGGCGGCCAGGTTCCGCTCATCGGCAATTACATGAAGACGCCCGAGTATCAGCAGGCGGAACAGGCAGGCAAGGAGTTCCTGCAGGCGATTCTGCGCAAGGATACCGGCGCTGCCATCACGGCCGGCGAGACGGCGGAATATGGCTCTGTCTATCTCCCGCGCCCTGGGGATAGTCCAGAACTGCTTGCCCAGAAGAAAGCGTCTCGCACCCGTGCTCTGGAAGCCCTCAAGGCCGGCATGACGCCGCAGGCCATCTTGGCTCAGGAGAAGGCGGTTGCCGCGAGCGGAGGAGCCCCCGCGATACCTTCCGAGCCAAAGAAGCGCTTGAAGTTCAATCCCGCCACGGGTGAGTTGGAATGACCATCGAAATCGATCTCCCTGATGGTTCTGTAGCCGAATTCCCTGACGGCACGCCGCCCGAAGTGATGAAGGGAGCGCTGCAGAAGCGCTTTGCCGCCAAGGTCAATCTCGCGACGAACCAGCCCGGCGACGTGCCAGCCTATGCGCCCCCGGGCGTGAAGGGATACGACCCGCAAACGGGTGAGGTGCAGAAATACGGCGGCCTTGGCTCGGCGGGCATGGGCGCTGCTGACGTGACAACCTTTGGTGCTGGCGACGAGGCAGCCGCCGGTCTTGGCACGCTGATCGACATGCTTCCCGGCGGCAAGGGCGCAAGCTACGGACAGAATCTAGCCGAGATAAGGGGCAACCAAGACCAAGCCCAGCGCGACAATCCGAAATCCTATCTGGCGGGACAGTTGGCGGGCGGTGTTGCTCAGGGCGTTGCAGCCGGACCAGCCATCATGGCCAATGCCCCTTCGATGATTGGTCGGGTTGCTGGTGGCGCATTGACTGGCGCCGGCATGGGCGGGCTGTATGGGCTTGGCTCTGGAGAAGGTGTGAGCGGGCGGCTCTATGAAGGCGGCAAGGATGCGTTGATCGGTGGTGCGGTAGGAGGGGCTTTCCCTGTCGTGGCCAAAGGCGTTTCCAGTGCCTATTCCGGTATCGCCAATGCCCTTGCAGGCAATGCGGCCGCAAAGGGGGTAGGAACCACACCTGAAGTCCTGCGCATGCTCGGCAATGTGCTGGATGCAGACGGCACGCGTGGGCCTGTCGGGCAAGCCAATATGGCAAAGGCGGGCACTGATGCCATGCTGGCCGACGCCGGGCCAAACGCAAAAGCCATTCTGGACACGGCTATTCAGCGCGGCGGGCCTGGCGCTGTCTCCGCGCGGGATGCCATCGCCGCACGTACCGGCAAAGCCACAAGCGCCATTGCGGACGCACTGGACAACACCCTGGGCGCCCCTGAAGGCGTGACAGCGGCAAGGACGGCTATTCGTCAGGGCAGCGCTCCGGCGCGCTCTGCAGCCTATGAGGCGGCCTATAAAGCGCCGATCGACTATTCGGCACCAGCCGGTCAGACAATTGAGGAAATCGTCAAGACCCGGGTTCCCCAGAGCGCGATCAATGAAGCCAACGCCCTGATGAGGGCTGAAGGCAATTCCTCGAAGCAGATACTCGCCAAAGTCGCTGATGATGGCTCGGTGGCGTTCGAAAAATTGCCAGACGTTCGCCAGCTGGACTACATCACGCGCGGCCTCAATGAGGTGGCGGATCAGGCGGACGGCGCCGGCAAGCTCGGAGGTCAGACGGCAAAGGGCCGCGCGTACTCCAATCTCGCGCAAGAACTCCGCGGCCATCTCAAAGACCTCGTTCCAGAGTACGGCAACGCACTGGAGACCGCAGCTGATCCTATTCGCCGCTCCAAGGCGGTTGAACTTGGGTCGAAGCTGTTTTCCTCCGCCACGACGCGCGACCAGGTGGACGAAGCAGTCAAGGGGATGACGCAGGCCGAAAAAGACGCTGTAGCCCAGGGCGTTCGCTCCCGGCTGGATGACGCCATGGCAAATGTCACGCGCACCATTCAGGATGGCGACACACCGGCCCGGGAGGCGATCAAGGCGATCAAGGATCTTTCCAGCCGCGCCAACCGGGAGAAGCTTGAAGCGGTTATCGGAAAGTCTAAGGCGGATGCGCTGTTCTCCGAAGTTGACCGCGCAACGCAGTCTTTCGACCTCAAGGCCTCGGTAGCGGAAAACAGCAAAACTTTCGCCCGACAGGCGACGGCGGCCAAGGTTGCTCAGATGACCGAACCCGGCGCGATCGGGCAGGCATTGCAGGGGAAACCATTGAAGGCTGGCCAGCGCATTGCCCAGGCCTTGACGGGCCAGACCCCGGAAAAGATCACAGCGAAGCAGGATGCCGTCTATTCGCAGATCGCCGACATCCTCACACGGCCGGCGGGTCAGGGGCAGCAGATATTCCAGGCGCTCCAGAAACTGGGAACGACGGACCAGGCGACGAAGCTTATGGCCGACCGGATTTCGCGCGCGCTTTCCGGTCCCGGTCTCGCTTATCCATCCACCATCCTAGCGCAAGACAAACTGCGAGAATTGACAGGCAGATGACGGCAAGGAGTGGGAGTCCCCACTCGTCGGCATGGGCATGAAGGAAACGAGCGAGGAAGGCACAGAAGACGGTGGCGCCAATAGTCCCGACAATTCCAGCGACAAGCGGTGAATTCATGAGCGCGAAATATGCCACTTCGCAAATTGGAAGGTGCTCCACCATCCAAGGAGGAAACCAGCAGCGAGTCCGGTATACCACATGGCGATCCCCTTACAGCCTCTCGTCGGACCAGGCATCGGGCAGCAGGCCGATGCAGTACCCGATCAATAGGGCAGCGGATATCCCGCTAACGAACCCAATGGCGACGCCGTGAAGAAGGTCTAGCAACCCCGAACTCCTGAATCTGATTTACGAGTAGATAGCACTTATGACCACCGCGAAAAAGAGGGCGCATCACTAAAGACACAAGACATCAAATCAGGTAAGAATTTATTCCTATCGTGGAGGATAGAGCGTCGAATGAAAAGGGCTAGTTTATGCCTTACGTCGGTGACGTCTATCAGCTTCCACCGGGGTCAACCGCCACCCCGAACACGACGATTGAATCGGCCAAGTACAATACGGTTTTGAACGATCTGGCTACCGCCCAAAACACCGCCCGGCCCGTTCTCGGCGGCGGCACTGGTGGGCAGACAGCGGTCGCAGGCAATGACGGGCTGAACACCAAGGGTGCGGACATAGCATCCGCCGGAACCACCAATCTAGCGAACGCCACCGGCATTTATGTCAACATCACCGGCACGACGACAATCAACAGTTTCGGTACGGTCGCGGCCGGCGCTATCCGGCAGTTGACCTTCACCGGCATTCTGACAATCACCTACAACGCCACCAGCATGATCCTGCCGGGTGCCGCCAACATCACCACGGCGGCGGGCGACACAGCTACCTTTCGCTCTCTCGGAGGCGGCAACTGGCGCTGCGTTGACTACCTCCGGGCATCAGGGCAATCGGTGACGAACGTCATCGTGTCGCCTAACATTACCGGCGCGACCACGATCACCGATACGGGGACAAACCTTCTCACGTTGACCAGCACAGATGCTGGATCTGGCGCCGGGCCGAACCTGATCGGGCTTCGGAACTCTGCCTCACCAGCAGCCAATGATCTTCTCACCCAGATAGCTTTGCAGGGCAAGAACAGCGCGGCTGGAACGATTCCATATTCAGCTTTGGGCGCGCAAATCCTTGACCCTACAGTCGCCAGCGAGGACGGTCTATTCTACATCACCAGCTACGTTGCGGGCGTGAACGGCTTTCGCCTCTATGTCGGCGCTGGTGTTTATACGCCAACCGCGACAGGTGGCGACAAGGGCGCGGGCACGATCAACGCCACGGCGTTTTACCAGAATGGCGTGGCATTGCCATTCACCAAGTCCTTCGAAAGCGCTCAGCAGGCCATATCCAGCAATGGGTCATTTGTCGTTGCTCACGGGCTGGGCACGACGCCGACGCTCTATCGTGGGTACATTAAGTGCGTAGCAGCCGAGCTTGGATATTCCATCGGCGATGAGTTGCCGATGGACTCGGCCTCTACCGACGCAACAGCCGGGCAGACGGGCGTTGCCATAATTCCAGATGCTACCAACATCACCGTTCGGTACTCGGCAAATATGTTTGTCATGCCAAACAAATCGACCGGAGGAATGCCGCGCGGCGCGTACGCCAACTGGAAATACATCGTAAGGGCTTGGGCATAATGGCAAACGGCAAAATCTCCGGTGACCCGATCACCACAACAGCCGTTGGCGTCTATATGGCGGCCATCCAGGGCGGAGCGAACATTCAGGCCCCGTCCACGCTCTTCGCGGCCAACCAGTTCAACCTTGCCGATCTATCGGACCCCGCTGCGGCGCTGACCAATCTAGGGGGGCTGAGTTCGGCATTGGCAGCGTCCACCTATCTGACCCAGGTTGATGCCGCCGCAGGCTATCAACCCCTTGCAGCCAATCTCACCTCATGGGCGGCCATTGCCCGCGCGGCTGGTTTCGATACGTTCACAGCCACGCCATCATCGGCAAACCTAGCTTCTCTTCTGACCGACAAGACCGGAACGGGCGCCGCCGTCTTCGCCACGTCGCCAACGCTTGTTACCCCGGCTCTGGGCACGCCATCATCCGCGGTTCTCACCAATGCGACGGGGCTTCCTGTCTCTACCGGCATTTCCGGTCTTGGGGCTGGCGTGGCTTCCTTCCTCGCCACTCCGTCCAGCGCCAACCTAAAGACCGCAGTGACCGACGAAACCGGGTCCGGTGCTCTGGTCTTCGCTACCTCGCCAACTCTTGTTACGCCCGCTCTCGGCACGCCGGCTTCCGGTGTGGCGACGAACCTAACCTTCACCCCGGCTGGAACCGGGGCTGTCTCCCGGACCATCCCAAGCAAATTTGGCGACACGATCAGCGTCAAGGATTTCGGCGCGCTTGGCGATGGTGTTCAGGAAGATGGCGTCAAGTTCCAGGCGGCAATCGACGCATCGCCGGCAAGTGGTGGAACGATCAAGATCCCGGCCGGAACATGGAAACTCGATGTTCGTCCAAACATCGGCACCAAGAGCGTCCAGTGGGACATCGATGCCGGCGCGACCTTCACCGGCACTGTCGGTGGAACCAATATCGACGGCACGTCATGGCCGCGCGCGAACACCAATTACACACTGGTCCCGTTCGGCATCTTCAGCCAAGTGCAGACCTCGGCTCCTCCGACGACGCAAGCTCCTGCGTCTGGCTTGTTCGAAGCACTCCAGCCGGCTGCCTATAATGGCAACAGCGTGGCCGTCTATGCCGGAGCGCGGGGGTCTTCGGCAACGGGCAATGCGTGGGCGATCAATGCGCTGGTTTCTGCCGATGCGGGGTCGGGCGGCACATATCACGGCATGGAACTCGACGTTAACTGCTTCAGCCTCGGGGCGTTGGTCAAGGGCATCGGGATTTCCGGTGTCGGCACGCAGAAGGCCGATGTTGCTCTGGAAATCCAGCATGGGGTCGGCTTCAATCGCGGGCTCGATATTCTCAACTCGGACATCGGCATGCAGATCCGCACGACATGCGCCACGGCGATGTCGATCTATGCGCCGGGAACGACTGGTGTCGGCGGTGTTTTGAATGCCAGGCAACTTGCCAACAGCAACGAAACCATCACGCTGCACCGCAAGACCGACGCCGCGCCGACAGGAAATTTCCTGCGCTTGCGGGATGCCGCAGACAGTGCGGACCTGGGCAGCATCGATATTGCGGGTGGGTTTCATGGCGGCGCGTTCTATCCTGGCCTCGGCTCGTTCGCTGCCGGTGTGGCCAAAATCTATACGAGCGCCACTCTTGGCCATGTCATAACGGCTGGAACCGGCTCGACTTACGATCTGGGCTTTTTTAATGCCGGGGGGACGGAACTTCTGAGCAATCCTACGGGCACGGCCAATATGAGCCTGTGCTCTACGGGAACGGGAACCGTTGGCCTGGGGATGGCGCCTAGCGCCAGCGCTCAGGTAGCCGTAGTTGGCGGTACAACGGCGCGCGCTTCTGTGCTGTATGCCTCTGGCACGCTCATGACGACAGTGGCCGCCGGTGCTTGGGAGTATGACGGCAAGGCGTTCTATGCTGCGTCCGTCGCCAGTTCTAGGCAGGTGGTCACCACGAAGCAGATTGCCACCGTTCAGGGTTCGCCCGTCGCGCTTTCCAACAGCATCTCCACGGCGCAGAGCATCTTCGCGGCGGCCAATGATGCTTTGACAGTCGCGGCCTCAACCTCCTATCGCTTCCGGGCCAGGCTGGCGTTCAACACCGGCGCTACCTCGCACACGACTGCGTTCGGCTTTGGTGGCACGGCCACGTTCACCTCATGCAATTACGATTCGATTGCGACTTCCTCGGCAGCCGGCACTTTGTCCACGCCTCAGATGGCGCGCTGGGCGGTCGCAACCGCAAGCGTGGTGACCGCCGCGTCTACGGCCGTGACAACCGATATCATTCTGGAAGGCATCATTCGCATAAACGGCGCGGGTACGGTCATTCCGCAGGTCACTTTCTCGGCTGGCCCGACTGGCACCTGTGAAACGGCGCTGGACAGCTATTTCGAGCTTGAGCCCATTGGGTCGAACACCGTTGCGGCAATCGGAAACTGGGCATGATCCACAACCTCAAGAGGCTCTCATGGATCGCAATTTCGCGAAATCTCTAGCGCTCGTCCTCAAATCCGAAGGCGGGTGGTCGGACAACCCGAAAGACCCAGGCGGCGCCACTATGAAGGGCGTTACCCTAGCCAATTTCCGCCGCTACGTGAAAGCGGACGCAACGAAGGATGATCTTCGCCATATCACCGATGCTCAAGTGGCGACTGTCTACCGACGCTTCTATTGGGATGCCGTGGCCGGTGCGGAACTGCCAGACGGCGTTGATTTCGCCACGTTCGATTTCGCCGTCAACAGCGGGCCATCCAGAGCCGCGAAGTACCTTCAGGGCGTTCTCTGCATCCTGCAGGACGGGCGCATAGGCCCAGCTACCGTGAAGGCTGCGCATGGCAAGAAGCCCGATGTCGTGGTTAACGCCCTCTGTGACGCCCGCCTGAGCTTCCTGCATCGGCTCCCAACATGGGGTGATTTCGGCAAGGGATGGGCAAGCCGGGTCTCTTCAGTCCGTGCCGCAGCTCTCGCCATGGCGGTGTACCCAGCGCCAGAACCCTCGACCGTGGTTGTCGATAGTCTGCCGGCCGTACCTGCCCAGAATGCCACCGTGGTGACCGTGGATGGGCCTAAGAAGGATGAAACGACCGTCGTCATTACCAAGACGCCGCAATCGCCTCCTGCCTCTCCCGGCCTGCCTACGTCGAAGACAGGCTTCCTGGCGATCGGTGCAATCATCATCGCCATCATTACCGGCATCATCAAGTTCTTTGGAGGCTGACATGGCAAACATCGTGAACCAGCCCAGCCGGAACCCAACGAACAAGCTGACTGCCGCTGTGGTCGGTAGTGCCGTGGTGGAGGTGCTTCGCGCGCTCGCCAATCACTTCTTCCCCGACTTTGCTCAACCGGAGCTATGGACTGCCCTTGCGCCCGTGATCGTCTTTGCTTGCGGCTGGTTCATCTCCGATGCGCCCAATGTTGTGGTCGTGACGCAGGACGCTCAGCAATGATCGATGTGTTCTGGGCTCTTACCGCGACTGCAAGTTGGCTTGGCTTCGTAGCCGCCTGCCTGATGCTCTTCGTTCTCTACACACTGGCGACAGGACGCCGACTTCTATGACCGTCATCCTTGGATTTCTCAGCCCGTTCCTCCCCTACATCATCGCCGGTCTTGCTGCCCTCATCGGTGGCACTGGATACGTCTGGAACGCCAAGCGAAAGGCCAAGAACGAAGGCATTGCCGAACAACAGGCCAAGGAGGCTCAAGCCAATGCGAAAAATCTTCAGGATATCCAGAACGCTGCCGCTGCTCGTCCTGTTGGCGGCGTGTCAGACGACCCCAATAATCGCGACAGGCCGTGAAGTATGCCTGATTTGGGCTCCTGTGACCTATTCGGCCAAGGGCGACACCGCGCAGACCGTCAATGAAGTGCGTGCGCTGAATGCCAAGCGTGACGCCTATTGCAAGAAAGGGAAATAGCCATGCTCGGGCCTATCATTGGAATCCTGTGGCTCCTATTCTACCTGGGCGTCATTGTCGCCGTCGTTTTCGTCATCCTGTGGTTTCTGCAGACCATCCTTGGCTTGCCTCTTCCCCAGCGAGCAATCCAAGTGATCTGGGGGCTCGTCGGGCTGCTTGTGGTCATCTACCTGCTGATGTTCCTTAGCGGCGGTGGCGTGCACTTCCCGGCTCTAAGCGGATGACCCTTCAGTGGATAATCTGCTGCTTGGGCGCATCCTGTTCGCTCTCCTTATGGCTGGCGTGGTGTGGCTTATCGTCCACCACGCTTGTCCCTGTTCGGTGCGATGATGTCTGACACGGTAAGTCTGCTCCAGCACGTCAACCAGCGATTCGAAGACTTCGACCGCCGGCTGATCGATGCGCGTACCGCCGATGCCGCCCGGGTGCAACTTGCGCTGACTGCCGCAA
>Ga0207667_10004463_pt1 | contig 17126 bp, 18 predicted proteins | sample KBSCornC52_FD_184301 | JGI IMG/M metagenome (GOLD analysis project Ga0207667, IMG submission 184301) | Corn rhizosphere microbial communities from Kellogg Biological Station, Michigan, USA - KBS Corn C5-2 (SPAdes) (version 2) | ecosystem: Host-associated > Plants > Roots > Rhizosphere > Soil ...
TCCGATCTCCTGGTCGATCTCTACGGCATCTATTTCGACACCGACCAGACCTTCGTGAAGCCGGAGAGTGCGACCACGCTGACCGAGGTATCGAACCTGCTGAAGGCCGATCCTTCGCTCAAGCTGCAGGTTTCCGGCCATACCGACAATTCGGGCACCAAGGACCACAACATCACATTGTCGAAGGGCCGCGCCGAAGCGGTCGTTGCGGCGCTGGTCGGCCAGTATCAGGTTGCCGCCAACCGGCTCGTCGCCGAGGGCTTCGGCGACAGCAAGCCGGTCGCGCCCAACGACTCCGCGGCAAATATGGCCAAGAACCGCCGGGTCGAGCTGCGCAAGATCTGAATCTTGCGAACCTGATTGAAGACGGAGCCGAGGGACGCCTGACGCGTCGCCTCGGCTCTGCTATTGGGGGCGGCAATCGGCTATGGCGAACATGGCCGGCCGCACAGGAGATGGGATCGATGGGCTACACTTTGTCACCGCTGCCCGGCCAGTCGAAGTTCGGCGTGGTCGTGACCGGCTTCAAGCCCGAAATGCTCGACGACCCGCAGGTCCGCAAGGACCTCTACGATCTGTGGATCGACAAGGGCGTGGTCGTCTTCCGCGAGCTGGAGGGCCATGAGACCCACCTCAAGCTGTCCTATGTCTTCGGCGAGCCGGAAGAACATCCGCTGCTGCGCGGCGTCGATATGCCGCGCGAGAGCAAGCTGATCGTCGATATCGAATATAGCGATGAAGCGATGGGTAATGTCTACGAGGTCGACGGCGAGGTGCGCGGCTCATGGCTGCCGTGGCATTCGGACTCGATCTACACCGACCAGATCAACCATGGCGGCATCCTCTGGTCGATCGTCGTGCCCGAGCGCGGCGGCGAGACCGGCTTCATCGACCAGATCGCCGCCTATGAGGCAATGCCGGAGGATCTGAAGCAGCGCATCGAGGGGCTCAACGTCCTTTACAAATACACCATCGATTCCAGCCAGGCGAAGTTCGGCCATATCCCCGATCGGCTGGTCAGGCTCGGCAAGCATCAGGCAGCGACGATGGAGCATGAGACCACCCGCGTGCGCTCGATCCATCCGCTTGTGTTCACCCAGCCCGGCACCGGCAAGAAGGTGGTCAACGTCTCGCCCTGGTTCGCCGACGCCATCGAGGGGATGGAGAATGAGGAGGGCGACGCCCTACTGCGCGAGGTGATCGAGCACAACACCCGCCCCGAGCTCTCCTATTTCCACGAATGGGTGCCGGGCGAGATGGTGCTGTGGGACAATTGGCGGATGCTCCACTGCGCGACCGGCGTGCCGCAGGGCATGCGGCGGCATATGCGCCGCACCACCATCGCCGGCGATTATGCGCTCGGCCGGCGCGAGGTGGTGCCGGCGGCAGCGGAATAGGCGGGGCGATTGCGAGAACCCCGGCGGATTCCCATTTATCATGTTGAATGATGGTGATAGCCGCGCGGACCGGCTATAGGGCGGCGCGGCACCGGCCGGCGATCAACGTCGGCGACGAGTTTATGGAGCGGGTGAAATGGCTGGTATTACGGTTCGCAATCTCCGCGACGATCTTGGCTTCGGCTCGATTATCGACGGTCTGAGCTGGGACAATATCGACGATCCGGCGATCCGGAAGCAGATCAACGAGGTCTTCGAAGATCGCGGCATGATCGTGTTCGAGAATGTCGAGCCGTCGGGGAAGATGCACGTCGCGATCAGCAACATCTTCGGCCCGCTCAAGGACCATCCGACCAAGACCACCGCGCGGGTCGACCAGAACACGGCGCCCGGCGTGATCGACATGCATTCCAAGCCGCGCGAGGTGACCGACGACAAGCGCGGTCTCGTCGAGCTGAACGGCAAGCTGATCGGTCGCTTCTCACCCTGGCATTTCGACCATTGCTACAATGACGAACTCAACCGCGCCGGCGTGCTGCGCTGCCTGATCAACGCGCCGGATGGCACCGGCCGCACCGGCTTTGCCGACGGCGTCGCAATCTACAATAATTTCGATCCCGCGCTGCGCGAGAAGCTCGAGAACATCAACGTCATCTACACGCTCGACACGCGCCTCTCGAAGATGCGCTTCGGCCGCACCTTCAAGGACTATGGCGAGGGCGACGAGCATATGAAGACGGTCATCGAGGCGCAGACCTTCCCGCGCGCGATGCATCCCGCTGTCTGGACCCGCAAGTCGGGCGAAAAGGTGCTGCACATCGGCCCGTGGATGTCCGTCGGGCTCGAGCATCACGAGGATGCCGAGGGCGAGGCCTTCTTCGAAGCGGCCTGCCAGGAGCTCAACCGCAAGGCCGACGCCAATGCCTATTGGCACGACTGGAAGCCGACCGACATGGTCATCTGGGACAATTGGCGGATGCTGCATGCGGTGGGCGGCTGCGATCCCAAATACGAGCGGCGGATGCAGCGCACGACGATCAAGGGCGATTACGGCCTCGGCTATTTCGAGGACGGCAAGAAGATCGGCGAGGTCTTCCGCGAGCTGGTGTGATTTGCGGATGCGGGGCGGTCGCGACCGCTCCCAATCCCCGGTCCGTCGCCGGAGCAGCGGCTGGTCAGGCGTAGCCGAGGAAGCGCGCCGCGCCGAACAGCAGCGGCGCCATCGACAGGAGCGTCCAGCCCCCCGCAACCGCGGGATTTTCCATATGACCGCGATTGCGGAGATAGACCCCGATCGCGAGGAGAATGGTGCTGCTGAACACCACCACCAGCATCAATTCCTGCGCGCCGCCATTGTGACCCATGAATCCGTCTCCTGCCCCGCGGCATGGTGCGCCGGCGTCGACCGGTCGCCCGTGGCCTTGGCAACAGCTTGCAGGATGATGAAGGCTTCGTCGACCGTTATTGATGAGTAATGGCGTGGTTGGTTTCGACCCCGGGAAAGAAATCGGCTAAGCGCACCGGATGACCGCGAGGGGAACCGATCGATGAGCCGATATCGAGCAGGAATCACGACCCTGGCGGCCTTGGCCGCGCTTGCCGCCGCCACGCCGGCACCGGCGCAGCCATCCGCGCCGGAAACCATCGCTCCGGGAACGCCGGTCACAATGGGGTGGGATTCGGAGATGACCATCGCCGGCGTTGGCCTCGCCTGTACCGGCATCGGCGGCACCAAGGACGATCCGAAATGGCTCGCCTATCCGCTGCGGATCGAGTTCGCCAATCGCGCCCGCGAATATCTGATCGATGCCACCGTGACGCTGACCGACAACAAGGGCGCCAAGCTCTTCACCGTCACCTGCCCCGGCGCCTGGCTGCTGCTCAAGCTCCCCAGCCCGGCGCCCTATCGGGTCGACGCGCTGATCAAGGGCCAGGCGGCGCCGACCACGACGGTCAGATCGCCGGCCAAGGGCCAGACGCGCGTCATCCTCGTCTTCCCGCAATAGTCTCGCTCAGACCACCGTGCCGGCGCTTGTGTGGATCGTCTGGGCGGTGATCTGGCGGCTGGCGTCGAGGCAGAGGAAGAGGATCGTCGCCGCAACGTCCTCTGCTTCGGCGACCTGGTGGAGCAGATTGGCGACCGAGCCGCCAGGCTTGGCCTCCTGCGCCATCACCGCCTTCTCCTTGAACCAGCCCAGCGCCATCGGCGTCGCGGTGACGCCCGGCGCCACCGCGTTGACGTTGATGCCATAACCGCCGAGCTCGGCGGCGACATTGCGGGTCAGCTGGGTCAGCGCCGCCTTCGAGCTGGCATAAGCCGCCTGCGCCATGCCGGCGCGAAACGCCGCGCTCGAGGTGACGTTGACGATCCGCCCGCCCTCGCCATGCGCGACCATCCGCCGGCCGGCCGCCTGCATCAGCAGCATCGGCGCGCGCAGATTGACGTTGTGAATGCGCTCCCAGTCCGCCTCGCTCAGGTCGAGGAAGTCGATCTGGCTGGCGGGCATGCCGGCGGCGTTGATCAGGATGTGAACGCGCTCGAGGCCGCTCACCAGATCGATCAGATGCGCGCAATCGGCACGCTCGCCGAGATCCAGCGTCACGTTCAACAGCATGCGCCCAGTGGGCGCGGGAATCTCCGCAATCGCGTCCATCACCGATTGGAGGCCGGCGCCATCCCGGTCGACCAGCACCAGATCCGCGCCCTGCCCGGCAAAGAGAAGCGCGGTGGCCCGGCCGATGCCGGATGCGGCGCCGGTGACGATCGCCACCTTGCCGGCAAGCGCCTGCTCCATTCCTAGCCCTGCCGCGGGTAAACCTGAGGAAACCAGGCGTGGCGCAACGGATCGCCCGGCTTGTGCGTCTCCGCGACGCCCGGGAACGGCGGGTCCGGCGGAATGTCGCGCACGACATAGCGGGCGTCATCGCCGTAGAAGCGCAGCGACAGCGATCGCCGCCGGCCGCCTTCGCGCATCTCGCCGCCGCCGTGAAGCGCGGTCGGGTGGAAGATCAGGACATCGCCCGGCTGGCTCGCCCAGGAGATGATCGGCCATTTCTCGCGCTCGGCCTCGATGTCGGGCTGGCGCGCGCCGGCCTGGGCCGGCGGCGCAGCCCCGGTCTTCTCCGCCTGGCGGATATACTCGCCGGATTCGGCGACAGCCTGCTGGTAGAGCGGGAATTTATGCGAGCCGGCGACGACCTCGAGCGTCTCCGCCTCGGTTAGCGGGTCGAGCGCGATCCACATCGTCGCGAGCTGCTCGCCGGCGGCCAGCCAATAGGGCGAATCCTGATGCCAGGGCGTGCGCCGCGAATAGCCGCCTTGCTTGACGAAGATCTGGTCGCAGAACAGCCAAATTCCCTGGCTCTGGAACAGCTTGGCCATGACCCCGGCAATCGGGGATTCGGCCAGCGCCTGCTGAAATTCAGGGATTCGGGTGTAGTTGCAGTAATCGTCCCAGAACTGGCCGGGCTCGCCGCGGAAATGCCAAAAGCCTTGCGGGCCGGGCTCGGCCATGTTGCGATCGAGGCCGGCTTCGAGCAGCGCCAGCCATTCCGGCGCGAGCAACCCGGGAATCCACACCGCGCCATCGCGCTTGAACGCGGCGATCCTCTCGTCGGTGACGAGCGCCAGCGGATCGGACGCCTCGGCGGCGTGAGCGGCAGTCATCTCGGCGCTCCTCTCCACCTCATTGGGCCGCCCTGGCCGGCAGATCTTTCACCTTCGTCGGGGGCGGTCAAGGCGGCCGCGGCAGGTTGCTTGTCGCATTCCGCATGCGAAATCCCGCCAATTGGTATAAAGCGGCGGCGTGGGTTGGGCTGTATCGATCGTGCCGATTGCGCGACGTTGGGCGACACGCGGCGTCCTGCGCGCCGTCATCGTTGCCGCCGGGCTAATCAGTTCCGCGGCCTTGGCGGCCGAAGCGCCGGCCGTGCCCGCGGTCGCGACCTTGCCGGCGACACCGCCGATCGCCTCGACCACCGCCGAAGCGATTGCGCGCGACGCGGCGGTCTATGCCGAGCGCTATGGCGTCCCCGCATTCGAAGCCGAACGCCGCCTGCGTGCGCAGCGTGACAGCGTCGAGGTGATCGAGCGGCTGCGCCAGATCTATGCGCCGCGCCTCGCCGGCGTCACGATCGAGCATCGCCCCGCCTATCGCGTCGTTTTCCTGCTGACCGGGACCGAACCGGTGCCGGACCAGATGATCTATGCCGGCGGCATCAACCTGCCGATCCATTTCGCGACCGACGCGCCGGCGACCGAACAGCAGATCGTCGCGGCGATCACCGCCCATCAGGCCGAGATCCGGGTCGAGCTGCCCTTCGCCATCGGCATGGGCGCCGATGCCCGCAGCGGTCGGCTCGCGGTGCTGGTCACCCCGGGCGACGCCAAGCGCTACGGGATCGAGACGCTGCAGGCGCAGGTCGAGGCGATCGCGGGCGTGCCGGCGCTGGTCCGCACCCTCGACCAGCAGCCGGTCAACGCCGCGCTTTACGGCGGCTCAAGAGTCACCGGGCTGCTCGCGGCGAGCGGCAAGCCCGCCGCCTGCACTACCGGCTTCGTCGTCACCGACGGCGCCCGGACCGGCATATTGAGCGCCGCCCATTGCCCCGACCAGCTGCGCTATCGCGATCTCGACGGGGCCGATGAGCCGCTCGCCCTGGTCGGTAAATGGGGCACCGCCTATCAGGACGTCCAGGTCAGCACCGCGCCTCAGGCGCTGATGCCACTCTTCCGCGCCGACCCTAAGGGCAGCGACATCCGCCCGTTGACCGGCGCGCGCCGCCGCGACGAGACCCGCACCGGCGACTTCATCTGCCATGGCGGAATCAAATCGGGCTACAGCTGCGCCGAGGTCGAGTTCACCGATTACGCGCCGCATCCCGACGTTTGCGGCATGTTGTGCGAACCGGCCTGGGTGACCGTCGCCGGCCCCTCCTGCGGACGCGGCGACAGCGGCGGCCCGGTCTTCTCCGGCACCATCGCCTTCGGCATCACCAAGGGCGTCAGCCGCGCCCCCGACGGCAGCTGCGGCTTCTATTTCTACATGTCGACGGACTATCTGCCGGCCGGCTGGTCATTGCTGCGCGAGCAGAGCCCGGCGACCAAACCCGCGGTGGTGGCTCAGTTAAGCCCGTAAGGGCGGTCGCCCGCCAGAATGCTCTTCTGCAGCACGCGCGTCTCGTCATAGTCGCGCATCGCGTAATGCTGGGTCGAGCGATTATCGAACAGCGCGATATCGCCGAGCTGCCACCGCCAGCGCATGGTGAACTCGGGCGATTTCACATGCTCGTAAAGCAAGGCGAGGACCGCATTGCTCTCGGCCGGCGACAGCTCGACGATCTTCTCGGTCCACAGCTCGTTGACGAACAGCGCCTTGCGCCCGGTCTCGGGATGGATGCGGACGACCGGATGGACCGCGTGCATCGCCTCCTGCAACGGGTTGTAGCCGGCGCCTTTCATCAGCGGCATCACCTTGGCCGCCGAATGGATCGCGGTCAGCTTGTCGAGCATGTCGCGCAACGGCGCCGACAGCGCCTCATAGGCCGAATACATATCGCCCCAGCAGGTATCACCACCGATCGAAGGAAGCTCGATCGGGCGCAGCGCGATCATGCTCGACGGCGTTTCCGCAAGGGTGGAATCGGTGTGCCAGACAGCAGTCGCCTCGCGATAGGCGAGCGTCGGAATGTCGATGATCGAGTCGACCGGCTTGACCTTCTGCTCGACCGCCATCGGATCGGGCACCAGCGTGCCGAAATTCGCCATGAAGTCTGCCATCTGCTCGCGCGTGATCGTCTGGCCGCGCAGGAAGGCGACACCGTGATCGAGCACCGCCTGGCGGATGGTCTTGACGCTCTTGCTATCAAGCGGGCGGGTCAGATCGACGCCGTCGACAACCGCGCCGATCCGCGTCGTCACCGGTCGGACGTCCAGCGCCATCGTCGTCGCCATCGGCTTTCCTCTCAGCCCTTTGCCGCCACGGTCATCGCGTCCGCGTCGACCATGTCATGGCGCTCGCTCCACAGGAAGCGGATCTCGCGATCGGCGATGCGCCAGCCGTCCGCCTCGCGCGCATAACGGTCGACATAGCGGATGACGACGACCAGCACGGCGCGGTCGGCCGGATCCTTGTGGAGGTGCCGCGCGGTGCACAGCAGCTGGCCGGTGGCGTGGTCGCCATCGATCTCGACGAGATGGTTGGTCATCAGATGGGCGGTGCGGCGATAGAGATCGTTCATCACCTTCGGCACGAAGGCGAGCTGCTCACGGCCCCTGAGATCGACGAACGGCTCTTCGGCATCGGGCTGCCAAGTCCGCAGCCGGCCATCGGCCGTAAAGACGTCGAGGAAGCCATCGCGATCGCAACCGTCGACCGCCACGGCATAGCGATAGGCCAGCCGGTTGAGCGCGAGGGTGTCGTCCGCGCTCACGCGCCCCAGACTTCCGCCTTGAACGAGGGCTTGCCGGGCACGTCCGAGCGAATCCTGAGGATGCCGCCCTTCCCCGGATTCCAGAAATCGCCGCCGGTGACATAGATGTCGCCCATATCCGGCCCGCCGAAGATCAGGCTGGTCGGCATCATCGGCAGCGGCACGCGCCGATCGAGCGTGCCGTCGGGCCGGTAGCGCAGCAGCTCGCTCGACAGCACGCAGGCAACCCAGATGCCGCCCTCGGCGTCGACCTCGAGCCCGTCGCAGCCGCGCGGGCCATCTGGCTTGTCGGGGTCGTCGACCCTGGCGAAGAGCTTGCCGTTGCGCAGCGAATGATCCTGGCCGAGATCATAGGCCCAGACGCCATGGGCACTCTGCACCGCGTAAAGAATCTGGCCGTCGGGGCTGAAGCCAAGGCCGTTCGGCGATTGCAGCTCGGCCGCAACCGTCACCCTGCCGCTGCGATCGACCCGGAACAAAGGCCCCGGCGCCCAGCTTTCGATCGGATCGCCGCGCGCGCCGGCGGCGCGGTCGATCACGCCGCCCCAGATGCCGCCGTCCTTGTCGGCCTCGATGTCGTTGACGTCGCGGACGACATGATCGGGATCGATCAGGTTGAGCCGGGCGGCGCTGCCGCTGGCGGGATGGACGCGGGTCAGCCCTTGGAGATCCGAGCAGATCACCGTGCCGCGCTGCCCGACGACGAGGCCGGCAGCCATGTCGATACGCGGCGGCCCAATCCGATCGACCTTGCCGTCAGCGCGCAAGCAATGGAGTGAACCGGCGAGCACATCGGTGAAATAGAGCGTGCCGTCGTCGTCGAGCCGCGGCCCTTCCGTCAGGTGGTAGCCGGTCGCCAGCACCTCGACCTCGTCCGCCATCTCGCATCCTCCCGGTTTATGCTCTGCCGGCGATGGAGCCCAAAGCGGGCGGCGCGGTCAACCCGCCAGCGGGTTCGGCGTCGGTTCGGCGACCCTGACCAACCGGTTCCTGTCGGTGTGGTGGAACGGCTCGGACTGGCCGAGCACCTGCATCACCGTGTCCTGATAATAGGACCAGCTGCCGTCGAGATGGATCGTCACCGTCATCGTGAAGGAATCGGTGCGGAACGCCTCCTCGAGAAAGTCGATCGAGCAGATGCCGTCGCGGGTCGTGCCGCGCGTCGCGCTGACCTCCAGCACGGTCGCATCGGCGGCGGCGCGGCCCTGGGCGAGGACCACCTGGCCGCGCGGGATGGTGAAGCTGTGGATCAGCAGGCCGGTCGCGGGCTCCCACAGCCAATAGCCGACCTGGCCGTGATAGGTGCCGACCTCACCCGGCTTGGTCATCCGCGAATGATAGCGCAGACCGTAGAGCAGCTGCGGGCCATTGGTCTGGGGGTCAATCGGCTGGAGCTCGATGGTCTCCTCGAATGCGGCGGTGCGCGCCCCCGCCGGCCCGGCATTGACGTCGACCCCGGCTAGCCCGCGCCACACCCCGGCCAGGGGCCGCAGCGGCCCGAGGTTGGCCAGCGTATCGACATCGATATCACGCGGCCGGCTGTGGATGTCGCGATCGGACTCGGACATGAAACGGCGCTCCTACCAATTGGCAGGAGCGCCGATACCTCGGTCCCGGCGGCGGCTGCAACCGCCGGGCGGAGCAGGAAAATCAGCGGCCTATGCGGCCGCGGGTTACGCGCGATCAACCATTATGGGCTGACCGGCGGGCATTCGTGATCATGGCCATGACCATGGCCGCGGCCGGGCCCGTCATCATTGTGATGCTCGTGGCCCTTGCCTTTGCAATGCCCGAAATGATTGCCGTTGTTGCCGTGATCGTCGTCCTCATCGTCATCATGACGATTTTGGCTCTCGGCGCTCGCTAGTTGCTGGGCGGCCTCGTTCTTCCCGTTCCCATTGGAGGCGGATTTGCCGTCCATCGAGACGCTCTTGCCATCATCGGTCGACATCGCCGACGAGGGGCCCAGTTTGACCGAGCGATCGGCCAGCTGGACATCGGCCGAGCCGCCATCGCGGGTCATCACCTTGTCGCCCTTTTCGAGCGGCATGTTGTCGGTCGCGGGCACGACCTTGCCGTCCCGCGCAACCACGGCGTTATTGCTGTTGGTGACAGTGCCGACCTTGGGTGCGCCGTGCGCAGCCATCGGCAGGATCAAGATCGGCAACGCAAATGCGATTGCACGTCGAACGGCGAAGCTCATCGCTTTCCTCCTCGGCTGGAACAACTTTCCGACGCAGCCAGGTCTGCGACCTGACCCATCGGATTACGCACAAAAAAGTCAGAGCAACTAAACCGACGTTTCCAGACTATGTTCAGGCTAATGCGGCGATCTGCCCGATCCGGGCGATGCAATGTTCTTACCTATATCAAGGTCTGTTTGTGTAATTGTTCTGTAATATTCACGTTGTTGGGTGAATGATGGCTTTTTTATACAAGTTGTCATTCCGTCTTCAGAATGAAACGCTCCCATAACTAATTTAGTGTTTTGTGAATATTACGGATCCGCTACAACACCGCCGACGGTTGATCCTATGAATGAACCAATCGGGCGTCAGGGCTGACGGGTGGGCAATGCGGATTGCCATGGTGACCGTGGTCCGTGTCGCGACCAAAGGCGTTGCCGTTACCATTGCCCGGACCATCGTCATCATCGTCGTCGAAATCCTGACCGCCAGCGAAGCTCGCCTGCTGCAGATGCGGATTCCCCAGATGGGGCAGGACGAAGTGGACCGCGCGTCGAACCGCAACACTCATGGCCTGGCTCCCGACTGGGCGAGGCGGCCAGATCTGCGAACCGGGCAGCGTCGCGTGCAAACAAGGTAGTCGGTGCAGCTAAACGGCCATTAGCAGGCAATGTTCACAATTATGCGATGATCCGCCTTAATGCCGAGATGTAATGTCGTTACTTATTATAGTTATACTTTGATTAATCAATCATAGTACTTACGCAGTTCGTGCAAGACTCTAATTTAGCCGATTTTATTCGGTACATTCTGAGAATGAGGTGCGGTCAGAATTAACTCGCGGTTATCCGCGATATTGAAAACGACTCCGGAACAGATCGGGCGGGAGCCGCCCGCTTGAAGTGATCGAGATCGATCATGATGGCGGAAATCGCGCTGCCATTTCGCGCGGCGAGGCTGGCAAAACGCTCGGGCACGTCTTCGATGGAGCAACGATTGTAGAGCCCGGTGAGCGGATCGCGCAGCGCCTGTGTCCTGAGCTTTTCGCGTAGAGCGATGCTGGACAGAGTCAGCCGCGTGACGTCGCCGTCGCTGGCTGCGGATAGGCCGCGCCGATGCCGATTGGCCGCTGGCCCTCGGTGAGCACACGCTGCATCACCCGCCGGCTAGTGTAATCCGGCACGGCGAAATGCTGGACGGCATGGCCATCCCAGAGGACGAGATCGCCCTCGGCCCAATGATGCCGCATCTGGAATTCCGGGCTCTTGATGTGGCCGAACAGGAATTTCAGCCAATGGTCGCTCTCAGCCTTGGTCAACCCGTCGATCGCGATCACCCAGGACGAGTTGACGAAGAGGAACGGCCGGCCACTGACCGGATTGACCGCGACCACCGGATGCGAGGTCGGCGGCCGCGCCTCGAGCGACGTGTCGACGGTATATCCGGCCTTGTCCCGCGTCCGCTCGATTAGCGCGATCGGCGAATGGCTGGCGGTCAGCCCGGCGAAGAAGCGCTTCAGCGCTGGCGAGAGCGCTTCATAGGCGGCGTACATGCTGGCAAAGCAGGTGTCGCCGCCCGGCGTTGGCATGATCTGCGCCTGCAGCGTCGATTGCCTGGGCGGCGCTTCGAGGAAGGTGCTGTCGGAGTGCCAGACATCGGCCCCCTGCCCCTTGGGCGCATCCTGGTCGAGGATCGTGACCTCCTCGCGCGTCGAGGCCGGGGTGCGGAACTCGGGGATGTGGATCTCGCCGAAATAGGTGGCGAAGCGGAGCTGCTCGTCCTGGCTCAGCTTTGCCTGGCCGGTGAAGACCAGCACGGCATGATCGTCGATCGCGGATCTAAGCGTCGCGACCGTCTTGCCATCGAGCGGCCGCGAGGCGTCGATGCCACTGATCTGGGCGCCGATCCGGCTGGTGATCCGTTCGATCTTCATCATCCCGCCTTTCACGCCTGTCACGGTTGCGCGGCAAAGGCGGGCGCCGCGCCCTCGCCGCCACGTCGCCGCCAGGCCGAGAGCAGCGCCATGGCGATGCCGATCGTGGCGACCGCCGCGACCGTCGCAAAGCCGGCCGGCACATCCGGCATGGCCGCGCCCGAGCGCTGCAGCGCCGAGGCGTAAAGCCCCATCGCCAGCGCGACGCCGATTTGCGTGCTCGCCAGCAGGATCGCCGAGGCGACGCCGCGATGCTCCGCCGGCGCGCGCCCGGTCACCTCGTTGGTCGCGGCGATGACCACCGCCATCTGGCCGATCGGGGCCAGCACGACCGCGGTCAGCGATCCCCATAGCGCTGTAGCGACGCTGATCTGAGTCAGCGCCAGCATGATCGCGGCCGTCGCCGAACATCCCAACGCCATCGCCGTCCAGGGCGACAACCGCCGCAGCAGGCGCGCCATCATAGCGCCGGCGAGGAACACGCCGATCAGCTTGGCAAAAAAGATCATGCCGATGCGATCCGCGCCATAGCCGGCGAGCTGATGGAGGAACGTCGCGAGAATGTAGAAGAAGCCAGCCTGCGCCGCATTGCTCGCCATGCTGACGCTCAGCGCCGGGGCAAAACCCGACACCCGGAACAGCGAGAGCGGCAGGATCGGCGCCGCAGTCCGCGCCTCGACCGCGACGAAGATCGCAAGCACCGTGATTGCCGCCGCTGCCGGCAGGATCACCATCGGATCGAGCAGGCCCGCCCGGCCGAGCCCGCTGAATGACAGCACCAGCAGGCTGCAGCCGGCGGTGACCAGCACCGCGCCCGCAACATCGAACGACTGGCCGGTCGCGTCCGCCCGCGGCAGCGGTCGCGGCAGCGCCGTCGCCGCGACGATTGCGCTGGCGGCGACTGACATGTTGAATACGAAGATCATGCGCCAGCCAAAATGCGCCGCGAGCAGTCCCCCGAAGGCGACGCCGAGCGCCGAGCCGAGCGCCTGGGCGATCGAATAGACCACCAGCGCGCGATTGCGCTCAGCACCCTCGCGGCTGCCGGCGATCAGCGCGGCGAGGATCGCCGGACCGAACAGCGCGCCGCCAAGGCCCGACAGCACCCGGCCGGCGATGACCGCATGGATCGACGGCGCGACCGCGCAGCTCAGCGCGCCGAGGATGTAGAGCGTCAGGCCAGTGACGAACATGCGGCGATTGCCGAAACGGTCGGCGATCCGCCCGCCGAGGATCAGGCAGCCTCCCCAGACCAGCGCCGAGCCGCTGACGGTCCATTGCAGCAGCGCCGGCGCCGCGCCGGTCGCCTTGGCGAGCAGCGGAATGACCATCGTCATGCAGGAGAAATCGAGCGAGATCAGGAATTGCGAGATGGCGATCGGCAGCAGCAGCATGGGGATCGCCGGGATGCCACGTCCCGCGGTCATTGCGTCGACCATGGCCCCGGCTTGGTGACGCGCGGCACCGCCGTCGCACCCTGGTCCTGCCTGCCGTCGAGCGCGGCCATCGGCAGCACCTCGTCGCGCCGCTGGGTCTCGCTGACCGGACCGACCAGCAGGGCGACGTCGGCCGCGCCGTCGCCGGTCGCTCGATGGGCGATATCGGTGACCACTGCGACCGCCCATTGGCCGTTGCGCGCGAGCGCGAGCTTTTCGCCCTTGCGCGGCACGACTTCGAACTCGGCATCGTCGAGCAGGGTCGCGCTCGACCAGTCGCGGCCGGTGAACACCCGGATGATCATGCGCCTCTCCCCAGCGCGGCGATTATCATTCGCTCAACCCATAGAGGCTGGCAGAGGCCCCCAGCAACAGGTCAATCCTGTCTCGTCGCCGACCCCTGACTATGGTAAGAAATAACCAAATCCTTACCGGCCCGGTCAGGAAGAATCTTAACGATGGGCTTGTAAGTCGGCGTTTAGGTGAACCCATCGCCGTGGGGGGAGTCAGACTGATGGTCATCAAGGGGGCACGTCCGCTCAGCGTCAGCCTTGCCGCGCTCATCGCCTGTGGACTGACCGCGCAACCGGCACTGGCCAAGTCCAAGACCGCCAGGCCGCCAAAGGCGCCGGCGGCAACGCCGGTCAATCCCAATGCCGACGAGTGGAAGCTGATCAACCTCAGCGCGACCGATGTCGCCAGCGCCAACGGCGGCAGCGGCATCAAGGTCGCGCTGATGGACGGCTATACCGACTGCCGCGACACCGATCTCAGCGGCCGCTGCACCAACTACAAGATCACCGGCGGCCGATATGTCTTCTACGACAACCACGGTACGCACACCGCCGGCATCATCGCCGGCGCCAAATATGGCATCGCCACCAGCGCGACGATCCTCGACTATGCGGTGTTCGACGATCGCAGCTATGTCGCCACCGGCAGCAAGCTGGCCGACGCCTGGCGCGCCGCCGCCGCCCAGGGCGCGACGATCTCGAGCATGAGCTTCGGCTGTTCCAAGATGGCCCTGTGCTTCTCGGCGGCCGAAGTCTCAACGATGGCCGATCCGAACCTCAAGCTGCTCTACGTCAAGGCGGCGGGCAATGACGGCGTCGCGCTCGGCAATGAAAGCATCGCGGTCAGCGCCAGCACCGCCTCGGCGGCGATGGCGCGACTGATCCTGGTCGGCAGCGTCGGCGTCACCGGCACGATCAGCAGCTGGTCCAACCGCCCCGGCACCGGCTGCCTGATCTCGACTGGCGCGACCAGCTGCAGCCAGGCCACCTCCTGGGAATATCACTTCATCACAGCGCCGGGCGAGAACATCTACTCGACGCTGCCGGGCAACAAATACGGCTACATGTCAGGGACGAGCATGGCGACCCCGGTCGTCGCCGGCGTCGCCGCGCTGCTCGAAGCGCGCTGGCCTTCGCTCAAGACCAACCCGGAAACCGTCGCCCAGATCCTGTTCACCACCGCCACCGACCTCGGCGCCCCCGGCGTCGACCCGGTCTATGGCTATGGCCTGCTCAACGCCGCCAGGGCGTTCCAGGCGCAGGGCACGGTGACGATGCAGAGCAGCGGCGGCACCACCACCACGCTTACCGGCAAAACCGTCACCTCGTCCCCGACGCTGAACAGGCTGGGGGCGGTGCTCGGCGGGATCACGGTCTACGACATGTACGGCCGCGACTTCCCCCTCGCCCAGACCGGCGCACTGCGGCTACGGCCCGACGTCCTGTCGATGCGCCAGTTGCTCGGCCGGCGGCTGCTTGGCGAGGGCAACCTCCAAGATTGGACGAACCAGTTCTTCGCCGACAAGCCGCAGCCGACCGGCTTTGCCTATTTCGGATCGGCCGGCGAGGCCCCTGGCAGCACGCTTGCGCTCGATCGCTCGACCCGCATGGGCGTCGACCTGCCGTTCAAATATGGCGTCGCGCAGATGCGCCTGACCGGCGGCGGCGATGCCCGGACGGACTTCGCCTATGACCCGACGATGCGGCCGCTGAGCTTCTTCGCCTCGACCGGGCTAATGAAGAACGCGCTGATCGCCAATGCGCTGATCAGCCTGCCCGGCCGCAGCCGTCTGATGGTCTATGGCATCGGCACGACCGGTGCGATGAGCCCGCGCCAGACCCGCAACCCGCTCGACATGCGCCTGACCGACGAGGGCTATGGTCCCGGCCTGGCGCTGGCCCGCGAGCCGCTCCAGCTGCGCCAGAGCGGCGTCGGCGTCGGCTATTGGACCCAGCCTGACGCGAACACCGTGCTGGGCGTCAATTTCTCGATGCTGACGCAGAAGGGCGGCTATTACACGCTGGCGTCCGATCTCGCCGCCTTCGACAAGCCGACGCGGATGTTCAACCTCGGCGTCGCCGGCATCCGCCGGATCGCCGGCCTCGAGCTCACCGCTTCGGCCGAGATCACCCATCTGCGGATGGCCGCCGGCAGCGATGGCCTGCGATTCACTCCGGCGAGCATGGTCTCGGCCGAGATCGGCCTGCGCAAGCCGGGGCTGGCGTTCGGCAACCGCGACAGCGTTGGGCTGTCCCTCGTCCTGCCGCCGCGCGCGATCTCCGGCCAGATCCAGGTCGACTATTTGACCCCGACGCCGGACGGCCTCGGCCGCCAGGCGGCGCATCTGGCGGTGCCGATCTCGCGGCTCGGCAGCGAACCGCTGCGGGTCGAGGCTGCCTACCGGCTGACGATCACGCCATTCTGGACGATCAGCCTGACCGGCGGCGCCAATCTCGCCGAGAACGATTATGTCGGCGCGGGCGAGCTGCTTGCCGGCATGAAGTTCAGGTTCTGAGGGCGGCAGGAGGGATCGATGCGCTGGTTCCTGGCCTTCATGTCGACCGTCAGCCTCTGGGTATTCGTGACGATGCCGGAGGTCAGACGCGAGATTCAGCACGAAACGATCTCCTATATCAGCAGGACCATCCGCGGCTAAACGCGGCGGCGGCGCTCGCGGCGTGAGCCGCGGAGAGGCTTACAGACCCTTTTCGACGACGGCTGGCCTTGACCGGCCGTTCGACTATATCGGCTCAATCGCAGAGCCATGCCGACCATGACCCGAACTCCTGGACTCCGCCCGCTGATCGCGAGGTATTTCTCGACGATCTTCCGGGTCGGAAGCCGGGCCTATGTGCCGATGGCCGGGAGCATCGTCACCCTGCTGATCGTGGCGGCGGCGATCGGCCATGCCGACGCGGTCCGCATCCTGACGGCAATGGTCTTCACCCGCGCCGCCCGCATCTTCCTGCAGGTCGACGCCCATTTCCTGCTGCGCCAATGGGCCGGGGGAGCGCGTCGGCTCTACCGCAAATCGCTGCGCCGCGTGATCAGGATCGAGACCGTGAGCCTGGGCGGGGCCTGGGTGATCACCGGCCTGATCATGGTCTTCATGCACGCGCTCGGCCAGGACAAGGCGATCCTGCTGACCGCAATCCTTGCGCTGGCGCTGCCCGCCCGCAACATCTCATCGCTGTTCGGTCAGCGCGCAATGCTCCATTTCCGCTTCGCCATCGCCTTTTGCGGCCCGTTGCTGGTTGGCATCGTCTTCCTGGTCCATCCCACCATCTGGGCCTTCGCCTTCGCCTACGCCGGCCGCGAATGGCTGGCGCTGATTGTGGCTTTGGTTCTTCGGCGATGGCGCCCAGCCGCAGCGGTGGCCGTGAAGCATGAGAACGCAGCGGACGCAGATGAAAGCGTGGCCGAGCCGGCGACCCCTTTCCGCGAGGAC
>Ga0207667_10004464_pt1 | contig 17126 bp, 19 predicted proteins | sample KBSCornC52_FD_184301 | JGI IMG/M metagenome (GOLD analysis project Ga0207667, IMG submission 184301) | Corn rhizosphere microbial communities from Kellogg Biological Station, Michigan, USA - KBS Corn C5-2 (SPAdes) (version 2) | ecosystem: Host-associated > Plants > Roots > Rhizosphere > Soil ...
AGATTCTCGTCGCCGACTACAGCCGGCGTGGTTGGGTTGATGGACGCTCTGTACGCCTGCCGGGGATCGTGGCGCGCCCGCCTGCACCAACGGGGCAGCTCTCCGCGTTTCTCAGTAACATTCTGCGTGAGTTGTCCGAGGGGCGTGAGTTTGTTTGTCCGGTGAGTCCTGACGGGAAGAGCTGGTGGATGTCCATCGAGTGCTGCGTCGACAATCTGCTGCACGCGGCCCGTATGCCCGTCGATCCTTCATTCCTGCGGCGTGTGTGGATGCTCCCGGTGTTACATGCATCCCTTGGAGAGATTGTTGCGGCAATGGCCGAAAAGTACGGCTCCGACGTGCTTCGCCGGGTCCATTATGAGCCCGATGCGAGACTCCAGGCGCAATTCGCGAGCTACCCGCCGCTGCGCTGTCCCAGAGCGCTTGCCGCGGGATTCCGGCACGACGGCGACCTCGGCAACTTGATCGACCGGGCCTTGTAGTTGATTTCGCCATCCAAGATAGAAGAGGGTAGCCATGCGCACTGTCAATAGAGTCCTGGTCATAGGCGGCGGCATCGCAGGGATGTGTGCTGCGATTGAATTGCGGAAACACGGCGTGGAAGTCGATCTGGTCGAGATCGACCCGGAATGGCGTGTCTATGGCGCCGGCATTACGATCAGTGGTCCCACGCTGCGCGCCTTCAAGACCATCGGGGTTCTCGACGCCATCCTGCAGCAGGGTGCGTGTACAGACGGGCTCGATATATTTCTGGCAAATGGAGTAAAGGTCGCCTCGCTGCCCTCACAACGCGTGGCCGGACCCGACATTCCGGGCACCGGGGGCATCATGCGTCCTGTGTTGGCGCGGATTCTGAGCGCCGCCACGCTGGCTTCGGGGACCAACGTACGTTTGGGTGTCACGTTCACTAGCATCATGCCGGATGCTTCGCAAGCTTCGGTGTCATTCACGGATGGTACTTCTGGGCGCTACGACCTGGCGATCGGCGCGGATGGCGTGAATTCTCGCGTCCGCGAGCTGACACTCCCAGATGCGCCTAAACCACGCTACACCGGTCAGGCATGTTGGCGAGCCGTCGTGAATCGTCCTGCCGATATGCAGCGCGCGGCCTTCTATATGGGCAAAGCCGTCAAGGCCGGTCTCAATCCCGTATCGGCAGATGAAATGTATCTGTTCTTTCTCGACAAGCGTGAGCGACCCGACCATCTCGAGCCGGAGCAGTGGCCGGCGATACTGAAGAGGGTTCTGGCCGAATTCTCAAACTGCCCGATAGCGGCTATCCGCGACTCGCTCACGCCGCAGTCGCGAATCGTTTATCGGCCGTTATTTGCGCTCATGATGCAGGCGCCCTGGCATCGAGGTCGCCTCGTACTCATCGGGGATGCGTGTCATGCCACGACGCCGCACCTGGCCTCTGGGGCTGGTATGGCAGTGGAGGACGCCATTGTGCTGGTTGAAGAGTTGGCGCGGGCGCCAGATCTCGAAACCGGGCTGCAGCGTTTCACGACGCGCCGTTACGAGCGCTGCCGGAGGGTAGTCGAGAATTCCGTGCGCCTGGGCGACATTGAGCAAACCGGGGGCTCTGCGGAGGAACATGAGCGTTTGATGCGCGAGTCCATGGCTGCTTTGCTACAGCCGATTTGAAGCCGAGCTTACGGGGGCGCCGCGTATTCTGGGAATAATTACACAAAAAAAAAGAGCTTACGCACTTCCTCAATCCCAGGTACCCGCTTTTGCGCAAAAAGCCGTCTATGAGAAGCTGAGCGGGGTTAGGGGGAGGGGGCAATTGACCCAGCGTGAGGGAAATAAGCCGGATCCGTTGGTCGAGCGATTGGCTGCGGACTACGGAGAGGATTTACTGCGATACATATCGCGGCGGGTGCGCTCGTCCGCGGATTCGCGCGACATCGCGCAGGAGTCTTACGTTCGACTTCTGAGGTTGGAGCGGAAGGATCTCATCCGGGACCCCATGCCCTACCTGTATCGGATTGCGGCGAACGTTCTGTACGAGTTCGAGCTCAAACGACGCGAGGAGCTCAACGGATTGCTACGCTGGTCTGCGGAGAATCGCTCACAAGGGATGGCGGCTGCGGCTACAGGCGGGGACGCCGAATCGCTGGCGCTGCAAGATCGCTTGGAGTCGGCTCTGAGGCAGCTGTCGCCGACGTGCCGAGCTGTGCTGTTGCTGCACCGGCCGAGTTGGCACGGCACTCGGATGTGGTCATCGTGTTTGCTAATCAGTGGATGACAGAGGGGCAGGATGCTCCCGATCTGACTCTGCCGGCCGGCCAGGATGCGTTGATTCAGGCGATCGCAGCGGCGAATCCGCATACGATCGTTGTTCTTCAGACAGGTGGTCCCGTCCTGATGCCCTGGCTCGACCAGTCGGAGTCGGTGTTGGAGGCCTGGTACTCTGGCGCCGGCGGCGCGGAGGCCATTGCAGATGTTCTGTTTGGTATCGTAAATCCGTCCGGCCACCTGCCAATGACGTTTCCCAAGTCGGTCGGTCCTTTGTCTGGCTTCGGACTGCCCAATAAGCAACCGTTTGACGTACCGCATCCGCTGGATTCCGAGGTGGGATACCGAAGCGCAGAGCAGGCGGCGTTGTTCTCCTTCGGACATGGATTGTCCTACACGAGATTCACTTACAGTGCTGTGCAGCTCGCCACGGGTGGCGCGTTGACTGTGAGTTTCAAAGTACGCAACACGGGGGCAGTGAAGGGCAAGGCTGTGCCGCAGGTGTATCTGACGTCTGCCGGCGGCAAGCGCATCAAACGACTGGTGGGTTTTGCGAAAGTGGAATTGGCTCCGGGGGACGAACAGCGCAGCACGGTGATCATCGACAAGATGCTTCCGGCTGCGGAGAGCACGAGGCTAGGATGCAGGCGAAAATGATGTTGTTCTATCAACTCCGTCAGCAGGGGTTTGATCGCGGGAGTATGGCCAAGACCCTTGGCACGCAGCAGTATACCCAAGGTGCCTGTGAGTGGTACGCCCAGCGTACGCGCCACTTGGCGACCTTCTCGTTCATCGATTAGTAGCAGGCTAGGCGCGCGCTCGATCGCCAGCGCAATCGCCTCGGCTTCGCCGGGGTCGAGCATGGTTTCGATCTGCGTGACGAGGGGGCGATTGGCTGCCGTGGCCCACCTGCAACCAGCCTGCGTCTCGAGCGTCCGTGGCAGCTTGAAGCGACGCGGCAGCGGCAAACACCGGAGCGCGGGTGATCTCCTGCCACACGGCGTCGGGTATCAGTACATCACTGTAGAGAAGACGGAGAAGTCTGAAGTGCCAGATTGCCGCGAGGCAGATGAGCGGCGAGGAGTCACTGATCACCACGGCCATGCTGGAGATCCTCTGCGAGTTCCTCCGGGCCGTAGTGCATCGGCACTTTGCGTTCGTCGAGTAAGCGGTTCATCTCCCAGCGCGAAAGGCCAGCGAGCTGTGCGGCTTTGCCCAATCCGAGTATTCCTTGCGAGTACAGGGAAACCGAAAGTTCCAGGCGGAGCCTCTGGACGTTCTCCAAATCGGGCAATCGAATCGCGTCCGCGACGTCGCCGGGGATTTCAAGGGTCAACGATTTCGACATGTAGTTCACCGTAGCCGGTCGGAAGACACGATGCAAGTCCGCTGCCCCCGTTTTACCCCTCCCGGCTTGACACTGGCTGAATCGGGGGGACACGCTGTTTATGTAAGGGGTAAAGGCGGGGGTAAATTCAATATCAGAATTGATAATATCAATGTAAATCAAAGATTTATGGAGCCATTTCCGCTACCATTCTCTCCGCCAGATCAAGACGTCGCAGCGGCCGCAGCTGGGTTCAAACTCCGCCGCTCACGACCTGGCTTGCTCTTACGGCCGCGCCGTCCATCCGCTCCAATTGCTCGCGAAGCTGTAACTGCCGGCGTCGCGAGCGCTCTATCAATGGTCGCCACACGGCTGCCGTCAAACGATGCCGTATCAGCAGATGCCAGAAACGGTTGGACCGCTTGTATAGATAGCTCATCGCGAGATAGGCCAACACAGCGCGCGAATCGGCAGGTCGGCGTTTCCAGATCGAGCGATGCGAAAAAAGCGTGTCGTAACACCACGCATAGCCATGATCGAGCTCCGCGGCGCTCATGTGTTTGGGTTTGAACACGACGTGTCCCGTGTCATACAGATCCCAGTCCCGATGCAGGATGCGACCTTCGGCTTCCATCTGCCGGAACAAGGGCGTGCCGGGATAGGGTGTCAGGATATGGAAGGTAGCGCACTCCAGGCGGTTCGCTTCGATCCACTCTACCGTTCGATGGAATACGTCAGGCCGGTCGTGATCGAATCCCAGCACGAAGCTGCCGTTGACCTGAATGCCGTAGCGGTGGAAGACCTCCACGCGCCGCGCGTAATCTTCTGGGCCGGGCGAACGCTTGCGTGAGTCGATCAGGTTTACACCGTTCAACGACTCGAAGCCAACGAATACCCCTGTGCAACCGGCGAGCGCCATCTCGCGCACCAGTGCAGGATGGTCCGTAACGTCGATCGTTACCGCGGCGCTCCAGATGATTTCCAGCGGCCGCAAAGCAGTGCAGAGCTCGCGCAGGTAGGCGGGGCGGGACCCGAGATTGTTGTCGATGAAGACGGTGTAAGGCTGCCGGTCGGCGACAATCTCGGCCACGATTTGTTGTGTCGATCGCATTCTGTACGGCATGTGCAGGCCATCGGTCGAGAGATAGCAGAAGCCGCAGCGGTTATGACACCCGCGAGTCGCGATGATACTGGTGGTCGTCAGGAAGGATTCCCGCGGCAGGATTGAGCGCCGTGGCGCCGGATCGGCGCCATAAGCGCGCGAAAAATCGGCTTCGTAGCGCTCGTGCAGCGACCCGCATTCCACGTCTTGCAGAATCCGGGGCCAGAGTTGCACTCCGTCGCCTATCGCGATCGCGTCCGCATGCTGCAAGGCCTCCTCAGGGCAAGACAGCACATGCAACCCACCGAGAATCACCCGGCAGCCCTGACTGCGATACCAATCCGCGAGCGTGTAGGCCCGCCGCGCGAATGTCAGATGGACGGTGATGCCGACGACCTCTGGCAGAGGCTGGCAGGGCGGTGGCCCTTGCAGCAGATTCTCGTCCCAGTAGCGGACATCCCAGTGTGGCGGGGTGGCTCCAGCGATGCTGGTCAGAGCCAGGGTTGGCGTGAGCACATGTTTGCCATAGCTGGCCCGCGGATCCTTCCGATAGAAGGGGTTGATCAACAGTGAGTACCGCCGTCGCACTGGCGTTCCCGAGCGCTTTGGCGGCAACGCCGGTCCGATGAGCATGTCCTGCGGAACCGCTTTATTGTGCATCGAAGAGTACTCTGTAATGCAGAGTCAAGATGGAGCATCCTAATCATAAAAATTCTATAATGCAAAGTACTTTGTACTGCAGAGTGTAGAGGCGTGGCCCCTGAGAGCAGTTGTCGAGAGCCCGCGGGCTTTGGACGGCTAGCTGGCCAGCCCGGTCATTTCGTGGAGCTGTACGCGGTCGCCGGCTCTGGCGGCCTCGAAATCCGTGCTGATGTGCGTAAGCTCCGCCTCGGTATCGGCGCACAGGACGGTAATGCGACAGGCGCGATTGCGGCCGCGCCTTTTCGCTTGATACAGCGCCTTATCGGCGAGGCTGATGGCTCGATTGAGCGAAATGCTCGTCTTCGTCCCCGGCAGGGGGAAACTCGCGTACCCGATGGACGTCGTACAGCGAATCGTCTCGCCATGCCAATCGACCGATTCGCCGCTTATGGCTTTCAACAGTCGGTGGGTTGTCGCTGCCAGCGGCGCATCCGTCATGGGCGGCAGTACCGCCAGAAACTCCTCGCCTCCCCAGCGCAGCAATATGTCGTTTTCACGCAGGACCGCGGCAAGGCGCTTGCCGACACAAGCCAACACGTGGTCGCCCGCTTGATGGCCGAACAGATCGTTGATGCGTTTGAAATGGTCGATGTCAATGATGAGCACGCATCCTTCGAACCGGGTCGCATCGCTCCTTGCGAGCATCTGCTCGTGAAAGTAGCGGCGGTTGCGCAGTCCGGTGAGCGGATCGTGCTCGCTGTTGTAACGGAGCTGTTGATTGGCCTTGCGCACTCCTGTGAAGGCCCAACCCAGAATCGCTGCGACCGCTACCGCCAGCAGGGCGCCCGTCAGAACGAGCTCCTGATGCAATCGCTGCGCACTGAGCTCAGCGCTCTTGATGGCGTTGTCCCGGGTAAGCAGATCGATCTCGCGCACACGCCGTTCGGCGTCGAACTTCGCGGACAATTCCAGCAGTGCCTGCTGTCGGGCGTTGGTCATCAACTGGTCGCGAAGCTGCGCATCGCGCCGCAGGACGTCCACGGCGTGCCAGTCCCGAACCGATTCCAACGCAGAGGCGTACTCGCCAAGGCTGTCTTCCACATCGACGATGTTCCCTGCATCGAGGGCCCGTTGAATTTCACGTTCCACCAGTCGTTTCCCTTCCGCGACGCGCCCCAGACCGATCTCGGCGATCCCGTAGTTGAAATAGACCGTCTGCTCCAAACCATTGCGTCGGACCTGGGGCAGCAACGCCAGCGCCTTCTTTGAGGAGGCGAGCGATGCCGCATAGTCCCGCTTATTCAGGTAGACGTCGGCGAGATCACAATACGTGGTGGCTAACAATAAGGGACTGCCGACCGCCTGGGCGTGGGTGGACGCCTCGAGCATTGCGCGCAGTTCTTCGGTGTGATCCCCGCGTCTGCCTGCAATGTCGCTCTCATGTGCGAGGGCCGTGGCCAGTGCGGCCTCGTCGCCCGTTTGCTGGGCGAGGCGCTTGGCCTCTTTCAATTGCGCGGCCGCGCGGTCAAGGTTGCCGATCCGCAGCAGAAACTGACTGGACGTGAGCATTGTATGGATCGCGTATGGCACGTTGCCCATCGCGTGTGCGATATCCAATGCGTGCTCAAAGGAGAGCAGTGCGGCCTCGTGCTGCCCCAGGAAGCGCAACACGCAACCACGCAGGTGCTCCAGCCGATAGCGGTCGAGATCCGACCGCACGCTGGCGGAATCGATGGAGTCCAGCTCGGCTCGGGCAGCGTCGTACCGATCGCTCTGCCGGAAGAAGTATGCCCGCACGAGATGGCGGGAAAAATCCGCCGACCGGGAGCCCTGATCGGCAAGCTGCTGCAAACGGTCGATGGTCTGCTGTGCCTGTTGATCCCGTCGGCTGTCGACGTACGCGAAGCCGCGCAACGTCAATACTTCGACCTCGGCTTGCTCGCCCCGGACTTGCGGTTGGACCGAATCCAGCAACGCGAGCGACGCATCGGGATCGAACCACCCGAGCTGCTCCGCCCGTTGCACTTCCAAGGAAATTAGCGCTGGCTCCGCCTGTGCCATGAGGTGGACCGCCGTCAGAAGCAGGCAAGCCCACCCGGCCCTCAGGAGGCGTTTCATGGATCGGTGGTGGCGGAAGAGTCAGGCGCGCGTTCCATGCCCCCTTATCGACCATTGCGCCGGCACTCTACAGTGATGCGCGTCGCAACTTGCCGTGAACCCGGCGGGTTGCATGAGCCTTCCCGTGACGGGATTCAGGTAAACTGGGAGGTCTGGCCTGAACTCTACCTGCTATGAATCTGCCAACGTATGCCGATGTAGTCGCGGCTGCCGAGCGGCTCGAGAACAAAGCGCACCGCACACCGGTCCTGACTTCGCGCACTGCGAACGAGGAGCTGGGCGCCGAGATCTTCTTCAAGTGCGAGAACCTCCAGCGTACCGGGTCCTTCAAGTTCCGCGGAGCGTTCAACGCGCTGTCCAGATTCGATTCCGGGCAGCGCCGGGGGGGTGTCGCGACCTTTTCGTCCGGCAACCACGCCCAGGCGATCGCGCTTGCCGCCAAATTGCTGGGGATAGCGGCGACTATCGTAATGCCCGGCGATGCCCCGGCAGCGAAGGTGGCTGCCACTCGCGGCTATGGTGCAAACGTCGTCTTTTATGACCGGTACAAAGAGGACCGCGAGCAGTTGGGTCGCGAGCTGGCGCGCAAACATGGATTCACCCTGATCCCGCCGTTCGACCATCCGGATGTCATCGCTGGCCAGGGAACCGCCGCCAAGGAGCTGTTCGAGGAGGTCGGGACGTTGGACGCTCTATTGGTCAGTCTCGGCGGCGGCGGACTGCTCTCCGGCTCGGCATTGTCGCGGGGTGCGTTGGCGCCGGATTGCAAGTTATATGGAGTCGAGCCGGAGGCCGGCAACGATGGGCAGCGATCGTTTCGGACCGGTACGATCGTTCATATAGATACTCCCGCTACCATCGCGGACGGGGCCCAGACACAACACCTCGGCGAGCACACGTTTGCCATCATCCGGCGCGATGTGACCGATGTCTTGACGGCCACTGACGCACAGCTCCTGGATTGCATGCGCTTCTTTGCAACACGCATGAAGCTCATCGTGGAGCCCACGGGCTGCCTCGGCCTGGCTGCGTTGCGCGCTGCCGGCAAAGAGCGGTTCGCGGGAATGCGGGTAGGTGTGTTGCTGACCGGTGGCAACGCGAATCTGAATCTGCTGGCCGGGCCCTGAGTTGGAATCTATTCCCAAGGTTTTTGTCGTCCCGGAGCTCATGGCCGATGAGCCTGGCGCTGATGGTGCGCTGCTCCAGGAACATCTGGCGGCCGAGCGGCGTACCGGCTCGATCTCGGTCCGCGAGCGTCTCGAGACCTACCTGAAGGATCCGGGAGTGGCGCGCAAGCCGGCGGACGAGGAGTGGCCGAAGGCCGGTGAGCTGGCCCGCATGTCAGGCGTCGAAAAGCAGCGTTGGGCGACCTGGGATGCGCAGCACTGGCTCGATGCGAGCTTGCGCAAGCTCTTGAATGGCAAGCCGGCGCGCGAGGTTTTCAAGCTCGACGCCCGGAAGCGGGCGCGGCCGACGACTGCCGCGCGGGACAGAAATATGTGCGCCGAAGTGCTGCGGCTCATGGAGCGCTGCGACTACACTCGCGCGGCGGCCATTCATCGGGTCGCTGAAGTGTTTTCCGTGAGTGTCCCGGTCGTGGAGCGAGCGACCGGCTTGTGGGGTTGGGATGCTCGAGCGAAGAAGGAGCGGCGGCGTTTCGTGCCGTTCTGGGAACAACAGCTCAGGAACGCCGGCAAGCTCAAGTAGCTTGTTGGGCCTCTGGCGGGGTCGGCGCCGGGTTGGGCGTTGGTGCGGGCGGTCGTTGTTGCTGTAGCTGCTGCTGCCGTCGCTGCTCCAGCTGCTCTTGTTGTTTCTTTTTCGCCAGGTGGTGTCCGACGACGCAGCCGGCTGCTGCGCCCACAACACCATGGTGTCCGGCCAAGTGTCCAGCGACACCTCCGACCACGGCGCCCTTGATGCAGCCTTTCGCCTCAGCTCCCGGTGCGCCCGCGAGGAGAGCCAAAGCCAGCATCGGGGCCACTATGGCGAGGAATCTGGGGCTTCTGGTGCGTAGCATTGAGTGAGCTCCTTCTGGCATGCTCGCCCCACTATCTAGGCCCGGGTCGACAGTCCGTCAAGGGTCTCCCGTGGCGAGAGCCCTTCAATCGCGGTATGACGAGAACCGCGCGCGGTGAGCCGCTATGTGCCGGAATATTCGAACTCTTTTCAACTTTGAGCCGCCCGCGACCCGGGAAGAGATCCGCGCCGCTTCGTTACAATTCGTGCGCAAGCTCAGCGGCTTCAATGCTCCGTCCAAGGCAAACCAGGCGGCATTCGACCGTGCAGTGGACGAAGTGGCCGCGGTGGCCACGACCCTGATTCAATCTCTTGTAACGACCGCTGAGCCGCGCGACCGCGAAGTCGAGGCGGCGCGCGCTCGCGCCAGATCGCAAGCACGATTCACCCCCATCGAGTAACGGCCCCGTAGCGTGCAATTGCACGTGCACGTGCACGTGCGCGTGGAAGCACGCGTGCGCATACATGGAGAGTTCCTGTCGCAACACAGCTAACACGGCGACGGCAAGAACCAACTCTCCGGCATGCTCCATGAGCGCCTGATTCAGATCCGCCGCATCTCCCGCACGCGCTGATCGGAACGCAGCTTGGCGGGTGGGAACAGAGTCTTCGCGACCACGCGAGTGCCTGATGGGAATAAGTGGCCGGCCGGGGGGATCTAGGTGGTGTGCGTGCCCGCAGGAGTCGACGCCGGCTGGTCGTGGGTGCGGGCCAAGCGATCCAACATTCAGGGAGAGTCCTTCATGCGCGTCTTGCCATATCTTCTTTTTGCGATCGGCTTTCAAGCGCCCCTGCTGGCGCAGGCGCCGCCGCCTCCGGCCACAGAGGCGCCCTCCGGCTTCGACACTCCGACGCTGGCGCAGAATCCTGGCTCGAGAAGCTCGAGCAATGGGATCGTTGAGGCGCCTGGAGATAGCTTCGAGCTCGATCAGAAGGTCTACGAGACCATCCATGATGCCGATACCGGCCTGGGTCCGGTATTCAACGGGCGCGCGTGCGCGGAATGTCATCAAAACCCGGTCAGCGGCGGCGCCAGCCAGTTCACGGAGCTGCGCATCGGACATCGCGACAGCAACGGCAACTTCGTCAACCCGACTGTTCCCATCAACGATGGCGCTGCCTCCATTGCGGGCCGCTCCATCGTCAACGATCGGGCTCTCGTACCTGAAGCGCAAGAACATATACCGGCTACCGAGAACATCCGCGCCTTACGAGCGACACTCAACACGCTGGGCGACGGCTTCGTGGAAGCGATAGACGACAACACTCTGCTGGCGATCGCGGCCCAACAACCTCTGCAGAGCCATGGCCGGATTCATGGCGAGGCCGTCCAGGTTCCGCTCTTCGAAGCCGCAGGGCAAACCCGCGTGGGCCGCTTCGGTTGGAAAGTCCAGCACGGCAGCGTGCTGTCGTTCGCTGCGGATGCCTATTTGAACGAGATGGGCGTGACGAGTCGCCTGCGGCTCAAAGATACGACGACCATCGGCAAAGTAACCACCGATCCGGAGGACCACCCCGACAGTATCGGCCTCGATGACATCGATCACTTCGCCGCCTTCATCCGTGGGACGAAGGCGCCGCCGCGTGACGCAACATTAGCGTCGACCCCGGATGCCATAGCGGGCCAACAGATATTCACACGGCTCGGATGCGCGACGTGCCACGTTCCATCAATCACGACGGCCCCGGCGGGTACGGCGATCAATGGAGGGACGTTCGTGGTTCCCGCGGCGCTGGGAAACAAGATCATCCACCCCTACGGTGATTTCCTTCTGCACGATATCGGGACCGGCGATGGAATCGTCCAAGGGGGACCGCAAGACACCGCCAACAAGCTCCGCACCGCGCCCCTTTGGGGATTGCGGATGCGTCCACGCTACATGCACGACTTGCTCTCGTTGACGCTGGAAAGTGCCATCCTGCGCCATAGGGGCGAAGCAGAGCTCGTCAGCTATCGGTTCCGTGAGCTGAATGATACGGAAAGGGCACAACTCGTGACCTTCCTCAACTCACTCTGAGCTCAGTTGGCGTTGCGAAAGCAGGGCTGCCGGTGCTTGAAGCACCGGCAGCCCTGATGTTCCGAAGTTGGGTTTCTCAGGCCACCCAGTAGGCATGGCATGAACCGGTGAGCTGCGCCGCGCGGCGGGCTCCCGTGCTAAAGCTGGGCATCGGTCCTCGCGCGCTCCCGATGTGGTAGCATGCGCGACCCCCGTACGTAGAAGCGGCTTGGCGGGCCAGTCTATGGTGGCTCGCATCGGCTTCTCCGCGACGACTAGTCGTGAATCCCGTCAGGGCCGGAAGGCAGCAGCGGCAGCGGCGATGTCGGGTGCCGGAGCCAGAGCTGGTGCGAGCCGCCTCCCAATGATGTGCGCGACCAGGGCCGGCTCTTGTAAAGTCCGTTCATGAGCTACACCGCGCTGGCGCGTAAATGGCGCCCCAAAAACTTTACCGAGCTGGTCGGCCAAGAGCACGTTCGCCGCGCTCTAGTCAATGCCCTCGAGACCGGTCGCGTCCATCACGCCTTCCTCTTCACTGGAACGCGCGGCGTTGGGAAGACCACTATCGCCCGCATTTTTGCGAAGTGTTTGAACTGCGAAACGGGCGTGACGCCCCAGCCTTGCGGTGTGTGTGCGAGCTGTGTGGAGATTGACAGCGGACGCTTCGTGGACCTCATCGAAGTCGACGCGGCGTCACGCACGAAAGTCGACGATACGCGGGAGCTGCTCGACAACGTGCAGTACGCGCCGACCCGTGGACGTTACAAGGTGTACCTCATCGACGAGGTGCACATGCTCTCGACTCATTCCTTCAATGCGCTGCTGAAGACGCTCGAAGAGCCTCCACCGCACGTGAAGTTTCTGCTCGCCACGACCGACCCGCAGAAACTCCCGGTAACAGTTCTTTCGCGCTGCTTACAGTTCAATCTGAAGCGTATGCCCGTGGGGCAGATCGCCGAGCACATGAAAGCCTTGCTGGAGAAGGAGAATGTGCCCTACGAGCCAGCGGGTTTGCGCTTGGTGGCTCAGGCGGCGGATGGCAGCATGCGTGACGGGCTTTCGCTCCTCGACCAGCTCATCGCCTTCGGAGGCGGGAAGGCAGGCGAGGAGGAGGCGCGGGCCATGCTCGGCACCATCTCCCGCGATCACGTCGAGCGCTTGGCGGAGTTGCTCGCCTCGATGGATGTTCAGGAGCTCGTCCGCTGTGCGCGCTCGCTCGAGGAGTTCGCTCCCGATTACGCGCAGGTGCTCGAAGAGCTCTCGGGACTGCTCGTGCGGGTCGCCATGAAGCAGACCGTCAGCGACTTCGAAGGTGATGATCTGTATGCCCCGGAGCTGCTCGAGCGTCTGGCGAAGGCGTTCTCGCCCGAGGACATCCAGCTCTACTACCAGACTGCGATCACCGGCAGACGCGATCTGGCATTGGCGCCTGATCCGCGCACCGGGTTCGAGATGACGTTGCTGCGAATGATCGCCTTCCGTCCGGCGACCGATACCGGCGTCGCGCGAAGCGCTGGCACCCCCACTGGGAGCGCGGCGACGGCCGGGCGAGGTGGCGCGGGTGGGACCGCAGGATCGGTGGCGAATTTCGGAGCGCAGGGCAATTCGGCAGCGGGTGCGGCTGGCGCACGCGCGGCTGCCGCGGCTGGCCCCCTCGGCGGAGCCGGAGGACTGCCCCCCGGTGGCGCAGGCGGAGCCGCGGCGGCACGGGCTGCAGCCCAGGCGGGCCTGCCTGGCGGGGCAAGCGGACGAGGCAGTGGTGTTCAGGGCTCGATCCCAGGGGCGTCCACGGCGCGGCCGGGCGGCCCGGCAGTGGCAGTGAGCGGGCCTGCCGTTGGCGATTCGCCGGCTGTCGGCGCAAGCCGCAACGGCGTGAGTCCATCAGGAGCACTCGATGGCTCCAGCGCCGCTCCAGACGGCTCTTGGGGCGCCATGCTCAACCAGCTGGACCTGCAGGGTGCCGCTCGTCAGCTGGCGAGTCACTGTGTGCTCGTGGGCCGGCAGGGAGGTGTGGTGCGCCTCGCCATCGACCCTCGTGTTAAATTTGTTCGTACGCCTTCCCAGGAGGAAAAGCTGGCGCAGGCGCTCTCGCGGTACTACGGCGAGACGGTGCGCCTGGAGTTCACGGCGGCAGCGCCCGAATTGGAAACGCCCGCGCAAGCGGAGCAGCGAGCGTCCCAGCAGGAGTTGGACGCCGCGAAGCAATCCTTCGAGGCCGATCCCGGTGTCCAGGGGTTGCGCGAGCGCTTCGGCGCTACGCTGCTGCCGGATACCGTGCGGCCACTGAAGTAAATTCATCCTTTATTGCAAGATCAGCCAGGAGCCCATCCTTTCATGCGCGGCAATATCAACAACTTGATGAAACAGGCCCAGGCCATGCAGGCCAACATGCAGAAGGCCCAGGCGGAAATAGCCCTGATTGAAGTCATCGGCGAGTCGGGTGGCGGGATGGTGAAGATCACCATGACCGGCAAGCACGAGGTGAAGCGCGTTCAGATCGAGCCGTCCGTGTCCGGCGAGGATCGGGAGATGCTCGAGGACTTGATTGCGGCCGCGATCAACGATGCGGTACACAAGGTCGAGGCGCGGACTCAGGAGAAAATGGCGTCTCTGACAGCCGGCTTGCAACTCCCCCCGGGAATGAAACTGCCGTTCTGACGATCCGCACCGGGCGGCTCCTCTCTTGAAACACTCAGCTCGACTGACTCAGCTGATCGAAGCGCTACGCACGCTCCCTGGCGTAGGGCCCAAAACCGCGCAGCGCATGGCCTTTCACCTCCTTCAGGAGGGAAGGTCTGGCGCACGCGTCCTGTCGGGCGCCATCGATGCCGCATTGCAGTCCGTGGTGCGCTGTCGGCGTTGCCGGATGCTGACCGAAGATGAGCTGTGCTCGACCTGTGCCTCTTCGCAGCGGGACTCCTCGTTGCTTTGCATCGTGGAGTCGCCGGCCGACGTGGTCGCGATCGAGTCGTCCGGCAGTTATCGCGGCCGCTACTTCGTCCTCATGGGGCATCTATCGCCGTTGGACGGTATCGGCCCGGAGCAGTTGGGTGTGCGTGAGCTCGAAGCGATACTCAACGAAGGCTCGGTCCGCGAAGTCATTCTCGCCACCAACCCAACCGTCGAAGGTGAGGCCACCGCGCATTTTCTCGGCGAGCTGGCCACGAAGCGTGGCATTCGCGCGAGCCGCATCGCGCACGGCGTGCCGATCGGCGGAGAGTTGGAGTACGTCGATGGCGGAACGCTCGCGCATGCCCTGACCGGTCGTCAGTCGGTGACCTGACTAGCGCCGTCTCTCCGGTCCCCGCGCCGCACGCAACTCTTCATAAAGCCGGCGCAGCCGCCGGTAACTCTCATACCGCCGCTCATCCATTGCGCCACTTTCCACCGCGCTCCTGACGGCGCACCCCGGCTCGCGCATGTGCCGGCAGTCGGCGAACCGACACCCCGGGGCGAGCCGCTCGATCTCGAGGAAACCCAGGCTGCGCTCATCGAGCCGATCGACCGCCGGGGCGAAATCACGCACTCCCGGTGAATCTATCAGGTGACCGCCGCGGGGCAGGTTGAACATCCGCGAGGCTGTGGTGGTATGTCGGCCTTCCTCCTCACGCACCAACGCACCCGTTTCGACCTCGGCTGTTGGAATGAGCCATTTCACGATGGAGGATTTACCAACACCCGACTGTCCGACGAGCGCCGCAGTCTGTCCGGCGCACGCATCGAGCAGGGCGTCCATCCCTGCTTTGCCGCGCACCGAGCAGTCGATCCATGAATAGCCGGCCTGCACGAACACCTCCAGCTGCGCTCGCAACTGCGGGTCGATTCCCAGTTCCGTCTTGTTGACGACCAGTATCCCTGCGATCCCACCCGAGGCCGCCGCGGCCAGGTAGCGATCGACGACGAACAGATCGGGCATCGGCACGGGCGCAAGCACCACCAGTAAACGGCTCAGATTTGCAACCACCGCCTCAGTCTGCCCACGGAGATTGGATCGGTGGAGCGCCGTACTGCGTGGAATCACTTCCAGGACATGGACCTCCTGGCTCGGGTCGATACGGCAGCGCACGTTGTCCCCACAGACTACGGACAGCCCACGCCCGAACGGGCGTGCCCGCAACTCGTGGCCGGAGGCGTCCCGCACGAGCAGATGCCGGCCGAAAGTGGCCGTGACGCGAGCTGCAAAGGTGTCATTCATCGAAAGGCGGCCGGTGGAGGTGGCCGTCCGGGTGGCCGGCCTCTGGTAGACTTGCACGAGACCCTATCACGCGACCCATTTACATGCCCAGCGCCGACCATCTGATCTGGATCGACCTCGAAATGACCGGTCTCAAGCCCGACTCGGATGTCATTATCGAGATCGCCACCGTGGTGACTGACAAGGAGCTCAATGTGGTCGCCGAGGGTCCGGTTATCGCGATCCATCAGCCGGAGGAGGTGCTCGCCGGCATGGATGACTGGAACCAGAAGCAACATGGGTCGTCCGGATTGCTCACCCGGGTTCGGGCCAGCAAGATAACCACAGCGGAAGCCGAGGCGCGTACGCTGGAGTTTCTCACGCCTCTCGTGGCGTCGAACAGCTCACCGATCTGTGGCAACAGTATCTGCCAGGATCGGCGTTTCCTGGCGCGATACATGCCCAAGCTGGAGCGCTTCTTCCATTATCGGAACCTGGATGTCAGCACTCTCAAGGAGCTGGCGCGCCGCTGGGCTCCGGGTGTGGTGGAAGGTTTCACGAAGCAGGGCACCCATCTTGCCCACGCGGACATCATGGAATCGATCCGGGAGCTGCAGCACTACCGTGCACGGTTGTTTGCGCCGGCCTTTTCCGGGAAAAAGTAAGCCCGCGCGGAACGCCGGCGCCGGGCTCACCTTTCTGCCAGGCGTGTTCTAACTCTGGGCGAGAAACAACCAGGTCTCGACCACCGTATCGGGGTTGAGTGACATGCTCTCGATACCCTGCTCGAGGAGCCAGCGCGCCAGGTCCGGATGATCGGATGGGCCCTGGCCGCAGATGCCAATGTACTTGCCTTTCTTCTTGCAGGCGGTGATCGCCAGCGAGAGCAACTTTTTCACCGCCGGATCGCGCTCATCGAAGAGCTTCGCAACAATCGACGAGTCCCGGTCCAGACCCAGCGTGAGCTGTGTCATGTCGTTCGAGCCGATCGACATGCCATCGAAGTATTCGAGGTACTCATCGGCGAGCAGCGCATTCGTCGGCAGCTCGCACATCATGATGACCTTCAGGTCGTTCACGCCCCGGCGCAAGCCGTTCTGAGCCAGCAGATCTACCACCTGGCTGGCCTCTTTCAGAGTGCGAACGAATGGCACCATGATCTGCACGTTGGTGAGGCCCATGGATTCGCGGACTTTCTTCAACGCGCGGCATTCGAGCTCGAAGCACGGCCGGAAAGTCTCATCGACATATCGTGATGCACCGCGGAACCCGAGCATCGGGTTCTCTTCTTCCGGCTCATAGCGGCTGCCGCCGATGAGGTTCGCGTACTCGTTCGACTTGAAATCCGACAGTCGTACGATGACGGGTTCCGGCGCGAATGCGGCTGCGATCTGCGCGATGCCTTCGGCGAGCTTGTCGACGTAGAACTCGACGGGGTCGGAATAGCCGCCTATCTGCTGGCGGATCTGATCCTTGAGCTCGCCGTCGAGACGATCGAACTCCAGCAGCGCG
>Ga0207667_10004465_pt1 | contig 17125 bp, 17 predicted proteins | sample KBSCornC52_FD_184301 | JGI IMG/M metagenome (GOLD analysis project Ga0207667, IMG submission 184301) | Corn rhizosphere microbial communities from Kellogg Biological Station, Michigan, USA - KBS Corn C5-2 (SPAdes) (version 2) | ecosystem: Host-associated > Plants > Roots > Rhizosphere > Soil ...
GGGCATGAGCGAGGCTTCGGACGACGGGTCCACAGATGCGGGCCCGGCCCTCTGGCCGGAACAGCAGGGACCGGAGCCCGGTGCGGCCGAGCGCCGCGCCCGCTGGCTGCGCGTCGCCGCGGTGGCAGGCGGCGTGGTCCTGCTGGGGCTTGGCGCGGTGTGGATCGCGCGTGAGCGGATCGCCGACGATGTGATCGCCGGCCAGCTGCGCGACCTCGGCCTCAAGGGCACTTACCGGATCGAATCGATCGGCCCGCGCGAGCAGGTGTTGACCAACCTCGTGATCGGCGATCCCAAGGCGCCCGACCTCACCATCGAACGCGCGGTGATCGCGATCGAGCCGCGGCTGGGCTTTCCAGCGATTGGGCGGATCACCTTGGTGCGCCCCCGGCTCTACGGGGCTTGGAATGGCGACAAGGTGAGCTTCGGCTCGCTCGACAAGGCGCTGTTCGGGGGCGAGCGCAAGGGGACGGGGCTGCCGGACCTCGACCTTGCCGTGATCGACGGGCGCGCGCGGCTGCGGGGTGATCATGGCGCCGTGGGCCTGCGGCTCGAGGGCGCGGGCAATCTTTCCGGCGGGTTTTCAGGGACGCTGGCGGCGGTGGCGCCGCAGCTCCTGCTCGCTGGTTGCCGGGCGGACAAGGCGAGCCTGTTCGGCAAAGTCAGCGTGGCCGAGGGACGGCCGCGGCTGGAGGGGCCGCTGCGCGCCGCCCTGCTCGATTGCCCCGGGCAGGCCGCGCGGTTGGGCAATGTTGCCGTGGCGCTGGATGCGACGGGGGACAAGTTGCTCGACGGCGTCGCGGCGCGGCTGGGGCTTGCCGCGGGGGCGGGCGCCTTCGGCAGCGCGCGCGGGAGCGGGGTCAATGCCACGATCGATGCGACCTGGCGCAATGCGGCGCTGACGGCGCGGGTCGATGGCCTGGTGCGCGGGCTGGACCTGCCGCAGGTGCGCGCTTCGACGCTGGGGCTCAAGGGAACGCTGCGGACGCGTGGCGACCGGGCCGAGGCCGAGGGCGATATCGATGCGGGCGGGCTGCGGCTGGGCGCATCGGCACTGGCCAGTATCACGGCGCTGGAGCGGCAAGGGCAGGGCAGTCTCGTTGCGCCGCTGCTGACGCAGTTGCGCGAGGCGCTTGAGCGGGAAGGGCGGGCGAGCCGGTTCGCCGCCTCCTTCGTCGCGCGCCGCGCTGGCGGGCAGACCAGCGTGGTCCTGCCGCAGGGCCGGCTGACCGGCGGCAGCGGGGCGACCCTGCTGGCCCTGTCGCGGCTGCACTACGCCGGCGGCGCCGGGCCGGTGCGGCTGGCGGGCAATGTCTCGACCGGCGGTCCCGGCCTGCCGCAGATCGACGCGCGCATGGAGCAGGGCGCGCGGGGTAACACCGTGGTGCGCCTCGCCATGGCCGAATACCGCGCCAGCGACGCCCGCGTGGCCATCCCCGCGCTGACCATCGCGCAGGGGCGCAGCGGGGCGCTGGAATTCACCGGCGAGGCGCGCGCCAGCGGGGCCTTGCCCGACGGGCGGGCGGAGAACCTCGTCCTGCCCATCGCCGGAACGCGCAGCGCCGCCGGGGCGCTCACGCTGTGGGCCGCCTGCACGACCCTGCGCTTCGACCATCTCGCCTATGCCAACCTCGTGCTCGACGGGCAGGCGCTGCGGCTCTGCCCGGGGCCGGGCGGGGCGATCGTCCGCAGCGACGGGCGCGGCACCCGCCTCGCCTTCGGCGCCCCGGCGCTGCAGCTTGCCGGAAGGCTGGGACAGACGCCGATCCGCATCGCCAGCGGCCCCGTCGGCTATGCCGCGCCGGGCGGGCTCTATGCCAAGGCGCTGGACGTGTCGCTGGGGCCGGCGGACACGGCGAGCCACTTCCGCCTCGCCGAACTCAAGGCGGCGGTCGGCAAGGACATCGCCGGGACCTTCGGCGGGACCGAGGTCCGCCTCGGCGCGGTGCCGCTCGACCTGCTCGATGCCGGGGGCACGTGGCGCTACGGCGGGGGCAGGCTGGAGGTGACGGGCGCGGCATTCCGTTTGGAGGATCGCGCGCAGGTCGACCGGTTCGAGCCGCTTACGGCCAGCGGCGCGACGCTGACGCTTGAGAACAATCGCATTGTCGCCAATGCCTTGCTGCGCGAACCGCAGAGCCAGCGCGAGGTCATGACCGTGGCCATCGCGCACGATCTCGCCGCCGGGCGCGGCCATGCCGAGCTCGACGTGCCCGGCATCGCGTTCGACGAGAAGCTGCGGCCCGACATGCTCACCCACGCCCTGCTCGGCGTGATCGCCAACGTCCGCGGCACGGTCAAAGGCCGGGGCGAGATCGCTTGGGATGGCGACCGGGTGCGTTCGAGCGGCAAGTTCGGCACCGATTCGCTCGACTTCGCCGCCGCCTTCGGCCCGGCGACGGGCGCGGCCGGGACGATCGAGTTCACCGACCTCGTCAACTTCGTCTCCAAGCCCCACCAGCGCCTGACCATCGCCTCGATGAATCCGGGGATCGTCGTCACCGATGGCGAGGTGCTGTTCCAGCTCAAGCCCGGCTCGATCCTCGCGGTCGAGGGCGGGACCTGGCCGCTGCTGGGCGGGCGGATGTTCCTGCGGCCCACGGACCTGCGCCTCGGCGTCGCCGAGACCCGGCGCTACCAACTCGACGTCGAGGGGATCGATGCCGCGCGCTTCGTGGCGCAGATGGACCTGCCCAACCTCGCCGCCACCGGCCGGTTCGATGGCACCCTGCCGCTGGTGTTCGACGAAAACGGCGGGCGGATCGAAGGCGGCTCGCTGACTTCGCGGGCGCCCGGGGGCAATGTCGCCTATGTCGGCGCGCTGACCTACAAGGACCTGTCGCCGGTCGCCAACTTTGCCTTCGATGCGCTGAAATCGCTGGATTACCGGCAGATGCGGATCGCCATGGACGGGGCGATCGCCGGCGATATCGTCACCCGGGTGCGGTTCGACGGGGTCAGGCAGGGGGCAGGGGCCAAGCGCAATTTCATCACCCGGCGCTTCGCGAAACTGCCGCTGCAGTTCAACGTCAACCTGCGCGCGCCGTTCTACCAGCTGATCACCTCGTTCAAGGGGCTCTACGACCCCGCCTACATCAAGGACCCGCGCACGCTCGGCCTGCTCGACGCGCGCGGGCGGCGCATTCCGCGACCGGGCGCAGCGCCTCCGCCCGCCGGCATAATCCCGCCTGCACCTCCCATTCAGTCTCCAGACAGCGAGAATAAGCGATGAACCGTGGCGAATTGACCGATCGGCTCCCGGTTGCAACAAGCCGGCCCATGGTGGGACGGAGCAGCAGGGTACCGGATCGAAGGCTCAGGCGGGCGCTCGGCGCCATGGTGCTGGTGGCCGGCTCGATGGGACTGGCGGGGTGCGTTTCGGTGAATGCGCCCGACAAGCCGATCGTCATCGAGCTGAACATCAACATCAAGCAGGAAGTGCTCTATCGCCTGGCCGACGATGCGGGGAAGACGATCGAGCAGAATTCGGGGATTTTCTGATGCGCAAGCTCATCATTCCTTTGATCGCCATGGCGCTGGTCGCTTCGCCGACGCTGGCCCAGCGCGATCCGGCCTATGCCGCGGCGCGCGCCGCCGGGCAGGTCGGCGAGAAGATGGACGGCTATCTGGGGATCGTCGGTGCGCCCACCCACGAGCTCAAGACCATGGTCGACGACATCAACATCAAGCGCAAGGCAGTCTACGCGCAGCAGGCCCAGGCCCAGCACGCGACGGTGGAGGAATATGCGCTGACCGCCGGCTGCCTTGCCATCGCCCGCACCGCGCCGGGCGAGAAGTACCAGGCGCCCGATGGCTCCTGGGCGACCCGTACTTCCGCCCCGCCGCAGCGAGACCCGCGCTGCCCCTGAGGCGCGGCTCGTCGCAAGTTTGAATTGCCAGCCCGCCGCAGTCTCCCTGCGGCGGGCTTTTTCGTGCCCCGCCGCAGGTTTTGCACAGGCCGCGGCGCGGTTGACTCACCCTAACCGCCCGCCTAAGGGGCCGGTGCCTCCGGCGGGTTGGGGGGAGTTCGCGCTGTGTCTTCACAGGGAATGCACGCATGAACGACGAACCAACCGGACGGGAACCTGGCGAGGATGCGCGGATCGACGCGCTCGAGGAGCGGCTCAAGGCCGCGCGCGAGCGGGAAGAAGCGCGCAATCAGTCGTCGGCGGGCGCGGAAGCCGATGCGAACTATCGCTTGGGCAACCGGGTGCTCGCCGAGCTGCTCGGCGGGATTGGCGGCGGGGCTTTCGTCGGGTGGGTGATCGACCAGGTCATCGCCTATACGACGGGCAAGTCCCAGCACGGAGGACTGCTGGTGGTGATGGCCCTCGGGATCATCGTCGCCTTCAGGAACATCATACGGATCGCGAACAAGCGTCCCGACTGAGCTTTCCCGAAGGGGAAAACCGGCAGGGGCGCTGTTTCGCAAGACAGGCAGGCAAGAGGCGTAATCGTGGCAGCCGAACAGGGCAAAGTCGACCCGATGCACCAGTTCTCGATCGAGCCGTTGTTCGGCACCGATCACTGGCAGATCGCGGGCTATCACATTCCCTTCACCAATTCGGCGCTGTGGATGGCGATCACCGTGGCCGCGCTGCTGCTGTTCGTCGGCGGCGGGCTGAAGCGCCAGGTGGTCCCCGGCCGCTGGCAGATGGCGGTCGAATCGCTGACCGGCTTCATCGACAACCTGCTGGCCGCCAACGTCGGCCCGGCCGGCAAGAAGTACGTTCCGTACATCTTCTCGCTGTTCAGCTTCATCCTCTTCGCCAACGTCCTCGGCCTGCTGCCGCTCGGCCTCGTCGGCGTCCATCCGTTCACCTTCACCAGCCACTTCTCGGTGACGGGCGTGCTCGCGATCATGTCGTTCACGATCGTCCTCGTCGTCGGCTTCTGGCGCCACGGGCTGCACTTCTTCTCGCTGTTCGTGCCCCATGGCACGCCGGTGTGGCTGCTCTGGCTGATCCCGGTGATCGAGCTCATTTCCTTCCTGGTGCGCCCCTTCTCCCTCGCGCTGCGACTGTTCGTGGCGATGATGGCGGGCCACGTCCTGCTGGAAGTCCTTTCCAGCTTCGTCATCACCAGCGCCAACTCGGGCGTCCTGTGGGGCTCGGTGGTCGGTCTGCCCAGCTTCCTGCTGATGATCGCCATCTGCGCGCTGGAGATCCTGGTGGCCGGCATCCAGGCCTACGTCTTCGCGCTGTTGACTTCGCTGTACCTCAACGACGCTGAGAACCTTCACTAAGTTCTTCGCCCAACATTTTCTTCAAACAGACAAATTTCGAAAAGGAGTTTTGAAATGGAACCTGCAAGCGCCAAGCTCATCGGTGCCGGTCTCGCTGCCATCGGCGCCGGCATGGCCGCCATCGGCGTGGGTAACGTCTTCGGTTCGTTCCTTGAGAGCGCCCTGCGCAACCCGGGCGCTGCCGACGGCCAGCAGGGCCGCCTGTTCATCGGCTTCGCCGCCGCGGAACTTCTCGGCCTGCTCTCGTTCGTCGTCGCGATGATCCTGATCTTCGTCGCCTGACGAAATCGGAAGACTGACCGGCCGGGCGGCAGCGCTGCCCGGCTGATCCCCGGCGTTCGCGGCTATTCGCGCGCCGGCCAGATGTACCGGACACCACGATGCCCCAAATCGCGCAGCTTTCCGAAACCATTGCGAGCCAGATCTTCTGGTCGCTGATCTTCTTCGGGATCGTCTTCTTCGTCATCGGCCGGGGCATGGTCCCCAAGGTCATGGCGACCGTCGAATCGCGTGACCGGCAGATCGCGGCCGACCTCGCCGCGGCGGAAGCCGCCCGGGCCGCCGCCGATGCCGAGCAGGCCTCGTGGTCTTCCGCTGCCGCCAAGCAGCGTGAGGAAGCCCACGGCGTGATCGCCAAGGCCAAGGCCGAGGCGGCCAAGGCCGCGGAAGCCCGCCTCGCTGCCGCCGGCTCCGCGATCGACGCCCGCGTGGCCGAAGCCGATGCCCGGATTGCGGGCGCGCGCAATGCCGCTCTCGGCGAGATCGAGGCCGTGGCCGCCGAAGCCGCCGCCGATATCGCCGCTCGCCTCGCCGGGCTGAAGGTTACGGCCAAGGCTGGCGCCGCTGCCGTCAAGGAGGCCCTCAATGGCTGACATTGCAAGCCTCGTCATTCTCGCCGCCGGTGCGGCGCATGAAGCGCCCGAGCCCGAAGCGTTCGGGGTTCTCTCGGCAGCGTGGATCGTCGCAGCCTCGATGTTCGTCCTGATCGTGGTGGCCCTGTTCCTCAAGGTGCCCAAGGCGATCACCGGCGGGCTCGACAAGGGCATTGCCGAGATCAAGCACCAGCTCGAAGAGGCCAAGGCCCTGCGCGCCGAGGCGGAAGCCCTGCGCAAGGAATATGCCGACAAGATCGCCAATGCCGAGCGTGAGGCCGCCGAAATGCTGGCGCATGCCAAGCACGAGGCCGAAGCCATCGTCGCCAAGGCCGAGGTCGACACCACCGACCTGATCGCCCGGCGCGAGAAGATGGCCTCGGAAAAGATCGCCGCGGCCGAACTCGCCGCGGTCCAGGACCTGCGCAACAAGGCCGCCGCCGCTGCCGCCGCTGCCGCCGGCACCCTGATCCGCAAGGGCCACGATGCCGCCGCGGACAAGGGGCTGGTCGACGAGGCGATTGCCGGGCTCTGAGCCCTCTGGCGATGGCCGGAACAAGGGACCCTCGCTTCGGCGGGGGTTTTTTGTTGGGGGAGTGAGGCCTGCGGTGGGTGTGCTTCAGGCGGAAGAACAAGGGGTTCACGCAGAGAACGCAGAGGAAGAAAAAGGAGACGCAGAGATGTTGTGCCGCGGAGCGGCCCTGATTCCTGAATTTTGCAACCCCGGCTGACTGAAAGCGGCTTCGCCGAAAGCGCTGCCTCTCTGCGTCTCTCTGCTTCCTCTGCGTTCTCTGCGTGAACCCCCTTCCTGAAACCCGGCAAAACCTCCTGAACCCCCGTGACCTCGGCAAATCCGTTCGCTAGAACGTCGCGCGAACATCTGCCGAGAACACTAGCGCCGAGCGATGCTGACCCGCCTTTCGATCCGCAACATCGTGCTCATCGAGGCGCTCGACCTCGAGTTCGGCCGCGGGCTGGGCGTGCTGACGGGCGAGACGGGCGCGGGCAAGTCGATCCTGCTTGATGCCCTGGGGCTGGTGCTCGGCAACCGCGCCGATAGTGGGCTGGTGCGGGCCGGGGAGGACAAGGCCAGCGTTACCGGGAGCTTCGAGTTTTCCACCCTGCCGCCGGGCATTGCCGAGGCTCTGGCGGAAGCCGAGGTCGAGGTCGAGCCGGGCGAGCCCCTGCTGATCCGGCGCCAGCTCAAGGCGGATGGCGGCTCCAAGGCTTTCATCAACGACCAGCCCGTGGGCGCGGCATTGTTGCGGGAATTGGCGCCGTTCCTGGTCGAACTTCACGGACAGCATGACGATCGCGGGCTGGTCAATCCGCGCGGGCACCGGGACCTGCTGGACCGTTACGCGCGTGCGGACGTGGCGGGCATGGAAGGGGCGTGGAAGGCGTGGCGGCAGGCGGAGGACCGGCTGACAGTCGCCCGCGCGCGAGTGGCCCAGGCGAGCGCCGACCAGGATCTGCTGCTGGCCCATCTGGCTGAACTGAACGAGCTCGCGCCCGAAGTCGGCGAGGAGGAGCAACTCGCCGGTGCACGGGCGGACATGCAGAAGGGCGAGAAGCTGGCGGACGACCTGGCCGCGCTCCAGCACTTGTGGGCGGGCTCGGATTCCGCGCTGGCTGCGTTGCGGTCGGCGGCGCGGCGGCTGGATCGGATCGCGGGCGAGCATCCGCTGCTCGCCGAAGCGCTTGAATCGCTTGACCGATCGGTGATCGAGGCGAGCGAGGCGGAAGACCGGCTGAACCGCGCCGCCGAGGCCCTGGCGCACGATCCCATGGCGCTCGACCGGATCGAGACCCGCCTGTTCGACCTGCGCGCCGCAGCCCGCAAGCACGGCTGCGCGGTGGACGACCTGCCCGACCGGATGCTGGCCATGCGCGCCCAGCTCGACGCGATAGAGGGCGGTGAGGCGGAAATCGGCGGGCTGGAGCGGGCGGCGCATGAGGCGCAGCTGGAGTACCAGGCCCGGGCGGAAGGCCTTTCCGCCCAACGGTTCGAGGCGGCGCAGCGGCTGGATGCCGCGGTAAAACAGGAACTTGCGCCGCTCAAACTGGACGCGGCGCGGTTCCGTACGGCCGTGGTGCGGCTGCCGGAGGACCGGTGGGGGCCGCGCGGGTTCGACGCGGTGGAGTTCCTCATCGCGACCAACCCGGGCGCGGACTTCGCGCCGCTCGGCAAAATTGCTTCCGGAGGCGAATTATCGCGCTTTATCCTCGCCTTGAAGGTCGCTCTTGCGGAAGAGGGTGGCGCGGCGACGGTGATTTTCGACGAGATCGATCGCGGTGTCGGCGGGGCGGTCGCGAGCGCCATCGGCGAGCGGCTGGCGCGCCTTGCGGCGGATGGGCAGTTGCTGGCGGTAACCCACAGCCCGCAGGTCGCGGCGCGCGGGAACCGGCACTACCTCATTGAAAAATCAAGCGAAGGCACGGTGACGCGGACCTCGGTGCACCTGCTCGACGCGGCCGGAAGGCAGGAAGAGATCGCGCGGATGCTGTCGGGCGCCGAGGTCACGCCCGAGGCGCGGGCCCAGGCGGACCGGTTGCTGGAAGGGGTGTGATGGCGCGTCTTCACCACCCCCCGGCCCCCTCCTCTGAAGAGGAGGGGGAGAAGTCACACCGGTTTCCGGGAGCCCCCTCCTCTTCAGAGGAGGGGGTTGGGGGTGGTGTTTCCCGCGCCACGATGCTGGCCCGGGCGGCCAGGATGCGACGGGAGCCGACTGAGCCCGAGCGGCGCTTGTGGATGGCGCTGCGGGATTCGCGCCTGGCCGGGTTCAAGTTTCGCCGGCAGGCTGTGATTGGGAGGCGCATCGCGGATTTCTTCTGTCCGGCGAACGGGTTGATTGTCGAACTGGATGGCGAATCCCATGATCGGGAGAGCGATCTGGCGCGCGATGCCGTGATCCTGCGGCAGACCGGCTTTGCGATGCTGCGGTTCACCAATCGCGATGTGATGGAGAATTTGGAGGGCGTGCTGGTCGCTGTTCTGGATGCGTTGGAACGGATGCCGGATCGTTGGGCGCGCGGGCGGCACCACCCCCCGACCCCCTCCTCTGAAGAGGATGGGGAGTGATGGCGGCCCAGCTTTCGGAGGCCGATGCGGCCAATGAACTGATGCGGCTGGCGAAGCAGATCGCCTATCACAACCGCCGCTATCATGCTGAAGATGCGCCGGAAATTTCGGACGCGGACTATGATGCGCTGGTCCGGCGCAATGCCGAGCTGGAGGCTGCCTTTCCGCACCTGATCCGGGCGGACTCGCCGAGACGGCAAGTGGGGCATGAGGTCTCGGCCTCGCCGCTGTCGAAGGTGGCGCACGAGGTTCGGATGATGAGCCTCGACAATGCCTTTTCCGACGAGGAAGTGCTTGAATTCGTTGCGCGAGTCCGGCGGTTCCTGAACCTGCCAGAGGATGCCCCGGTGGCGCTGACGGCAGAGGACAAGATCGACGGGCTGTCGTGCTCGCTGCGCTATGAACAGAGGCGGCTGGTGCGGGCGGCGACGCGGGGAGATGGCTCGGTGGGTGAGGACGTGACCGCCAACGTCGCGACCATTTCCAATATTCCGCAAGAACTTGTCGGCGATATTCCAGACGTTTTCGAGGTGCGCGGCGAGGTCTACATGGCCAAGGCGGACTTCCTGGCGCTGAATGCGGCGCAGGAGGAGCGGGGCGAAAAAGTCTTTGCAAATCCGCGCAATGCGGCCGCCGGGTCGCTGCGGCAGAAGGATGCGCGGGTGACGGCGGCGCGGCCCTTGCGATTCCTCGCCCATGGCTGGGGCGCGGCGAGCGAAGTGCCTGAAATAACGCAATTTGCCATGATGCAGCGGATCGCCGCCTGGGGGATTCCGGTGTCGCCGCTGCTCGTCCTTTGCAACGACACTGCAACGGCACTGCAACACTATGCATCGATCCAGCAAGCCCGCGCGGACCTGCCCTATGACATCGACGGCGTGGTCTACAAGGTCGACCGGCTCGACTGGCAGGAGCGACTGGGCTTTGTCGCCAAGGCGCCGCGCTGGGGCCTCGCCCGAAAGTTCCCCGCCGAGCAGGCGGAGACGACGCTCGAGGCGATCGACATCCAGGTCGGGCGGACCGGCAAGCTGACTCCGGTCGGGCGGCTGCGGCCGGTTTCGGTCGGCGGGGTGACAGTGACCAATGTGACCCTGCACAACCGCGACGAGATCGCGCGGCTTGGGCTGAGGGTCGGCGACCGGGTGATCCTGCAGCGGGCGGGGGACGTGATCCCGCAGGTGGTGGACAACCTGACGCGGGAGGAGAGGCGCGAGGCGTTCCTGTTCCCCGACCATTGCCCGGAGTGCGGCAGCGAGGCCGTGGCCGAGGAGGGCGAGGTCGACGTGCGCTGCACCGGGGGGCTGACCTGCCGGGCGCAGCGGTTCGAGCGGCTGCGGCACTTCGTTTCGCGCGGGGCGCTCGACATTGAGGGGCTGGGGGAGAAGTCGATCGCCGAGTTCCTTGACCTTGGCTGGCTGGACAAGGGGCCGGGCGACATCTTCCGCCTTCGCCGGAAACGCGACGAGATCGTCGGGCGCGAGGGGTGGAAGGACAAGTCTGTGGATAACCTGCTGGCCGCGATCGAGGCCAAGCGGGCGCCCGATGCGGCACGGCTGCTGTTCGGCCTCGGCATCCGTCATGTCGGGGCGGTGACGGCGCGGGACCTGATGAAGCGGTTTGTTACGCTGGAGGCGCTGCGGGAAGTGGCGGTCGCGGCTTCCTCCCCGGATCGGGGAGGGGGACCAGCGGAGCTGGTGGAGGGGCAGGTGCAGGCTTCTCCTGAGGGTTCGGGGCAGCTTGGGTTTGATCTGGGGGGTGGAGAGAACGCGGCCGTGCCCCTCCACCATCCTGCGGATGGTCCCCCTCCCCGTTCCGGGGAGGAATGGGCTGATGCTCGGGCGGAATTGCTTTCGATCGAGGGGGTGGGGCCCGTTGTAGTTGAGGCCTTGGGGGATTTCTTTCATGAGCCGCACAATGTGGCGGTGTGGGAGGACTTGCTCTCCGAGGTGAGCCCGCCGCCCTATGTGGTGGAGACCAAGGCCAGCGCGGTGGCGGGGAAGACCGTCGTCTTCACCGGCAAGCTCGAGACGATGAGCCGCGACGAGGCCAAGGCCCAGGCCGAGGCGCTGGGGGCGCGGGCGGCGGGGTCGGTTTCAGCCAAGACGGACCTGGTGGTGGCGGGGCCGGGGGCGGGCTCGAAGCTGAAGCAGGCGGCGGCGCTGGGTATCGAGGTGATCGACGAGGCGGCCTGGGCCGCGATCGTGAAGGAGGCAGGATGATCGAACGGATGCACCCCGTGGCGGCGCGGATCGCCGAGCGGCTGAAGGCGCGGGGGGAGAAGATCGCCGTGGCTGACGGGGCGACCGGCGGGCTGGTTTCGGCTTCGCTGCTGACCGTTCCGGGGGCGCTGGCGTTCTACGTGGGCGGCGGGGTGGTCTATTCGCCGCGTTCGCGCGACGTGCTGTTCGGCCTCGGGCCCGACGCCTTTGCCGGGACGCGGGCGGCGACGCCGGACTATGCGCTGATCCAGGCGCGCGGCATCCGCGACCGGTTCGGGGTGGAATGGGGCCTGGCGGAGAGCGGATCGGTCGGCGGCAGCGTCCATCCGCGCGGGGTGGGTTCCGGGACGAGCGTGGTCGCCGTGGTCGGGCCGGGGGTCGAACTGACCCGCCTGACCGAGACCGGGAGCGACGTGCGGATCGCCAACATGGAGGCCTTCACCGCGGCCGCGCTGGCCCTGCTGGAGGAAGCGCTGGGCTGAGTGGGGCTGTGAGCTTGCCCGGCGCCCCTGAGAAGGGCGGGTATTACTTGGTCGTTACTTTGAACTCTTCTCTATCTTTTGGTAGGTGAGCCGGTCCGCGTGCCCCCGATGGCGTTGCGGCAGGCGGCGGATTGCGGGCTCCGAAACCGATTCGCGGCCCGATCGACGCCTCCAGAACTGAGATTGGGCGGCGAGATCGGCCAAGTTTTACAATAATCTGTGAAAATGTTTGCCTTTGTTCGTGCCATTTTGACACGGGCAAGCGGGAGAGGCGGGCCACCATGATCCCGGAAAACTTGCCGCGTGCCGCAGCCTTGCCCCCACAGAAGCGCAGAAAGGCTGGGTTCTGCGCCCAAGTTCCGTCCGCGGCACCCGTGCGCGAGCGGACGTCCGCTCCGGTTGCGAGTCATTCTAAACTGTAATTCCACGCGAATTCCCGTTGAATAAGGAGTTGAAACACTTAACAACGGGTTAACGTTGATTCGCAAATCGATCCGGGGGGGTCGTCTCGAAATCCCACCGGTGCCAGCGGGGCTGGAGCCGGAGTTTGTGAAGGGGTAAATTTATGAAGGCCAAACTCTTGCTGTTCGCCGCGCCGTTGGCATTTCTCGGTGTCGTGCCGGCGCATGCTGCTGTCCCAGTTAATCTGGGCGGGTGCAACGTGAATTCGACCGATCCTAATGCGGTGCAGTGCAGTGGGTATTACACTGGCAACGTACTCAACAATAATACCGACAGCCTGCAGGCGCAGGTCGATGGGCTGAACGCGATTGGCTACACATTCGATAGCAGCACGTTCAACAGCCTGCTGAAGGTTATCAATGGAACCGGTGGCGTCACCGGCAGCAATATCTTCTTCGGCACGCCGTTGTCCGGGACCACGTACATTGGCATCCATTGGGGTAATGTGCCGGACTTCTCTACGAACAACGTCACTGCCTTCTACAAGTTGAACTTTGCCCCCGGCACTACGTCGTTCTCGCTGGACAACCCGAGCGGTTTTTCGGACGCCGTGCTCTACTCGACAGTGCCGGGCGTTCCCGAAGCAAGCACCTGGGCGATGATGCTGGTCGGCCTGGGCGGCATCGGCTGGGCGCTGCGGCGCAAGCGCCAGGAAGCTTCGACCACGGCGCGGATCAGCTTCGCCTGACGTCCTATCGGGGTGCTGCGGCCGAGGCTGCCGCACCCCACTTGGCAGGCTGGCTGGAAGGCCATGCCGGACCGCATTCTTGGGCGCTGCGGCTTTCGGCTGCGGCGCCCTTGATGCATTGGGGCTACCGGCAATCGGGCTTTCCGGCCTTGGTGGGAGAGAGAACAATGGTTCCTCCCGTGGACCCGGGGTCGTTTGCGTTCAGGCTCAAGTCGCTGCGCGAGGCCCGGCGCCTCTCGAAGCAGGCGCTCGCCTCCATGGCGGGCACGACGACCGTTTCGATCTGGTACTGGGAATCCGGCCGCAGGACGCCGCAGGAGGCGCATCTGGCGCGCCTGGCGGGCGCGCTCGGCGTGCCGGCGGAGAGCCTGCGGGGGGAGAACCTGCCTGAGCGCTGCCCCTTGTGCGGGGCGCCGGCGGGCTGAGGCTCGCCCGGTTCAGGCGGGGCTGAGTTCGGGCGCTGCGGCAGGCCCGAAGGCCCGGCGGGCAGCGTGCTGGCGCAGCAGCGCCGCGACCGAGAACAGGCCCATCAGCATGGTCGCCCAGGTGGCGGGTTCGGGGACGGCGGGGACGCCGTTGGTCGAGACGAAGGCCGTTCCGGTGGGCGAGGTGGCCGACGAGCTCTGCGCGGAAGGGCTGGACTCTGAGCCCGAGTCCGGTCCGCGGCGCCCGTGAACGCGCGGCGTTCCGCTCCGGTTGCGACTCGTTCTGAATTGAAATTACGCGAGAATTCTCATTGAATCCGGGGCGGAAAGGATTAACAAGAAGTTAATGATGAGTCGCAAACCGATCCGGGGGGGTCGTCTTGATGTCCCACCGGTGCCAGCGGGGCTGGAGCCGGAGTTTGTGAAGGAATAAATTCATGAAGGCCAAACTCTTGCTGTTCGCTGCGCCCTTGGCGCTCGCCGGCTTCTCGCCCGCTCACGCGACGGTCACCTTTGGCGACCAGACCTTGAACAACGGTACCGTGCTCGAAAACGTGCTGATCGCGAACAACCAGACCGCCACGACGGTTACCGGGCAGACCAACAACACCCACGCCACGGTGTACTTCACCTCGCCGACCGACACTCTGGTGACCACTGCCAGCGGGCAGGCGGTGATTACGGCTGTTGACTCCCTGCTGAACGCGGTCACCATCTCGCTGGCGCCCGGTTATGGGTTCACCAACCTCGAGTTCGACCTCCAGGATGCGAGCGCGGCACAGACCGTCAACGTCACTGCCGTCACGAACTTGGGCACTTACGTCCACCCCTACACGTTCAGCAGCAATGGCGCGAACTGGGTCGGTACGGCTTCGGCTGGCGAGTACTTCACATCGGTGTCGTGGGCTTCTTCGCCGATCACGGCCGGCTTCGACAGCATGAAGCAGATCCGCCTCGGCGGCGTGGCTGCGGTGCCGGAAGCCAGCACCTGGGCGATGATGCTGCTCGGCCTGGGCGGCATCGGCTGGGCGCTGCGGCGCAAGCGGCACGAGGTCGCGAAGACCACGGCGCGGATCAGCTTCGCCTGACGTCGTAAGGGGTGCTGCGGCCCAGACTGCCGCACCCCGTTTGGCAGGCTGGCTGGAAGGCCATGCCGGACCGCATTCTTGGGCGCTGCGGCTTTCGGCTGCGGCGCCCTTGATGCATTGGGGCAACCGGCAATCGGGCTTTCCGGCCTTGGTGGGAGAGAGAACAATGGTTCCTCCCGTGGACCCGGGGTCGTTTGCATTCAGGCTCAAGTCGCTGCGCGAGGCCCGGCGCCTGTCGAAGCAGGCGCTCGCCTCCATGGCGGGGACGACGACCGTTTCGATCTGGTATTGGGAGAGCGGCCGACGCAAGCCGCAGGAGGCGCTTCTCGAGCGCCTGGCGGGGGCGCTCGGCGTGCCGGCGGAGAGCCTGCGGGGGGAGAGCTTGCCCGAGCGCTGCCCCTTGTGCGGGGCGCTGGCGGGGTGAGTCTCTCCCGCTTCAGGCGGGGCTGAGTTCGGGCGTTGCGGCAGGCCCGAAGGCGCGGCGGGCAACGCCCTGGCGCAGCAGACCGGCGACGGCGAAGAGGCCGATCAGCATGGTCGCCCAGGTGGCGGGTTCGGGCACGGCGGGGACGCCGTTGGTAGAGACGAAGGCCGTTCCGGTGGGCGAGGTTGCCGACGAGCTCTGCGCGGTCAGGCTGGTGAGCTGGCCGAACGAGGTCAGGTAGGAGCCGTGGCCGCCGTAGTAGTTGCTGGCGGCGGTATAGGTGCCGCCGAGCAGCTTCGTCGGGTCGATCGTGGTGGGGAAGGCGCCGCCGAGATAGCCGGGGGCGAAGTTCGCCGTCAGCGAGAAGGAGTTGAGATAGGTGCCCGGGGTGTGAGTGCCGTCTTCGGTGACGTTGAAGATCAGCTGGTCGCCGATGGTGGCGGCGTAGATCGAGTAGCCGATCAAGTTGGGGCCGGCGGTCTGGTACGTCTGGTTGAAGACGAGGCCGCCGCCCGAGGAGGTGGCCGCCAGCGGGTCGAAGGCGACACTGCCGGTGACGAAGGTCTCGACATAGGGAATGCCCTGGCGCTGGAAATCGGACGAAGTGCCGGTGCCGCTGCCGGTGAAGCTGTAGAGCACCTCGGTCGCCGCGGCGGGCTGGACCCACAGGGCGGCGGTTGCCGCCGCGGCGGCGAGCAAGGTGGCGAAACGCATTGGCTGAACTCCCCGTCCACTGCCGGAAGGTGAGCCCCGGCCAGTCATTCCCCGTGACCTGACGGAGGGTCGTCCGTCAAGTGACTGACAACAAACGCTTGAAATTTGGAAATGGCCAGCGCTGGAGGCTGCGGTTCGTCGCAAATCGGCCGGTGTGCCGCAGTGGCACGCTTGTTCAGCCGAAGCGGCGCAGGAACTCGGCGGCGGCGGCGGTTTCGGCTTCCTGCTTGCTCGACCCTTCGGCCTCGACCTCGCCCACGCCGTGGACGGCGACCGAGACGCGGAAGTGGGCGGCGTGATCGGGGCCGGAGCGTTCGACCACGCGGTATTCGGGGACGCGGCGGCGGTTGCCGGCGGCCCATTCCTGCAGCGCGGACTTGGGGTGCTTGGACTGGCCGACGCGGCCTTCGACAGCCTCGGCCCAGAGCCGGCGGACCAGCTCGCGGGTGCGATCGAAGCCCCAGGTGAGGAAGGAGGCGCCGAGCAGGGCCTCGACCACGTCGCCGAGGATGTTGTCGCTGTTGGCGCCGCCGTCGTCGCGGGCCTGCTTGCCGAGGCGGATATGGGGGGCGAGGCCGATGGCGCGGGCGACGCGGGCATTGCTGTCGCGGCTGACGAGGGCGTTGAGGCGCTGCGAGAGCTTGCCCTCGTTGCCGGTGCCGCGTTCGTGCAGCCATTCGGCGATGACCAGGCCGAGCACGCGGTCGCCGAGGAATTCGAGCCGTTCGTAATTGCGCGGCTCGCCGGTGGAGCCGTGAGTCAGGGCTTCGTGCCAGACGCTTTCGTCGGGCAGGGCTTCGCCGGTGAGTTGTTCGAGCCAGGCGCGGGTTTCGGGCGGCAGGGCGGGCAAGGTCAGAACGTGCCCCCGATCCGGTTCCAGCGGGTCGCGGTGAACCAGGTCCAGGGCTTGAGCCACGAGGCCGTGCCGTTGGTCGAGAACATCATGACCTGCGCCTTGCCGACGAGGTTCTCCTGCGGGACGATGCCGATGCCGCCGCCGGGCATGGCCGGGAAGCGGCTGTCCATCGAGTTGTCGCGGTTGTCGCCCATGGCGAAGAACTGGCCTTCGGGGACGATGTAGACCGGGGTGTTGTCGGGATCGAAGTTCGGATCGGGGCGGTAGGCGTAGGGGCCGAAATCGAGCACGTCGTAGCTGACGCCGTTGGGCAGGGTCTCGCGGAAGCGGGGATACTGGCAGGTCGGCGAGCCATCGGCCGCGCGGCGCTCGAAGGCGGGGTGGTAGCAGCGGGTATTGCCCTTCTCGGGGATCACCGCATCGGCGACGCGCACCTTGGGCACGGCCTGGCCGTTGATGTGGAGCACGCCGCCGATCATCTGGATCTGGTCACCCGGCAGGCCGATCACGCGCTTGATGTAGTCGGTATCGTTGAACGGCGGGGCCTTGAAGATGACGACGTCGCCGA
>Ga0207667_10004469_pt1 | contig 17115 bp, 15 predicted proteins | sample KBSCornC52_FD_184301 | JGI IMG/M metagenome (GOLD analysis project Ga0207667, IMG submission 184301) | Corn rhizosphere microbial communities from Kellogg Biological Station, Michigan, USA - KBS Corn C5-2 (SPAdes) (version 2) | ecosystem: Host-associated > Plants > Roots > Rhizosphere > Soil ...
CGGCTGCCTCATGTGCGGCGGGGTGGCTTCCTTGCCGAAGCCCAGGCGCTTGCCGATCATGAGGCAGCCGACAAGGCCGGCGATGCCCGCGTTGATGTGGACCACGGTGCCGCCCGCGAAGTCGAGCGCGCCGAGCTGGAACAGATAGCCCGCGTCGGTCGGGTTGGCCGAGAGGAAGTCCGGGCCGGCCCAGTACCACACCATGTGCGCGATCGGGAAATAGACGATCGTCATCCACAGGACCATGAAGATCATCAGCGGGGTGAACTTCACGCGTTCCGCGAAGGCGCCGACGATCAGCGCCGGGGTGATCATCGCGAAGGTCATCTGGAAGACCATGTAGACCAGCTCGGGAATGTAGACGTTGTTCGAGAACGTCGCCGCGTTGGAGCTGGCGGTAATGCCCATCAGGAAGGCCTTGGAAAGACCGCCGACGAACGGGGTGGAGCCGCCGGTGAAGGCCAGCGAATAGCCCCAGCAGGCCCAGACCAGGCCGGCAATGGCCACGATCATGAACACCTGCATGCAGACGCTGAGCATGTTCTTGGTGCGGACGAGGCCGCCGTAGAACAGCGCGAGGCCCGGGATCGACATCATCAGCACCAGGGCCGAGGAGACCAGCATCCAGGCGGTGTCGCCCTTGTTGACCATCGCCGCCGTGTCGGTCGGAGCGGCGATCAGGGTGTTGGTGGCGGTGGCGGCAGCCGTGGTGGCGGCTGCGGCGGCGGTAGTGGCGGCCGTCGTGGCCGCCTCGGTCGCCGCCTGGGCGAAAGCGGTGGTGGCGGCGAAGAGCGAGGCTCCGATCGCGCCAGCACCATAAGCGAGTTTACGCATCATGGTTTCCCTCCTGCCGTTACAGCGCGGTGTCGCCGGCTTCGCCGGTGCGGATGCGCACGGCTTGAGCCAGGTCGAGCACGAAGATCTTGCCGTCACCGATCGCTTCGGTGCTGGCAACCTGCTGGATTGTCTCGACGATCTGCGGCGCGAGGTCGTCGGCCGCTGCGATCTCGATCTTCACCTTGGGCAGCATGTTGGTCGAATATTCGGCGCCGCGGTAAATTTCCGTCTGGCCTTTTTGCCGCCCAAAACCCTTGACCTCGGAAACGGTCATGCCCGCAACGCCTACGGCGCCGAGAGCTTCGCGAACCTCGTCCAGCTTGAACGGCTTGATGATGGCGATGATGAATTTCATCCTTGCCCCCTGGAGCCCGCCGGACCCGTCGCCGGCAGCAGGAGCTTCGCAAGGAGCGTGCCAGATTAGGGATTCGTTAGGAATCCGATTGAGTCACTTCGGACCGATCGGGGCAGGGGCAAGGCGGACGCCCGAATCCTGTGCAATCTGCTCAATTTTTAGGCAGCGTCAGTCGCGCAAAAACCGGCAGGTGATCCGATGCGCGCGCGGCGAGCGCCGAATGGTGCACCCCGCAGTCGCCGCAGTCCCACTCGGCCGAGGCGACGATCCGGTCGAGCATGGCGACCGGCCGCCGGCTGGGGAACGACCGCCCCGGCGCCAGCACCCGCCACCGGTCGTGGTGGAATTCGTGCAGGCACCCGCCCGAGCGCGACCATTCGTTGAAGTCGCCCATCAGCACCGCCGGTGCCGGCCCGTCGCAGCCGGCGACGTGGCTCAGCACCGCCCGCACCTGCTGGCGCCGCCGCAGGCCCGAGAGGTCGAGGTGCATCCCCACCACCCGCACCCGCCGCCCGTCCTTGACCAGGTCCGCCCGCACCGCCCCGCGCGGTTCCAGCGTCGGCAGCGGCACGATATCGGCCGCGAGCACTTCGATCCCCCGCCGCACCAGCAGGGCATTGCCGTGCCAGCCGATCGAATCGGGCCGCTGGTTCAGCGCCACCGCGTGCCAGTGCCCATGGTCGTCGAGCAGCTGGCGTGGCAGGACGCTGATCCGGTCGCCGAAGCGGCGGTCGGCCTCCTGCAGTGCGACCACGTCGGCATCGATCTCGTGGAGCACGCCAAGGATCCGCTCGGGATCGCGCCGCCGGTCTAGCCCCACGCCCTTGTGGATGTTGTAGCTGGCGACCTTCAGTTCCATCGGGCCATTCTGGAGCCTTGCCCTGCCGTTGCAACCCCGTTGCAGTGCCGTTGCAAATCGCCCTCAGCGTTCCTTTGTTGCGCTAAAGGCGATCTCAGGGTTCTTTTCTTGCTGATAGGACACATCCCAGGCCGACCGCGCCATGAACACCGGATCGCCGTCGCGGTCCTTGGCCAAGTTGGACTTGTTGAACTCGGCAAAGCCCTTGAGCGCCGCATCGTTTCCCTTGAGCCAGCGCGCCGTATCGAACGGTGAAGGCTCCAGCACGGCCTCCACCTTGTACTCCGCCTCGAGCCGGGAAATCAGCACATCCAATTGTAATTGCCCGACAACTCCGACGATCCACTGCGCCCCGATCTCCGGATAGAACACCTGGATCACGCCCTCCTCGGATAGGTCGTCGAGCGCCTTCCGCAGCTGCTTGGTCTTGGTCGGATCCTTCAGCGCCACCCGCCGCAGGATTTCCGGCGCGAAATTGGGGAGCCCGGTGAAGCGCAGGTCGTTCCGCTCGCTCAGCGTGTCCCCCACGCGCAGTGTCCCGTGGTTAGGAATCCCAATGATATCACCAGCTTCCGCCGTATCGGCGATCTCCCGGTCCTGCGCGAAGAACAGGATCGGGGAGTGCACGGCGATCGGCTTGCCCAGCCCCGAAGGAGTCAGCTTCATCCCCCGCCTGAAGGTCCCCGAGACCATCCGCATGAAGGCGATCCTGTCGCGGTGCTGCGGATCCATGTTGGCCTGGACCTTGAAGATGAACCCGGTCACGTCCCCCCGCTCCGGGCTGACCTCGCCCTGATCCGACTTTTGCGGTCGCGGCGGCGGGGCGAATTTGGCAATGGCGTCAATAAGTTCGGCCACGCCGAAGTTCTTCAGCGCCGATCCGAAATAGACCGGCGTGAGGTCGCCGTGGCGATAGGCGGCAAGGTCGAATTCCGGATAGCCGCCCTGCGCCAGCTCCACTTCCTCGGCCACGTCGGCCGGAAGCTCCATCTCCTCGACCTTGCCGAGGAACTCGCGGCTGTCGCCCTCTGGCCGGCTCACCTTGCCCGAGGCGAAGTCCAGAACACCTTGAAAAGTCCCGCCCATTCCAACCGGCCAGGACATCGGCACCACGTCGAGCGCCAGCGCGTCGGCCACTTCGTCAAGCGTCTCGAACGGCGAGCGGCCCTCGCGGTCCACCTTGTTGACGAAGGTGATGATCGGCACCGAGCGCATCCGGCAGACCTCGAACAGCTTGCGCGTCTGCGGCTCGATGCCCTTGGCCGCGTCGATCACCATGATCGCCGAGTCCACCGCGGTCAGCGTCCGGTAGGTGTCTTCGGAGAAATCCTCGTGGCCCGGCGTGTCCAAGAGATTGAAAGTTATGCCGTCTTTCTGGAAGGTCATGACCGAGCTGGTCACCGAGATGCCGCGCTGCTGCTCGATCTTCATCCAGTCCGACCGCGCCCGCCGCGCCTGCCCCCGCGCCTTGACCTCGCCGGCAAGGTGGATCGCCCCGCCCTGGAGCAGGAGCTTTTCCGTCAGCGTGGTCTTGCCCGCGTCGGGGTGCGAGATGATGGCGAAGGTGCGGCGTGAAGCGTGAGCGGTCATGGCGCCCCGGCGCCTAGCCGGGGATCACGCGAAGGTCCATCGGGAACCGATGCGTCACCTACCCACGCAGCTGCGCCCCCACCTTCGCCGCCGCCGCAGTGATCTTGTCGGCGATCGCCTTGAGATCGGCCTCGGCATAGGACTTCTCGACCGGCTGGAGCGTGACTTCCACCGCCAGCGAGCGCTGCCCTTCCGGCACGCCTGCCCCGCGGAAATCGTCGAACAGCCGCGCCGCCACGATGTTCGCCTTGTCCGCCCCGCGCACGGCCCGCAGCAGGTCGCCGGCGGGCTTGTCGGCGGGCACGAGGAAAGCAAAGTCGCGCGTCACCGCCTGGAGCGACGGCGGGGCATAGGCTGCGCGCGCGAAGCCGGCCGCGCCGCGCTTGGCCGGAATGGCCTCGAGGAACAGCTCGACCATGGCGACCGGCCCATCGAGATCGAAGGCCTTGGCTGTCGCCGGATGGACCATGCCGAAGCGGGCGAGCACGGTCTTGGGCCCAAGCCGCAGGGTGGCGGACTGACCCGGATGGAACTGCGGCCCCGCCTCGCCCATCACCTGCAGGCTGTCCACCGGCGCGCCGGCTTCCGCCAACAGGGCGAGCGCCTCGGCCTTGGCGTCGAACGCATCGAAGCCCTGGGCCTTGCCGGTCGCCCAGCCGCGCGCCAGCCGGTCACCCGCGAGGACCACGGCCAGCGACAGCCGCTCGTCGCTCGCGCCGTTCTCGCCGCGCAGGTAACGCCGGCCGATCTCGAACAGCCGCAGCGACCCGGCCCCGCGCGCGAGGTTGCGCGCCGCGGCTGACAGCAGGCCCGGCAGCAGCGAGGGGCGCATGGCCTTCATGTCCTCGCTGATCGGGTTCTCCAGCACCCACAGGTCCGTCCCGAACAGCTCGGCCTGAGCGACCGGCAGGAACGACCAGGTCACCGCCTCATTGAGCCCGCGCGCCGCCGCCGAACGGCGCAGGCGCCGCTCCAGCTTCTGCGCCGGTGTGGCGGTCGGCCGGGCCACGCCATCGGCCCGGGGCAGCGCGACGGACTCGATATTGTCGAGCCCCCAGATGCGGACCACTTCCTCGACAATGTCCGGCGCGCCGGCAATGTCGGGCCGCCAGCCCGGAGCCGTCACAGTCCAGTCCTCGGCCACGGTGAAGCCCAGCGCCTCGAGGATGCGCCGCTGCTCCGCGGAGGGTACGCCCACGCCGCCGAGCGTCTCGGCCAGCGCCGGATCATAGGCGACGACCGCCGTTTCGCGCGGCGGCTGTCCGGCGTGGATCACCGCGCTCGCCTCGCCCCCGCAGGTCTCGACGACCAGGCGGGTCAGCATCCCGAGGCCCGTATCGAGAAACAGCGGATCGACCCCGCGCTCGAACCGGCTGCGGGCGTCCGAGGTGAGGTTGAGCTTGCGGCCCGTCGCGGCGATGGCTTCGGGATCGAAATAGGCGATCTCCAGCAGCACGTCGGTGGTCGCCTCGGTGCAGCCCGAATGCTCGCCGCCCATGATCCCGGCGATGTCGTGCACGCCGGCCTCGTCAGCGATCACGGTCATGTCCACGTCGAGGCTGTATTCCTTGCCGTTGAGCGCCACCACCGTCTCGCCGGCCCGCGCCTTGCGGGCGACCACCGCGCCCTTCAGCTGCGCGAGGTCATAGGCATGGGCAGGCCGGCCGAAGCCGAGCATCAGGTAATTGGTGAGGTCGACCAGCGCCGAGATCGGCCGCTGTCCCGCGCTCTTGAGCCGGTCCTTCAGCCACTTCGGCGACGGGCCGTTCTTCACGCCCCTGATCACCCGGCCATAGAAGGCCGGGCAACCCGCCGGATCGTCGGTGCGGATCTCGGTCGGGCAAGGGAAAGCACCGTCCACCGCCAGCACCGAGATCGGCTTGAGCGCACCAATCCCCGCCGCGGCCAGATCGCGGGCAATGCCATAGACGCCCATGCAATCCGGCCGGTTGGGGGTGATCGCCACGTCGAACACCGGGTCGGCCCCGTGGTATTCGGCAAAGGAAGTGCCGACCGGCGCATCGGCGGGAAGCTCGATGATCCCGGCATGGTCGTCGCCCAGCTCCAGCTCGCGGCTGGAGCACATCATCCCGTTGCTATCGACCCCGCGCACGGCGGCGACCTTCAGGACCATGCCGTTGGCCGGCACCACCGCCCCCGCGGTGCCGAGCACGCCGACGAGCCCCGCCCGGGCGTTGGGCGCGCCGCAGACGACCTGCAGCGGATCGCCTTCACCCGTATCGACGGTCAGCACCTGCAGCTTGTCCGCATTGGGATGCGGCGCGGCGGTCAGCACGCGGGCGATGCGGAAGCCGGCGAGCTTGGCCGCCGGGTCCTCGATGCCTTCGACCTCGATGCCGATAGCATTCAGCGTCGCCGCGATTTCGGCGACCGTCGCCTCGGTGTCGAGGTAGTCCTTGAGCCAGGAGAGCGAGAATTTCATGGGGGTGCGCGCCTCAAGCAGGGGTGCCGACGCCGCCCGACAGGGTCGGCACGTCGAGCGCGGAGAAACCGTAGTGGGCGAGCCAGCGCTGGTCGCCGTCGAAGAAGGCGCGCAGGTCATCCATGCCGTATTTCAGCATGGCGAGCCGGTCGACGCCGATACCGAATGCGAAGCCCTGCCACTCGTCGGGATCGAGCCCGCCGAATTCGATCACCTTGCGGTTGACCATGCCCGAGCCGAGCAGCTCCATCCAGCCGTGCCCCGGCGCATCGCCCGAGCCGCCGAGGACGCGCTTGCCGTTCACCAGGGCGAAGCCGACGTCGACCTCGACCGAGGGCTCGGTGAAGGGGAAGTACGACGGGCGCAACCTGAGGACGATGTCCTCGCGCTCGAAGAAGGCCTTGAGGAAGGTCTCCAGCGTCCACTTGAGGTGGCCGAGGTGAATGCCCTTGTCGATCACCAGCCCTTCGACCTGATGGAACATCGGGGTGTGGGTGGCATCGCTGTCCGAGCGGTAGACGCGGCCCGGCGCGATGATCCGCAGCGGCGCGCCTTCGGCCAGCATGGTGCGGATCTGCACGGGGCTGGTGTGGGTGCGCAGCAGCATCCGCGTGCCATTGGGGCCTTCATCCGGGAAGTAGAAGGTGTCGTGCATCGCGCGGGCCGGGTGGCTTTCCGGCATGTTGAGCGCGGTGAAATTGTGCCAGTCGTCCTCGATTTCGGGGCCCGAGGCGACGGCAAAGCCGAGGTCGGCGAAGATCTCCGCCAGTTCGTCCATCACCTGGCTGACCGGGTGGACCGAGCCGCGCGGGAGCTCGGGCGCGGGAAGAGTCAGGTCCACCGTCTCCGCGGCGAGGCGCGCGTCGAGCGCGGCGCCTTCCAGTGCCGCCTTGCGCTCGGCCAGCGCCGCGGTCACCCCTTCGCGCAGCGCGTGGATCTGCGGGCCTTCGCTCTGCCGCTGTTCCGGGCTCATACCGCCCAGCGTCTTGAGCAGGGCCGAGATCGAGCCCTGCTTGCCGAGAAACTCGACCCGCAGCTTCTCGAGCGCGTCGAGATCGTCCGCCGCCGCTATGCGCTCGCGCGCCGCTTGTCCGGTTGCCGCGTAGTCCACTGGTGCCAATTCCGTTCGGGCCGCAAAGAAAGGTTGGTGCGCCCTTTAGGGACTGGCCTCGCCGCCCGCAACAGGGGTGCTACCTGCGGCCGCAAGCTTGGCCACGCCGCCGTCGGGCGAGTCCAGCGCCTGGACCGCCTGGCCGGCGATCCGCGCCCGCTCGCGCATGATCGCGCCGATCACCGGCTTGTCGCGGCCTGAATATTCGCGGGGGCTCATCCCCATGAATTCGCGGAAGTCGCGCACGAACTGGGCTTGGTCATGGTAATGCCCGTCAAGCGCGCCGATCCACTTGAGCGAGGGGTCGAGCATGTACTGCGCGAGGCTGCGCATAAAGCGCTGGCGGCGCAGCAGCAGCTTGGGGGTGAAGCCGAAGGCGCTCTGCGCGACCCGCTCGACCGTCCGCTGGCTGAGCCCGGTGCGCAGGGCAAGGTCGCGCGCCGAGGCCACGTCGGGATCGATCAAGGCCGCATGCAGCGCGACGATCTGGGCCTCGCGGGGCACGGAGGGTTGCGCCAACGCCGAGAAATGGGCCCCGATCCGCGCCAGTTCGGCCTGCTCGTCAGGAGCGGCGCCGAACAGCTGGCGGGCAAGCGGCGTGAAGGGGGCAAAGGCAGGGTGCGCCTCCCCGTCGACCACGCGATCGGCGAGATCGGCGGCGGGCTTGCCGACGAACATCGCCCAGCCGAGCGGCAGCAGGCCGATGCCCCACATCCGCGTCGGGCCAAGCGAAAAGCGCACCGCCCGGCTGCTCGGCCCGGTCGCGCAGAAGCGGGCGCGCTCCACCCGATCACCGTTTGCCCCCTCCGCAATCGGGCAGCCGCCCGAGAAAAACCGCAGGTTGGCCCACTCCGGGTGCAGGTAATCGGCGTCGCCGACATGCCCGTCGATCTCGACCAGATAGAAACTCGTGAAATAGCGGCGCAGATCGGCGGGAGGCTCGAAGAACCGTGCGCGCACGGCGCCCCTGCCCGCAGGCTGGTCTTGCTGGTCCTCGATGCGGCCCTTCACACTTCAGGGGGTATTCGCTTGCCGCGTCAGCCGCAAGTGCCGGACGCAAAACGGGCGCGGACTTGCGCCCGCGCCCGTTTTTTTTGGCGATCTTCGGTCTGGATCACGCGGCCGGAAGGGCAGCCTTGGCCTGGGCGATGACGGCGGTGAACACGCCGGCTTCGTTCATCGCGAGATCGGCCATCGCCTTGCGGTCCAGCTCAATGCCGGCCAGCTTGGCGCCGTGAATGAACTGCGAATAGGTCAGCCCCGCCTCGCGGACGGCGGCGTTGATGCGCTGGATCCACAGGGCGCGGAAGGTCCGCTTCTTAACCTTGCGGTCGCGATAGGCGTACTGGCCGGCCTTTTCGACCGCCTGGCGCGCGACGCGGATCGTGTTCTTGCGACGGCCGCGGAAACCCTTGGCCTGTTCCAGAATACGCTTGTGCTTGGCTCGGGTGGTAACACCCCGCTTGATACGGCTCATGGTTCAGCGCTCCTCAGTTCAGCCCGTAGGGCGCCCACTTCTTGATCACCTTCGCATCGGCGTCGGAGATCACTTCAGTGCCGCGGTTCTGGCGGATGTACTTGCCGTTATGGCTGATCAGGCGGTGGCGCTTGCCGGCGACGCCGTGCTTCACCTTGCCGGTGGCGGTGAGCTTGAAGCGCTTCTTGACGCCGCTCTTGGTCTTCATCTTGGGCATTTTCGTCTCCTTTATAGAGACACGTCCGATCCGCCATGGCAGCCCTAGTTAGCCAGGCCGATCATCGATTCCGTGTCAATGAAGGGCGGCCCCTTAGGGGGGATCGGCCGGAAAGGCAACAGATTCGCGCGGGCCAAGAAGCGGCGCTCAGCGGAAGGCGGGAAGGCCGCTCCTCGCGAGGAACTCTGAGAAGTCGCCCTCGGGTAGCAGCCGGGCGCCAGCCGGGAGCTCGGCATTATAGACATAGGCCGCAGCGCTGACCTCCCCCGCCGCGGTCGCCACAGCGATCATCTGCCGCCGGTATTCCCCGCTCCCATCTTCGTGCAGGCCTTCATAGGCATCGAGGTCGGCCAGCAGCTCGGCGTCGAAGCCGGGAGCAAGATCATGGACCATCCCGCGCACGGTCCCCTCGCCCGGGACCAGCGCCGGGTACCAGCCGTCGGGGTCGGGAATGGCGAAAAGCTGCCCCGCGACCCAGGCCGGCAGCCCCGGCTCAAGGTGCCGGTGCAACCGCACTGCAACGGCATTGCAAGCGCACTGCAGCAGGGTGCCATAGAGGAGCAAGCGCGTAGGCAGCGCCGGGGACACCTCAGTGCGCGCAGGCAAGGGCCTCGACCACGTCGTCGAGCCGCGCCGGATCGCCCAGCGCGAGGACCCGGCCGTCCGATCCGGCGTGGAGCGGATCGCCGCTCCAGTCGCACATCGTGCCGCCGGCCCCTTCGACGACGGGGACCAGCGCCGCCCAGTCGTGCAGCTTGAGATTGGCCTCGCAGACGAGGTCGAGGTGGCCGCTCGCCAGCATGGCGTAGTTGTAGCAGTCGCCGCCCATGACCATGCGGCGGTGATCGGTCTTCGCGGCGAGGCCCATGAAGTGGGCGCCGTCATGATCGTCGAAGTAGTGGGGGCCGGTGGTGGCGAGGGTGGCGTCGGCGAGTTGGCGGCAGAGGCGGGTGCGGGCCGGCTGGCCGTTGAGCGTGGTCGGCCGGCCGGAGGCGCCCACCCAGCGTTCCCTGAGGATCGGCTGGTCGATGATCCCCAGCACCGGCCAGCCTTCGACGACCAGCGCGATGAGGGTGCCGAACAGCGGGCGGCCGGCGAGAAAGCCCGCCGTGCCGTCGATCGGGTCGATCACCCAGGAGCGTCCGGATGAGCCGGGCGAAGCGCCGAATTCCTCGCCGATCACCGTGTCGCGCGGGGCTTCGGCCTTGAGGATCCGGCGCACGGCCTCCTCGGCCGCGCGGTCCGCCTTGGTGACGGGCGTGGCATCGTCCTTGCGCTCGGCGGCGGCATCGGCGCGGAACCACGGCCGGATCGCCTCGCCCGCCGCATTGGCGAGGCGCAGGGCAAGGGCAATGTCGTCGTCAAGCTGCATGGCGCGGCTGTGCCCCGGCACCGCCCGCGCGGTCAAGCCTCGGTTCGCGCTGCGGAAGATTGCCTGCAACCACGGAATGATCCGGCCGTTACAATTAGAGACTTCTCACTTGCGCTCGCGGCAACTAGACAACTTGCGGGCGCATCGATTTTACAGTGTGTCTTGGGGTTGCAACAGGGACATATGCTTAAGCGGTCTCGGCCAGCGGTGGACGAAGCGATTGCCCCGGCCCACGGCGTTACCCGCGAAGGTCAGCCCCTCTCCTACAACCGCGCGCCTGCACCCGACCTCGCCCCCTGGATCGGCCGGCTCTACCTCACCGATGTAACCGCCCCGGCCGACCATGTGCTCGAATGCGGCCTGTTCAGCGACACCGCCATGATCCGGCTCCAGCTCAGCGGGCAATGGGTGGCGGACACGGCTGACGGCGTCCAGCACAACTCGCGCGCCGCCCTATTCTTCGGACCGCAGAGCCGGCGCATGCCGATCACCGTCACAGGCAGCTTCTTCAGCATCGGGTGTGCGCTGCGGCCGGGCACCGGACACGCGGTCGCCGGAGCCAACGCGACCGACTTCCTCAATCGCATCGTCCCCTGCGACAGCCTCGGCATTCCCGGCACGGCCGCGCTCGACGCGATCGAGCAGGTGGCCGACCCCGACGCCCGCCTGCTGGCGATGGAGAACCTGATCCGCCAGGTGCTGCTCCGGCCCGGCGTCGCCGAACCCGATCCGGTCACGGCCCGGTTCGAGATCCTCGCCTTCACCGACCCCTCGGCCAGCATTGCGGAGTTCGCCGCCGACTGCGGCATAACCCAGCGCCAGCTCGAACGGATCGTCCGGCGCGATTTCGGCATGGCACCCAAGCAGGTGCTGCGCCGCGCCCGGGCGCTCGACATGGCCAGCCACCTGCGCGGCGTCGCCGACCAGGCCGAGGCCGAGGAACTTATCCTGCGCTACTACGACCAGAGCCACCTGATCCGCGAGTTCACCCAGATGTTCGGCATGTCGCCGACCCAGTTCGTCAAGCGCCCGCAACCGATCCTCACCCTCGCGCTGGAGAGCCGGCAGGCGCGCCGGCTCGAACTGATCGAGCGGCTCCCGCCTGGGGGCCGCCGGCCCTGGCTGTGAAGGTAGCCGAGATTTTCGTGCGGTGTGGCGGATAGGCAACAGGGCGCCACTTGCCCCGCTGTCAATTTCTGCCGTGACCCAGTCCCGCCGCCCGGATACCGGCCATTTTCCCCGCGTTCTCAACTGCGGAAACAATCCGGAAAGACTTCGCGGCAACGCGTATTATTGCCCGTGGGCGCAATGATTTGCCCTCCACCGAACCGATTGCGCCCGTTAGCTGCGGGAACCGCGCAGTAACATCGGGATTGCAAGCGCACCGGCAGATCGCTAGGGATTCTGCCGCATCACGTCTCACGAGGGGTACATGAAAAAACTCATCCTGCTCTCGGCCGTCGCATCCGCGGCATTGGCCAGTCCCGCTATGGCTCGCGATGGCCAATGGTACATCGAGGGTGACGCCGGCGCCGTGAAGGCGGAAAAGATCTACAACATCACCGGCACCAACAATGCCGGCGAGTTCGAAACCAAGATGGGCTACGACGTCGGCGGCATCGTCGGCTATGACTTCGGCATGTTCCGGCTCGAAGCGGAAGCCAGCTTCCGCCGGGTCGAAGAGAAGCGCTACACCGGTCCGGCCAACGTGTTCACCACCGCCCCGGTCCTCGTCTACGGCCAGCCCAGCGTTGGCGGTGGCGCCGAGGCGCTGAGCTTCATGGCCAATGCCCTGGTCGACTTCGGTCCCGACAACGGCCTGCAGGGCTTCGTCGGCGCCGGTGCCGGCGTGGGCCGCGTCAAGAACGCGGTGCTGATCACCAAGCCGAACACGGTCGACATCTCCGATTCCGAAACCCGCTTCGCCTGGCAGGTCCTCGCCGGCGTGCGCATGCCGATCTCGGACCATATCGACCTTGGCCTGAAGTATCGCTTCTACAACCAGAACCACAACGATCTGGTCGACGTCGCGGGCAAGAACATCCGTACGCGCTTCCGCTCGCACTCGCTGATGGCGACGATCGCGTACAACTTCGGTGGCGCACCGGTGGCTCCGCCGCCGCCCCCGCCGCCGCCCCCGCCGCCGCCGCCCCCGCCGCCGCCGCCGCCTCCGCCGCCTCCGCCGCCGGTGTGCAACAAGGGTCCGTACATCGTGTTCTTCGACTGGGATAAGTCGGACATCACGCCGGAAGCCGCGACGATCCTCGACAGCGCGATCACCGCTTACGGCAACTGCCAGAGCGTTCCGATCATGCTCGCGGGCTATGCTGACCGTTCGGGTACGCCGAAGTACAACCTCGGCCTGTCGAACCGCCGCAACGCCTCGGTCCAGTCGTACCTGACCGGCCACGGCGTCCCGGCGACCGCGATCACCGCGCAGGGCTTCGGCGAAGCCAACCCGCGCGTGCCGACCGCCGACGGCGTCCGCGAACTGCAGAACCGCCGGGTGGAAATCACCTACGGTCCGGGTTCGGGCATGTAATCAGCGCGCAAGCGTTGAACAGAATTGGGGGCCGGAGCGATCCGGCCCCTTTTTCTTTGCCCTTGGCGAACAGGGCAACTCCGCTACGGTTAGAGAGTAGGACGAGGGGGAGTTCGATGCGCTTTGTACTTGGTTTGGCGGCCGCTCTTCTCGTGATTGAACCTGCCTTGGGGCAAGGGGTTGGAGGTGACGAAGTCATCGTCACGGCCAAGCGCAGGGAGGCTGACGACTACGACGCTAGTGTGCCCGTGATCGGCCTGCGCAGAACTGCCGACTTTGCGGTACAGGAGGTTGTCGTATCGGGAGACACCCGGGATCCTGACAAGCGGCATGCCGAAATCTACGAGACCATTAAGGGCGCAATTGAACTCGCGGCCAAGCGCGGGGGCATAGAACTCGCCACAGGGGAGATGGTGGTCGAGCCACTGACGCTCGCCAATTACCGCAATCTAATTCTCAAGAACGATGGGCGGCCGGACAGTGAGCGGACGAGCTTCCTGATCAAGACACGCCTGGCGTCCGGAATGGACGCGAAAGGGGCGCTCGATCGGATTACCGCATTCATCAAGGCGGTGCAGCCGGTTGGCCGGGCGGAACTGAAGGCGAATGACGATCTGACGCTGTCAGTCGTCAACCCTGACCAGTATCGCAGCCAGATCATCGATCTCGTGGCGGCCGACGCGCGGACCACGGCGCAGAAGCTCGGGCTGGACTATGCAGTCGAGGCCAAAGGCCTGGATCGGCCGGTCGAATGGTCACGCGCCAGCCTGACCGAGGTTTTCCTCTACGTGCCCTATTCCTATTCGATAGTGCCGAAGCGCTAGGGCAGCGCCTTTCCCCCTCCACCACCGCCTTCGGCGGCGGTCCCCCTCCCCATTTGTGCTTCGCAAAAACGGGGAGGATCTGGATCGCCTCAGTCAAACAGGCTGGAGACCGAGCTTTCGTCGGCTATCCGGCGCATGGCTTCGCCGATCAGGGGTGCAATGGCGAGGACGCGGATGCGGTCGCTTTCGCTGGTCGCTTCGGTCGGCTGGATGGTGTCGGTGATCACCAGTTCCTTGAGCGCCGAGGCGTTCACCCGGCTCACTGCGGCGCCGGAGAGGACGCCGTGGGTGATGTAGGCGGTGACCGAGCTGGCGCCGGCGTCCATCAGGGCCTGGGCCGCATTGCAGAGGGTGCCGCCCGAATCGATGATGTCGTCGATCAGGATGCAGGCGCGGCCCTTGACCTCGCCGATGATGTTCATGACCTCGGACTGGCCGGGCTTGTCGCGCCGCTTGTCGACGATGGCCAGCGGGGCATTGTCGAGCCGCTTGGCGAGCGCGCGGGCGCGGACCACGCCGCCGACGTCGGGCGAGACCACCATCAGCGGCTGGCCACCGTAGCGCGCCTGGATATCCGCCGCCATGACCGGGGCGGCATAGAGGTTGTCGGTCGGGATATCGAAGAAGCCCTGGATCTGGCCGGCGTGGAGATCGACGGCGAGGACGCGGTCGGCCCCGGCGGTGGTCATCAGGTTGGCGACGAGCTTGGCCGAGATGGGGGTGCGCGGGCCAGGCTTACGGTCCTGGCGGGCATAGCCGAAGTAGGGCACCACCGCGGTGATCCGCTTGGCCGAGGCGCGGCGCAGCGCATCGATGCAGATCAGCAGTTCCATCAGGTTGTCGTTGCAGGGATAGCTTGTCGACTGGACGACGAAGACGTCCTCGCCGCGGACGTTCTCATGGATCTCGACGAAGACTTCCTCGTCGGCGAAGCGGCGCACCGAGGCGTCGGTGAGCGGCAGTTCGAGATAGCCCGCAATCGCCCGCGCCAGGGGCAGGTTGCTGTTGCCGGCCATGATCTTCATGCGCGATTCCCTTCCGCCGTGTCCAAGGCGGCTCCTAGCGGAGGGTCACGCAATTGCAACATTCGCGGGGCCGCGCGGCGGGGAAAACCGCGTGCGGCGGGGCCCTGCTGCGACCCTACTTCCGCCGGTGCTCGCCCGAGACGCGGCGGACGGTGCCCGAGGAGGCGCGCATCACGATCGATTCGGTGGTGAGCGTTCCGTTCTTGTGGTGCTTGACGCCCTTGAGCATCGAGCCGTCGGTCACCCCGGTGGCGGCGAAGATGCAATCGCCGCGAGCGAGTTCGTCGCGGGTGTAGATCTTGTTGAGATCCTCGATCCCCCACTTGCGGGCGCGGCCGCGCTCGTCGTCGTTGCGGAACAGCAGGCGGCCATTGAACTGCCCGCCGACGCAGCGCAGGGCGGCGGCGGCGAGGACGCCTTCGGGCGCGCCGCCGGAGCCCATGTACATGTCGATGTTGGTCTCGTCGTTGGTCACCGCGATCACGCCCGCAACGTCGCCGTCACCGATCAGGACGACGCCGCAGCCGAGCGAGCGGAGTTCCGCGATCAGTTCGGCATGGCGCGGCCGATCGAGCACGCAGACCATGATCTCGGACGGATCGACGCCCTTGGCCGCGGCGACGGCGCGGACGTTCTCGGACGGGGTCTTGGCGAGGCTGATGATGCCTTCGGGGTAGCCGGGGCCGACAGCGAGCTTGTCCATGTAGACGTCGGGCGCGTTGAGCAGACCGCCCTCTTCGGCGACGGCGAGGACGGCGAGCGCGTTCGGGCCGGCCTTGGCGCAGATGGTGGTTCCTTCGAGCGGATCGAGCGCGATGTCGATCTTCGGACCGGTGCCGATCGCCGCGCCGACCTTCTCGCCGATGTAGAGCATCGGGGCCTCGTCGCGCTCACCCTCGCCGATGACGACGGTGCCGTCCATGTAGAGCTCGTTGAAGGCCGCCCGCATGGCCTCGACCGCGGCGGCGTCGGCCGCCTTCTCGTCGCCCCGGCCGATCAGCCTGGCCGCGCCGATCGCGGCAGCTTCGGTGACGCGCACCATTTCGAGCACGAGGACGCGGTCAAGAACCTTGCTGGGGGGAGTATCGGTCATGGGATTCCCTAGTATGGCGCGAATTTCCGCGAGGCCTAGACCGGGCGGCGGGTGCTGTCGAGTGCCGCGCGGGCATTTTGCGCATACCTATGCGAAAACGCCGCCCCGCCAGGAGCAGCACCCGCGAATCAGTGGCCGAGGATCTGCATGACCAGCGGCGGGCTCGACAGGACGGGCGAGCCTTCGAGCAGGCGCAGCGCCTCGGTAACGGCGCTTTCCGGGCCCTCGTGGGTGACCATGGCGACCATGACCTCGCCCTCGGACTCCGAGCGGCCCTTCTGGATCAGGCTCTCGATCGAGACCCCGGCATCGCGCATGGCGGCGGTGATCTCGGCTAGGACGCCCGGCCGGTCGGCGACGATGAAGCGGACGTAGGCGCGGCCCTTGCGGTGGCCGGTGGGGGCGCGGTCCATGGCTTCCAGCTCGGCGACGGGGACCGAGAAGGGCGCGCCGATCTCGCCGCGGGCGATGTCGATGAGGTCGGCCACGACTGCGCTCGCCGTGGGGCCATCGCCCGCGCCGGCACCCTGGAACAGCAGGCGCCCGGAGAAATTGCCCTCGGCGACGACTGCGTTGGTGGCCCCGTCGACATGGGCGAGCGGATGGTCGCAGGGCACGAGGTGCGGCTGTACGCGCTGGAACAGGCAGGCCGAGCTGCCGGTATGGTCGGGCTCGGCCATGCCGATCAGGCGGATCACGTAGCCGAGCGAATCGGCCTGCTCGATGTCGGCCGCGCGCAGGCGGGAGATGCCGGCAGTATCGACCCCGGCAAAGTCGATCTTCGCGCCGAAGGCTATCGCGGCGAGGATCGAGAGCTTGTGGGCGGCGTCGATCCCTTCCACGTCGAAGGTCGGATCGGCTTCGGCATAGCCGCGGGCCTGGGCCTCGGCGAGGACGTCGGCGAAATCGCGCCCGGTGTCTTCCATCTGCGAGAGGATGAAATTGCAGGTGCCGTTGAGGATGCCGTAGACCCGCTCGAAGGCATTGGCCGCGGCGCCCTCGCGCAGGCCCTTGATCACCGGGATGCCCCCGGCGACCGCCGCCTCGAACTTGAGCGCCACTTTCGCGGCCTCGGCCTTGCCGGCGAGCTCGAGACCATGGTGGGCGATCATCGCCTTGTTGGCGGTGACCAGCGCCTTGCCGGCCTCGATCGTGGTGCGCGCGCAGGCGAGCGCGGGGCCGTCGGACCCGCCGACCAGCTCGACCACCACGTCCACGTCCGGCCGCTCGCCGAGGATGACCATATCATCCTCCCACGAATATCGGCTGAGGTCGACGCCGCGCCTCTTGGTGCGGTCCCGCGCCGAGATCGCGACGATCTGCAGCGGCCGGCCCGCGCGGCGCGTGATCAGCGCGGCGTTCGTTTCGAG
>Ga0207667_10004470_pt1 | contig 17114 bp, 15 predicted proteins | sample KBSCornC52_FD_184301 | JGI IMG/M metagenome (GOLD analysis project Ga0207667, IMG submission 184301) | Corn rhizosphere microbial communities from Kellogg Biological Station, Michigan, USA - KBS Corn C5-2 (SPAdes) (version 2) | ecosystem: Host-associated > Plants > Roots > Rhizosphere > Soil ...
GAGAGCGGGAGGGTGCAGCCTCCCGTCCGCCGCGGAGTGCACCCAATCTGTTGAGCCCGTCTGCGTAAGGTGAGTAACTAACCGCGCGACATCAGCGCGGCCGCGTCAGACAGGTCCTGCTCATGTCCTCGCTCTACCTTCGCCAGCACCTGCGAATAGAGGTCGTAATGGCGGAAGACGACGAGTCCGACTGCGTCGATAAACGGACTGCGATCCTGCCATCCTGGCAGCGGCGGCAAAAACTGATCGGGCGAGGCAAGCTCCACGTTGATGCCAGGTGAATCCTTGAGCTCCGCTATTGCCTGAAAAACGCCACCAGGCTCCGGGTTGAGCTTGATGTCTACGTCGATTGTCTATTCCCGGATTCCCAACAGGAGTGCAGTCGTTCCCCCACCAGGTAGACGACACCGGGCGACGTGGCCCGCTGGCCAATCGCCTCCATGAAGCGCTCGATCTTGCTCCTGTCGACACGACCTCCCATGCACTTGAGTACGACGCCGTACCAGCCCTGACCTGCTTGTCGCGTCCATTCCTGGCGCAGCCCTTAACGCCCTCACCGATTGTGCGCCATAATATCGGCATGCCGCCACTGCAAGCCGCCGTTTTGTTCGTTGCCGCAATGCTGGGCGGCGCAATCAACTCCGTCGCCGGCGGGGGCAGCTTCATTGCGTTCCCGGCTCTCCTGATGTACAATCCCGGGTTGCCCATCGAATCGAACGCCACCAATACTGTGGCACTCTGGCCAGGCTCGGTCGCGAGCGCCGGGGCGTACCGTACCGAGCTGCAGGCCCAGCGACACGTCCTTGTGCTGATGTCCATCGTCAGCCTCATCGGCGGCTACATTGGCGCGCGGATACTCGTCGGCACGCGCCCAAGAACCTTTGAGCACCTGCTTCCCTGGCTGCTTCTCGTGGCGACGCTGCTCTTCACGTTCGGCGGAGAAGTGGCGAAGAAGCTCCGGGCGCGCACGAAGCATGTCGAAGCGCCATCGTGGGCGGGGACGGCTGGCGTAGCGGCTCTCCAGTTCTGCATTGCGATCTACGGGGGCTTCTTCGGCGGAGGCATCGGCATCCTGATGTTGGCGACGCTGGCGCTGATGGGCATGGAGGACATCCATACCATGAACGCCCTGAAGACGGTACTGGGCAGCCTCATCAATGGCATCGCCGTCTTCGCCTTCATACTGGCGGGCAAAGTGATGTGGCCGCAGGCACTGGTAATGGTCGTCGGCGCGGTCGTCGGCGGCTACTTCGGGGCCTTCTACGCAAAGAAGCTGCCGCCCGCCACCGTCCGAGGATTCGTAATTGCCGTCGGTTTCGCCATGACCGCCTGGTTCTTCGCGAAGTACGGTCTGTAAACGGCCGATTTGCCCGCGAAACACGCGAAAAGACGCGAAAAACAGACTAAACCACCGAGAACACGGAGAACAGCTCAAGATTCAGGCCCTTATTTCGCGTCTTTTCGCGTGTTTCGCGGGCAAATGCCGTTGACGTCCTTCGCACTCTTTGCGCCTTCGCGGTTAGGGATCGTTCCTATTCGGTGGTTTCACTTTGTCCGCGCCGAGGTTCGACAGCTTGTCCGCGTGCTTGTTGTTCTCACGGCGCGTGTGGGTGACCGAAGCCGTCTCGAACTGCGACAGGAGCACGACCGCTCGGCGGAAGAGCGGCACCAAATGGGGCGTCTTGACCGCATACTGCCCGTTGATCTGACGCGCCATCAGCTCCGAATCCGTGATGACCGCGATTCGCGAGCAGCCGAGCGCGCGCGCTTCTTCCAGAGCGCGGATGAGCGCGCTGTATTCCGCCACGTTGTTGGTGGCGATGCCCAGCGGCTCGGCCACCTCTTTCACTACATTGCCCTCCCGGTCCGCCAGCACAATGCCGATCCCCGCGGGACCGGGGTTGCCCCGGGCCGCTCCGTCCACGTTCGCCACGAGCGAATCCATTCTCTCTCCTAATCTCCTAATCTCCGATACAGAGCATTCGCCCGCAGTTTTCGCAGACCTCGATTCCGTCGGTGTCCTCCACCCTCTTCACGACCCCGCTCGGCAGCGACGTGTGGCAGGCCCCGCAGTCGTTTCCCACGAGCTTCGCGATTCCGACGCCACCCTTCGACTTGCGGATCGCTTCGTAGCGGCCCATCAGGCCCGGCGCGACGGGCTTCGCAAGCTCCTCGCGTTGGGCGGTGAGCTGCTGAATCCGCACGGCCAGCTTCCGCCCCTCGACCTTGTAGGAAGCCTGTTTCGCCGCCAGCGCCTCTTCCGCGGCCTTGAGCTTCGCCGCTGCGTCGGCCTCGGCCGCTCGGTGCCCTTCGAGCTGGTCCATCAGCGTAAGGATCCGCTCGTCCAGTTTCGACCTCTGCCTGCCCAGCGCGTCGATCTCCTCCTGAAGGTCCTGCAATTCCTTCCAGTTGGTCACGCGCCCGCTGTTGAGCTTCTTCTCGAAGGCTGTCTTGTGCTCCTCGAGCGTCTTAAGCTCCAGCTCGGCATCGTGCAGGTCCCGCGTCGTATCATGGAGCTCCGTCGCCGTCCTCTCGTGGAGGGCGCGCGCCGATTCTGTGGCCGCCAGCTCGGCCGCCCCCTTGTCCAGCGCATTGTAACGCTTGTAGGCGAGCGCAAGCGCCGAGTCCACTTCCTGCAGCTTGTAAAGCGCGTTCAGCGCCTGATTCATGTCCTCTTCCTCCATCCGCGATTCTAGCACCCGCCGGGTCGTAAGTCAATTTACGGGTAAACTGCACAGACGGCAGTCTCATGAAAGCCGCAAAGAACATCAATGGCAACTGAACCACGGAGGACGCGGAGAACGGCGAGGAATTCAGGACTCCATTCGCGTCTATTCGCGCTATTCGCGGTCAAAAGCCGTTGACGTTGGGTGCGTATGAGGGACACAGATATTCGGGGTGAGGCAGGCGATGCGCGGTTCGAGGCGCTGCTTGCGCGTGCCAGGGAGATTGCGCGGGACGCGCTCGCGCCGCGCGCGCTTGCCGTCGACCGGGCCGACTCCGTCCCGGTCGATAATGTTCGGCTCCTGGCGGAAGCCGGGCTGCTGGGCCTCTCGACGCCCCGCGAATACGGCGGCCAGGGCGCGGGCGGCGAGGTGCTGCGCGAATATACCGAGATCCTCGCGGCGGCGTGCGGTACGACCACCTTCGTGCAGGGCCAGCACATCTCCGCATGCGCGATGATCGCCGGGAGTGAGAACGAATCTCTCAAGTGCGCTCGGCTTCCCCATTTTGCGCGTGGCGAGCGGCTCTGCGGCGTCGCGTTCTCCCACCTCCGCAGGCCGGGACCGCCGGTCCTTCGGGCGAAGCCGGAGGGCGATTCGTTCGTCTTCGACGGCTCCGCGCCCTGGTTCACCGGCTGGGGCGTGATGACCGACACGGTCCTCGGCGGCACGCTGCCGGACGACCGGTTCCTCTACTGCGTCACGCCGCTCGACGCGCCCGGCATCGAGGCTTCTCCGCCGATGCGGCTCTGCGCGATGAACGGCTCAGGCACGGTCATTCTCACCGTCCGCGGCCTGCGGGTCCCGGCCGACCGCGTTATGAAGACCATCACGCGCGAGCAGATGGCAGCCAGCGACCTCGGCGCGATTCTTGCGGTTACTCCGCAGATATTCGGTGTCTGCCGCGCTTCGCTAGACCTGCTGGGCAGCCTGGCCGCAAAGCGAAACAGCCACCCCATCCGCCGGGCGCTCGCGGCGCTGGAGGAGGAGCTGGCATGGCTCCGCCACGAGACGGAGCGCTCGCGAGACAATGTGGATGATGACGCATATCGAGAGAACGCGCTCCGTCTGCGGGCTCGCTGCATCGAATTCGGCGTACGCGCGGCCCACAGCCTCGTCGCGGCCACGGGCGGCGCGGCAAACTCCCGCGACAATCAGGCCCAGCGCCTCTTCCGCGAGGCAATGTTCTATACGCTGACCGCGCAGACCCGCGACGTGCAGGCCGCCACGCTGGACCACCTGCGCGAATCGAGCGAGCGGGCCATCCAGTCGTCCTGATCCGCGAAACCGTTTGCGCTGCCCGTCCATAATTGGATTGAGGGCGCGCTGCCACACTCCTCCCGCCTTCCAGGAGCCTTGATGGACCCCGATTCTCCCGCTCATCGAAAGCGGCGCTCACCCTGCTGCGGTTGTCTCGGCTGCGGCTGCGGCGTCCCCGCGCTCGCGCTGCTGATCCTGTTCATCCTCTACACCGCGAACAATCGCCCGCCCAACATCGTGATTCCGACCCCGACTCCGCCTCCCAACAACGCCTGGAATGACTTCCTCGCGGCGGCGCGCGTCATCAGGACCATCCCGCACAAAGCGCCTGCCTCGATGACAAACCCGCCGACCACGCGGGCGGGTCTGCTTGCGGAGACTGCCTTGTGTACGAAAGAGGCCGCGCCGGGTCTGGCGATCATGCGGAGCGGATTCGGCAAGCCGTGCCTCGCTCCGCCGCAGCGGACCTACGCCGACCTGGTGATTCAAGACCTTGCCGCTTTCCGCGAGGTCGAGCGGACGACAACCGGGGTTCGGCTCTACTACCAGTTGACGAACCAGCCGCTGAAGGCGGCGGATGCGGCCCTCGACGGTGAAGAGATGGCCGTAATGATGCCACGCGGCGGAACCCTCATCACGTCGCTTGTGGGAATCGCGTGCGAAGCCATCAGCCTTTCGCGGTTCGAGCCGCTCCTTCCGAACCTGTCAAAGGCGGAGCTCGCGCGCGTCGCCGACCGGCTGGATGTTATCGCGGCGAAGCGCGTTCCGTGGAGCGATATCATTCTGGAGGAGGGGCGCGCCTCGACCGCCATGCTCCAGGCAACGCTCCGCGACCCGAAGAATCAGGGATTCAAAGCGAACTTCGAGACGGTGCAGGCGCTCATGGGCGGAAGCAATGGAAAGCCGCCCAGTTTCCAGGAAGCGCTCGATGCGATGCGGTTCATGTTCGCGGACAAGAACGCGATGCTGCGCGAGCACCTCCACTACTTCGAGCAGCTCGCGCAGGAAGGGAAAGGGCCGTATGTTCGTACGTCGAAAGTGAAGCTCCCGAACAACTTGTTCACGCAGATTGTCGGACCCATCTCAAGCCAGGGACGGGCGAAATGGCAGGCGTCGGACACGATTCTGACGCTGCTCCGAATCGAGGTCGCCCTCTATCGCTTCAAGGCGGATCACGGGTTCTTCCCCGCCACGCTGGACCTGCTTTCGCCCGTCTATCTGAAGTCGATCCCGCTCGATCCATTCGGCAGCGGCAAGTCTCTCCATTACGCGCGGACGAAGGCCGCGCCCGGATTCCTGCTCTACAGCGTCGGCTCCGACAGGACCGACAACGGCGGGCGCGCCGGCCGCTACCCCGACGACCAGGGCTTCGACATCGTCGCCGGCTGGCTCGGCTCCCGCCGGAAGGAGTATTGATGGACCTTGTGCGAATCCGTGTCCAAGTCGAACCGGTGAGTTTGGCGGCGCTCGCCTATGTGCCGGATGGCGCGCTCAAACCACTCGCCTGCGTGCTCTCGCACGGATTCACGGCATCGAAAGCGACGCTGGACCTGCTGGCGGCGTATCTCGCGGGTCGCGGATACGGCTGCCTCACGTTCGATTTCCGCGGGCACAAGCTGGGCGGATCGACGGGCGAGCTGCGGTCGATGGATGAGGCGGTGGAGGACCTCCAGGCGGCGGTCGCGACGGCGAGGGAACGATTCGGACGTGAGCGCTGCGTGCTCGTCGGTCATTCGATGGGGGCGCTGGTCAGCTTTGCGGTGGCCGCCGAGGACCCGAATACAGTGGGCGTTGTCGCCATCGCAACGGGGGCGAAGCCGTCGAAGGGATTCAGCTCCGCGGCAGGCAGGGCGATGCTGGAGCAGCGGTCCTCCTATGTGGAGGGCGCCGACCCCCGGACCCTCCTCGAACAGATGGATTCGCTGGCGGCGAACGTAGAGCGGCTCGGCGACAGGCCTTCCCTCTTTGTCGCGGCCCGGCACGACCTGCTCGTGCGGCCGGACACGCTCCGCAGCCTCTCTCTGCTCGCCGGACCCACCGCGCAGTTCATCGAGGTCGAGGCGCAGCATCTGGACGCGCCCGACCGCGCACGCGGCGCCGTTGCGAAGTGGCTCGACGACACGTTCCCAGTGGGTGAGAATCCTTGACGGCGCGGAGCAAGCTGACCACCATAACCACTTCGGAACTCGTGGATCGAAGGGAGGCTGAATCGCCGCCGGCTTCGCAAAGCATCAGCGCCCGTCTGCTCCTCTCGCTCGCGGCCGGCGCACTGCTGGCGGCCAGCTTCCCGCCCTACCGGATGCCGTTCCTCCTGCCCGCTGGCTTTGCCCTTCTCGTATATGCGCTCGATGGACTGCGGCCCCGCCATGGGTTCTATTTCGGTTTCGCGGCCGGCGTTGTCTACTTCGGCGCGACCCTCTTCTGGCTCTCGAACCTTTTCGGCGCGGCGGCCGTCTCGCTCATTGCCATCGCCGCCGCGTTCCCGCTCGTCTTCGGCGTCGGCTTCACATTCCTGCGCCGCCGGCTCCTCCGGATGCCTCTCCGGATTCTGGCGCCGGTTCTCTGGACCGGCATCGAGTACTTCCGGTCTGAGCCCTTCCCGCTCAACTTCGGCTGGATGGGGCTGGGGTATGGCGTCGTAAACTCGCCGCTCGCCGCGCTGATCGCCTCCTGGGTCGGCTGTTACGGCGTCACCTTCGCTATTGCGCTCATCGGCGTTGGTCTATGGCAGTCGGTCCGCTCCCGCCGATGGTCTGTCGCATGCGCGGTTGCCGTGGCGTGGCTGGCGCTCCTCGATGTCCCGCTCCCGACGCCCCACGCCTCCAACCCGCTCAGGGTGCGGATGGTGCAGGCGATGTCCGACGACGAGGAGGACCTCTACAAGTTCTCCCGCGAGTCTCCCGGCTTCCGGCCCGATATTGTGCTCTGGCCCGAATACAGCTTGCAGAGCGACCCAACGCGGGACCCGAAGGTCTGGTCCAAACTCCGCGAATTCGCGCGGACCAGCGGGGCGTTCCTGATATTCGGAGCGAAGGAGCGAATTGAGGGTCCGGTGGCGGAGACGTACCACAACACGGCCTTCGTGCTCCATCCACGCGGAGAGATCGTCGGCAGGCACTACAAGAACCATCCGGTTCACTTCATAAAGGATGGTGTTGCCGGGGAGGAGGCGCGCGCGATTCCGACCACGTTCGGCAGGCTTGGCGTGGCAATCTGCTTCGACATGGACTACCCGGAGGTTGCGCGAAAGCTGGCGCGGGACGGAGCCGAGGTCTTCCTTATCCCGAACATGGACCCGGCGGAGTGGGGCGACGTGCAGCGGGAACAGCACCGCCTGATGTTCCAGATGCGGGCGGCAGAGTGCGGAAAGTGGCTGGCGCGGGCGGATGTGGCGGGCGGCACGTCCGTAACGGCCCCGAACGGGCACGAGGTCGCGCGAATCGCGTCGGGAGAGCCGGGGAGGCTGGATTCGACCATCGGCAGGAACAACAACCTCACAATCTATGTGCGGGGAGGATGGCTGTTCGGGCCGGCGTGCCTGGCTACATCCGTGCTTCTGCTGCTGGCGTCCATGCGGAAGCCGAACGACGCGGACATCCGGTAGCCCGTTCAGGCGGCTTTGCTGGTCTGCGCCGCCGCATCCGCTGATGACGGGCTGGGTGGTGGAATGGCGCCCTCCCGAAGCGTGTAGCCGTGCTCGAATCGCTCTGCCGCCCGACGCCTAAACTCCTCCAAAGCGTCACCCTCTGAATCGTAGTCCCAGTTCGACATTCCGTAGGGCTGCTCATGCCACAGCGTACCGGCGACGGGAGCCAGTGTCCCCGTCTTGTCGTAACTCGCGTGGAGATGCCAGCGATGGCCCCGCCCGGTTTTCGGCTCCGAATGCGTGATCCAGAGCCGGTACCAGCTTCCGTCTTCATGCCTGAACAGCGCGAATACCGGCTGCGCATCCATGACTCAACTCCTCTCGACCAACTGAATCGATCCCTTCGCACAAGACCGCCTGCCGACAGTAAAGTGTTCCCGAAACCAAAACGGCCCCAGGCATCCCGCCTGGGGCCAATCGATCACTACTGGTAACATCCAGCTCACGGTCGCCTGTTCGGAACCTCCTGCGTTGCTATCGTCGAGGAGCAGCTGATGAGCTCGCCGGTGTCCGGATCCATAACGCGGACCTTCAGGCCAACCCGCACGCGCGTCGAATCCTTCGTCTTCTCCCGCCGGACGAATACGATCTCGCCGGTGACAACCACGTCCGCGCCGAGCGACTTCGCCAGCCGCTCCATATCCGCCTTATCATAGGGCGGCCGGAGGTTCAGATCTCGCCCACCCTCTTCGACAATCTTTGTCCGCAGCACGTCATAAGCGCCAGAGTTCGCCAGTTCTACAGCCACCGCATCAGTAGCGTAACGAGCGAGATGCGGCGCAGCGAGGCCAGAGCGGTCCGAAAATGGGATTACCACTGCGGTTCGAATCCGACCCGCTGGCCGACTCAGCGGCAGGCCGATGAGCCCCGTCGCAGTTTCGGCCGCAACCGGTTTACCGGGAGCTAAGACGGTTCCGATGAGTGCGATGGTCACGAGCATTAAAGTCTTCATGGTCATTTACCGTCCCGTCACAAACGCCTCGTAGATCGCGCGAATCGCGGCCTCGTAGTCGTCGTTCATCACGCCGGTAATAATGTTGATTTCCGAAGCGCCCTGGTTGATCATGCGAATATTGACGCCTGCGTCGGCGAGCGCGGTGAAGAGCCGACCCGCGATTCCGATGGTGTGGCTCATCCCCTGGCCCACGGTGGCGATCATGGCAAGGCCGTCGAGCATCTCCAGGCGGTCCGGCTGGAGCACGCGCTGGATCTCGTCCATCACCGCCTCGCGCCGCCCGTCGAGCTCCTCTTCCTCCATGATCACGGACATCGAATCGATGGAAGTCGGCGTATGCTCGAACGAGATTCCGTGGCTCTCGAGAATCTGGAGAAGGCGGCGGCCGAATCCCCGCTCCTGGTTCATCAGCGACTTCTCGATCTGAATCGTCGAGAACCCCCTGCGGCCTGCGATTCCCACCACGGGCAGGTCGGTGTTCGGGCGGGTCGGCCGGATCCACGTGCCGGGCATGTCAGGCGCGTTCGTGTTGCGGATGTGAATCGGGATTCCCGCCTCGCGGACCGGGAAGACCGCCTCGTCGTGCAGCACCGACGCGCCCATGTAGGAGAGCTCGCGCAGCTCCTGATACGTCACTTCTCGGATGGGGCGCGGGTTCGGGATGAGCCGCGGGTCGGCCATCATTAGCCCGTCCACGTCGGTCCAGTTCTCGTACGCCGCGACGCCCATCGCGCGCGCCACGATGGCTCCGGTCACGTCCGACCCGCCGCGCGAGAACGTCTTGATCTTCCCGCCCGCATCCTGCCCGTAGAACCCGGGCACGACCGCCAGCCGCTTATCTGACAGCGCGGCGCGCGTGAGTTCGTAGCTGGATGGGTCGAGGCGGCCGTCCCGCGTAAATCGAATCAGGTCTGCCGCATCCACGAATTCCGCATCCAGGTATTCGGCGACGAGCCGGGCATGAAGATACTCTCCACGCGAGGCCAGCCAGTCCGCCGATGTGCCCACATCAGATCGCTTCGCCATCTCGGCCGCGACCTCGTCCAGCCAGCCGGCCACGCCCGCGACGCCCAGCTCGCGCCCAATCTCCTCATACCGTTCTCGGATGAGCGCAAAGACCGAATCGGCGCTCAGCTCCTCCTGGAGCGTGTGGTGGCAGAGGTAGAGGAGATCGGTGACCTTCTTGTCGCCTGTATTCCGCTTGCCCGGCGCGGAAACCACCACGAATCGGCGGCGCGGGTCGGCGCGCACGATGGATGCCACCTGCCGTATCTGCCCCGCGTCCGCCAGCGAAGTGCCCCCGAACTTGCACGCAAGCGCAAACCGCTTCTGGTTATCTGTCGAACCGTCTGTCATTCGAGTTTCTTCACTTGAAATTGCTGGCCACGATTGGCACGATTCAGTATACCGACGAACGTGCCATGTAACGGAGGAGAGATGGGCTTGCGCCCGCCACTCTGAATGTAGTGGTGAGAGCAATGCATCTGGTCGAACGCGCGGAGGATCGAGTCGGCGGTTCAGTCATCAAAGATCGAGTCGATGTCACGCGCGCCGTGGAGCACGCGCACGATCTCGACCTCATCCTCTGAAAACCGATAGAAGATCAGGTAGTTGGGGAATCCAGGCACGGGCCAGCTATGCAGGTCGCTCCAGCGCGATGATCCGATTTCCCGTGCTACGCCGACCCCGGGCATGTCGGACAGCCGGTGAATGGCCACTTCCGTGGCGTCCATGAGCCTCTCGGCGGCATCGACGTTGTCCTCGGCGATGTGGAGAGCTGCCGCAATGATGTCCTGAACCGCCTGATCGTGGCGGATGATGCGCCGCTTCAAGCGGATTTCCGCTGCTGCAGCTTCGCCCGCACTTCCCGCCTGATTTCGTCCCAGTCAGAAGGCGTCATTTCGCGCGCGGGGGAATTAAGCCCCTCCATCAGCAGCTCCTCGATGCGCTCGCGCGCCTTTCGTTTCTGATCCGCCCGGACGAGCTCTCGGAAGTATTCGCTCGCCGTGCTGTAGCCGCCCTCGCAGACCTGCCCCTCCACATACTCGCGCAGCGAATCGGGGAGAGAGATATTCATCGTCGCCATCGGCACACCTCCACTCCCATTGTAGGCATAATGGCAGATATTGTCAAATTGTGCCATAGAAGCGCTCAAGCCTTCGTTACCAGCCAGACACGGCCAATCAACCCGCTCTCGGCCGGTCCCTTCATCAGCCGTTTCTCTTCGGGCGCTGGAAACCGGCTTCCGTACTTTGCCCGGAGCGGTCCCAGGTCCTCGGCCGGGAGACCGATGAATCGATTCACGGGAAGATTGCCGACGACTACCCGTACCTCGTTGGTCCCGGCCTTCAGAAGCGGCGCGATCTCGACCTCGAACGGCTCCGCCCAGACAAGCCCCGCGCTCCTGCCGTTCACGAACACCTCGCCCGCCTCGTGAACCGACTCGAAACGGAGCTTGCAGTTCTTCGGGATGGGCTCGCTCCACGTAAACCGCGTCGTGTACGCTCCCTGGCCGGAGAAGGACTGCGCGCCGGGCCAGGCTGTCCACGATTCGAGGACGGACGTCTCGTGAGGAGGAGGCGCATCGGGTCCGTCGAACGTTACTCTCCAGGCGCTGGATAGCGGCCTCGCACGCTCGGCTCCTCGCGAGTCAGCGACTTCCCTGGTGAGCGGCGGTGATCCGGGCGTGGCCTGGTCGAGCACCACGAAAATCGACCCGTGAGCAGCCAGTTCTATCGGAAGCTGCGTCGGCCGGCCGGTGCCCGTGTAGCCCATCGCATCCAGCTCGACGCGGCCGGTCAGCGGGTCGAAATAGTACGCGCGCAGCCGCGAATCGCGCAGCTCGCTGGCCAATGTTCGGTCTGGAGCGAAGTCGGCCATGAACCGCGTCGGGGCGTCGTCCATGTTCGCAAAGAAGTAGATGTTCCGGCCAGCGGCCCGCCTGCGCACGAATCCCACTTTGGGCTGATAGGGCTCCATCACGACGTCCGGCCCGCACTTCGACAGCACGGCTTCCAACTCCGTCATTTGGCCCATTACCGTGTAGACCCGGCCCCGCCCGTCCGGTTCGCTGCCCGTCAGCATAGCGGCGACGGCCGATTCGGCTTCCGCCTTGCGCGCCCCATAGACCCTGGACGGCAGGCCGCCCATCGCGATAAGCGTTCCGCCGGACCGGACGAATTCCGAGAGCTTCGCGAGTGCGCCCGCTTCGATCGCTTCGAGGTTCGGCAGGACCACAGTCGAATACTCGCCGTCGCCGCAGACCAGCTTGCCGTCGCGCACCTTCGCCATGCGGTCGAGCGACCAGAAGTCGATTCCGTCGTAGTTATACCCATGCGTAAGCAGCGTGTGAATCAGGTCCGAGTGGTGCCGCATCGACGACGCGAGGCCGAATTCGCCGGTCTTCTCGCCGCTCGCGAATCGATCGCGGAGGTGGAAGTCGAGCAGCATCTGCTCCAGAGGCCCGTGGGCGAACACGTCCTCGACGGGCAGGTAGAGCGCGACGCGGGCGACCGGCCGTCCCTGACGCAGCATCCACTGACATCGATTCACGTATTCGGCGAGCCCGTGGAAGAAGGGCCATTGTGGGTTGTTCTGGTTCATCACGGGGCCGTAGTAGGGCAGCCATCCGGGCGGAGGGATGTGCCGAGGCGAATAGGGGAAGTCCACGCCGATGAGGTCGTTGCACCCGGCGAGAAAGTGGATGTCGCTCGCCAGCTTCAGAGTCCGCAGGCTGTCGATAAGCCGATTCGGAAGGCTGGTCCACGTCCACGCCTCCGCGCCGATAATGTTCCTACCAGCAAGATGGGCGCCGCTCGCCGCCATGCGGGACATCGAGAAGCCCTGCCACTCGTACTGCTCCCCGCACGGCACATCGATGAATCGCGCGGCGGTGAGCGGATTGGGAGGTGTGCCATAGGCTTCCATCTCGAGCGTGGTCCCGTGCGCCCGCGCCCATCCGCCCACCACGCGCGTGAATCGCTCCTCGGTCAGCTCGGCCAGGGACCGCCAGAAGTCGAATCGCAGCCTCGCCGCGTCCGGCCCGCCTCCGCCGAATAGCGCCGGCAGCCGCGAAACAATGTCGTAACCCCGCCGCCTGCGGAACTGCGCCGGGAAGTCGTCGGTCCAGTTTGCGTTGTACACCTCCAGGCTGTCGCAGAACAGCCGATCAACGCGTCCCGGCGCGGCGCTCAGCATCGGGGCTACCACCGAATCGAGGTAGCGGCGCGCCGCGTCGGAACGGTAATGGTCCACCACCAGCCCCTCGCCTCCCAATGCCGGCCGCTTCACCTGCATCCCGGTTGGTGAGCTTACGAAGAACTGGAGGGGCGACTGTTCGCTGCCGGGGAGCACCGACGCACCCGTGGCGCCGCGCCCGCCGTGAACTTCACGCCCGTCCGCGAAGGCCGCCACGACATGCTCGCCCCGCGCCAGCGCGGGAACCACCCAGCCATGCTTCTCGCCGCTCCATCGCGCCGCAACCCGCCGCAGCCGGTGCGCCGCGTCCTCCGGGGCGACCGTCGGCCCACCGAACGGCCAGCCGCTTCCGCCGAACACACCAAATCCCATTCCGAGCGCGTGGGCTTTCCCGGCCGCATAGCGGAACGTGTCGAGGAATTCCGGCGAGCCGAGGGCCTGGTTGTGAATAGAGGAGGCGGGATCGTCGAGGGCGACGGGGTAGAAGAACGACGTCATGACGCCGCCGACTCCCGCGGCGCGCATCAGGTTCAGCTGATAGTCGATCTCGTCCCGCTGCCACGCCGGGCCGAACACGCGCCAGAACATCTTCAGCCGAACGGATTGGGGCGGGTCCTGAAAGCCTGCGAGGAGCGCATCCTGCGCGCGAGCGCCGCAGGCGCTCGCGAGAATCAGCACAGCCGCGAGAAAATGCCGCGCAAATCGCCTGGCATCATTGAACACTGTGACATACCAATGTAGGGGCAAAGCATTCGCGCAATGGACCAGGTTGCACGCACGAATCCTCCTGCGCGAATGCTTCGCCCTGGTCGCCTGCCGGCACGCACGAATCCACCTGCGCGAATGCTTCGCCCCGGTCGTCTGATGGCCCGCACGAATCCACCTGCGCGAATGCTTCGCCCTGGTCGTAGGCCGGAACACGGGTGGCCTTAAGGCATCGGCGTCGCGTGAGGACCGGCGTCCCGGTTGTGGTTGCAAATCAGCTCTCGCTCGCGACCATGCGCCACGCCAGCTCCGCCGCGCCCATCACGCCGGCGTCCTCGCCCAGCGCCGCCTCGACAATTCGGCACGTCCGGGCGAGCGATTCGATGGCGTGCCGTCGCATCGACTCCTCAGCCGCCTCCATCAACCCCTCCGCGCGCCGGATGCCGCCGCCGATCACCACCACGGTCGGATTGAAGATGTTGATGACGTTCGCAATTCCGATGCCGAGGTAGTAGCCCGTCTCCTTCCACACCGCCTTCGCGTCGGCGCTGCCACCCGCTGCCAGCTCGCTCAGGCGGCGCGGCAGGTCCCGCTTCTCGTCCTCGCTCATCGAAGCGACTCCCTCCGTTGTGGGCAGGCCGAGCGTGGCGCGGAGCGATTCGTGATTCGCGGCACGTCGGAGGATGGCGTCGCGCTGGCAATAGGCTTCGAGATGGCCGCGCACCCCGCACGAGCAAACATCGCCGCCCGCCACGATCACGTGATGCCCGATCTCCGCCGCCCCGCCCGTCGAGCCGATGACCAGCATGCCGGAGCTGATGACGCCGCTCCCGATGCCGGTGCCGAGCGTGTACATCACCATGTCCTGCACGTGCCGGCCCGCCCCGTAGCGGAACTCGCCAAGCGCGGCGACATTGGCATCGTTTCCCGCGTAGGAGGCGATACCCATCGCGTCGGAAACAGGCCCGCGGAAGGGCACGTCAAGGAACATCCTGAACTGGCCGTCGACCGTCTCGCCGAAGTTGGGCGACCAGCGGATCAGTCCCTCCCGCGTGTCGATGTGGCCCGGCACGGCCATGCCTGCCGCCCCAATGTCTTCCGGCTTGAGGCCCGCCTCGAACACGGCCTGCCGAACGGTTAGCGCCGTCTGCTCGATTACGCGCGCCGCGCCCATCTTCGCGTCGGAGGGGTTCCGCGCCTGACCGACTATCTTCTCGTTCTTGTCCACGACAGCAGCGCGTACGTTCGTGCCGCCCAGGTCCACCCCGACGACATAGCCCGCGCCGGGCCTCGGTTTGACGCTCATGTCCTCCCCATTCCATTCGATTCAACGCCCGGCCCGCCGCTCACAGCCAGTGGCCGGTTGTCAGCAGATAGATTCCAAAGCCACCCAGCACGAGCGCGAACGCGAGAAGCCAGAACCAGCCCGCCACGCCCACGTAGCCCCGATACAAGCCGGATCCGGGCATGCCGCCGCCCGATTCACGGTTCGCCGCCTCGATCCAGCTTCCCCACGGGATCGGCCGGCCGATCCACGTCCGAAATGCGCGCCCGCCGGCAAACATCAGCACGACAATGCCGAGGAGCGCGACCCCGACGAGCCGGGGAAGAAACGGTTGCGCCATCGCTCTCCCTCCTTCCTGATTCCGGTTCGGGCCGCCCGATTCCTACGCGTACAGGCCCGAATCGCACCAAAACAGAACGGCGCGAACCGATCCACGGTTCGCGCCGTTCCCACGAGAGCAGCGAGCCTGCTACCTGATCTTCGGCGGCTCAATCCTCCGGACGAAGTCCAGCTCGATGAGCGCGTCGAGCTTGCTAACATCCACGGTGCCGAGCAGGAGCCGATTCGGCAGGAGCGTTGCCGTCACACTGAATCCGAGGTCGTTCAGCTTCTTCAGCGCGCCCTCCGGCAGCTTGTTGAGCCATATCTGGACCTCGACAACATCCTTGATCGCCGCGAGCCCGCCTGCCCGCGCCTTGCGGAGCGCCTCCAGCTTTGCCCGCAGCGGCTCCGCAAGCTTCGCTGTTTCGAGAACGGTGCGCCGTTCCTCGGGCTTCATCTCCGAGAGCTTCTTCATCATGGGCTCGTCGCCGCTGCGAATCAGGTCGCTCAGTTCGAACTCGACCGGTTCGCGCTCGGCCAGCGATTCTTTTCTCCTCGCAAGCCCCTGCAGCCGTACTCCCGCCGGGGCCATCAGCGCGGGCTTGCCCGCCATCCCCCCACTTGCCAGTGGCGTCGCCCCGTAGTAGAGGCTGTTGGACTGCGCCGACGCAAGACCCGCCCGGAGTGACAGGCCGAGCTGCTGTTCCGATTCCTTCTTCGCGTTCCCGAAGATGCCCTCGTACGAAACGCCCTCCGGCATCTCGACAGGCACGTCCACGGTCCGCTGCCTGCCGCCCGCGTTGATGACCCGCTGCTCGACCGCCACGAATGAGGTGTACTGGCTCATCAGCCGGTACTCGAGCGCGGTGTTGATAATCTCCTCTTTGATATTCGGCTTCGGACTGCCGGTCTGCGCGCCCAGCCAGTCCTGGTTCTGAAGGTCCTCAATCCTGTCGCGCGCCCAGAGTGTCGCAATGGCGGAACCGTCCGTATCCAGGGGCGGCAGCTTCACGTGAATCGTGCGGGACCACGGGCGCCCGCGCACCAGCCCGTGCATGGTGACGTCGCCCTCGGCGGTGCGCGTGTACCGGCCCTTCAGGACGATGGGCCCCGCGCTGAACACGTCCGGAACCTGCTTCGGATAGACGTCCTCGACCGGCAGGCCGCCCCAGTCGACGGTCGGATTGAGCAGCAGGGGCGACGCGATCCGCTTGTAGAACCGGCTCGCCGCGGCCTCGCCCGAATCCTGGAGCGAAACGTATTCCGCCGTGCCTTTGCCCTCGCGCGCCATCCCGTCGATGAGGAATCGATTCACCGAGTTGCCCACGCCGAACGGGAACATCCGCGCCCGCCCGCGATGCTTCTGTATGCAATCCAGAATCTGCATGTCATTCCCGACGTAACCGTCCGTCATGTAGCAGACGATGCGGAGCCGATCGGGGTCGTCCGGGATGGTGAGCGCGTAGTCCACCGACTTCAGAATGTCCGTGCCGCCGTTTCCCTCGATGGGCTCGAGGAACTTCAGCGCCTTTGCGATGGTCTCCTGCGTCGCGGGGACGGGCTTGTCGAAGCACGGATAGAGCTGCGTATTGAACCCGAGAAGCTGGAAGGTGTCGCCGGGATTCAGGTTCTTTATGCAGTGGACCATCGTCTCTTTTGCCTTCTTTATCGGCCAGCCGGACTGTGAGCCGGTCTGATCGATGACGAAGACCATCTCCTTGCGCGAGACCTGCGTCTGGGGCGGCGCGAGTGGCGGCTGGAGAATCAGGGTGAAGTACCCGCTCGCGGCCGGACTCGGCTGCCCGATGGAGGCCGTGCGCACCGGCGATGCGTACGTGAGAATCCCCTCCTGCATCTCCGATCCGGCGGCGGTGTAGCGCAATATGAAGTCCTTGTTCGGAATCTCGTCCTGGCTCTTCAGGCGAACGATGGCGCGGCTCGGCCCCATCCGCTCGACGTTGACTACGTGGAGCGTCGACCGGAGCTGCTGGATGGGCATGCCGGCATCGAGGAAGCGAAGCT
>Ga0207667_10004471_pt1 | contig 17114 bp, 25 predicted proteins | sample KBSCornC52_FD_184301 | JGI IMG/M metagenome (GOLD analysis project Ga0207667, IMG submission 184301) | Corn rhizosphere microbial communities from Kellogg Biological Station, Michigan, USA - KBS Corn C5-2 (SPAdes) (version 2) | ecosystem: Host-associated > Plants > Roots > Rhizosphere > Soil ...
GGATAGTCAGGCCTTCTGGAGGCGACCAGTTTCGCGGGTGGGATCTCCGAGCGGGGCACCCCCAGCCAGAACATCGCCGATGCCAAATGTTCCGCCGTATGCACCGGCCGCTCTTCGCCCAGGATCTCCTGCGCGCGCGGAATCCGCTGCGAGTAAATGCCGCTGAAGCGATGATGCCCGAACCCGACGCCAAACTTCGCGCCGGAGGCCAGCGTCATCCACATGCTGCGCGTGCCGCCGTGCAAATTCAAAACCATGTCCACGCGGCCGCCCACTCGCGGCGAGATTTCGTCTACGTCCGGATTGTCCTCGAACACACCGGCGAAGCGCCGCTCCACCACCACGCGCACTTGCAGATCGGGACGGTGGGCCTTGAGCAAAGCGAGCGCCGGTGTGGTGAGCACGCAGTCACCCATCGATCGCAAGCGGATCACGGCAATCCGAGAGCGCGACGGGAGCCGCGCCAGCAGAGATTCCATTTTTTCGCGCGTCGCCTATTCCGCGAAGCCTTAATCTTCGATGCGGGCTTCGTCGACCAGCATCACGGGGATGTCGTCGCGAATGGGGTAGACCCGCTTGCACTGCACACATTTCAGGCCGTCCGGGTTCTGCTTCAGCTCAAGGTCCGCCTTGTCCACCGGGCACACGAGAATCTCCAGCAGTTCCTTGCTGATGGCCATAACATTGTCAGTGTAGCACCGGCGCGGCAGCCGCCCGGGCTCGCGCGCCTCGCGCATTCTAGGTCTTGATCTTACGGTAACGGCGCCCCAAAGCCCCTGAAATACGGCGGATCCACGCCCCCGGCATCGCCCGCAGGAACGCCGCGATGATCTTGTAACGCCAGCCCGGCACTACGATTAACTGGCCGCGATCGAAACCCCGCAGCGATTCCGCCACCACGAACCCTGCGTCCAGCCACAACGGTTTCGGAATCCGAGTCCGATCCATCGCCATGCGGTCATGAAATTCCGAGTAGGTGAAGCCGGGGCAGAGCGCCTGCACTTTCACCGGCGATTGCTGCACGGTCAGTTCAATCGCCAGGCCATTCGTGAAGCTTGTCATCCAGGCTTTGGTCGCGTTATAGCTGACGCTGGTGGGCGCTTGCTCGAAGCCCGCCACCGATGACACATTGATGATGCCGCAGCGCCCGTCCGCATCCGTCCGCGCCATGAGATTTTCGAGTGCGGCATGCGATAGCGCGAGCGTAGTGAGCACGTGCAGGCGATGCATTCGATCCTGCACGTCCAGGCCGACCTTGTGAAAGAATCCAGAGGCTCCGAAGCCTGCGTTGTTCACCAGCAAACCGAAATTGGGCGCATTGCGGATGCGCTCGACCAGCGCGGCGCGGCCCTCATCCGTCCCCAGATCCGCAGGCATCGCTTCCACCGCGATGTGATGTGCTAACGCTAGCTCATCGGCGAGCACCTGCAGCCGGTCCCCGCGCCGGGCAACCAGTAGAAGGTCGTAGCCGCGTGCCGCAAGCTGACGAGCAAACGCTTCGCCAATGCCGCTCGACGCGCCTGTGATCACCGCGAGCAAGCGGTTAGTCATGGCTCATGGCTTATTCGTAAACCTCGCGGCGATGGGCGATTCGCGTCACGCTAACCAGCTTCGCGTCGTCGTCGATAATATACAGCACCCTCCAGTCACCGACGCGCACGCGCCACTGATCTTTATAGCCTTTGAGCTTCTTGCATCCTGCTGGTCGTGGGGTGTCGGCGAGAGATTCCAGCTTGCGGACTACACGTGACAGAATGTGATCCGGCAAACCTTCGAGTTCCCTCCGTGCGGCAGGCTTTACCTCGACGGTGTAACTATTCACGCAGCCGGCCGCGTTTCACGAGATCCGCTTTGATCTTTGCGAGCGGGATCCCCTTTTCCTTGCGGCGGGATTCAGACACCAGGCCATCCCAGAAGTCCTCCCAGATGGTCCCATACTTTTTCAGGTCGATTTGAACGGCGACCTTGCGGCCCTTCTCGTCGGTCACATATTGGATTCCGGTCATGGCTCTATTTTCCTCCAAACCTCAAGTCAGCGTTCAATCATGCGGCGCCATTTCCACGTTTTCATCCAGCCGGTGTCCTCTCGCCGCCCACTCCGCGCCGCCCAGCACCAACATGGACGCCAGGAATCCCAGAAAAATCAGCGTCACCGAATATTGGAAAACGCCATACTCACGCGCCAGCTTGCGTTGAAACCCCGGCCACAGCAGCGTGTTGACGTATTTGAGCACCTCCATCAGCAGCCCCACAAAGATGGCTGCCGGCAGCACGCGCTTCAGCGGAGTCGGCCCGTTAGGCAAATAGCGATAAATCAAGAACAGCACCAGTACCGCGAGCGGTATCGCCGCCAGTTTGAAAAACAGCAGTGACACCCAAGCCGCGCTCCCGCCCGCCAGGTTTTGGATCCAGCTATTGGCAAATCCGTTCACTCGAAACGACTGCTGATTCAGCGCCGTAAGCAGCATGGAGCCCAGCGCGAGACCGCCGCAAATAAAGATTAAACCCAAACTGACGATCTGATTGCTGAAGAAACTGCGATTCTTGCGGATGCCCCAAACCCGGTTCAGTCCGACCTCCAGGGGCTCGAAGATGCCGTTCGCGGTGAACAACAGCAACACAATAGAAACCAGCTCCACCGAGCCGGTCTGCGGCAAGTTTCGTTGCAGAAATTGGCCGAGAGCGTCGGGGAAATAATCCCGCAGCGCTAAATCGATCGCGCTTGCAGCCGCCTGCTGTCCAAACACCCGCCGCGATAGCGACAGAATAACGATCAGGAAGGGAAAGAACGATAGCAGAACATTAGCGGCCACCGAAAAAGCGTAGACGTGCACCTCGGTTTGCATCCAGTAACGGAAAGTGAGCCCCAATCCGGTCGCGAAACGCCGCATGTTTTTCAGGTTAGTCGATAGAGGATGACGCCCGCTGCGCGGCGAACTCGCTAAGATGGAGGTTCAAATATAAATCCTATGAATGTCTCGATCATTGGAACCGGATATGTGGGCCTGACCACCGGCGCGTGCCTGGCCTTCCTGGGCCACAACGTAACTTGCATCGATGCCGACGAACGCAAAGTAAAGGCGCTGCAAGCCGGCAAGATTCCCTTTTATGAGCCGCACCTGCCGGAGCTGGTCGCTGGAGCGAAGCACAATCTTTCTTTCACCACCGAGTACGCCGAAGCCATCCCGCAATCGCAAGTGATTTTTATCGCGGTGGGGACGCCCCCCGGAGCAAATGGCGCGCCGGATCTGAAGTATCTGGAAGCCGCGGCGCGCGGCATCGGCGAATATCTGGCCGGCGATTTCGTGGTGGTGGTGAATAAATCCACCGTTCCCATCGGCAGCGGCAACTGGGTGGAATCCATCGTGCGCGATGCTTATGAGAAGCGCACCAGCCAGAAGGCCAAGGGCATGTTCGCAGTGGCCTCCAACCCCGAATTCCTGCGCGAAGGCTCGGCCATTTTCGATAGCCTTTACCCGGACCGCGTGGTCGTGGGTTCCGACAACCAGCGCACCGCTGAGGTTCTGTACTCACTTTACCGGCCGCTGCTGGAACAGACTTTCAAGGCGCCATCCTACCTGCCGCGTCCCGAACGCATGGGGGCCGTGCCCCTGATTTCAGCCGACCTCGCTTCCGCCGAACTCATTAAGTACGCCGCCAACGCGTTTCTGGCGCTGAAGATCAGTTACATCAATGAAATCGGTCAGCTCGCCGAAAAGGTGGGCGCGGACATCACGCAAGTGGCCAAGGGCATCGGACTCGACGCTCGCATCGGCACGCGCTTTCTTCAGGCCGGCATCGGCTGGGGCGGGTCGTGCTTCGGCAAGGACACGGCCGCGCTCGTCGCCACCGCCAGTGAATATGGACTCGACGCGCAGATCGTCAAAGCCGCGCGCGACATGAACCGGCGGCAGCGCGAGCGCGTCGTCGAAAAGCTACTCGATGAACTGAAAATCCTGAAAGGCCGCACCGTCACGCTCCTCGGCTTGGCTTTTAAGCCCGATACCGACGATTTGCGCGAAGCCCCGGCGCTCGACATCGCCCGCAGGCTGATCGAACGCGGCGCGCGCGTGAAGGCTCACGATCCGGTGGCCATGAGCCGTTTTCTGCAGGAGTACCCCGATCTCGACGTCACCCTCTGCGCCACCGCCGAGGAAGCCTTGCAGGATTGCGACGCCGTGGTCCTGGTGACCGAGTGGCAGGAGTATCGCGACCTCGACTGGGAATCGATTAAGAACAACATGCGCGGCCAAGTGCTGCTCGACGGCCGCAATCTTCTCGACCGCGCTAGATTGTCGAAGGCTGGGTTCCGCTGCTTGGGCCTGGCGGGATAACCCGCTTGGCGGCCCTTCCGCGCCTACTCCAAACCGCTGGTTACTTCACGTATTTTATAAGCTTCTGCTGGCCGACTTGCGAGCCGTAGATGTTGCCTTTTGAATCCGCCGCCACTCCTTCGGCGCCGCTGGTAGTCGACATCATGAAGGCGGGATTGTCGGGGTACTTGTCGTCGCTCTCCGGGGTCGGCATCGTATCCGGAATGAACGCCAGTACTTTGCCGTTCTTGCCGTCCTTCACCCGTCCCACACGGATGCCGCGCTTAACACCCGGATCGTTCTTGGCGTTCGACTGCGAATCAGCCACATAAATGTTGTCTTTGGCGTCGATGAAAATCCCGCTGGGCGCGCCGTACTGCTTCCATTCTTCGATATAGTTGCCGTCCTGATCGAAGATTTGAATTCGGTTGTTATCGCGGTCAGCCACAAAGAGGCGTCCTTTGGAATCCATGGCCAGTGCGTGAGGAGTATTAAATTCGCCCGGGCCCGTGCCCTTCTTCCCCCACGTCTTGATAAACTTTCCGTTCTTGTCGAACTTCACGATGCGCGCGTTGGTGTTCCCACCGTGCCCGTCCGCGACGAAGATGTCGCCGTTGGGCGCCACCAGAACGTCGGAAGGGCTGTTGAAAGTGTCGTTGGTGGTGCCCGCCACGCCCGCCTTGCCGAGCGTCAGCAAAACTTTGCCGTCCTGGTTTAATTTGAAAACCTGGAAGCCCTTGCCGTCTTTAATCGCCTGGTCGACGATCCAAAGATTTCCTTCCTTGTCGATGTACATGCCATGGGGCGTGACAAACATCCCGCCGCCGAAATTCTTCAGCAGCTTTCCGGAGGGAGCGAATTCGAAAATTGGATCCAGCGAGCTGCCGCCGCAGGTAGCGGCGCCGCATCGATCGACGACCCAAATGTTTCCGGTCTTCTGATCGATGTCCATCGCGCTTGCCGACCCCCATCTTCTCCCTTGCGGAATCTGCGCCCAATGATCCAGCGGGTGATAAGGGTTGGGCTGGCTATAAATCTGGCTTGCGGATGCGAGGATGAGGCACAACGTTGTGATTTTCATGGAAACTCCAACGTTTATATTACAACGTGCGCGTGCCTCACGCAGCAACATGCAGCCGCGCATGCTCCGGACCTTCCGGTATTGCCGGGGAGCGCAGTGCTCTGCCCTACCCGCCAGTCGCCTACCGCTGAGCCCTAATTTGCATTCTTTGCGAATTCTTTTTGAATCTTTGCGATCTCCTCTGAGCTTGGCGGCCAGTTCGTGTCGCAAGTATTACAGTGGTGCACTAATTCACCGGACTTCAAGGCGTCTTCAAATTCTTTCTGACTGAAGACCACGGTCTGGTCGTGGTTGTTGGGACAGACGATATCAAACTCTAGCCGGTCGCTCATGGGCCTCCTGAGGTTGCGCAGTTTCCTGCCTGATAGTAGCGCAAAACCGCGTCCCCGTCGGCGCGCGGAACCCCTCATGCCACAATAGAAACCAGGTGACTGCAGCGAATCATCTCCGCCATCTGCTCGAGGAAGATCCTCCCAAGGGACGGCTCGACCACGCCGCCCTGGAGCTGGCCGCCATCGACACGCCCGGCCTTGAACCCGAGCCCTGGCTCGACCGTCTGAATGAACTGGCCTCGCAATTGGGTGACCGCCTGCGCAACTTCAACGATGGCCGCGATTTCGTCGAGACCGCGCAGCGCTATCTCTTCGGCGAACTCGGCTTTCACGGCAACGAAGACGACTTCTTCGATCCCCGCAATAGTTGCCTGGACCAGGTGCTCGAGCGGCGCGTCGGTATCCCCATCACGCTCTCCGTGATGTACATGGAAATTGCGCGCCGCCTGGCCATGCCGGTCTTCGGCATCAGCCTCCCGCGTCATTTCGTCATTCAGTTCGACGACGGCAATTACTCTACCTACATTGATCCCTTCAACGGCGGCCGCCCCATCACTCCTCAGGAATGTTTCGTGCTGGCGGGCGCGAAAGTGGCCGATCCCGCGTTGCTGCGCCGCGCGTCAAAGAAGGAAATCGCCATCCGCATGCTCCAGAATTTGCGCGGCGTTTATTTGCGGCGCAACGATTGGGCGCGCGCCGTCGATACGCTCGATCTCCTGTTGGTGGGCGTGCCTGGACTTTCCGCCTGGTACAAACAGCGCGGCCTGCTGGAATTGGAACTGAAGCGCTTCCAGGCCGCCCGACGCGATCTGGAGCAATATCTGGCCATGGAGCCGGAGGCCGCCGACCGGCCGGAGATCCTTAAACAGATGCATGCCATCCACGCCTGGCTGGCAAGGGTAAACTAAAGCCAGGACCACGCAGGTCCCAAAAAGATAATGTACGAATCCGAACCCGACAGCGAGACAGTTTTGGCGCAGTTCAACCGCCTCATCCAGGAATTGCTTCGCGGCAATATGCATCGCAACACCTTCCGGCCGTGGGAGATCGAGTTGCTTCTGGATATCGAAAGCTGCAGCCTGCGCGAAGCCCACAAGCGCGATACGCTGCGGCGCTATCAGAAAGCGGTGCAGCGCCACATGGAAAAAGGGGCGCGGCAACCGCTGAAACTTTCCGAGTACCTGGCTGCCGTCAAAGCCAAGCGCGGCGGCGCAACCGAACCCGGCGCGACCGAAAGCGCGGTCTCTTAATTCCGGAAATGCAGGCGGCGATCCTCCGGCGGAGATTCCTGACACTGGGAGCCGCGGGCGCAATCGCCAGCACACTCGGGACTGCCCGCCAAGCCCGGGCCGCTGGCGACGCCTCCCGTTTCGCGCGATTCGACGGCCTGCGGGTCCACTATGAGTGCTACGGCACGGGCGGCGAAGCGCTGGTATTCATCCATGGCTGGGCTTGCGATCTCACCTTCTGGCGCGGTCAGGAGGCGCTTTATGACCACCCCGATCGCCGTGCGCTCTTGATCGACCTGCCGGGCCATGGCTCGAGCGACAAACCCCACCGCCCGTATCCCATCGAGTTCTTCGCCCGCGCCGTCGAGGCCGTGATGCGCGACGCTGCGGTCGAGCGCGCCGTCCTGATCGGCCACAGCCTTGGCGGCCCCATCGCCTATGCCTTCTTGCGCGAGTTTTCGCAGAAAGTCTCGGCGCTGGTGCTGGTAGACGCCTTCGTCTCGCGCCACATGGCCGGGCCCGCGGATCGCGCCGCCACCGCCGCCCATTTTGCGAAGATCGCCCGCAGCCTCCAGGGTGCCGCCGGCGAGAGGAACTTCGCCGAACGCGTCGAATCTTGTTTCACCAAGCAGACGCCCGACGCCTTGCGCGACGAGATCCGCGCGAAAATGTCCGCGACTCCCAAACATGTGCGCATCGCCGCGCTCAGCAGCATTTCCTCCCTGCCCCCGCCCCCCGACGACGAGACTTTCGACCTCCCGGCCATCGCGATCCAAGCCGCCGAGCCCGGCACGCAGGCGCGTTTTGAGCTGATGCGCTCCATTTTCCCGCGCCTCCAGCTAAATACCTGGGAGGGAGCCGGTCATTTCCTGATGCTGGAGGACCCCCAGCGCTTCAACCGCGAAGTCGAGCAGTTTCTCGCCGCGCTCTCGTAACATTTGCGCTGGAATCGGCATCCATTCAGGCGTTCGTGCATCATGGTAGTAATGGGGAATTTTATGAGGTCCAGATTGCTGCGGGCGGGATTGTTTCTGCTGCCCGCGCTTTACGTGCCGCTGGCGGCGCAAAGTGTCCCACCTGCGCAGACAGCCCTTGCCCCCGTGCCCGCGTGCACCGCGCAAGGCCCCATCGATAACTGGAACGCGGCGGCGCAGTTGATCGCCGGCACCAGCAACGCCGCCTACGCCGGGTCCATGACTAGCGAGCAGAAGGCCGCCTGGGCGGATTATTCCAAGACCGCGGCAGCTGACTGGAACCGCCTCAAGCGCCGCTACGTGGATCGCATCTCGGCGTGGCGCGGAAAGTATCTGCGAAAATCCCCGCCCGCGAATTCCGTCTTTTATCCCTTCAGCGGCCCCGACGCCACCAATCCGCTGGCGTTTTTCCCCGACGCCGGCGAGTACGTTCTAGTCGGCCTGGAACCGGCCGGCTGCATTCCCTCCAAAGCGGAAGACTTCACGCCCGAATACTGGCCGGCGCTGCGCCAGGGCTGGCAAACCGCGGCCTCCATGGGCTTCTTCAAGACCGAAAACATGGAGCGCGACCTTGCCCAAGGCCCCGCCAGCGGCGTCTTGCCGGTGCTGCTGTTCCTGATCGCGCGGGCCGGCAACTCGGTGGTGGATGTGACGCCTCTCGGGATCACGCCCACCGGCGCGCTGATCGAGTCGGACGACAAGGCCACCACGGAAACCCGCGGCCTGACCATTCACTTCAAAGATCCTCAGCAGCACCTCCGCACGCTGCGCTACTTCGCGCTCAACCTGCAGAACCGCCGTCTTGCCAGGAAGCCGGGCACTACCAAATATCTGCAAACCCTGCCGCCCGGCGGAACGCTGGTGAAATCGGCGTCGTACCTGATGCACAAGAAATACTTCTCGACCATTCGCGGCATTATTCTGGACCGCAGTACCGTGGTGATCGAAGACGACTCCGGCATCCCCTATCACTATTTCTTGGAACCACCGGTCTGGGACGTTCGCCTGTTCGGCGCCTACGACCAGCCCATCGATCTGTTCAAGACCGGCCTCCAGGAAGACCTGAAAGCCGCCTACGATGCACGCACTGGTGTCGAGCCACTCGATTTCAGCATCGGCTACAAGTGGCGTCAGAACGAATCGAACCTGCTGCTGGCGGTGCGCAAGAAGTAGAGCCGCCCCCGCGCGCTAAACTGGTTCCATGGCAGATCCGACCACTCCAGCCGCCGCCGGCCGCACCGTTTTTTGCGTGAAGTTGCAGAAGGAAGCCCCCGGCCTCGACGAAATCCCATTCGACGGGCACCCCCTCGGCAAACGCATCTACGAGAACGTTTCCAAAGAAGCCTGGAAGGGTTGGGTCGAGCACATGAAGATGATCATGAACGAGTACCGCCTGAACCTCGGCCAGCCCGAAGCCCAGGAGTTCCTGCTCAAACAAATGGAAGAGTACTTCTTCGGCAAAGGCTCCGAGCTGCCTCCGGAATTCAAGCCGGAAACGCACTAACCCGAGGATACGGGCCATCGCGCCACTCAGAGGACGCGGCGTAGAATGGACTTATGACCTCCTGGCAGGACTTCCTAACCAGTGATCCGGGCATCTGCGGCGGAGAGATCTGCGCGGCGGGAACTCGTATCCCCGTCACCGTCATTCTTGACAACCTCGCTGAAGGCTCCACCAAGGACGAAATCCTCAGCAGTTATCCCTCGCTCAGGCCTGAACACGTTGACGCGGCGCTTGCGTATGCGGCCGAACTTGCTCACGAAGAACGTTTAGTGCCTATTCGAGCGCTGTGAAGTTTAAACTCGACGAAAATCTTCCTGCGGAATTGGCCGCCGATCTTCGCGCGCTCGGTCATGACGCCGAAACGGTCGTCGACGAAGGACTTCGCGGCGCGGCTGACGCGGCGCTGGTTCGAGCAGCAGGCGCGGAAGCCCGTATTCTACTGACCCTCGACAAAGGTATCGCCAACTTGTTGCAATACCCATCGCGTGAGCACGGAGGCGTGGTCCTTTTTCGACCCGACTCCTCCGGCCGCCGCGCCGTGCTCGAATTCATGCGTGCGTTTCTTCCGCGCCTGCTGGAGATGGAGTTGCAAAAGAAAGTGACGGTAGCTGGCCCGTCGCGCATCCGAAGCCGGTAGAGAGACCATGAACAAGTACCGCCTCAACCTCGGCCAGCCCGAAGCCCAGGAATTCTTCGCCAAAGGCTCCGAGCTGCCTCCGCAATTCAAATCGAAACGCTCTAAGACTTCGCGGCGACCCGCTAGCCCCTCTCTCCTCAACCATGTAAAATCAGCGCTGAAAGGACCCTGTCTTGCGCTTGTGTCTGTTCAGTATGCTGCTTTCCGCTTCCCTTAGCGCGCAGCCCGCTCAGGACTCCGCCGCGGATGCCGCGAGCCGCACCGCTCGTCTTGAGGGTCAGGTCCTTAGCCAAACCGGGGAGCCATTGCGCAAAGCCACCTTGCGGCTGGCGCCTTATTACGCGGATCGCAGCTCGAATGCTGTATCCTACACCGACACCACTGACGGCACCGGCAAATTTGTATTTGAAGGAGTCCTTCCAGGCCGTTACACGCTTTCTGCGGAGCGCACCGGTTTTCTGGCGCAAAACTACGGTGCGCGAGGCGCCACCAACAGCAGTCCTGGGTCGGTCCTCGCGCTCGCGGCCGGCGAGAGCATGAAGGACCTCGACTTCAAGTTAATTCCGCAAGGTGTGGTCACGGGGCGCCTAACAGATGCGGATGGCGATCCGGTGCCCGGGATTCAGGTTTTTGCGATGCAGACGGTTCACGCACGCGGACAGCGCGGACTGGCGCCTGCGGGACATGCCCAAACAGACGACCAAGGCAATTTCCGCATCGCCAACCTTTCACCTGGGCCTTATTATGTCTCCGCCGACGATACGCAATCGCGATTGCACGCGCAAGACAATAACGTGCGTCCCGGCCGTGTTTTAGATCGTACCAGCAATGTCACCACCTATTATCCGGACTCTCTTGATGCCGCCGGCGCCACAGCCTTGCAGATCGTTGCAGGCTCCGAGCTCCGCGGAATCGACATTCGTATGCGCCGGGAGCGAGTGTTCTCCATTCGCGGATTGATGATCGACGCCGCTACCGGGAAGCCCGTTAGAACGGACGTGAGTGCCCATCTTAAGGGTTCTTCGAGAAGCTCATTTGACCCCGCATGGCAAACGTCCAGCCGTGAGGATGGAACCTTCGAGCTTCGCAACTTGCTTCCCGGTGAGTATGTTCTTATGGCGTCCACGAGCAATCGCGGGGAACGGGCCTACGGCCGCGACGAAGTCAGCATCGCCGATTCGGATATTACCGGCGTGAAGTTGACTCTGGAGCAAGGCGTGACAGTAACAGGAACCGTCAAGCTCGAAGGCGACGGGCCGCCAGTTCGTCTGTCGATATTCCTCTCCGATATGGGAGGGGCATACGGCCACGCTTCCAGTACGGTCGCCAGGAACGATGGCACATTTGAGTTTCGGGGCATTGCTCTTGGTAAATATGCCGTAGGAATGGAAATGCTGCCGGATGGAGCGTACATAAAATCGGTTCGGTTTGGCGGACAAGATGTCACGCACACGATGCTCGACTTCACCTCGGGCGTGAACGGCAGTCTCGAAATCCTACTTTCGCCGCATGCAGCAGGGGTATCCGGCACAGTGAAAAATAAGGATGGCGCAGCGATGACCGGCGTAGAGGTCACGCTCTGGCCTAAGCAGGGGCAATCGAAAAGCGTTTACCGAGGTTCCACTGACCAGAACGGCGATTTTCGAATCGCGGGTCTAGCCCCAGGCGACTACTACATTAATGCGTGGGAAGATCTCGATGTATACCTGAGCTTCGATCTGGACTTTCTCCAGCGATTCACCTCACCGGATACAACCATAACTTTGGAAGAAGGCGCGCACCAGACCGTACAACCAAAATTGATTTCTCGCGAGGAAGCTGCCGCCGAGGCAGCCAAGCTTCCTTAGTCTCACCCCCTCACGCGGAATCGCCCTAATAGTTTTAGTAAACTGGCAGGCATGCTCAGATCGACCATCATTCCAAGTGCTCTGATTCTTCTTGCCTCCAGCCTCGCGCCATTCGCCACCGCGGAAGACGTGCCTAGGAACACCCGTTATCTCGCCCTGGGAGATTCCATCGCTTTTGGCTACAACCCGCTCGTCATACCGGTGAACCTGGACAAGTACGTCGGGTACCCCGAAATTGTCTCGGACTTGACCCATCGCAAAGTTGCCAATGCCTCCTGCTTTGGCGAGTCCAGCGGAAGTTTTCTGGTCCTGGGTGCGCCGGATACAGGCTGCGCACAATGGCGGGCCAGTTTGCCCCTTTATGTGTCGTATAGCGGAACCCAAATGCAGTACGCCCTCGATTACCTGCAGGCCAACCTGAAGAAAACTGATCTGATCACCATCGATATAGGCGTGAATGATCTGGGCGTCCTGCTCGCATCCTGTAATTTCGATCTGACATGCGCTTCGAGCGAATTGCCCAGCACGTTGGCGGCTTATGCTCAAAATCTAACCGCCATCTTCGGAGGCATTCGCGCCACGGGTTACACGGGACCCATCGTAGCCGTCACGCCCTACGCGGTTAACTACAACGACCCAGTCGAGGTGTCGGGGCTCATAGCGCTGGACGGCGTTCTCGCTCAGGTAGCGAGCGCTTTCGATGTGCAGGTTGCCGACGCCTTCGATGCCTTCCTTGCGGCCGACGTCCCTTACGCGGGTGATAGTTGCGCGGCCGGCTTGCTAATCAAACTTCCCAACGGCACCTGCGACATACATCCGTCGCTAGCAGGACAGACTCTCATCGCGCAAACAGTGGTGGGCCTGGTCGGCAAGAAATAATTCGAGTGCTACGGAAATTAGGTCAGACCAAGGAGCAAGATGGCGCGGTTCTTATCTGTGACCATCTGTGTCCATCTGTGGGCAATTCCCAGCTCGCTTCGCCAGCCGCTCTTCCCGCTTGCGCAGTCCCGCCGAAGTCTCCAGCGCCAGCGCTCCGCGAGTGAGTTCGAGCGCCTTCGCGTAATCCTTGGTGCGATGCTCGTGGTGTTTCGCGAGCTCTTCCATCGCCCGCACCCGGAACGGATTGCGGCACGCCGCCAGGTCGTTCCACACGCCCAGCGCGGCGTCGTCGCAGCCCAGTTTGCGTTCCAGCGCGGCAATGTCCCACAGCGTTCGGAACAGAATATCGTCGGGCAGCCCCGCGTCGACCGCGCGACGGAACAGACTGCGGGCTTGCTCCATCTCGCCTGATTCGCGCAGCCAGCGCGCGATACCCGCCATCTCAGCGCCATGGCGCAGCGGAGCGGTGGCCGGATCCTTGAAAGCATAAGGCACGATGCCGGTGAGGCAGGCCAGCGTCAAAATATCGATGGCGTTGTGATGGAACACCGGCAGCAGCCGCGCCATCTCCCCGGTGCGGACGTAGTCGAAATAGATATACGGGATCATCGCTCCCGGCACGTCACCCTGGCGTTCGAAGCCCAGGATCTGCTGTTCGAGTTCAATCAGGCGGCAGCTCTCGAAGCGCAATTTCCACAGCCGCCGCGCGCCGTGCAACAGGTCCAGATGCTCGAAGCGCGTAAACGGCGAGCGCGTGCGATTCAGGCGATAGCGGGTTTCGAGCAGCGGCTGATCAAAGGTCTTCCCGTTATACGTGATCAGAACGCGGAACGGCTCCAGATGCCGTGACAAGGCATCCAACTGGCTGGGTTCCTCGCCGAAATCGCGCATGAAAAACTGGCGTACCCGGAAGCCGTCGGGAGTGATGCGCCCCACGCCCACCAAAAACGCGCAGGTGCCGGTGCCGCCCGCGAGGCCGGTGGTTTCTGTATCGAGAAAGGCCCACTCCTGCGGCGGAACGTCCCGCACCGCGCCGTGCGACAGGATTTCGAGCAGATCTCCGGGCAGTTCCGCCAGTTCACTGAGCTCCGCCGAGCCGTGGCGGCGGTGGCGGGCATAAAACGTTTCAGTTTCGAAATGTTTTCCGTGTTCGGTCTCGATTTCCTCGCCTGGAAACCATTCATGCACGTGGAATTTCTGTGGAAAAGTGCGGGAACCCCCCGTGGAATAAGGATTTTCCGGCTTGCCGTATTTTTCGTCGCACTCCGCGGCCACGCGCGCCATGCGCTGGCGCAGCGCCGCGAGTTGATCTTGTAACTCACTCATCGGCTTTACGCTGCCAGGATAGCATTTGGTTATCGCTTTCAACGGAAACCGCTGTGGCCGCGGGCCAAAAACGCGCGCATTGCACGAAACCCGCTAATAATCGGTGTTTTCGTGCACTTTTCTCTTTACACCAGGATTGCGCATCCCGTATGATGCAGTAGTAAATGCGTGCCTGTCGCTGCTTGCGGCAGTGGCGCGCGAACGAAAACGCAGCACCAACGCAACATCGGGAGAATTGGATTTTCGAAAAAAGGAGCAATATGGCAGCAGCAAAAATGACGCAGTCCCAATTGATCAAGAAGCTCGCGGAGACCGTGGGTGTGCCTAGCAAGGTCGCGAAGGCTTTCACTACGGCTTACGCTGACATGGCGATCGCCGAAACCAAGAAGAATGGTGTCACCGTTCTGCCCGGCATCGGGCGGCTGGTTCGCGTAGATCGCAAGGCGCGCATGGGCCGCAATCCGGCAACCGGCGAAGCCATCAAGATCCCGGCCAAGAAGGTCGTCAAATTCCGCGTCGCCAAGGCCGTGAAGGACGCGATCGTTCCGCCGAAGAAAAAGTAGTCCGCCGCGGTCGTGTACGCCGGAGCGAATTCTTGGACGCTGGAACGAAGCTGCGGATGCGGGAACGATTCCGCGCGTACTGCTGATTAAAAATTAAAACCCCGCCCGGCTCGCTGCCGTCGCGGGGTTTATTCTTGAAATCCGATTGAGACGGGTCCAAACTGCGGACGCTGCCAGGAAGCCTTTATGCCTGCTTCTTGTCGTCGGGCGGCGCATTAGGGTCCTTCAAAGAGTCTTTGAAGTTGCGGATGCCTTCGCCCAAGCCTTTTGCCAGCTCAGGTATTTTTTTGCCGCCGAACAAGAGCACGGCGACTACCAGGATGACCATTAACTCAGGCAAGCCGATAGAACGTAACATACGGCCTCCTTATATCTGTCAGCATAGCATAGCGTGATTCCATGAGCCGGCGCAAGCGCATTAAAACCCCCGCGAAATCCACCAAGTTCGACCAGGCAAACGAGGTGCGGGCCATTGCGCGGGAGCGCGTCGGCACCGTCAAGCCTTCCCAGCCGATCTTGCCCAAAACCACGCGGAAGAAGCCCAAGTATAAGAAACTGCTGGATCAGGAATGAGGCGGTCCCACACGCTCGAATAAGCTGTACTGAAACGACTGCGGCACGTTCCAAGGTGTCCGGTGTAGCTCCGGGACGCTCTTCACCAGGCGGAACTGGCGTCCCAACTCCGCGGCCAGCGCGAGCCCGTCATAGCGCCGGACCTCTAGCCCGCTGCATTTTTCCGGACCATCCAGAGCGAACGTTGCGATCACCGCGTGCCCGCCCGCGGGTACCGTCCGCGCGAGTAGAGCCGCGTAAGCCGCGCGGTCGGCGGGCGCCGTGAGGAAATGGAACACGGCGCGGTCATGCCACACGTCGAAGGTTCCCAGATCGGGAGCGGCGGTCACATCCGCCACCACCCAGCCAACCTCGCCGGCGCGAGCTCCCAGCCGCTGGCGAGCGCGATCGATCGCCGCCTGCGAGATGTCGAGCACCGTAACCGCGTACCCGCGATCGAGCAGCCTCGCGGCCAGCAGCGACGTTCCTCCGCCCACGTCGATGACTCTCCCGGCGGGGCATACTTCTTCGATCAGCGCCACGGACGCAGCGGGCTCCGCCTGCGTCCAGCTCAACTCCGCATCGCCCTTGGACGTATAGACAGTTTCCCAGTGACGGACCATCGCGACCCTCATGGTACAAAAAAAGAGCATGCCTTTCGTAAAGGTCGGCTCGCTGAAGTTGCTGCCTCCGGGCTCGGCGACGCACTTTGAAATTGGCAATGGCGACGCGGTAGCGGTGTGCAATGTGGCGGGCGCGCTCTACGCCATCGACGGCATCTGCCCGCACTCCGGCGGGCCGCTGGGGCACGGCGCTCTCGACGGCGCCATCCTCACTTGTCCCTTTCACGCCTGGGAATTCGATTGCCGAACCGGGGCCAACACCGCGGATGAAGATCTGAAGCAGACGACTTACCCGGTGAAGATCGAAAACGGCGAGATTTTCGTGGATTTGCCCTAGCGCATCATGCCCGAACTCCCCGAAGTTGAAACCGTAGTCCGCACGCTCGAGCCGCATTTGCGCGGCCGCCGCATTGTTGCGGCGTCATTTTCCTCGCGCTTCGTGACGCCGGGAAATCGCAAGGCGCTCGCCCGCCGTATCGCGGACCGCACCATTCTGTCGATCCAGCGGCGCGGCAAGTTCATCGTCATGCAGCTCGATGAAGGCACGCTAACGGTGCACTTGGGGATGACCGGCCGGCTCCTGCTCGACGCCGCCCCCACCAAACACACCTACGGAATCTTCACCCTCGACACCGGATCTTTGATTTATACCGATCCGCGCCAGTTCGGGCGCATTCTTTGGAATCACGACCTGTCGCGCCTCGGTCCGGAGCCGCTTGCCATCGGGCTCGACGAATTTCAGGCGCGCATGAAACCGCGCAAGACCAGCATCAAGGCGCTGCTGCTCAACCAGACATTCCTCGCCGGCATGGGCAACATCTATGTGGACGAGACCTTGTTCGCGGCGCGCGTGCATCCGCTCGCGCAAGCCTCGCGCCTAAGCCCCGTTCGCGTCGCCGCCATTCATCAGCACATGCGCGAGATCCTGGGGGCCGCCATCGGCATGGGCGGCTCGTCGATTTCAGATTACGTCGATGCGCGCGGCGAGCGCGGCTGGTTTCAACTGGAGCATCAAGCCTACGGGCGCGAAGGCGAGCCGTGCGCCGCGTGTGGCACGCCCATCCGCAAGATTATCGTGGTCCAGCGCGGAACCCACTATTGCCCGCGGTGCCAACGACGGTAGCCGCGGCGTCAAAGCGCGCCTTGGCGATTTCGTCGGCCACTTCCACCACCGCCTTCATCGCCTTCACGTCGTGGACGCGCACCAGGTGAACGCCGTAGAGAATCGCAGCCGTGACCGCCGCCGCCCCCGCG
>Ga0207667_10004476_pt1 | contig 17111 bp, 16 predicted proteins | sample KBSCornC52_FD_184301 | JGI IMG/M metagenome (GOLD analysis project Ga0207667, IMG submission 184301) | Corn rhizosphere microbial communities from Kellogg Biological Station, Michigan, USA - KBS Corn C5-2 (SPAdes) (version 2) | ecosystem: Host-associated > Plants > Roots > Rhizosphere > Soil ...
AGCCTTGCGGACGGCGAGGCCAAATCGCGCGCTCGTGCGAAGGTCGTGCCACATGCACCATCCCGACACGGACACCGTCTTGAAGTGCCGATCCGCATTCATGTAGCGCATCGGCACTAGGGTGCCGTATTCAAGCTCGAGCGACGTCTCGCTATGAGCGCGTGTCTTGACGCCCATCTCGTTGGCGACGTCGGCGATCAGCTTGCCGAGCGTCACATTGCCCGGATAGGCGTAGCGCATGTTGCTGATGAAGTGCGGCAACTCGTTGCTGGTGTATACGCCCTCGAAGTTCGGAGCGCAGTTGATGTGGTACTCGCTGTTGACGAGCCAATGTACGTCGAATACGACGATCGTATCCACACCCAGCTCACGGCAGCGCTTACCGATTTCGTAGTGGCCGTCGATTGCGGCTTGACGACACCCCTTATGCGGACCATCGAGTTCGGACAAATACAACGACGGCACATGCGTGACCTTGGCGGCCAGTGCCAATTTTCCCATCGCGCTCTCCTATGCACAGCGGCGTCAAACGCCCCAGCGCGGAATCGGGTGCGAGCCCAGCGACACGCACACATTCTTCGGCTCGAGGAATACTTCGTAGCTCCATGTCCCGCCTTCGCGGCCCACACCCGAGGCCTTCACCCCGCCGAACGGCTGCCGTAGATCGCGCACATTCTGGGTGTTGACGAAGCACATGCCCGCTTCGATCGCAGCCGAGACGCGATGCGCACGACCGCCGTTCTCCGTCCACACGTAGCTCGACAGACCGTACGGGATATCGTTGGCCAGGCGAATGGCATCGGCTTCGTCATCGAACGAAATCAAGCATGCGACAGGGCCGAAAATCTCTTCCTGCGCGATCCGCATCCGGTTCTCTACATCGACGAAGACCGTAGGCGCGACGAAATTTCCGCGCTTCAGCGCCTGGGGCACCGACGGCGCGTCGAGACCACCGCAGGCGAGCGTGGCGCCCTCCTTCGGGCCTAGCTCAATGTAGCTGCGCACTTTCGCCAAATGCGCTCCGCTGATCATGGGGCCGACGATCGTGCTTTCGTGAAGGGGATCCCCGACGGTCAAACGCTTCGCGCGTTCGACGAAACGCGCCGCGAACTTGGCATAGATCGACTTCTGCACGAGGATACGGGAGCCTGCGGTGCAGCGCTCGCCGTTGTTCGAAAAGATCATGAAGACGGCCGCATCGAGGGCGCGTTCGAAATCGGCATCGTCGAAGATCACGAACGGCGATTTGCCGCCGAGCTCCATCGAAAACTTCTTAAGGCCTGCCGCTCGTACGATGCGGTTACCCGTCACCGTCGAGCCGGTGAACGACACCGCGCGCACGTCCGGGTGTGCGACCAGCGGTTCGCCCACATCTTGACCGTAACCGTGCACGACATTGAGCACACCTGCCGGAACACCGGCCTCTAGCGCCAGTTCGCCGAGCATCGATGCAGTCAGCGGGGAAAGCTCGCTCATCTTGAGGACGGCTGTGTTGCCGAACGCAAGACAAGGCGCGACCTTCCACGTGGCCGTCATGAACGGCACGTTCCACGGCGAAATCAGCGCACATACGCCGACGGGATGGAATAGCGTGTAGTTCAGGTGTGCCTCGGTCGGGTACGTGTGGCCGTCCACGCGCGAACACATCTCGGCGAAATACGTGAAGTTGTCCGCGGCGCGAGGTACGAGCTGCTTGCGCGTTTGCGCAATCGTCTGGCCCGTGTCGCGCGTCTCGGTATCGGAGAGCTCGGGCACGTTTTTCGTAATCAGTTCACCCAGCTTGCGCATCAGCCTGGCACGCTCAGGTGCCGGCTTCGCCGCCCAGGCGGGAAAAGCGTCTTTTGCTGCACGCACTGCCGTGTCGACGTCTTCCGCGGTACCGCGCGCCACCTCGGCAAGGACTTCCTGCGTGGCCGGATTCACGGTTTGGAAGTAATCGCGGGCGGGCGTCGATTTACCCCCGATCAGATGTTCTATTCGCATGGCAGTCCCAAATGATCACGATCCGTCGCGATTGAATTGCGCATCGGATGCGATGACGTTGACGAGACGGCCTAGACCGTCGATCTCGCACACCACCTCGTCGCCCACATCGACATTGGCGACGCCGTCGGGCGTGCCGGTCAGAATGACGTCGCCGGGGGCTAGCGTCATAAAGCTGCTCAGATATTCGATCAGCGAAGCAACGTCGGTGACTAGATCGCGCGTGTTGCCGTGCTGACGCAGCGCACCATTGACGTAGGTGCGCAACTCGAGCTGTGCGACGTCGTCGATGTCGGCCGCATCGACGAACCAAGGACCCAGCACGGTGCCCCCATCGCGATTCTTCACGCGCAGATTGGGTCGGTAATAGTTCTCGAGGTAATCGCGAATCGCGTAGTCGTTCGCGATCATGTAGCCGGCGACATAGTGCATCGCTTCGCCTCGCTTCACCGTTTTTGCCGGCCGGCCGATGACGACTGCCAGTTCGCATTCGTAGTGCATGAATGCCGCGTCGGACGGGCGGCGCGTGACGCCGCGATGACCGATGACCGAACCCCGGCCCTTGAGAAAGACAAGCGGCTCATCCTGCTTCGAGAACTGCAATTCCCTGGCATGCTCCGCGTAGTTCAGCCCCAGCGCGAAGATCGTGCCGGGCTCGATCGGCGCAAGCCATACAACTTCGTCTTCCGGGCAAATGCGGCCGTCGGCAAGCCGTACGCCTCGTTCGTGCGGATACGCTTCGTGGATCGCTCCCGCATAGGCAACGCGGCCTCGCATCATTGAGCGTCCCCTTGCGCAATCGTCGAAAAACAAAGCGGTGCCCAGTCATCGATCGCAATACGTACAGTGTCGCCCGCACGGGCAACGGGCACACCGTACGGTACGCCGAGCGTCAGAACGTCGCCGGCGCTAAGCGTCATGAAATCGGTGACGTCGGCAATCAGTTGCGCAACGTGTCTGATCGACGTTGCCGTGTTGGCGCGAAATGGCGCTTTTCCGTTGAGATCGATCGCGATATCGAGCGCGTCGGGATCGTCCACGAGCCGGCGTGCGATCACTGCGGGACCCATGACGCAGAACCCATCCCTTGCACGAAAGCGGACCGACGGCCGATAGAGGCTCTGATGAGGAATCGAAAGATCGGCAACGATCGTGTAACCGGCGACGAATTCGAGCGCCTGTTCGGCGCACACACGCACGGCCGTACGCCCGATCACGATACCTAGCGAGCCGCCTATCTCGATGCCTGCGTCGCCGTCGGGCACGACCACTGTCGCGCCGTGCCCCGCGTGCGTATTGCGCGGCTTGATGTACAGAATAGGTGCCTTCGGCGGGGCTTTGTAAGGCGACGCATGCATTGCCTCCCCGAGCGCCGCCAATGCGCCGGCGTCGTTCAGCAGCGTGCCGTACACCGTTCCATCCACCGGCGGACGGCATGCCAGGCCCTGTGCGAGCAACGCCCGCGCGGCGCGTGCGGGCAGATCGCGCGCAAGCGGCTCATTGAACAGGTGAATGCGATGATCGGCCGGCGGATACATCAACGATATGCCTCGTCTATTCACTCACATGTTAGTATTATTTCGCTTGCCCTGAGTTGCCGTCAACGACACATTACCCGGATCCGGGTTTTCACCGAGCCGGCGTTGCCGGACACTGTTCCTCGATACCTATGGTCGTGAAAACAAGACAAGCGGTGTCGCACCGCAACCTGCCCATGCTGCTGCTGCGTGCCCGCGAAAAGATGATGCAGCGCTTCCGGCCGCTTCTGGCCGCTCACGGGCTGACTGAGCAGCAATGGCGCGTAATACGGGCGCTGCACGAGCGCGGGCCCATGGAGCCCCGGCAGCTTTCCGATAGCTGCACAATATCGAGCCCCAGCATGGCGGGGGTGTTGGCGCGAATGGAAGCGATGGAGTGGGTGGTCAAGGAACGGTTTCCCGGCGATCAACGGCGTGTGCGCGTCTCGCTGACAGCGACGAGCCTTAAGCTCGTGGCCACGCTAAGCGAAGATCTCGAGGCCCGATACGCGCAGATCGAATCGCAGGTTGGCCGCGATGTCGTCGACCGGGCCTATCAGGCGATCGACGCACTTCTCACGGGGCTCGAGCGCGAATCGGCATAGCACCGGCGGGCGGGTCATGGCGAGCGCAAAGACCGCGAGCCGCCGCTGGCTTGCTCCGGCCCATCGCGGCGCCGTACATCAAACGGGCGGCTCGATATCGATGTCGAGCAATGCCGCGCTAAGCGATTTGCCGTGTGCGTCGAGCGCGAGCGAACGCGTGACGCCCCCGCCGAGCGCATGTTCGAGGACAAAATTGAGCGCGCCTATCGCCGGTAATTCATAGCGTCGAACCTCGCCGCGCACGACACCCTGCAGATGCGACTTCACGTGCTCGACTGTCAGATGACGCAGCAGGTGCGGATAAACGCGCGCATCGAAGCAAATCACCGAAACATTCAGGGTGTCGCCCTTGTCGCCGGTTCGGCCATGTGCCAGTTCGCGTAGTTTCATCTTCGTATCATTTCCCGAAAATCTCGATCGATGGGGTGATGGCCTCGCGCGGCAGCAACACCGATTGCACGGCAATCACTTCACGCACGGATTTCGTCGCACCGCCGCCCCCGGCCGGACCATTCGTATAGAGCGTTTCCACTTCGTTGCCGATTTGCACCGCTTCTTCGATCGAATCGCAACGTGCGGCGACGCGCACGCGAACTTCATAGGGTTCAGGCTGGTTTGCCGCTCGCGCTGAGCCATAAAGCGAATCGACACCGATGAGGTCACAGCGCAGTTCACGCACCGCGATGCCCCTCAGCGCCAACCGGTCGCGCACGATATCGAGCGCAAGGCGTGCGCGCGCAAGCGCACCCGAACCTCCGTATGAAATCTGACCTTCGCCGATGAAACCGTCGACGTAGGCAACCGATGTCTTCAACGTGCCGGGGCGCGGGGTACCGCGTCCGCCCGTCACCGCCACCGTATCGGCACCCCGTTGCTTGATAGTCACGCGCGAGAAGTCGGCTACGACGTCGGGTTGGAGGTAACGTTTTGGATCATGAATCTCGTAGAGCAGTTGCTCCTTGCAGGTTGCCTCTGTCACGCACCCCCCTGCATGAGGCACTTTTGTGATGACCACCGAGCCGTCCTCGCCCACTTCACCGATCGGGAACCCTAGCCGTGCAAGATTGGGAACGTCCTTGATGCCCGGATCCGCGAAATACCCGCCCGTGATCTGCCCCGCGCACTCGAGCAGATGCCCGACGACGGTACCCTGGCCCAACCGATCCCAATCGTCCATCGACCAGCCGAACGCATGAACCAACGGCGCGAGAAAGAGTGCGGGGTCGGCAACGCGCCCCGTGAGCACCACATCGGCGCCTGCTTGCAGCGCATCGACGATCGGCTGCGCGCCAAGGTACGCGTTCGCGGCCACGATTCTGTTTTTAAAGGCCGCCACCGGCTCGCCGGATTCCTCGAAGCGGTAGTCGCCGGCCTGCACGACGTCGAGCACGTCGTCACCCGTGACGGCAGCAATCCTCAGTGTGTCGATACCGAGCGCGCGTGCGAGCTCGAGCGTCTTGCGAGCGGCAGCCAGCGGATTGGCCGCGCCCATGTTCGTGACGATGCGCACGCCGCGTTTCGCCGCGAGCGGGAGTACGGCGCGCCAGCGCGCTTCGAGCAGCGGGTCATAGCCCAGCGAGGCATCGCGGCGGCGCGCCTGTTGCGCGAGCGCGATCGTGCGCTCGGCCAAGCACTCGAAAACGAGGTAATCGAGCGCACCCTGTTCGACGAGCTGCACCGCGGGTTCGATACGGTCGCCCGAGTAGCCCGCGCCGGTACCGATCCGAATCGTTCGAGAAGGCGTTGCAGTCGACATAACGTTAAAAGGTCAAAGAGGAAAGATGCCGAATACGACGCAAGCTAGCGTCATCGCAGCCGACGCGCCGAACAGCAAAGGGAAGCTGAAGCGCTGATGCTCGGCCAGATCGATGCCGGTGAGACCGATCACGAGGAACGTGGCCGGCGTCAAAGGGCTGATGGGAAAGCCCGTGGTCATTTGACCGAGTATGGCGGCCTGGCCGACGTGGACAGCTGGCACGCCGAGCTGCGAGGCGACCTCCGCGACGACGGGTAAGACACCAAAGTAAAACGAATCGGGGTCGAACAGCAGGCTGAGCGGCATGGAGAGCAAGCCCAACGCCACGGGAATATGCGAGGCCATCGAAGCCGGAACGAAGCCCACCGCCGCCTGCGCCATGGCCTTCAGCATGCCGCTGCCTTGCATGATTCCGGTGAATACGCCCGCCGCCAGCAGAATAGCGGCCATCATCAGCGCGGCCCGCGCGTGGGCATCGATGCGCTTGCGTTGCATGTCGACGTCGGGGTAGTTGACGAGCAAAGCAATGCACAAGCCGACCATGAACATGAGCACGGGCGGGATCTTTTCGCCCATGGCGACCATCGTCCCGAGCACCGCCACCGTCAGCAATAGGTTGAACCAAAAGTTACGAGGACGGCGCAACGCTTTTTCTTCATCGGTCAACTCGTGCCGCGCAAGAATGACGTCGGCGCCTTCGAGGCGCGGCCCCAATCCAAGCCGGCGCTCCTCGCGCCTGCCGAGCATCCACGACATCCCGAACACCCACGCGAGCCCGACGATTTGCACGGGAACGAGCGGATTGAACAACGCTGAAACGGGCAGGTGCAGCGAAGCCGAAGCACGAATCATTGGGCCCGTCCACGGCAGGAAATTCACCCCGGCCGCAAGCGACACCGCGGCGGCCAACACGCGCCTGTCCATTTTTAAGCGGTCGTAGAGCGGCAGCATCGCCGGGATGGCGATCAGAAAGCAAACAGCACCTGAGCCATCCAAGTGAATCAGGAGCGCTAACAGCGCCGTGCCCATCACGATCCGCGTCGGACGCGTCCCGACCGTACGGAGAATGCGGTCGATGATCGGATCGAGCGTGCCGGCGTCCGTGATCGTGCCGAAGTACAGAATCGCGAACACGAACATCCCGACCACAGGCGCGAGCGCTTTGATGCCGCCGATGACGAAATGCGATGTCTGCAGGCCGAATCCGCCGATCAACGAGGCAGCGATAGGGACGATGATGAGCGCGACGAGCGCCGACATGCGCCGCGACAGAATCGCGGCGAGTAACACGACGATGGTGGCAACGCCAAGTAAGGCCAGCACGAGTTTGTCTCCAATCTTGTCTTTTAATGGCCTAAAGCGTAGTGTCGGTACATCGATAAAACAATTGAAATGATTTGATCGCAGCAATCACAAAACAGAATGGATCTAAACCTACGAGAGATACGGGCGTTCATTGCGGTCGCACAGACAGGCAGTTTCACGCGCGCCGCGGCGAGGCTCAACTTGTCACAACCCGCATTGACGGTGCAGATTCGCCGCCTGGAAGAAACAGTGGGCGCGCGGCTCTTCGACCGCAACAGCCGGATCGTGGCGTTGACATCCGTGGGGCGCGAACTGCTGCCGGTGCTGCAGAAGTCCCTGGCGCAAATGCAGCGCGTGCTGGACGATGCGCGCGCATTGGGAGACGGCTCGCGCGGGACCGTCCGCCTCGCGTGCCTACCCTCGTTCGCGGCTGGGCGGCTGCCTGCGCTGATCCGCGACTTCAGAGCGGATGCGCCGGGTGCCACGTTCGAAATTCGCGATGTCGTGGCGAACATGGTGAATCAACTCGTGCGCAACGGGGAGTTCGACCTGGGTGTGACGGGCGGCGAACTTGCCGACCCGCAGTTGGAAATCCTGCACCGAGCTGAAGACCGCCTGATGGTGGTCTGCCCGCGCGCGCACCCGCTCGCGACTAAGCGGCGAGTCGTGGCGGGCGATCTGGCCGGTTACCCTCTGGTGCTAACCGCTCCCGGCACGAGTGTGCGCGCGATCGTCGATGCAGCATTCGACGAAGCCGGGTATACGCCCGAGCTCGCCTGCGAGCCCACCTACATGATGACTGCCGTCGCCATGGTTCGGGCTGGATTGGGTATTACGATACTCCCCGGGTCGGCACCTGAGATCGGCATCGATCGAGAATTAATAGGCAGACCGATCGACGATCAGCGTTTTGTTCGCCCGATTACGTTGATCAAGAAACGGGAAAGAACGCTACCGCCCGTAACGCTGTCGTTTGCCGATGCGCTGAAGGCGGCGTTGGGGGAATAAGAGGATAGGAGGATAGGGCGTTAGGCCTGCTCGCGCTGGCTTACGGCACGACGAAATCGGGCTGCGAACTAGGCTGTGCCGCTGCGAAAGCCGCGTGCTCGCTGGCATGCCGATACACAGCCTGACTGAGCGGATAGTGCTCCAAATCGCAGCCCATTCGCGCTGCATTCGCCATCTGCGGCACGAGGCAGCAATCCGCCAACGTCGGTGCATCGCCGAAACACCACGGCCCGCTTCCGTACTTGGCGAGCAGCCGCTCGACACCGGCCATGCCCTGCGCAACCCAATGCTTGTACCACGCGCTCTTTTGTTCGGCCGTAACATTCAGTTCCGTTTCGAGGTAACGAAGCACACGAAGATTGTTGACCGGATGCATGTCGCATGAAATCAGATATGACAACTCCAAAACGCGCGCGCGCAGATCAGGATCAGTCGGGATCAGGCGAGGGTTCGGAAAGCGCGCATCGAGCCAGTCGATGATCGCGAGCGATTGGCCCAGACGGAACTCACCATCGACGAGCGCCGGCACAGTTGCCGAGGGATTGATTCCCTCCACATAGCCGGCATCGCGATGCTCGCCCGTGCGAATATTGACGGCGACGTAATCGAACGGCAGGCCTTTGAGCGCAAGCGCGATTCGCGTGCGATAGGACGTCGAGCTGTTGAAAAAGTTATGAAGTTGCATGATGGCTCGTTGTCGTTACACGACGCGTGCACGCAGTTCCCCCAACCGGTGGACGCCGACCACCATGAGGTCCCCCGCCTTGACCGCGCCCACGCCCTCGGGGGTGCCCGTGTAAATGAGGTCGCCCGGCTCGAGCCGAAAAAACGTCGATAGATCCGCGATCGTTTCCGCCACGGACCAGATCAGGTTCGACACGTCGCTCCTCTGCTTCGTTTCTCCGTTCACGCTCAGCGATATCGCGCCGCTTTCGATGTGCCCGATGTCGCTAGCACGGTAAATCGGACCGATCGGCGCAGACTCGTCGAATGCCTTGCCGATCTCCCACGGGCGACCCATCTCGCGCATCTTCATCTGCAGATCGCGGCGGGTCATATCGAGCCCGACCGCATAACCGTACACGTAATCGAGCGCCTGCTCGACGGGGATGTCCGCACCCGACTTGCCGATCACGGCGACCAACTCCGCCTCATAGTGGTAATTAACGGTCTGCGACGGATAGGCTATTTCCAGCGTATCGCCCTGCGCTACCGGAACGACTGCATTAGCCGGCTTGCAGAAGAAAAACGGCGGCTCGCGGTCCGGATCGAAACCCATCTCGCGTGCATGCGCGGCATAGTTCCGGCCGACGCAATACACTCGGCGCACGGCGACCCGCTCTTCGCTGCCTACAACCGGTATGGCGACCGGCGCCTCGGGAAGAAAGACAAACGCCATGATGAACACTCCTTGCTTAGATTCAATAACTTGTTGAGTAGGCCGAAATAAATAAAGGCATATGAGAATCGTCGACGTAAGAACGAACGTTTTGCGTCGACTAGGGACGCGCCTCGCGCAAAAGATTCAATGCGGACAACACCGGGCGATCGGAATAACTGAACAGCACACAGTCGCTCGTCGCGCTCAAACTGACCGGTTGCCACGAGGGCACGACGAACACGTCGTGCGGTTCAAAGCTGAACGTCTTGTCGCCGATGCGGGCAACGCCGCTTCCTTCGACCGCGCAGTAGACGGTGGCATCCGTGCTGCGATAGGGCTTTCCCGCGAATCCGGCCGGCAGCAATTGCATGAATGCCGCGATCGTAGGCATAGGCCACCCGCCCGTCGTCGGATTGACGTACCGAAGCTTTACCCCGTCGCATTCATCGAGATCGCCGTTTCGATAAAGCGCCTCGAGCGCCTCGCGGCTACGCGCATACGGATAGCTGAAGATCGGGGATGCCGCCGCCGTGGCTCGATGACGAACGGGCACCATGTTATGGCCGAATCGGGCGAAGCTGTCGCCTTCCGGGCGAAGCATCGGCTGCGTGGCCTCGGGATAGGTTTGTGCAAAACCCGCATCGAGATGGCCGATCAGTGGGATATCGAGACCATCGAGCCAGACCACCGGCTCGCCACCGTCCTCCGCCGCCGGGTTGCCGTGGTCATGCCAAGTCCACGAGGGCGTAATGATGAAATCGCCCGGATGCATGGTCGTTCGCTCGCCGTCAACGGCCGTCCAGGCTCCTCGCCCTTCGACAATAAAGCGCAGCGCCGATTGAGTATGCCGATGACTTGGGGCGACTTCGCCCGGCAAAATCAGTTGCAGGCCAGCGTAGAGTGTCGACGTAATGCTCGACTTCCCCGGCAAGCCAGGATTCTCGAGCACGAGAACACGCCGCACCGCTTCTTCCGCGCTGATCAGCGATCCGGCCTCCATGACGAGATTGCGAACATCCGTATACTTCCAGATCGCGGCGATCGCCTGTGGCCTCGGCTCTTTCGGAACGAGGTTATGCAGCGATTCCCACAGCGGCGATAGCCCTTGCGTCTCGAGTTTTCGATAGTAGGCGGAGCGCTCCTCGCTCAGCGTCGTAGCCGTCATTGCGGGTCTCCCAGTGGGGATTTTCGATAACTGTTTGATGATCGACGATGTCCGCGTTTCATACTTCGACGAAGACGTACCCATCCTCGATCTTCACGGGGTACGTCCGGATATCGGCTGTCAACGGCTCGCACATCGCCTTGCCGGACCGCACGTCGAATTTGCCTTGGTGCAGCGGACACTCGATTTCGTGGCCGTCCAAAAAGCCGTCGCACAACCGGGCATGGCCGTGCGTGCACACGTTGTCGGTCACGAACACCTCGCCGCCGACGCCGTAAATCGCCAACTCTTGTCCTGCCGCATTGATTGCCGTCACGTCGTCCGCGGGCACGGCCGAGTACTCGATCACCTTCATCCACTGCTTGTCCATGAGTCACCTCAGAGAGGATAGATGATCGAATTCGCGATCATCTCGCTGTCGAAAACACAGATCTTCGATTCGAACTTGAGCCCGGCCGGGGTCCGACGAATCGTGTCGAAATAACGCCCGACGTTGAATACGGTCGGCAGTTCGTCGGGTTTGGTCCGGAACACGGCGTAGTTGACTTCGGTGTCGATGCGCTCCGCTTCGACCTGCAAGAGGCGCGGCACGCCGATCACATGACGCTGGTAGTACGGATCGTGAAAGATGGTTTCCGCAATGCCGTAGACCCGGTCTTTGAGCATGCCCTTGCTTTCGAACGACAGCGTGGCGAGCGGAAATCCGCGGTCGAAGTTCTCGCGAGGCTGAATCTTGTAGGTGCATTCATCGGTAAAGAACTCGGGCCACTTGTCCCATTGATTGCTGTCGATGACCGATACATAGTCCGCATACAGCGCGAGCACCTGTTGGTAAGTCTCGAAATCGATCATGTCAAACCTCCATCACGCGGCGCCAGTAGTCATACATGCCGCGTATCAGCGTTTCCGTCACCATGTGATCGGTATTACCCACCTCGCGCCCGCCGAGTTCCGCAATCGTGCGGTGGGACGGCTTTTGTTCGAAACCCTCCTGCGAGAACTCAATGACTTCGCCGTCGTCGGCCGAAACGAAACCCGCAGGCCCGAACAGATTCGCCTGACGCAGCCGTCGGCGTGTCATGTCATCGCAATCGTCCTCGAAGCCGAAATGCGTCCAGACGAAATCGAACGAACCCTTTCCGTTCGGCTGAATGTGTCGCGTCGAGACGGAATTCACCTGCTGTTGAATGATCACGCTCGGGAAGACGGTCATCATCACCGCAGTCGGCTCGCCCCACCATGGTTCGTGCACGACGTCGAGAAACCGATCGTCGTTCAGCGTCATGCGGTCTTTAAAGCTCGTCACACCGCTCGTCACTTCGCCTTTGCCGCCCGAGCCGCGCGTGGAAATCATTGCGGCATGGCGAAACTGCTCGTCCATCTTCAACTCGGACTTGTTGTCCGCGCGCCAAAGACCAAACGTGACGAACCACGTGTGAAGCAGGCCCGGATGATACGGGTCCTTGATGTTCTCCTGCATCAGCTTCCAGTTGCCGGGAATCCGCTGGCGGTTGTAGCCGAGAATCCTCAGCTTCCGGCCATCGAATACACGGTCGAAGTAGGCGAGGATCGTGGGTCCGAGATAGGCTTCCAGCGACGGGAGATCATGGTCGAACGATGCGAAGATCACGCCGTTGCGGCGCGCGACGTTGAGCTTTGTGAGGCCGTGCTGCGTCGGATCGAAATCGGCCGGCATACCGCCGTTCACCTTACCGTCTGCCTTGACGCCGCGACGAAACGGAACGCCGACGAGGTTCCCCTTGAGATCGTAATTCCATTGATGATACGGACAGGTGAAGTCCTTTCGATTACCGAACTTCTCTCGACAAAAACGCACGCCCCGATGCGCGCAGACATTTTCGACCACGGCGATGTCGCCGTCCTGAGTCCGCGTGACGATGACCGAGCGCTCGCCCACGACGGTACGCTTGAAATCGCCCGGATTCGGGATCTCGGCTTCAAGGCCTGCGTAACACCAGTGGTTCGAGTAGAAGAATCGATCGAGTTCACGTCGATACGTTTCCTCATCGGTATAGGTCCAGAACGGAATGCGGCTGGAACCGCTGTCCTTCCAGGTCGGCCGCACGAAGCTAACGGGCGCCTCACTCATGATTTGTCTCCTGACTTGGAAAGCTTGGAATGCGTAGTTAGCGGGCGAAATCAAACACCGCTTGCATAAAAGGCATCGGCGTACACGTGTTCCGCCGCAACGCCTTTTTGGCGCAGAAGAATCGTGGAGGCGTCGACCATTGCCGGTGCGCCGGCGACATAAGCACGCCATCCTTTAAGATTGTCCCAATCGTGCTTGACCGCTTCGGTGACAACGCCCATCCGGTATAGACCCGGTTCACTCGATGACGTCACCACCACATGAACAGTCAAATTCGGCAGCCGCGCCTTAAGTTCGTCGAGCCACGTGACACCGTAGACGTCGCGCAGCGAGCGCGCGCCGAAGTACACATGTACGGGGTGGGTCGCCCCGCGATCGGCCATTCCGCGAAGAATCGAGAGGATCGGTGCGAGGCCTGTGCCGCCGGCGATGCAGACGATCGGGTCGGCTGTCTTCTGGCGAAGATAGGCGGTGCCGAGCGGCCCGCTCAAGCGAACCGCATCGCCCACTTTCAGTTGCGTCGCCACATATGACGTTACCCGGCCACCCGGCACGACGCGGATGTGGAACTCCACTTCGTCGCCGCCGGCAGCCACCGCCATCGAGTACGGCCTGACGTGCTGCGGAGCAAACTGGAGCGACGCATACTGCCCCGGCGAGAACGCGAACGGCTTGGACAGCGCGAGCCGCACACGCTTGATGTCGTGCGTCAAATCGTCGATGCCCACCACCGTCGTCTTGACGATCTTGGACGGATGGACAACGATTTCGTCGACTTCCGGGATTTCGATCACGCAGTCTTCAACGACCGTTGCCTGGCAAGCGAGGACCGTTTGGCCGTCGGTAGCGGGACGATTCGTATCGGGCGAGCCTGTCACGAGTACGTTGCCCGATACGATCCGGCATCGACAGGTGCCACACCGCCCCGCCATGCAACTGTAGGAAACGGGAATCTGATGATGGCGCAGCGTTTCGAGCAAATTGTCGCCCGATCGCACATCGAGCGTTCGCTGAAGCGGCAGAATCGACACTTCCATGGGGCCTCTCGTCTCCGAAGGATTCAAGTTATGGCTCATGATGCACGCGGCATCTCCATTGATAAATAGAAATACGTTGATACGTCACATCACGAGCGGTGATAATGCGACAAAAGATGGGGAGGCGACCGCGCATGGAACTGAAGGAAATCGATCTGAACTTGCTCGTCGTATTTAACGAGCTGCTGCGGCAACGGCGCGTATCGGCCGTCGCCGCCACACTCGGCATTTCGCAGCCGGCGATCAGCAATGCGCTGAATAGACTTAGAAAAGCACTCGGTGACGAGCTTTTTCTCCGCACGTCGAAAGGCATGACGCCCACGCCGTTTGCCGAAGGGCTCGCGGAATCGGTCGGATACGCGTTGGGGACGCTACACGATGCGCTCAACATGAAAGCGGGCTTTGATCCCGCGTCGAGCACCCGCGCGTTCACTGTCGCGATGACCGACATCGGCGAAATCTACTTTCTGCCAAGCCTCATGAAGCAGTTGGCGAAGGTAGCGCCCGGCGTGTCGATCAGCACGGTCCGCAATCAGTCGGACGCCCTGCGTGACGACATGGAGCGTGGCAACGTGGACCTCGCGATCGGGTTTCTGCCCGATCTCAAGTCGGGCTTTTTTCAGCGGCGACTGTTTCGCCAGAAGTATGTCTGTCTATTCCGTAAAGGGCATCCACTCGCTAAAACCGGCATGACGACGAAAGCGTTCCTGGAGTCCGAGCATGTGTCGATCGTCGCGGAAGGAACGGGGCACGGCATGGTCGATTCCGCCATTCAACGGGCGGGCATTGCCCGCAACGTGCATTTGCGCGTGCCCCACTTCGTCGCTGTCGGTCACATCTTGCAGACAACCGATCTGGTTGCTGTGGTGCCCGAGGCCTATGCGGCGCGAACGCTCGCGCCGTTCGATCTCGTCAGTGCCCCCTGTCCGATCAAGATCCCCGATATCACGATCAACGTGCTGTGGCATGGGCGAAACCATCGCGAGCCCGGCAATCAGTGGCTTCGTCAATTGGTGTTCGACGCGTTCTCGATCTAGGCAGCGGGCACGTCGAGTAGGGAGCGGCGTATTTTTTTGGTATGCGATGTCGGTGACGAATGAACTTCCGCGAGCGCGAGTTCTTCTTCGAAGACGAAGGCGTTGCGAGCATGGGCGTGGTTCGTCATTCGGCGCATGATGTTCCGCTGCATCGGCTGAGCCCACCTTGGCCATCGTGGGCTTCGCTGCATGCAACATCCGTTCGCGAGCGTCAGCCCTCGGCACCGCCGTTCGCGCTACGCTGGCCGTGCTATCTAGTTCCCCAACTTCTCATGCCTGCGCCATGGGCACACGGTGTCGGTTCGCTTCCCCGAATCGGTCCGCACAAGTAACCAACGATGCCCATTGATCGCCTGATCCTCCCGAACACGACCGCACCGCTCGATTCCCTAAGCGCTTCGGGGGCCTCCGCCAACACCGGTGTGGCAGCCGGGCTGCCGGGTAGCGGCCGCCTCTCGCCAAGCGGGCCGCTGGCTTTCCTGCCGACATCTCCTTTCCAGGCGCACCATGTGCCCCGCGGACGGCGTGCCGCCCGGCCGCCGGTCGGCGACAACGACACTCTGGCGATTCCGGCGGACCAACCCATTGTGCGCGGGCCCCGCTTTCAGCGCACGCTAACCCGGAGAATCGAGGAGATGAGCCTGGACGATAGCTCGTCGAGTGCCTCGGCTAGCTCCATCGATGATGCAGAGTCGCCGTCGAGCGACGATTTCCTCGTCAAGGCCGATTCGTCGCTTGCAGGAGGTCCTGATTTTTGGTCCGGCGGTGCGCGGCGCGCGGAACGGCGGGAAGCGTTGCAGGAGTGGGTGGCCCTGTCGAGCATCCCGGCCGATGCACACGCGCTAGCCGCCGGGGCGGACGAATTGCGGAATCAGGCGGAAAACGCTCATCCGGTTTCCGGCGTCACGGACTTCGGGGACATATTCCAAGGTTTCAACGCTCATGGGCAGTCCCGGAAAACCCTCTTCGAATGCGAGGACGCCGGATGCGCGTGGCAGACCGCTGCCGATCAATACCATGCCGCACTCGATGCTGCGCGCAAGGTCGGCCTGCCTCCAGGGGATCTCGAGCGACTCGACGGCGCGGCGGCGCACTGCGACGCTCAAACGCAGCGGCACGCGGTCAAGGCTTGGTTGCTCACCGCCATTATCGAGTTCAAGCGTAATCGGTATGGCGTCGAACGTGGCGACCTGCGTGCGCTCCAGGCGGTGCTCACGCCTTTACGCACCGCACTCGAACATTGCGAAAGCGATGCGCATCGCGCGCTGCCGCTCGACTCGGCGCCGATCGAGGGCTTCGATTCAGCGCTCCGTGCCATCTCGGACAGCCTAGGCCGCCTGGCGGCCGCCGATGTGAATGAAACACGGCAGTCCTGGGCGGACCACCGCGACGCCGCCGTCTCGTCGCTCGGTTATGTGCTCAGTGCGCTCCCGTTGGTCTTGCGAGGTGAGCCGAACGTGCCGGCGTTGCTCGGCACGTTGCGCTCGGCCCTCGCTGCGCCGATGGACCATGCCCGCGGGCTGCTCGCGGGGGCCGAAGCCCACCAGAGCGATCCGTCGCCCTCGCTCGACCCTCTCACCGCTAGGTTCGAATCCTGGTACGAGACTGCTCGTGCCTACGACGATGCGCTTCACGTGTTCGACGGCTCGACTGCGTCATGGCCCGATGCGGCGCGGTCGGCCCCCGAGCCACAGCAGTTGCGCGCGGAACTGGCCGGATCGCGCGATTCGGCGTTGCTTCAGACGCGCGAGGCGCTCATCGGCTTGTTCTCGGCGATGGCTACGCTGACGCATGAGTCGCAGGCAACAGACACTGACCCGACCGCGGGAATAGGCGCCCTGACGGCCGCCGAGCGGTTGATGAACGCCGATCTGCTCTCGCGATGCCAGACGCTGCGCGGCAGGCTGCAGCCGTCGGCGTTGGCGCAGGACGCGGGCGACTTCGAGACTGCCCGCCTTGCACTGCCTTTTGCGGCGCTGGAGCAATATGTGGAAGCCATAGTGGGAAGGGACGCGAATCTCCTTGACGCCGCGAATGACGTGCGCAAAGCCGCGCTGGCTGCCGACAGCGCGGTATCGGCAGCCGGGCGTGCCTGGGGTCCCGCGCTTCGCCAGTTCTCGGCCGGTTGTGCGAAACAGCGTACGCGGCTTTTGAACAGCGCGTTTCAGATTGCTCATGCCGATTCGGTGAACTACAGCGTGGAAGCG
>Ga0207667_10004477_pt1 | contig 17107 bp, 18 predicted proteins | sample KBSCornC52_FD_184301 | JGI IMG/M metagenome (GOLD analysis project Ga0207667, IMG submission 184301) | Corn rhizosphere microbial communities from Kellogg Biological Station, Michigan, USA - KBS Corn C5-2 (SPAdes) (version 2) | ecosystem: Host-associated > Plants > Roots > Rhizosphere > Soil ...
GCTTCAACTGAGCTCCAGACGGGGCCGGTTCCACAAAACAGGTTCAGGGGGCAGACCGGGCAGCCGGACGCATCCATTCCCTTCTTCCCAAGGATTGGTAACATGCATTCTTACGTTCGCGGCGGCCTGCTGGCCGCAACTTCGCTCTCGCTCCTCGCGCTCGCCGCGCCGGCCCATGCGGCCGATGCCGCGGCTGCTGCCGATGCGACTGCCGCCGAAGCGGCTGCGGGCAGCGGCGCATCCGAAGCCCAGGTCGATGACGAGGCCAGCCGCGGCGAGGTGATCATCGTCACCGCCCGCCGCCGCCAGGAAACCGCCCAGGCCGTGCCGCTGGCGATCTCGGTCATCAAGGCGGATTCGATCGAATCGACCGGCAACTTCAACGTGGTGAAGCTCCAGCAGGTCGCGCCCACGCTGCAGGTCTATTCGTCGAACCCGCGCAATACTTCGGTCAACATCCGCGGGCTCGGCGTGCCGTTCGGCCTGACCAGCGACGGGTTCGAGCAGGGCGTCGGCATCTATGTCGACGACGTCTACAATTCCCGCGTCGCGGCGGCGACCTTCGACTTCCTCGACGTCCAGCAGGTGGAAGTGCTGCGCGGGCCCCAGGGCACGCTCTATGGCAAGAACACCACGGCCGGCGCGATCAACATCACCACCAACCAACCGACATTCGATTTCGAAGGCCGTGCAGAGCTGTCGCTCGGCAATCTCGCGCTGAAGCAGGCCAAGGCGGCGGTTTCGGGCCCGCTCAGCGACACGGTCGCCGTGCGCATTGCCATCGCCTCGACCAGCCGCCGCGGCACGATCTACAACGTGGCGACCAAGCGCTGGATCAACGAGCAGGACAACCTCGGCGTGCGCGGCCAGCTGCTGTTCCAGCCGAACGACGACCTCTCGATCACCCTCGCCGGCGATTACTCGCGGCAGGATCCCTACGGCTTCGGCACCTCGTTCGTGCGGGTGGGGACCACCCAGCGGGCGCTGAGCCGGCAGTACGATGCGCTGGTCGCCTCGGTGAACGCCGCCCGCGCCACCGCCGGGCTCGCGCCCTATGCCGTGCCTAGCCGCAACGTCTATGATCGCCTGACCGACATCGACGCCCCGCTGCAGGCGGGCAACCGGATCGGCGGCGCCTCGCTGCGGATCAAATGGAAGCTCGGCGCGGGCACGCTGACCTCGATCACCGCCTGGCGATTCTGGGACTGGAAGCCGCAGAACGACCGCGACTTCTCCGGCCTGTCGATCGTCTCGGCCTCGAACAACCCGTCGCAGCAGAACCAGTACAGCCAGGAGTTCCGCTACAATTACGAAGGCGACAAGGTCGATTTCGTTGTGGGCCTGTTCGGCTTCAAGCAGCGGATCGATACGCAGGGCCTCGAGCAGCAGGGCTCCGACGCCAGCCGCTGGAGCCTGACCGGCGCCCAGGCCGCCGATCCGACCATCCTCGGCGGGCTGACGGCGAAGAACACCCAGTACCTCAAGAGCGAGAGCGCCGCGCTCTATGGCCAGGTCAGCTACAAGCTGACCGACAAGCTGACCATCCAGCCCGGCCTGCGGATCAACTACGACAAGAAGGAAGGCTACTACAACCGCGTGGTCACCACCGGCGCGGGCGCGGTGATCAGCTGCACCCCGGCTCCGGCCTCGGGCACCACGCTGGCAGCCCAGTGCGGCATCTACCAGCCGCAGACGACCTCGCCCGCGGCGAGCAAGTGGAATGTCTCCTACGACCTCAACCTCAACTACAAGGTCGCCCACGACGTCCTCGTCTATGCGACCTATGCCAAGAGCTTCAAGACGCTGGGCATCAACCAGAACGGCCTGCCGCTGACCACGGCCAACGTGCCTGATCTGACCGCCAGCACGGTGAAGCCGGAATCGGTCAACCACTTTGAGGTGGGGATCAAGGCGCAGTTCTGGAATCGCCTGGCGACCTTCAACCTCGCGGCCTTCCTCACCGAGATCAAGGACTTCCAGGCCACGGTCAACGGCGGACAATTCGGCACGGTGCGCGGCTATCTCGCCAATGCCGAGAAGGTCCGTTCGCAGGGCATCGAGGCCGATTTCAAGATCCGCCCGAGCGACCGCCTGACCGCCTATGTCAACGGCGCCTATACCGACGCCAAATATGTGAAGTTCACCAATGCGCCGTGCCCGCCCGAGCTTGCCGGCGGCACCTTCTATGCCGTGGGCGTGACCCCGGACCTCTCGCTGGCCGGCGTCCCCGGTTCGCTGAGCCCGCGGTCTTGCGATATCTCGGGCCAGCAGTTGCCGGGCGTGTCCAAGTGGTCCTTCGCCTATGGCGCGGAATACAACATCCCCGCCAAGCTGATCGGCAAGGACGGCCAGGTTTACTTCGGCGTCGACGGCAACTACCGCTCGAAGTGGAACTCCAACGCCTCGCCCTCGCGCTATACCGAGGTGAAGGGCTATGCCCTGACCAACTTCCGCCTCGGCTTCCGCGGCGATGGGGTCGACGTGTTCGGCTGGGTGCGCAACGCCTTCGACGTGAACTACATCGACCTGCTGCAGGTCGCTCCGGGCAACGTCGGCCTCATCGCCGGCACGGCGGGCGACCAGCGGACCTGGGGCGGGACGATCAAGTTCTCGTTCTGACCGGCGGGTCGCAATGATCGGGGCCCTGCGGCAATGCGCGCCGCGGGGCCCTTTTTCCGTGCGGCCGGCGGAACGCCGCGGCAGTTGACCGCGGTTTGGCAAGCATGCTTATTTCCCTCGCGCCAGCCGCCATGCGGCGCAAGGGAAAGGACAGCCATGACCAGAATCGAGGACCTGCTCGACAAGGCGGAAATCACCAGCCAGATGGCGAACTACTGCCGCGCGGTGGACCGGATGGACCGCGACCTCCTGCTCTCGGTGTTCCACCCCGATGCGACGATGGAATATACCGACCGCTTCCCCAACGGCACGGTCCCGGAATTCGTCGACTTCGTCTGGAAATTCCACGGCACGCTGATCTCCCACTCGCACCAGATCACCAATTCGATCATCCGCCTGTGGGGCGACAAGGCCGGCAGCGAGTTCTACGTCTCCGCCGGGCTCTGGTTCATCGATCCCGAGGATGGCAAGACCAAGGAGTTCTTCATTCGCGCGCGCTATCTCGACCGGTGGGTGCGCAGCGGCGATACCTGGCTCATCACCACGCGCTTCATCGCGACCGACCTGCGCGAGCTGCGGGAGGTCTCGCCGATGGAAACCAACGGCCGCCGAGATCGGCAGGACCGGTCCTACGAATTCCTCGACGGCCCAGTCTAGGATGCGGTGATCGCCGGCTGGCGGAACGGCATCTCGTCCTACCAGCAGCCAGTCGCGAAATGGCGTTGGGCTAAAGCCGTGCGTGCCCGGCACTTGACCGCCGTCAGAGCGGCGTGATTGATCGCGCCTCTTGCCCGACACGGGGAAAAGGACCAATCATGACGACCCTTGAGGACCTGCTCGACAGGGCGGAAATTACCAACCAGGTAGCCAACTATTGCCGCGCGGTTGACCGGATGGACCGCGAGCTGCTGCTCTCGGTTTTCCATCCGGATGCGCGGATCGACCTCGGTGCCAGGCTCCCCAATGGGACGGTGCCCGAATTCGTGGATTTCGTCTGGGCGGCGCACGGCAAGCTGAGCGGCCACTCGCACCAGACCACCAATGCGCTCATCCGCCTGTTCGGCGACAAGGCGGCGAGCGAATTCTGCTTCACCGCCGGTCTCTGGTCCGAGAACGAGGGGAGGATCCAAGAGGTGTTCATGCGCGGCCGCTACGTCGACCGGTGGGCGCGCAGCGGCGAGACTTGGTTGATAACCGAGCGTTGGATTGCCTACGACCTGCGCGAACTTCGCGAAGTCTCGCCTCTCGGGGAACGCACCGGAAGGCGCGACCGGCAGGACCGCTCCTACGCGTTCCTCGCCGGCCCGCTCTGACCTGCCGCGCAACCCGGTCAGCGCACCTTCGCGCCGTGCGACAGCAGCGTGCGCACGACATCGGCCGAGGCGTTGGGCTTGGCGATGATCGGCGCACGCATCGCCCGCAGGAACTCGCCCGAGCGGTTGAGATCGCCGGTGTTGAGGACGAAGGGGATCCGCCGGTCGCGCAGTTCCTCGGCCACTTCCCGGCAGGTTTCGCCATTGCCGAGATTGACGTCGAGAATCGCGCCGAAGAAGCGGTGCTCGTCCATGGCCGTCATCGCCTGCCGGACATTGCCGGCGGTGACCGCGCCAAGCCCCTCGTCCTCGCAGGCGTATTTGAGATCGATGGCGATGAACGGTTCGTCTTCGAGAATAAGGATGAGCTTCAAGAACCTGTACCTCAGTGGGTGAGGGGGAAACGGATTTCGGCGCGCAGGCCGTCGGGCTCCCATTGCCGGTCGAGGCCGCCGTGCGAGTGCGACAGCAGGGCATCGGCGATCTTGAAGCCGGTGCCGCCGGCACCTGGCGGGCCGGCGACGGGCGGACCGCCGCTCTCCTTCCACAGGATCACCAGGCTGCCGCGGCCGTGGCGGTCGTGCTCGTGCCGCCATGACACTTCCACGCGCCCCGCGTCAGACGTGAGCGCGCCATATTTGCTGGCATTGGTCGCCAGCTCGTGGAGGGCGAGGCCGATCGCGGAAATGGCGTTCGGCTCGGTCCGCACCCCGTTGCCGATGAAGGCGATGCGGTCCCCTTCCGGGTCATAGGGCCGCAGCACCGCGCGGACGGCCTGGCCGACCTCGATCGTGCCGAGAAAGGCCTCGTCCAGGGTCGGCTCGTATGACCGGCCGAGGGCCTGGACGCGATCGTTGATCCGGTTGGAAACCTCGCGCGCATTCATCGCCCGGCCGGTGATGTTCACGATCCCGCCGATCACCGCGAAGACGTTTTTCAGGCGGTGCGAAACCTCGCGGGCCATTTCCTTGGCGTGCCGCTCCTCGGCGCGGGCGGCATAGACGTCGGACACGTCCCACTGGCTGCCGAAGAAGTACTTGAGCGAGCCGTCCTCGTCGTAGATCGGGCCGAGGTGCAGCGCGTTCCAGAAGGTCGAGCCGTCCTTGCGGTAGTTCAGCAGCTCGACCACGGCGACGGACTCCTCGCGCAAGGCCGTGCGGATCCGGCCGACTTCGTCCTGGTTGGTCAGCGGGCCCTGGAGGAAGCGGCAATTGCGCCCGATGATCTCGCCCAGCGTATAGCCGGTCAGCTTCTCGAAGGCCTCGTTGCAGAAGACGATCGGATCGTCCTTCTGCGAAGGGTCGGTCAGGCAGACGGCCATGCGGGTCTGGGCCATGGCCTGCTCGAACAGCAGCCCGGAAGAACCGGCGAAGTTTCCCCGCTCGCCGGGGCCAAGCCCTTGCGAATTGTAATGGGCCTGGCGCGAAGCCGGCTGGGTATTATCGGACATTCAGGATCCGTCGGTGGAATGGCGCGGTCGTCGATCAATCGATCGCAACGCAAATGATTACCGATAAACGGATTTTTGGTTCCAAACAGGTGCCGGGAGCGGATCGTGAGACGGGTTCCGGGCCGCGTTCAGCGGCCCTGCCACACCGGCTTGCGCTTCTCGACGAAGGCGCGCACGCCCTCGATGCGGTCCTCGCTGGCATAGGGGTTCGGGCCGGCATCGAGCCGCATGGCGGCGGCGATCGGCAGCTCCCAGCCCTTGAGCGCCATGTGCTTGTAGCGCTGCAAGGTCAGCGGCGCATTGCCGGCGATCTCGGCGACATAGGCGCGGGCCGCTACGGCGAAGCCGTCGCTCGGGAGGACCCGGTTGATCAGGCCCATGCCCAGCGCCTCGTCGGCACTGATCGTCCGGCCGGTGTAGAGCAATTCCAGCGCCAGGGCCCGCGGGATCAGCCGCGGGAGCATCACCGAACCGAAGTTCGCGCCCAGGCCGCGCTTGGCCTCGGGCATGGCAATGCGCACGTGCGCGGCGGCGATCCTGAGGTCGCAGGCGATCGCCAGCTCGCAGCCGCCACCGATGGCATCGCCGTTGAGCGCGGCCACGGTCGGCTTGGTGACTTCCAGCACCCGCTCGAACACGTTGCGGTTAGGCCCGGTCATCGGGTGGGGCATCGGCAGGCCGGCCTTGGCGCGCTCGTCGGCTTCCTTGAGATCGGCCCCGGCGCTGAAGGCGTGGCTGCCGGCGCCGGTGAGCACCACCACCCGCACCTCCGGATCCGCCTGGGCCCGGTCGACCGCGTCGCCGATGCGCAGGATGGTTTCGCGGGCCAGGGCATTGCGGCGCTCGGGCCGGTTGATGGTGATCGTGGCGATGTTCTCGGCGACCTCGTAAAGCAGGCTATCGTCCATCGTCATGACTTCTCCGGGGCGCCTGCGGTGGCGCGGCATGGCGGGTGATCTATTGCGGATCGCCGCCGAACGCATCACCCGTTTGCATGCTGCCCTATGCAATCACCCGATCCGGCCGATCCGCGCGACCACCGGCCAGCGGATCGTCCGCATGGTGCCGGCCTCGCCCCAGAGTTCCCGCAGGTCCTGCGCGAAGGCGACGAGTAGGGCCTCCTTGCCCGCCTCACGCGCGCGCCGGACGGCCGACCAGGTCGAGACATAGCCGAGGAAATCCGCCAGCGACCATTCGCGCACGATGTCGAGCCGGGGCGCGGGCAGTTCGGGGAAGGGGAAGGCAATCCCGGCGTAGCCCTCGTCGACCATCCGGCGCTCCGGCGGCCAGTAGGGGCCGATCTCGGTGGTGTAGAAGTGGAGGAAGCGCCCGGCGAGATCGGGATCGAGCTGCGCCACGCCATAGGAGATCAGCGCCAGCAGCGCGTCCGGCGCGGCCACGCGCCGGGCCTCCGCATAGAAGCGCGGCAGGTCGAACCAGTGCGCGGCCTGGGCGGCGGTGACGAGATCAAAGGCGCGGCCCTGCTGCCCGGTCTCCTCGGCATGGCCCACGGCATAGCGCACGCGGGGATGGGGCGTGGCATGGGCGATCTGGTCGGCGCTCGGGTCGAGGCCGCTGACGGTCTCGAACTGCGCGGCGAGCTGGCAGGTGAACTGGCCGGTGCCGCAGCCCACGTCGAGCGCGGCGCGGCGGCGCGGGGCGATATCGGCCAGGTGGTCCGCCAGGGCCTGGGGGTAGTCGGGGCGATAGCGGGCATAATCGGCGCCGCCGGCATCGAACCAGTTGGGCCCCGCTGCCGTCACGCTCCGCTCTCCGCCACCGCTGCGCTCATGCCACCGGCGAGAATTCCCCGGTCGCCTCGTCCAGCACGTGCAGCAGGCCGTCGGAGATCGCGAAGAACGCGCCGGTCAGCCGCAGCTCGCCGTCGCGCTCCTTGCGGCGGATGCAGGGGAAGGTGCGCAGATTCTGCAAGCTGGCCTTGACCCCGGCGAGCTCCATCGCCCGCTCGGCCTCGCGGCCCTCGGTGCCGTGGGCGTGAACCACCGGCCCCCGCGCCTCGTCGAGCAGCGAGATCCAGGCCGCGATGAAGCCGCCTTCGCCCGGCTCGGCCCCGGCCAGGTCTTGCGTGAGCGCGGCCTTGCAGCCGCCGCACATGCCGTGGCCCATGACCACGATTTCCTTCACCTTCAGCACCTGCACCGCGAATTCGAGCGCGGCGGAGACGCCGTGGTGGCCGGGATTGGTCTCGAACGGCGGGACCATGGCGGCGACGTTGCGGACCACGAAGGCCTCGCCCGGGGCGACGTCGAAGATCTGGCTGGGATCGACCCGGCTGTCGGAGCAGGCGATCACCATCACCTCGGGCTCCTGGCCTTCGCGCAGGGTGGCCCAGCGCTCGCGATTCGGGGTCCATCCGGTCTGGCGGAAGCGGCGGTAGCCTTCGATCAGGCGTTCGAGCTGGGGGGAGGTTTCATCGGTCATGCGCTGCCTCATGCCGGGCGCAATTGCCTCTGGCAAGCAGAAGCCGAAGCGCCTATCTGCGCGCCATGAGCCAGCTTGCCAACTCTGCTGACCCGGCCCTAGAGGTGGATCTTTCTTCCAGCGATTCCAGCGTGGAAGCGCCGCCGCCGCGCCAGCGCAAGCCGGACTGGATCCGGGTCAAGGCCCCCACCAGCCGCGCCTTCGGCGAAACCCGCGAGCTGATGCGCAGCCTCAAGCTCAACACGGTCTGCGAAGAGGCAGCCTGCCCGAACATCGGCGAGTGCTGGACCAAGAAGCACGCGACCGTGATGATCCTCGGCGACGTCTGCACCCGCGCCTGCGCCTTCTGCAACGTCAAGACCGGGATGCCCCGCGCGGTGGACCGCGACGAGCCCGCCCATGTCGCCGAGGCGGCGGCGCGGATGGGGCTCGAACACATCGTCATCACCTCGGTCGACCGCGACGACCTGCCGGACGGCGGGGCGGGGCAGTTCGTGAAGGTCATCCAGGAACTGCGCGCGCGCACGCCGCAGACGACGATCGAGATCCTCACCCCCGATTTCCGCGGCAAGATGCGCGCGGCGGTGGAGGCGATCGTCGCCGCGGGGCCGGACGTCTACAACCACAACCTCGAAACCGTCCCGCGGCTCTATCCCACCATCCGCCCCGGCGCGCGCTACTATGCCTCGCTGCGCCTGCTGGAGGAGGTCAAGGCCCACAATCCGCTGATCTTCACCAAGAGCGGGATCATGCTCGGCCTTGGCGAGGAACGCCTCGAAGTCCACCAGGTGATGGACGACATGCGCAGCGCGGGGATCGATTTCCTTACCATGGGGCAATACCTGCGGCCCACGCCCAAGCATGCCGAAGTGAAGGAATTCGTCACCCCGCAGGCCTTCGCCGCCTATGGCGCGATCGCCCGGGCCAAGGGCTTCCTCCAGGTCGCCTCCAGCCCGCTGACGCGCTCGAGCTACCACGCGGGCGAGGACTTTCAGCAGATGCGCGCGGCGCGCGAGGCGCTCCTGGCCAAGCAGTCGCTCAAGGCCTGATCGCACCCATGGCGGCAATCCACGAAGTCCGGCGCCTGCCGTGGAGCGCCGCGCAGATGTTCGACCTCGTGGCCGATGTCGGCCGCTACGGCGAATTCCTGCCCTGGGTCGTCGCCACCCGCGTGCGTTCGAACAGCGAGACCGAAATGGTGGCCGACATGCTGGTCGGCTTCTCGGCCCTGCGCGAGAAGTTCACCTCGCGGGTGGAGAAGCACCGGCCAGAGCGGATCGTCGTGCACTATGTCGATGGGCCGCTGCGCGACCTCGACAACCAGTGGACCTTCCGCGACGTGGGGCCGGGGGAGTGCGAGATCGAGTTCGAGGTCAGCTTCTCCTTCCGCAACGCCCTGTTCCAGAAGCTGGCCAACCAGTATCTCGACAAGGCCTTCCGTAAGATGGTCGCGGCCTTCGAGGCGCGGGCGGCGCAGGTCTATGGTTCGTCTGGCGCGACCGACGCGGCCTGAGGCGGACGGCCGCAGGTCCAGTACTGAGCCAAACTTTCCCGTTCCTCCCGAGCGAAGTCGAGGGGCTAAGCCGAGCGTCAGCGAGGCAGCGGCGGTGCAGGTTCTCGCTCCGCTCGAACTAGTCCCTCGACTCCGCTCGGGAGGAACGGGCTTGTTAAGATTATGAGGTCTTAAGGCAGCAGCAGCTCCAGCGCGCACAAGGCCGCTTGCAACCGCACGCCCGAACGCCCGGTGTCGGGGAATCGCCGTTCCTCCGCATCGCCTTCCTCGGCATCGGTCCGGTCACGCCGGGCGCGGGCGAAGACGACTGTGCCGACGGGCTTTTGGTCCGATCCACCCGCCGGCCCCGCTACGCCGCTAATCGAGACGGCCACATCGGCCCGACTGCGCTTCAGCGCGCCGTCGGCCATGGCCCAGGCGCAGGCGATCGAGACCGCGCCGAAGGTGTCGATGATGTCATGCGCGACGCCGAGAAGTTCCTGCTTGGCCTCGTTCGAATAGGTGACGAAGCCGCGCTCGACCACGGCGGAGGAGCCGGGGATCTCGGTCAGCGCCGCGGCGACGAGGCCCCCGGTGCAGCTCTCGGCCACGGCGATCTTGCGGCCGATTGCGGCGTTTTCCTCGACCACGCGGCGGGCCAGCGCGGTCAGTTCGGGGGGAAGCAGGCTGTCGGTCATGGTTTCAGACTTTGCAAATGGCGAACTTGCCCAGCTTGGCCTCGCCGCTCTTCGAGCCGAGGCCGGCGGCGAGCGCGATCAGTTCGGCGGTGTTTTCGGGCGGAAGCGGTGAGAGCAGGGCCAGCGCGCGGTCGATCGTCGCGCAGGAGTCTGGCTTGACCTTGCTCGCGACGATCCCCGCCAGGGCCGCATCGGCCACCTGCTGGAGCGCGTCATCAGGCATGGCCGTGAACAACTGGGCCGCGCCCGGGTCCTTGGCCGCGCTCATCTTGAGGAAGGCGGCGCGCGCCTCGGGCCAGGCGGCGGCCTTGCCGCGGGCATAGCGGGCGGCGAACTCATCCCCGCTGCGGCGCAGGAAGGAGTCGGGCGGCAGCAGCGCCGCGCAGGCCCGCGAGGTGCCGCCGATCACGCTGGGCAGGGCATAGGTCGAGAGCGCGGTGAACTCGCGCGGGGTCAGGCAGACCTCGTCGGCGGCCATGGCGGCCTGGGGGACCAGCAGCAGCGCGGCGGCAAGGACGGAAAAGCGGGTCATGCGGTTACCCTTTCAGGGCGCGGACAACAGTTGCCACGGCCTGGGCGGCAATGCCCTCGCGGCGGCCGGTGGATCCGAGTCCCTCGGTCGTCGTCGCCTTGACGCTCACCGCGCTCATGTCAACGCCCAGCAGCTGTGCAAGTTGCATCCGCATGGCCTCGCGGTGCGGCCCGATCTTCGGAGCTTCGCAGATAATGGTAAGATCGACATTGCCGATCTCGTAGCCGTTTTCCCGGACGAGGGCGGCGGCGTGGGTCAGGAACTGGCCGGAGGAGGCGCCCTTCCATTGCGGGTCGGACGGCGGGAAGTGCGCGCCGATGTCCTTGGCGGCAACCGCACCGAGCAGGGCGTCGACCAGGGCATGGATCGCGACGTCGGCATCGGAATGACCGGCGAGGCCATGGGAGTGTTCGACCTTGATCCCGCAGAGCCACAGGTCTTCGCCCTCGCTGAGGCGGTGCACGTCATAACCGGTGCCGATGCGGACCGGTTGCAGTGCCGTTGCAAAATCGCTGGCGTAGGTGAGCTTGTGCAAGGCCTCGTCTCCCTCGACCAGCGCCACGGAAAGGCCTGCGCTTTGAGCCACTTGCGCGTCATCCCCGGCGTCCGGAGCACCGGTCCAGCCCTGGTGCGCGGCAAGGATTTCGGCGAAACGGAAGGCCTGCGGCGTCTGCACCCGGCGCAGGGCCGAACGGTCGGCAGGCGTGCCATCGGCATGGCAGACGCTGTCCACCACCGGGAGGACCGGGATCGCCCCGGGCGCGGTTTTCAGCGCCGCGACCAGCCGATCGATCACCGCGCGCGGCAGGATCGGGCGCGCGGCGTCGTGGATCAGGACGCTCGCCGGGGCGCTGTCAGCCAGCGCCTCCAGCCCGGCGCGGACCGAAAGCTGGCGCGTTGCACCACCTGTCACGAACTTTACGGAAAGGCCGGCAAGCCCCTGTTCCGCAACGCTTTCCGCGCCCTCTGGAATGCACACGACCACCGGCGCGCAGCCCGCGGCGACCAGCGCTTCCACCGAATGCCGCACCACCGGCTTGCCCCGCCAGCGCGCGAATTGCTTGGGGACCGGCTGCCCCGCGCGCAGTCCCGCACCGGCCGCGACGACCACGGCGGCTGTTCCTGCGGGGAGGGGCTTGTCCTCGGCCATTGCGAGCGCGCCGGTAATCCCTTGCGGGGCCGAGGACAATCCACTATGCGCTGCCTGTTTTTTAGGCACACTGTCCCCCAATGACCGCGCTCCCCACTCCTCCGGCCTTGAAGCCGATCCAGATCGGCCCTGTCTCGATCGACTGCCCGGTCGTGCTCGCGCCGATGACGGGGGTGTCCGACCTGCCGTTCCGCCGGCTGGTCCGCCGCTTCGGCTCGGGGCTCAATGTCACCGAGATGATCGCCAGCCCGGCCGCGATCCGCGAGACGCGCCAGTCGCTGCAGAAGGCCGAATGGGACCCGATCGAGGACCCGGTCTCGATGCAGCTGGTCGGCTGCGAGCCGGCGCAGATGGGCGAGGCGGCGAAGCTGCAGGAAGACCGCGGCGCCGCGATCATCGACATCAACATGGGCTGCCCGGTGCGAAAGGTGGTCAACGGCGATGCCGGCTCGGCCCTGATGCGCGACGTTCCGCTGGCCACCCGGCTGATCGAGGCGACCGTCAAGGCGGTGAAAGTCCCCGTCACCGTCAAGATGCGGATGGGCTGGTGCCATGACAGCCTGAATGCGCCGGAACTGGCCCGGATCGCCGAGGATATCGGCGCCAAGATGATCACGGTCCACGGCCGGACCCGCAACCAGATGTACAAGGGCAGCGCCGACTGGGCCTTCGTGCGGCGGGTGAAGGAAGCGGTCTCGATCCCCGTTATCGTCAACGGCGACATCTGCGGGATCGAGGATGCCGCCCAGGCGCTGGAGCAGTCGGGCGCGGACGGGGTGATGATCGGGCGCGGGGCCTATGGCAAGCCGTGGCTGCTCGCCCAGGTGATGCACTGGTGGAAGACCGGCCAGGCGCTGCCCGATCCTTCGATCGACCTGAAGTTCGAGACCCTGCTGGAGCACTACGAGGCCATGCTCGCGCTCTACGGGCGCGATACCGGCGTAAAGATGGCCCGCAAGCACCTTGGCTGGTACACCAAGGGGCTGCCCGGTTCGGCCGAGTTCCGCAACATGGTCAACTTCGTCGACGACCCGGCCGAGGTCGCCCGCAATCTCAAGGCCTTCTACGCGCCGTTCCTGTCGCGGCAGGCGGCCTGAGCGCGCCGGTGGCAGACGGCTCGGCCCCGGTTCCGGACGCCTGGCGCCAGCTGGCGAGCCTCAATTTCGCCGTCCTGCTGGTGGGGCCGGAGCGGCGGATCGTCGGGGCCAACCCGGCGGCCGAACAGTTCCTCGGCCAGAGCCTGCGCCGGATCAGCGGCAAGCGCCTGTTCGAACTGGTCCGCTTCGACGAGCCGCGCCTGTCCGACCGGGCGGGCGATACCGACAGCCCGATCTCGGCGCGCGATTCCTGGGCGACGATCCTCGGGCTCGGCCGGCGGCGGCTTGACGTCACCATCGGCCCGGTGATCGACGCACCGGACTGGCAGGTCGTCACGTTGCAGGATGCGAGCGCCGCCGAGGCGCTCGGCGAGGACCCGGGCAGCGCCGAGGATTCGGTGCTGCGCGCGCCCGAGATCCTCGCCCACGAGATCAAGAACCCGTTGGCAGGCATTCGCGGTGCGGCGCAGCTGCTGGCCCGCAAGGTCGGCGATAAGGACCGCGCGCTGACCAGCCTGATCGCCGACGAGGTCGATCGCATCGCCAAGCTGATCGACGAGATGCAGACCCTCTCGCGCCGGACGGCGGCCCCGGTCGCCCCCTGCAACCTCCACGAGGCGGTGCGACGGGCGCGGGCGGTGATCGACGCGGCGGGGAAGGGCCCACGTATCGAGGAAGAGTTCGATCCCTCGCTCCCGCCGGTGCTCGGCAGCGCCGATGCGCTGGTGCAGGTGTTGATCAACCTGCTCTCCAATGCCGCTGAGGCCTGCCGCAACCAGGGCAATCCGCGGATCGTGGTGCGCACGCGCTTCTCCAGCGGGCTCCAGCTTCACGCGGTGAGCGACGGCAAGCCGGTGCGCCTGCCGATCGAGCTGCGCGTTTCCGACAATGGGCCAGGCGTCGATCCGGCCATGCGCGATCATATCTTCGAGCCCTTCGTCACCACCAAGAAGAGCGGGCAGGGGCTGGGCCTTGCCCTCGTGCGCAAGCTGGTGCGCGACATGAACGGGCGCATCACCCACGAGCGGGAGGAGGCCGAGCGGGGCCGGAGCGAAGGATGGACCCACTTCCGCATCCACCTGCCGCTGGCGCAGGAGCCGCGCCGGTCGGGCCAGCGCAAACAGATGGGCAAGGCTGCATGAGCATTCTCCTCGTCGAGGATGATCCCTCGATCGCCATCGTCATCACCGCGGCGCTGGAGGCCGAGGGCTTCTCGGTCACCTGCTGCGATTCGGTGGCCGAACGCGACCGGCTCCTGTCCGAGCGGGCCTATAATGCGCTGGTCACCGACGTGATGCTGACCGACGGCGACGGGATCGAATCGCTCCCCGCCGTGCGCGCGCTTCACCCGACAATGCCGGTGATCATCCTCTCGGCGCAGAACACGCTGGATACCGCGGTCCGGGCCAGCGACACCGGGGCCTTCGAATATTTCCCCAAGCCCTTCGACATCGACGAGCTGGCCCGCACCGTGCGCCAGGCGGTCGGCAACAGCGCCTCGGCCCAGGCTACCGCCGACGACGACGGATCGAGCGAAGGCCTGCCGCTGGTCGGTCGCAGCGCACCGATGCAGGCGGTGTTCCGGATGATCACCCGGGTCCTGCGCAATGATCTCACCGTGCTGATCCTGGGCGAGAGCGGCACCGGCAAGGAGCTGGTGGCCGAGGCGATCCACCAGCTGGGGCACCGCCGGACCGGGCCGTTCGTTGCCGTGAACACCGCGGCGATTCCCGCCGAGCTGATCGAGAGCGAGCTGTTCGGCCACGAGAAGGGCGCCTTCACCGGCGCGGTCGCCCGGCACATCGGCAAGTTCGAGCAGGCCGAAGGCGGCACCCTGTTCCTCGACGAGATCGGCGACATGCCGATGCAGGCTCAGACCCGCCTGCTGCGCGCGCTGCAATCGGGCTCTATCCGCCGGGTCGGCGGGCGCGAGGAGATCGCGATCGATGCGCGGATCGTCGCGGCGACCAACAAGGATCTCGAGCCGCTGATCGCCGCGGGGCAGTTTCGCGAGGACCTGTTCTACCGGCTCAACGTCGTCCCGATCCACATGCCGGCGCTGCGCGAGCGGCCCGACGACATCGAGGCGCTGGCCAACCATTTCCTCAAGCTCGCCGCCGGTGAGGGCCTGCCGCGGCGCCAGCTCACGCGCGATGCCTGCGAGCTGCTCGCCCGCCAGCCGTGGCGCGGCAACGTGCGCGAGCTCAAGAACTTTATCTACCGCCTCGCCCTGCTGGCGCGCGAGGACCTGGTCGACGCCGCCGCGCTCCAGCCGCTGCTCGCCGCGGCGACCCAGCGCGCGGAGGATGCCCCGGATGGCGACGAGGTCCCGCTCGATGCCGCGGTGACCCGCTGGCTCGCGCGCGAGGCGCCTGCGCCGGGCCGGGTCTATGATGAGGCTTTGGCGGCGTTTGAGCGCCCATTGTTTGCCGAGGTCCTGCGCGAGACGGGCGGGAACCAGCTGCGGGCAGCGCAGATCCTCGGGATCAATCGCAATACGCTGCGCAAGCGGCTCTCGGAGCTGGAGCTCGATCCAGAAGGGTTCGGGCGGCGGGGCTGAGCGGCTGGCTTGCCGCCGGACTGAATTCAATTTGCCAAGGACAAAGGACCAAGCCGACCATGCGCACAGCAGACTATCCGGTTGATACGACGATCCTCGAGCGCTGGTCGCCGCGCGCCTTTGCTGCGGATACCATGCCCGAGGCCGACCTGATGAGCATCCTCGAAGCGGGGCGGTGGGCGCCGTCGGCGTTCAATGCCCAGCCTTGGCGGTTCGTCTGGGCGCTGCGGGGCGACTCGGCCTGGGACCGGCTGCTGGGACTGCTGATCCCGTTCAACCAGGGCTGGGCAGAAAAGGCCGCCGCGCTGGTGTTCTTCGTGTCGGACACGATGCAGGACGGCAGTTCGGGCCCCAAGCCGTCGCACAGCCACAGCTTCGATACCGGAGCGGCTTGGGCGCTGATGGCGCTGCAGGCGGGGCATCTCGGTTATCATTCCCATGGCATGACCGGCGTGGACTTCGAGGCCGCGCGGCGCGAGCTGGGCGTGCCCGAGCGGTTCCGGGTGGAGGCCGCGGCGGCCTTCGGGCGGATCGGGGATCCGGCTGCGCTGCCGGACGGTTTGCGCGAGCGGGAGGCGCCGAGCGGGCGCAAGCAGCTGTCCGAGATCGCCTTCCACGGGCGGTTCGGCGGCTGAGCCGGCGAGGCGTGGCACTTTTCCCAACACCAGTGCGCGCGCCTGCGCTATGGGCGCGCGCATGACTGCTGCATCTGCCACCGAACTCGTCATCCGCCAGCCCGACGACTGGCACGTCCACCTGCGCGACGGGGCCATGCTGGCCGACGTCGTGGGCTATACCGCGCGCCGGTTCGGCCGGGCGATCGTCATGCCCAACCTTGCCCCGCCGGTGACCACCAGCGCGGCAGCGGCGGCCTATCGTGACCGGATCATGGCCGTGGTCCCGCGCGACAGCGTCTTCCGCCCGCTGATGACGCTGTACCTGACCGACGGGACCGATCCGGAGGACCTGGCGCAGGGCTTTGCCCTCGGCATCCTCACCGCGGCCAAGCTCTATCCCGCCCATGCCACGACCAATTCCGCGCACGGCGTGACCGACGTGCGGAATATCTATCCCGCGCTCGACCGGATGCAGGAGATCGGCATGCCGTTCCTCGTCCATGGCGAGGTGACCAGCCCCGAGGTCGATATCTTCGACCGGGAGGCCGTGTTCATCGACCAGGTGCTGGCGCCGCTGCTCAAGGACTTTCCCGCGCTCAAGGTGGTGTTCGAGCATATCACCACCAAGGACGCTGCCGAGTTCGTCGAGAGCGCGGGGCCGAACGTGGCGGCGACGATCACGCCGCATCACCTGATGATCAATCGCAACGCGATCTTCGCCGGCGGCATCCGCCCGCACGCCTATTGCCTGCCGGTGGCCAAGCGGGAGGTGCATCGCCTCGCCCTGCGCAAGGCGGCGACGGGCGGCTCGGACAAGTTCTTCCTCGGCACCGATACCGCGCCGCACCAGCAGGCGGCGAAGGAAGCGGCTTGCGGCTGCGCGGGCATCTTCTGCGCACCACATGCCCTCGAATCCTATGCGACCGTGTTCGAGGAAGAAGGCGCGCTCGACCGCTTCGAGGCCTTTGCTTCGGAGAACGGGCCGAAGTTCTACGACCTGCCGCTGAACCCCGGCCGGGTGCGGTTGGAGCGGGCCGAATGCGCCGTGCCCGAGCGCATTCCCGCCGATGGCGGCGCGGTGGTGCCGTGGTTGGCGGGCGAGACGCTGCGCTGGCGTTTCGCCGGAGCGGCCTGACC